>SXGT01258983.1_pt1 | contig 11691 bp, 14 predicted proteins | sample 3176221 | NCBI WGS metagenome assembly SXGT01 (sample SAMN11356862, study PRJNA531348) | freshwater metagenome | isolation source: freshwater sample F1-120 | place: China: Fuxian Lake, Yuxi | collected 2017-12-25
GACTACACAAATTGCAAGCCCTATTATTTTTATAGACCATTGATTTTGTTTGTTATTTTTATTTTATAAATAGTAAATTTTTTGTGAATTAAAGACTTTTAATCCGTTTGTCGTGGGTTCGATCCCCGCACGCCCTACCAAATTCGGTAGTAGAAAAAAAGGTTGCGTAAAAACGCAGCCTTTTTTTTCGTCCAAAATTTCAATGCAGACCTGATGTGCGGTTTCTTAGTGGCAGGTATTCGATCCAAAACGTCGGGAATCCCGATTTTTCTCAAATTGAACGTCAAAAGTTTTTACAGTTATTCCCTCCGCTGAAGCTTGCCAAATCTCGTTCATTAATAAAATTTATCAACGGCATTAAAACAAAAAATTATACATATAAGAAGATGATATTTATCATTCACTCTCTGGCAATTAACTCACTTAACTTTAAAGTGCGAATGTCAATAAAAAGGAATGTTCCATGTCTGACAAGCTCAAGATTTACACTTCTCCATCTGCTTTTCCTAATCCACAGCGCCTTCGTCTTTTTATTCATGAAAAAGGAATAGCAGATCAATTTGATGAGGTTGTTTATGATATGTCTCCAGGTGGAGATCAGCGTAAATGGCCTCATCTAAAAATGAATCCATGGGGTGAAACACCAACGCTTTCGCTTGGAAATGGTAAATATCTTTCTGAAACAGCAGCTATCGTGAGGTATCTCGACCAGTCTTATCCAGGTCGTAAAATTATGGGTGAATCAGCACTTGAGCAAGGCCAAGACACCATGTGGGAGAATCGTATTTCAACACATGTTCTGTATCGTATTGTGACAATGTTTCATGTGATGCACCAAGGCTTAGGGCCTAAGCTGGAGTTGACCAACAATCCTCAATGGGGTGAACACTGCCGCAAGGAAGCGTTATCTCATGCTGCATTAGTCGATCGTCATCTGTCCGATGGCCGTTCATGGATGTTAGGTGGTGATGAGCCTACATTTGCTGATATCACCTTGTGTATAGCAATTGCATTCTCAAAGTTTCCAGTGAATGCCACACCGCTTGACGAGCGATTTGAGCATCTTGATGCTATTTGGAGGCGCTGGAAGGCGAGACCAAGTTTTCAGACTGCCTATGCGGATGGTGGTAGTGCGCTAGATGAGCTTGCCCACCTTAAAAAATTAACACTTGTTACGTAGCGTAGGCTATTCCTAAAGCAGGTTTAGATCCCCGCACGCCCAACCAAATTTGGTAGTAGAAATAAAAGGTTGCGTAAAAACGCAGCCTTTTTTTTCGTCCCAAATTTCAATGCAGACCTGATGTGCGGTTTTCTAGTGGTCGGGAATACCGACCATTTCAGAATGGGGTTGTCAAAAGAATTGATGTTTAGGCTGCGGCGGAGGCTAGCGCGACCTTTTGCTTAGAATGATTTAGTTTTACTGAATGGGCTTCGATGCCAACATTTAAACGTGTACGAACCGCACCAAAAATAGCCGCTAGATTGTCCATGCTTGGATTGCCTTTTTGTGAAAGCATTCTATGTAGGCTCTTGCTAGGTTTCTCTGTTTTTTGTGCAAGTTCTTCAAAACCAATTGTTGCGTTCACTAAATCTCTAAGGATTAGTCGGGCAGTCTCAGTCTCATTATTTAAGAATAATGTTGCCGCTTCGTCTAATAACGCTTGAGCGAATTGCGCATCGCGATTAACTCGTTCTACGATGGTATCTTTAAAATCTCTTGTAAGTGCCATTGCATCTCTCCGTGTCTTGTCTTGTGTAATTTAATGACTTTTATTTCTGTTTTTTTCTGGCTTTGTATTCAGCGTGTAATTCTTTAGCTCGGTCTATGTCTTTTTGTTGTTTTTTCTTAGTTCCACCACCAAATAAAATGATGAGCTTATTCCCATCTTTAGCTAGATAGATCCGATATCCTGGTCCCCAGTCAAGAACGTACTCACCAATCCCATCAAACCATTTAATATTGGAAATGTTGCCTAGTTCGAGCCTTGCAACCACTACGGTGATCTTAACCGCGGCCTGAGCATCTAATTCGTCAAACCAATCTTTATATGGATTGGTTCCATCTTCTCGGATATATTCCTTAACGTTGATCACCATGAATTAATGGTAAATTATATGTTACCATTGTGTCAACAAGAATGATTTTAAAACGGACTTTGCTAACTTTAAACTGGGCCGCTTTTTGGAAGCCGATCAGCTAAACGCACTTTTTTAGCGTGCGACAGTCCCATAGCGTATCGAAAAATAATGCATCTAAACAACCGCACCAAGTCCGCACCTTAAAAGCCCCTTAGCCATGAAAAGATTAATTCTCATCCTCGGTGATCAGCTGACTTTGGACAGCCCCTTGTTAGAGCATTTCGACGCCGAAACAGACGAAATCATCATGATAGAGTCGCAACACGAGGCGGATTATGTTTGGTCGCACAAGGCTAAGATTGCATTATTTCTATCAGCCATGCGGCATTTCGCTCTAGCCTTGCAAGCCCAGCATTACCCGCTGACATACATAAAAGAATCCAAGTTGAGCATAACGCAAGTGCTCAAAGAAAAATTGCTAGCCATGCAGGCCAGTCATTTGTGTTGCGTGGAGCCGGGCGAATGGCGATTAAAGTCGGCCATCACGGACTTGGCCTCAACCTTAAACGTGCATTTGCACATGCCCGATGACGCGCATTTTTATTGCAGTAACGCGGAGTTTCGCGCGTGGGCCGCGGATAAAAAAGAGCTGCGCTTGGAGTATTTCTACCGCGCCATGCGCAAAAAGCACGGCATTTTGATCGATGCGCATGACCAACCTGTGGGTGGTCAGTGGAACTTTGATGAGCAAAATAGAAAGCCGTATTCGAAACATGGCCCAGGCTTAATTAATGACCCATTGGGTTTTGAGCCCGATGCCATTAGCCGCGAGGTGTTCGATTTTGTCGAAAAACAATACCCCAAACACCCGGGCGAGCTGGCGCAGTTTGCTTGGCCGGTCACACGTGAGCAGGCCTTGGACGCATTGGAGCATTTTGTGTGCCATAGGCTGGCGCAATTTGGCGCGCACCAAGATGCCATGTGGAAGCAAACCCCGTTTGGCTGGCATGCTGTATTGGCTAGCAGTTTAAATCTAAGACTGCTTAATCCCAGGGAAGTCATAGCGCGGGTGTTGCTTGCCTATCAAGAACAGGCCTTTGATTTGGCGGCCGTGGAAGGCTTTATTCGGCAGATACTCGGTTGGCGTGAATTCATACGCGGCATGTACTACTTGGATATGCCGGCCATGGCCGAGGCCAACCACTACCAACACCATAGGCCGTTGCCTAGCTGGTATTGGACCGGGCAAAGCAAGATGCATTGCATGCAAGATACTGTCGGCCAAACGCTTAAATACGGCTACGCTCACCACATTCAACGCCTCATGATTACTGGCAATTTTGCCTTGTTGGCCGAGCTCTCACCCAAGCAGGTTTCCGATTGGTATTTGGCGGTCTACGTAGACGCGATTGAATGGGTGGAGCTGCCCAATGTAGCGGGCATGGCCTTGTTTGCCATCGGTGGCCGCTTTACCAGCAAGCCATATGTGGCGAGCGGCGCTTACGTGAAACGCATGAGCAATTATTGCGATCGTTGCCCTTACAAGCCCGAGCTGCGCTACGGTGAGCAGGCCTGCCCGATGACCAATTTATACTGGCATTTTTTGATTAAACACCAAGCGATCTTTCAAAAGAACCCGCGCACCCGCTTGATGACCGCCAACTTGGCTAAAATCAGTCCGGAAGACCAGCAGCGCATAATCGAACACGCGCAAATTATTTTGCAAAATAGCGATGCCTTATAGTTTTTTTATTGAATTAAGCCAGCCATGACGACAGCCACACCGCCTTTTGCCATTACTTTGCCAGCCGATCGCCAGCAGCGTTTGCAGTTTATGCGATCGCTGTTTACCTCGCATACGGGTGATGATTTGACTCAAGCTTGGCCGGGTGGAAGGGCCGAGGGCTTGCGCAGGCTGGCCAAGATGCAACCGCTTGCCTATGGCAAAAACCGTAATTTCTTGGGTGGCCAAGTCACCCGATTGTCGCCTTATTTGCGCCACGGCTGCTTAAGTTTAGGCGAGGCCATTCAAGCGACCAAGCAGTTGGCTAGCAGCGGCGCAGACAAGCTTTTATTTGAATTTGCCTGGCGCGATTATTGGCGCAAGGTCTGGTACGCGAACGGCCATGCCATAGATTCAGACATGGAGCCAGAAAAAGTGCGCTTAAGACGAGAAGCCTTGAGCACAGACTTGCAGGAAGCCGCCACCGGCTTGCCCTGCATGGATCACTTTGTGCAAACGCTAAAGCAAAGCGGCTATTTGCATAACCACGCACGCATGTGGTTGGCCAGTTACATGGTGCATTGGCGTGGCGTGGATTGGCGAGCCGGTGCCAGTTGGATGCAGCGCTTGCTATTGGATGGCGATCAGGCCTCGAACAATTTATCTTGGCAATGGGTGGCATCGACTTTTGGCAGCAAGCCGTATTTCTTTAATAAAGAAAATTTAAGCAAATACAGCGCGAATCAATTTTGCCAACATTGCCAAGCAGCTTGCCCGTTTGATGACAGTTACGAGGCCTTGAGTGATCGCTTGTTTGAACCCAGCAGCGCGCCAGTAAAAATTTACCAAAAGCCCACGCATAAGCCTCGCCCTAGCATTGTCGGTCAACACACCGTCGTATTGTTTCACGATGAAATGCTCTCTAGCGAGAACGCTTGTTATGCCATGCCACACAGACAAGTGTTTGTTTTTGACCCGGATCTACAGCAGGAATGGGCTTTGCATCGATTGCAATTTATCGCCGACTGTTTGATGGAAATGCCGGAAGTGGAAGTGTGGGTCGGTCACACAAGTGATGTGCTGGAGTCGTTGGGCGCGGCAAATATCGTAACACAAAACACACCTAATCTTACCTTAAAAGGCTTGCTGCAAGCTTACCAAGTGGACTACCTAGCCGAACCGTTAGCCTACGATGCCGAGCTGGCTAATAAGATCACGGCAAAAGACTTAAAACGCTTTTCAAAATATTGGGCGATAGTGGGCTCTGCAATTCTTAGGCAAGCAGCCAATTAGCCTTAGGCTTTAATGGTACAAGGTCAAAGCAGCGGCGATGATCAAACAGCTGGCGGCGACAATGCTCAGATGAAAGCGCAAGCGCATGTACCAGTTCGGCATGCCCACGGTCTTGGCTAGGTAGGCATCTTGCATAAAATTGCCGGCAAAAAAGGCTGCCATGACTAACATGCCGTCAAAGCTGGCGATGAATAACGCCACCCATGCGACTAATGCCGGAATGATGCTCCAAGCAAAGCCCCAGCGCTTTTGATTGAGAGTCAGATCCGCCAAGGTCATGGCAAACGCCCAATGCAAGGCCCCAACAAAGCTCAGTATCACTGCCGCGTAAGTCATTAAAAAATGCAACCATAAGGCCGTGTGCGGTGCATCGTAGACCAGCAATAGCGTGGGAATGACAAATGGCAATAAGCCAAGGTAGCCTAAGCTACGGGCGAAAAATGTCGGCTCTTCAAATGAGGGTTGGGCCATGATGGGTTTCCTAAAACAAGCTTAAGGTTGGGTTGGCGTGACTGGGTTGCCGTTCGCGTACAGGGTTTGGTAACGCACGCTGCCGTCTTTATTCCAAGCGGTTTCCAGGCCTTCTTTCTTGCCGTTAATAAATTCCGCCTGCACGCGCATTTGCCCGTCTTCATACCATTGCGTGAAACTGCCGTGCTCCAGTCCGTCTTTGTAATGCGCGGCCAATTTTAGCTGGCCATTTTCATACCACTGGTGCCATACGCCATCTTCTTTGTCGTCTAGGTAATGGGTTTGAATATAGAGTTTGCCACTGGCATACCAAAATGTTTCTAGGCCTTGTTTCTTGCCTTTAACCACGCTGATTTCGTACTTGGGTTTGCCATCGGCAAAGTACTCTTTTTGGGTGCCCGTGAAATTTTTATCGAATATGCTTTGCGCCAAACCGACGGCACTGGCTGACATTAGTAAGAGGCTAATTAGAATGCTGTAGCGTTTTTTCATGAGATAAGCAAAAGTGGTTGCGATGCCATAAGAGGCCCAAGGTGGAAATTTGTTCCCAAGGCATGCCGGCACTTAAATTAAATCAGTTTTTTGTCGAGGATAAACAGGCTCAGGGCTAGGCCAAACCGCGCATGCTGATCCAAATCAAAATGCACGCCGTCAACTAAGCTGGATGTGGTAACCGTGGCCGCATCAAAAAATGCACAGTGCATTTCTTGGCTTAGCGCTTGATATGCCGCTGCCAAGCCTAAGCATTTTTGTTCGGCACCTTTAAATTTGGCTGCGATGTCGCCCTTGGGCGGCAAGATGGGTGGTGGCACCACCACCAATAGCTTGGGCATGGGCATGCCCGGTTCCATCTGCGTGTTTCTGACCGCCTCTATCAAAGCGCGCATGCCTTTTTTTGCGTCCTCGGCGCTGTGCTCGTGGTTGGCCTGAAAGTCGTTGCTGCCTAACATGAGTATGACCAGGCTGAGCGGGGAGTTGACTTCTATGCGTTGCTGGAGGCCTATTAAGCCATTTCTACCCGGCCTAACGGCATCCTCATACATGGTGCGCCTGCCGTTAAGGCAGTCCTCAATCACACGCACGTTTTGCTCGGCTTGGTTTAAGTTGGTTTCCACTATGCCTGGCCAGCGTTGCTCGAAAGCAAAACGCTTGCGGCTCATGGGGATGATGCCCCAAGCAATCGAGTCGGAATACACTAGTATGGATTTCATGGCAGCTCGCTTTTTATCTGCAATTAATTAGGCTAAATTATGCCAACTTTATCATTTTAGGCGTTTAAATTTTGGCCTAGATTGCGTTAATATTGGCCATGAGTTCGACTAGCATGAGTAGTCGACAGCCATCAATGACTAGGAAAAAACATGAACAACAAAGCCATTATTCTTCAAGCCGGCGGGGGTTACGACAAGGTCACGCTAGGCACCCGTGCCGCAGCCGAACCAAAAGCCGGTGAAATCACCGTGCGCTTACACGCCAACTCCCTTAACTACCACGACTTTGCCGTGGTCAGTGGCATGTGGGGCCCCAGCGAAGCCAGAATCCCCATGGCCGATGGGGCCGGCGTGGTCACGGCGGTAGGCGACGGTGTCAGCGAATTCAAAGTAGGCGATCACGTGGCCAGCACCTTTTTCCCTACTTGGTTAGCCGGTGAGCCGCTGGTGGAAGGCTTTGCCACCACCCCTGGTGACGGCGTGGATGGTTATGCCCGTGAAATCGTCACCGCCAGCACCAATGCTTTTACCTTGGCGCCTAAAGGGTGGAGCCATGTGGAGTCGTCTACTTTAACCACGGCGGCCTTAACCGCCTGGCGTGCCATGATGTGCGACGATGCCTTAAAACCCGGTGACACGGTGTTGGTGCAAGGCACGGGAGGCGTGTCTATTTTTGCCTTGCAGTTTGCCAAAATGGCCGGCGCCACCGTGATTGCCACTTCGTCCAGTGACGATAAGCTGGATAGACTCAAAGCCATGGGGGCCGACTATTTAATTAATTACCGCAAGACCGCCAACTGGGGCGAGGTGGCGCGTGACATCACCGGCGGCCGCGGTGTGGATCATGTGGTGGAGGTGGGCGGTCCGGCCACTTTAAATCAATCCATGTTGGCGGCAAGGGTAGGGGCGCACATTTCCGTTATCGGCATTTTGACTGGCTTGGGTGGGGAGGTGTCCATCGTCACCGCCTTGATTAAGCAATTGCGCCTGCAAGGTTTGATAGTCGGCAAACGCAGCCAGCAGCAGGACATGGTCAAAGCCATCGATGCCAATGGCATGCGTCCCATCGTTGACAGGGTGTTCCCGCTAGAGAACATAGTGGATGCGTTTAAATACCAAGAAAGCAATCAACATTTCGGGAAGATTTGCTTGGAGATGTAGGGCAATTTAATCGGCTAAATTAAACAAGCCAAGCACATAGGCGGCAGACGAGGCGGGACTATTTTGCTATACTAAGCGCTGTTGTTTAACCCTGAATTTGATGGGGTGTTAGCGCAGCAGGTAGGGTGCTAAACGCCTTGCTAAAGTTTGGCTAAGACCTAAAAAATATGAATGCCTGCCATTTTTCAATCATCCCTAGCATTAAGCTACCCTTAAGTTGGCTTAGCTATGCTAGCGCCATCGATGCTTATCAAGCCCATCATTCGCAGGACCTAATATGTTGATAGCCCAAGGCTTGGCCTGCGTTCGCGGCGACCGTCTGCTGTTTAAAGACTTGGGCTTTGTGCTTGAAGCCGGCAGCTTGCTTTATGTCTTGGGCGAAAATGGCAGCGGTAAAAGCAGTTTATTGCGCATGCTGTGTGGCTTGCTCACGCCAGAACAGGGTGAGATTTTATGGGCAGGCAAATCGATTAAAAACCACGCTGAGCTGTATTTGCCTAACTTGAAGTACCTAGGGCACCTAAACGGCCTGAAAGACGACTTAACGGCTTTGGAGAATTTGCAGATGGGTGCGCGCATCGCCGGCCAAGACGTCACGGCGACCGCTGCCTTGGCTGCGTTAACGGCCATAGGCATAGCCCGCTGTGCGAATTTGCCGGTGCGGGTCTTGTCTCAAGGCCAGAAAAGACGGGTGGCTTTGGCCGCCTTATGGCTAAGTCGCAGCCCATTGTGGATTTTAGACGAGCCGTTTGCGGCCTTGGATGTGGCGGCGACTGAGGTGTTGGCAGCGCGCATAAGCGAGCACTTGGCGGCGGGCGGCATGACCATTTTGACCAGCCATCAAGACGTGCCCATTCAAGCCAAATCGACTGTTACCTTAAGTTTAAGCGCATGAATCAGACCTGGCTTACCGTGTTAAGACGTGACTTGCTGCTGGCATTGCGCCGCCGCTCGGACATCGCCACGACGCTGTTTTTCTTCGTCATCGTGTCCAGTTTGTTCCCGCTTGGTATAGGGCCAGAGCCGGCGGTATTAAGCAGCATTGCGCCTGGGGTGTTATGGGTGGCGGCTTTATTGGCCGGCATGATTTCGCTTAGCCGCCTATTTGCAGCCGATTCTGCCGATGGCAGCTTAGAGCAAATGCTCTTGGCACCGCAGCCTTTAGCCTGGTTGGTCAGCGCAAAAATTTTTGCGCATTGGCTGGTGTGTGGCTTGCCAGTGGTGCTGTTGGCACCCTTAATTGGATTGCAATACGCCATGCCGAACGATGCCTTGTGGGTGCTGGTCTATTCTTTGTTGCTGGGCACGCCGACTTTAAGTTTAATTGGCGCCATAGGCGCGGCCTTAACCCTAGGTGTGCGTGGCAGCGGTTTATTGGTGGCCTTATTGGTCTTGCCTTTATACATCCCGACCCTGATATTTGGTGCCGGGGCGGTGGCGGCCAGTGCGCATGGCATGAGTGCGGAAGCGCACCTTTCCTTGTTGGCCGCGGTTTCATTGTTGTCCTTGGTGTTGGCGCCGCTCGCGACCGCCGCCGCCTTACGCATTTCTGTAGAGTAGAGTCACTATGCACATGAATTGGTTTAAGTATTCTTCCCCGCAAACGTTTTACCCGCTGGCCGGCAAAATGATCCCATGGTTTTTTTGGGCAGCAAGCTTGCTGTGCGCCGTCGGGCTATACGTGAGTTTCGCCATCGCGCCCACTGATTTCCAGCAGGGTGAGGCCTACCGTATTATTTTTGTGCACGTGCCGGCGGCTTGGATGTCCATGTTTATCTATCTGGTGATGGCGGGCTGGGCGGCCATGGGCTTGGCCCTCAATGCTAGGTTGTCGGCGATGATGGCGCAAGCCTTAGCACCGACTGGTGCCATGTTCACTTTGCTGGCTTTAGTCACCGGTTCCCTTTGGGGTAAGCCTATGTGGGGCACTTGGTGGGTATGGGACGCGCGCTTAACCTCCGAATTGATTTTATTGTTTTTGTATTTAGGGTTTATGGCCCTGCAATCGTCCATCGATGACCCGCGCCGTGCCGACCGAGCCGGTGCCTTGCTGGCCTTGGTTGGGGTGGTCAACGTGCCCATCATTTATTTCTCAGTAAAATGGTGGAACACCTTGCACCAAGGCTCCAGCATCAACATGGGCGTGGCACCAAAAATGGCCGCCACCATGCTACTCGGTATGCTGTTGATGGCCTTGGCTTTTTGGATGTACAGCGTCGCCGTGGCCTTAATGCGCGTGCGCTGCATCATGCTAGAACGCGAGCGCAGCAGTGACTGGGTGCAAAGCTTATCCGCGAAAGGGAGTAAATAATGCAGTGGGCAAGTTGGTCGGCTTTTTTCAATATGGGCGGTTACGCCTTTTATGTGTGGTTTTCTTTTGGTTTGACGGCACTATGTGTGCTGTGGGAAGTCTATGCCCTTCGTCAACGCAGTCGCGATGCCTTGCGTTTAGCGCAATTATTAGCACAGGATTAATACATGCTTAAAGCACGACACAAACGCTTTATTTTAATCGGCATAGGTTTGGCCTTGATAGGCTTGGCCGCCATGCTGATATTGAATGCCTTTCAAAGTAATATGGTGTTTTTCTACACGCCCAGCCAAGTGGCTAAAGGCGAGGTGCCGCACAACACCGGTTTTCGCATAGGCGGCTTGGTGGAGATGGGCAGCATTAAACGTGGCGACGACGGCTTAACGGTGCATTTTGTGATTACCGACACCGCGCACACCGTGCCGGTGGAATACAAGGGTGTGTTGCCGGATTTGTTTAAAGAAGGCAAAGGCGTGGTGGCGCAGGGCAGCGTGGGCGCAGACGGCTTGTTCGTGGCCAGCGAAGTGTTGGCAAAACACGATGAAAACTACATGCCACCGGAAGCGGCAGCCGCATTAAAAAGCGCCCAAGAGCAAAGTAAAACCTTAGTCATGCCCAAATAATGTGGCATGGCCTTCCAATAAGCACACACCTTAAATCTTAAAGGACCTATACGTGATTCCTGAAATTGGCCATTTTTCCCTGATTCTAGCCTTGCTGGTGGCGCTGACATTGGGCAGTTTTCCCATTATCGGTGCGGCGCGTGGTAACACGGTGTGGATGGGCTTAGCCAAACCCTTGTCAGCATTGCAGTTTGCCTTAATCGCCTTTTCTTTTCTGTGTTTGGCTTACGCCTTTGCGGCAAAAGATTACTCGGTGGTCTACGTGGCCAACAACTCAAATTCGCAGTTGCCATTGCAATTTCGCATCGCCGCAGTGTGGGGCGGTCATGAAGGCTCATTGTTGCTGTGGGCGCTGATTTTAAGCGTTTGGACTTTGGCCGTCAGCCTGTTTTCTAAACACATACCCGATGCCATGCGCGCCCGCATACTAGGCGTGATGGGCTTAATCAGCGTGGGCTTTTTGCTGTTTATGCTGATGGTGTCCAACCCGTTTGATCGCTTAATGCCGGCGGCCTTGGATGGCAAAGATTTAAACCCATTGCTGCAAGACCCGGGCATGATCTTTCATCCGCCTATGTTGTACATGGGCTACGTGGGCTTCTCCGTGGCCTTTGCTTTTTCGATTGCCGCGCTGTTAGGTGGCCAGCTGGATGCCGCTTGGGCGCGCTGGTCGCGGCCATGGACTATCATGGCATGGGTGTTTTTAACCGTAGGCATCATGGCCGGCAGCAACTGGGCATATTACGAGTTGGGTTGGGGTGGCTGGTGGTTTTGGGATGCGGTGGAAAATGCCTCCTTTAGGCCTTGGTTGGTCGGCAC
>SXGT01594112.1_pt1 | contig 11691 bp, 2 predicted proteins | sample 3176221 | NCBI WGS metagenome assembly SXGT01 (sample SAMN11356862, study PRJNA531348) | freshwater metagenome | isolation source: freshwater sample F1-120 | place: China: Fuxian Lake, Yuxi | collected 2017-12-25
CGCGGCGGGCCTGGTCCGGGTGCCGCGCGCGCGGCCGACGGTCACCTCGCCATCCTCGAGCGGGTGACGCAGGGCCTCGAGCGCGTCGCGCCGGAACTCAGGCAACTCATCGAGGAATAACACGCCGCAGTGAGCCAACGTCGCCTCGCCGGGGCGCACCTCGGCGCCGCCGCCGAGCAATGCAGCCGATGAACTGGTGTGGTGCGGGGCGCGCAGCGGCCGCGCGCCGTCGCCGGGGAGCCGCAGGCCCGCCGCCGCGTGCACCTGCAGGATCTCGAGCCGCTCCTGCGGCGAAGGCTCGGGCAGGAGCCCAGGGAGCCGGCGGCACAGCGCGCTCTTGCCGCTCCCTGGCGGGCCTGCGAACAACAGGTTGTGCCCGCCCGCTGCCGCGACGGCGAGTGCGCGCTTTGGTGTCTCGTGCCCGCGGATGTCGGCGAGGTCGAGCGCGTCGCGCCGCTGTGGCGACACGATGCGAAGTGCTGGCTGCAGATCGCGCCGACCCGCGACCCAGTAGATCGCGTCAGCGAGGGTCTCGGCGCCCAGCACGACGATGCCTTCGACATCTGCGCACAGCACCGAGTCGGGCGCGCTGCACAGCAGCGTCGTCATGCCACGATCTCGCGCCATCAAGGCGATGCTGACAGCGCCGCGTGCTGGCAGCAACTTGCCTTGCAGCGACACTTCGCCACACGCGCAAAGCCCGAGCGTGCGAGACGGCGCAAACGCGCCGGCCGAGCCAGCGAGCGCGATCGCGAGCGGCAGATCAAAGCCCGAGCCGCTCTTGCGCATTGACGCCGGCGCGAAGTTGACCGTGGTGACGCCGCGCGGAGTCGGCAGCGACAGGCAGAAGAACGCATTGAGCACGCGGTGGTATGCCTCGCGAACGGCGGCGTCGACGAGGCCGAGGATGCGCGGTGTGCCGTCGCCCGCCGAGCGGGCGGTGGCCTCGATGGTGATGGGCTCGGCGTCGACGCCGATGACCATGCCGGCCTGGATCGTGACAGTGGGTGCGTTCACGCCGCAGGAATGCCAGCAGGCGCGCGAACGTGACGGGATTCGTTGCCGAACCGAATCGGTCAGGCGCGCTCGGGCAGTTCGCGCAGGAAGCGCAGCAGCGCGCCCTGTCCGGCGCGGGTGCCGGGGTGCAGTCGCAGCGATTCGGTGCAGCTCTCGCGACCGGCGTCGTCGATCGCGGGGCCAAAGGACAGGGCCGGCAACTCGGGGTCGACCAGGCGCAGCGAACGCGCGATGGCACCGGCCGTTCCGGGCGCGACGTCCGGGCCGAACACGATGCAGTGGTGGCCGCCCGAACCGAAGAAGGCGGACCGTGCCGCGCCGAGGTCGCGCGCGACGTCGACCATGAATCCCTGACCCTTGAGCGCGTCGACCAGCGCCTGCATGGGCCGTGCGTCACCGACTACGGCGAGCAGGTCGACACGACGATCTGGCGGCAGGAGCACGGCAGTGGATCGGAACTCGGGCGCGGCAGAATCAAGGCGGGCTCGTCGCCGTTCCGAAGAACCGCTGGCATGGCGTTCCGATTTCTGCCCCTCTTCTGCGCGCTGGCTTCGTCGGCTCTTGCGCAAGCTCCGCTCGTGCTGCCGGCGTCGCATGGAACGCGCGAAGGCACGACCTCGACCAACGTCCCCTTTGGCCGCAGCGGCGCGGTGCGCGCACAGCATGTCTACGATGCGATGCTGTTCTCTGGCCCGCGTCTGATCACAGCTTTGTCGTTCCGCGCGGACGGCATGTCGGTCGCGTTGCAAAAGCAAGTTGACTGCGAGATCCGGCTCTCGACTGCGCCGCTGTCGCTGACGCAGACGAGCGCGACCTTTGCGCAAAACCGCGGAGTCGACGAGACGATCGTGATCGGGCGACGGATCCTCACGCTGCCGGCCTCTGGCGCGGCGGCGCAACCGTCCCCATTCCTGTCCGCGATCCCACTCGACGTCCCCTTCGGATACGACCCCGCGCTCGGTGGCCTGTGCGTCGAAATCGTCGTCTACCAGCAGCCACCAGGCGCCTATCCGTTGGACGCGACCTACGTCTGCAGCAGCCCTGAGCAGTTCGTCGGTCCCGCTGCGTGCCAGCCGCAAAACGGCACGCCGCTGCGCGTGGAGAGTGCATCGTCCGGGTTGCTGTGGGGCAGGCCCTGGCTGGTGCGCACGCTGGACGCGCCTCCGGGATCGCTCGTCGTGCTCGCGCTGGGTGGCAGCGAGACCGGCACATGGAACGGCGCGCAACTTCCTGTCGACCTGACGCCCGCAGGCGCGCCTGGTTGCTTCGTCTCCATCGACATCACGGACACCTTCTTCCAGCAAACGCTTGGCGACGGCACTGCGGCGTTCGGCTTTCAGGTGCCCAACGACCCGCGGCTCACTGGTGCCTGGATCCGCTTTCAGGCCGGTGCGCTGGTGAACGGAGCCAATGCTCTTGGCGTGCTGACGAGTCAGGCCAAGAAGGTTGAGGTCTGCGGCTTCGAACCCGTGGCGCGGGTCTGGGCAACGGGCACTGCCGCGACGGACGGTCTGCGCGAAATCGGCACGGCCCCCGTGCTGCAAGTGCACGGCCAGTAGCCGGCGGAGCCCCGCCTCGACCTCCCAGCGGGCGCGCGCACCTCGTTGCCGCTGCCTAGGAATGCAGCCACTGCGTTCGAACGGTCCCTAACGCCAGCGCGCCAGCGAGCACCGCCGCGTAGCGCGCCAGCAAGCACCGCCGCGCCAGCAGGGCAATATCGCATCGCCCACGATGGGCCGATCGGGAGGAATGCAGCCGCGTCGCGAGGTTGTCGTCGCCAACCCCAGACCCCGGTGCTCTATCCTTCGCGGAACTCGGAACACACCTGTCCGTTGGCGCCTCTTCGTCACGCGCTCCCCTCTGCCCGACCCGCACATTTGCCCGCCATGACGCACTTGCACTGCCGGTATGCGTTCGTCTTCGCCGCGTTGTTCCTGCTCGCCGCGACCTTCTTGGGCACGCAGCAGCAAGGCGAGGATCTGCTGATCCAGAAGCGCTACCGCGATGCTGCGGTCGCGCTCGAGCAGGCGCTAGGCACTGCAAAGCCAGCCGAACAGGATCGCTTGCTCGTGCTGTTGGCAGAGGCGCAGTGGCTGGCCGGGGATCGTGATGCGGCGCGGGCGACCTTGGTGCGATTCGAGCGGGAGCAGCCGGGGTCCGCTCTCTTGCCGCAGTCGCGCTACCTGCTCGCAAAGGTGGAGGAGGGATCCGCCAATCTGCAAAGGGCTGCGGAGATCCACCGCGGCGAAGCCGAGCGCCTCACTGGGTTCTTGCGCAAGGAGGAGGTCGCGAAGGTCTATCTCGAACTCGCGGACAAGGCCGAGAAGAAGGAGCCGAAGGATCACGCCCGTGTCGCGCAATACTGCGACCTCGCGCTGGACCTCGGGCTGCGCCCCGAACTCGCGCGCTCGATCCGCCTGCGCGGAGCGTCGGCGCTGCGCGCCGCTGGCAACCCGAAAGAGGCCGCGCAGAGATTGTGGCCGCTCGTGAAGGAACTCGATGCCGATCAAGGCAAGCGCAAGGCGATGCTGCTGCTGGGACGGTCGTTGCGAGAAGCGGGCGATCCACTGCGCGCCCGGACGGTGCTGCGCGATCTGCTTGCGCTCGGCAAGGACGCGGCAGAAGCGGGCGACGCGGCCTTCGAGGTCGCGTTGACCTTTGGGGTGCCAGAGGTGGCGCCCGAGCAGGTCGATCGTGCGGTGCAGGCCTTGCGCGATCTGCGTGCTGGGTATCCGCAACACGAGAAGGCGCGCATTGCATCCTTCCTCGTCGCACGTTGCTACGCGACCGTGGGACGCGGCGACGATGCGCTCCATTCGATCGACGAGTTCCTCGCGCAAGACGGAGTCTCGGCGTTGCCAGAAGCAGCGCTCGCGCGCGCACTGCGCGGCGACGTGCTCAGTGCGCAGCAGAAGCACGAATCCGCGCTCCTGGCATGGCGCGAGTACCTGGCGCAGCATCCCGCGCATGCCGACTGGGAACGGGTGCAGCGAGCGATCGTCGATGCCGAATGGAGCATCGCGATCCAGCCGCCCATGGACGATGCGCTCGCATACGCGACAGCGACCGAGCGACTGTTGGCCTTCGGCCGCGCCTATCCGCTCGAGGGACGCAATGCCGAAGGCATGTGCGCGATCGCCGCGATGCTCGAGAAGCAGGCGAAATACGACGAGGCCAAGGTCGAATACCAGCGCTGCGTCAGCAAGCATCCGGGCCGCGACTGGAGTTCGCGCGCGCAACATGCGATCGGGCGCCTCCTGGAGACCAAGCTCGACGACTACGACAGCGCGATCGTCGCCTACCGCGCGGTCACCTGGGGTCCGATGCAAGGGGACGCGCAGCTTCGTATTGCCACGCTGTCGCAGAAGAGCCTTCGCGTGCACACCGATCGCGTGTTTCGCAGCGACGAGAAGGCGTCCTTCCAGATCGTGTCGCGCAACATCGAGACGCTGCGGGTGCGCGTCTACAAACTGCAGCTCGAGGATTGGTTTCGCGCGACGCGGCAGGCGGGGCAGGTGCACGAACTCGACATCGAGGTCATCGCGCCGGACATCACCTTCGACAGCGTGGTCCCGGCCTACGTTCGATGCCGCGAGACTGACCGCGCGGTGGAGATCCCGGCGGCATTGCCAGGCGCCTACGTGGTCAAGGTCGATGACAAGGAACTCGAGGCCACGACGCTCGTCATCGTCAGTGACCTTGCGCTCGTCACCAAGGCAAGCCGGCTGGAGTTCCTCGTGTTCGCGCAGAACACCAAGGAACAACGCGTCGAAGCGGGCGTGCGCGTCGCGCTCGGGGACGGCAATGGTGTCGTCGCAGAAGGCGTCACCGGCGCCGACGGGATCTGGCGCTTCAGGGGTGAGCAACTGAAGAACCGCGATGACCTCCGCGTCTTCGCCGTGGCGACAGGAGGCTCGGCCGCGACGACCTTGGACATGTCGGGCATGGGTTTCTCGCCGGGGCTGCAGCCGCAGGGATTCTTGGCGACGGATCGTCCGCTCTACCAACCCGGCCAGCGGGTCCACTGCAAGGGCGTCGTGCGTGAGGTCGAGGGTGGCATCTACCGACTGCCCGCGAAGGACACCTACGTCGCGCAGGTCTTCGCGCCTTCGGGTCGTCTCGTGCAACAGCGCGACGTTGTGTTCTCGGAGTTTGGGACCTTTGACTTTGCCTTCGACCTGGGCGAACAAGCTGAGCTCGGGGAATGGCGCGCCCAGACGTCGCGCAAGTCGGCTCCATTCGTCGCGCACAGCACGTCGTTCGAGGTCGGTCGATACGAGCGCCCGCGGTTGCAGCTCGCGTTCGAATTGCGGGAGCCTGTCGTGCTGCGTGGCGAGCCGATCCGTGGCGTGTTGCGTGCGACTTGGTTCTACGGCGAGCCCTTCGCGATGCGGGAGGTCGTGTGCCGGCTGGCGCTTCCTGACGGCGCCGTCGTCGAGCGTCGCGGGACCACGAACGCAGCCGGCGAACTGCCCTTCGAAACGCCGACGACCGAGTTCCAGGAAGAAGCAATGGCGCAACTCACGGCCGAGGCTCCGGGCGAGAACGCGACCGCGTCGGTCGTGGTGCCGGTGGTCACGACGGAGCTCGCGCTTGGCGTTTCCGTGCCTCGTCCCGTCTATCTCGCGGGCGAGCCCTTCGAAGCGACCTTGCGCATCGAGGACCGCAGCGGCAAGCCGCTTTCGCGCAAGGCCGAGATCGTCCTTTACCAGTTGCGCAAAGACAGCAAGACCGGCGTCGTGGTCGAAGCGGAGGTCGCGCGCAAAGAAGTCCAGTCGGGCAGCGACGGCGTTGCGCTTGCCACCTTTGCCTCGGATCGCGGCGGCGACACGCGGCTTCGCGCGGTGTGCAAGGACCGATTCGGCGGAGTGGTCACGGCGCACGCGCAGTTCACCATCAGCGGCGCCGATGATGAACAGAAGTTGCGGTTGCTCGCAGACCGAGAGTCCTGGTCCGTCGGCGAGACCGCGCGAGTGCGCGTCGTGAACCGCGCCGGGCGACGTCTCGCGCTGCTCACGTGGCAGGGCGATGGCATCCTGCAGTGCGAGCCTCGGATGATCGAGGACGGCGAGTCGGCGATCGATCTGCCGATGCAGCCAGAGCACGCGCCGAACTTCGCGTTCGCGGTTGCGATCGTGGCCGGCAAGGACCTGCACACGGCAGAGCGGCCCTTCCTCGTGCGCCGCGAGTTGCGCGTCGAGGTAGAGGCGCCGAAAGTGAAGCGGCCGCAGGAGGAGATGGAGGTCGTGGTGCGAGTTCGTGATCCGCAAGGTCGCCCCGTGCGCGCCGAAGTCGCGATCGCGGTCGTCGACGAGAGCCTGCTCGCGGTCGAGGCTGGCGATGGAGCGGCGATCAGCGAGCGATTCTGGGGCCGCGCCCGCCAGACATCGTTCCGCACGGCTTCGAGTTGCACCTGGGCCTACGAGGGCCACGGGCAGCGAGTGAATGCAGCGCTGCTCCATGAGGAAGTGCGACTGCGGGCAGCCAACGAAGCGGGCGGTGAGCCTGCTGCCGGATTTGTGGTGCACGATGCGCGGAACGACCAAGCCGCTGGCGCCGACCAGCTTGCATTGGGCGAGACCGATAGGGGCGGGACGCAAAGCCTCGACAGCAGCGGCAGGGCGCAGATCACGGCGGGCAGGGGCCTGAGAGATTCTCTTGGGCGGCAGTTTGCTGCACAGTCCCTTGGGCAGCGGCGCGCGCTGGGTCAGGTTCAAGCCGACGCCATGCCGCAGTCCGCGACGAAGGCTGGCAACTACCGTTACCTGTCGCTTGGTGTCGAGACGATGGCCGGAGTTGGGATCGACTTCATGGGTCAGGCTCTCGGCGGCGTTCCGCGCGTTGACTTCCGCGAGACTGCGGCGTGGATCCCGTCGCTCGTGACGGACGAGAATGGCGTCGCGCGCACCGTCATTCGCATGCCCGACACGACCACGTGCTGGCGCATTCTCGCGCGCTCGGTCACTGCCGACACGTGGGTCGGCGAGGGCAAGTCTGGCACCAAGACGCAGCAGGATCTCCAGGTTGAACTCGTCGGTCCGATTGCGTTGACCGAAGGGGACGAGGCTTCGTACGCGGTTCGAGCGCACAACTTGTCCGACGAATCGATCGAGGGCGAACTGGAACTCTCGTTGCGTGTCGGCGAGACCTCGCGCGTCGAGCGGTCGCCGACGTCGCTCGGTAAGAGCCAAGAGTCCGAGTCTGCGTTCGCCTTCACAGCGACCGAGCCCGGCATCGTCCGGATGACTGCGAAGGGGACGTTCGGCGATCGCATCGATGCCATGGTGCGCGACGTGCTCGTGCAGCCCTTCGGCGCCGAGCGCATGTCCGCATGGTCGGGTCGCACGCGGGATCGCGCGATGCGCGAGTTGTCGCTGCCGGATGGCGCCGACTACGCGTCGTTGCGCATGGTGGTGGAACTCGGTGGCGACCTTGGCCGCGACCTCGTTCGCGCCGCGCTGGGCGAGGGCTTCGTGCTGCGCAACTGCGTGCAGTCGCTGCCTACCAACCTGGGTGCCGCGAGCCATGGTCTGGCTGCCCTGCTCGCGCTCGACTACCTCGAGGCCACGAACGGCGCGTTGCCAGGGGATCGCGACCGGTTGCTCGCAGTTGCCTCGTCGACGCTGCAGTCGCTGACGCGACAGCAACAAGACGGCGGCGCGTTCTCGTGGACCGGCAGGCGCGCCATCGACTGGCGATCGACGGGACAGGCGCTTCGGTTCTTCGCGTTGGCTGCGCGCCGCGGAATGGTCGAGGCCGTCGATCCGCAGAACCGCGCCGCGGAGGCTTTGCTCGGATGGCTGCGCACGCCCGATAACGAGGCTCGCGCCGACATGCTCTGGGCGCTCGCAAGCGTCGACCGCGCGCGCTTCGAGGCCTTGAACGCGCTGCACCGTGCTCGTGGCTCGCTGCGGCCGGACGGCCTCGCCAGGCTTGCTCTAGCATGGCAAGCGCAGAGTCGGCCCGAACTCGCGGCCGAGGCGCTCACGACGCTTCGGAGCGCGCTCCCTGCTTCGTCACTCGGCCAGCAAGGCCCCGAAACGGTTGCGCTGTGCGCGCGTGCCCTGCTCGCCAGCGATCCACGCGATGCGCTCGGCGAGAAGGCGCTGCTCGCCGTCCGCGAGGCGCGTATGGGCGCCGCGTGGGCGACGCCCGAGGCGACGGCCGCTGCGATCGCCGCGATCGCGTTTGCCGAGCGATCCTCCGCGGGCGCCCCACGCGCGACTTCGGTGACGGTTGTGGTGAACGGCCACGATCTCGCAACCGGGCAGCAGACGCCGCAAGCGGTCGCCGGCGCCTTCGTCGTTCCCGCAGCGTGGCTGAAGCCAAAGGAGAACGTGGTGCAGTTGAAGGTCGAGGGCGGTGGCGAAGCATTCTTCGCGGTCACGCTCGCGGGCTTCGCGAAGGGCTTTCCTGACGCACAAGGCGACGGCGCGCAGGCCAGTGTGCTGCGCCGCTACCGTGCTTCGCCGATGCGCCGCGACGGCAAGAACGTGCCTTCTGGCTTCAGCGTCGTGCAGGGCAAGAACATCCCTGGCTTCACCAACGAGGTGACGCAACTCGGCGTCGGCGAGACGTTGCGCGTCGAGACCACGTATGCGCTACGCCAAGGATCGGAGCGGATGCGCGGCACGCCGATCGTGGTCGAGGAGCCGTTGCCGGCCGGCTGTTCGGTGCCGAAGGACTCGATCCAGGGTGGCTACGACCATGTCGAGGTCGTCGGCGACCGCATCGTCTTCTATTTCCCCGAGGGTTCGGAGCATGGCTCGGTTTCTTACGAGTTGCAGGCGAGACACGTCGGCGTGTTCCGGGCATTGCCGACGATCGTTTACGCGGCGCTGCGTCCCGAAGTTCGCGCCATGGGCAAGCCACAGTCGCTGCGCGTGCATCCGCGTGGCGCCGGTGAGCGCGACGCCTACAAGCTGACGCCCGACGAACTCTATGCGCTGGGCAAAGCCGACTTCGATGCGGCAACCGCAGAGTCGCGTGTTGAGTCCGAACGCGCGGCGGCGGTCGCCAGCGCGCAAGAACGGCTCGCTCTGTTGGTCGCGGATTGGAATCGCGCCGACTACCGCTTGCGCGACGATGTTGCAGCCGACTGCGCCCGCATGCTGCTCTACCTCGGCATCGAACGCGGGGACGGCAAGCAGGTCGTGCGGTTCTTCGAAGAACTCAAGGACCGCCAGCCGGATCTCGTGATCCCGTTCGACAAGATCCTCGGCGTCGGCCGCGCCTACTTCGACTTGGGCGAGTTCGAATCGGCGTTGCTGGTGTTCCGCGGCACTGAGGAAGCGTCGTTCTTGAAGGACGCTGCCGTGGCGACGACGTTGCAGGAACTGCAGGAGCACAAGGCTTCCATCGCTTTCCTCGAGCGGCTGCTACTCGCATATCCAGACCTGCCGACCATGCGCACGTCGCGCTACGGCATCGCGCAGCAACTGGCGGGCACCGCAGCAGAGCGCGATCCACTGCAGCCGATCGACGATCGCATCGGCTCCGTGGCGGATCTACGCCGCCGCGCCGTTGCGCAGATGCGCGAGTTCCTCGTGCTCTACCCCGACGATCCGCTCGCGGACGAAGTGTCGTTTGCCTGGGCGACGACGTTGCTCGAGGGCAAGGACCTCGAAGGCGCGCTCGCAGTTGCGACTGCGGCGCTCGCGCGCTACCCGGACAGCCCCTTCGAGGACGAGCAGCTCTACACGGTGGGCTACGCCCAGTTCGCGCTCGGTCGTCACGACGCCGCGTTCGAGGCCTTGCAGAAGGTCGCGACCGGCACCTTCCGACAACGCGGCGGTGGCCGCGTCGAGAGCGAGAGCAAGTGGCACGCAGTCTACCTGCAAGGCCAGATCTGGCATGCGCGCGGCGAACCGGAGAAGGCGTTGATCGCCTACGATCAGGTGAAAGACCGATTTGGCGACGCGGTCGAAGCAGCGGAATACTTCCGCCAGAAAGTCCTCTCGCTCGACGAAGTGACGACGTTTGCGGTCGGTGGGGCGACCGAGGTTGCGATCACGTTCCGCAACGTCGAGCGCGCGCAACTGCAGGTGTTCAAGGTCGACCTCGTGCGCCTCTACCTCATGCAGAAGTCGCTCGAGGACATCCGCGGCATCAAGCTGCACGGCATCGCGCCGATGCGCAGCTTGGATGTGGAACTTGGCAAGGGTCGCGACTACGCGAACCAATCGAAGAAGGTGGACCTCTTGCTGACGGCGCCAGGCGCCTACCTTTGTGTGCTGCGCAGCGGCGATCGCGTCGCCACGGGCATGGCGCTCGTCACCGACATCCGCATCGAGGCGCAGGAGCAGTTCGACAACGGTCACGTTCGGGTCAACGTGCGTCGCGGCGACGGCTATGTCGCTGGCGCACACGTGAAGATCGTCGGTAGCAACGATGGCCTGCTCCAGGCTTCCGAGACCGATCTGCGCGGTGTCGCATCCGGCGACGGCCTCGTTGGTCGCGCCACGGTCCTTGCGTCGCTCGGCGACCACTACGCGTTCTATCGTGGCGCGGGCGAACACCAGGCGGCGCTCGTCGCCAACTTGCCGCAGGCACAGCAGCAGATGGAGCAAGTCCGGGATGAGAGTCGGAAGGCCGGCAAGGAGTTCCAGGCCCTCGACAACAACTTCAACGCCAACGTCCAGAACCGCGGCAGCCAGGTTGATTGGCTGAAGAAGAACGTGATGAACAAGCAACAGAAGGGCGTCGAGGTGTACAGGACGAAGTGACGCGGCCCCTGCGCAACTGCTGCTGCGTAGGACGGCGGGTTCGAATGGCGAGCCGGAAACTCTCGCTGGCAACAACCGGCGCTGCACTGTCCCCGGCGACCATCTCGACCTGGTCGCGAAATCGCGGCGTGATCGTGCGCGGTTCCGGCGCTAGCTGCGCCAGTCGTGGTGCACGAACACGCCCGGCGTGCCGTCCGTGCGCTCAAACGTGTGGCTGCCGAAGAAGTCGCGCTGCGCCTGCGTCAGGTTTTGCGGCAGCCGCGCGCGGCGGAACGAGTCGAAGTAGGAGAGGCTGCCTGCCATCGCGAGCATAGGCACGCCGTGCTCGGCGCCAAGCGCGACGACGCGGCGCCACGCGGCTTGATGGGCGACAAGGAAGCCCCCGAGCTCGTCGTCGAGCAGCAGGTTGGCGAGCTTCTTGCCCTTGCCGTAGGCCTGTTGGATGCGCTGCAGGAATCGCGCGCGGATGATGCAGCCACCCTTCCAGATGCGCGCGACTTCGGAGAGGTCGATGCCCCAGCCCTTCTCGCGATCGACGGTCGCCAGCAGATCGAGGCCCTGCGCGTAGCTGCAGATCTTGCTGCAGTAGAGCGCGTCGCGCACTGCGTCGACGAGCGACGGGTCGGACACCCGAGTCGCCGATGGACCGCGTAGCTTCTTGCTTGCCTCGATGCGAAGGTCGCGCATCGAGGACAGACCGCGCGCCTCGACGGCGGCGCGAATCGTCGGCGCCGGTACGCCATGGCGCAGCGCGAGCTCCGCCGTCCATTGGCCGGTGCCCTTCTGGCCAGCCTTGTCGACGATCTTCTCGACCAACGGCAAGCCGCCATTGGGATCCGGCTCGCGCAGGATCCGGCTCGTGATCTCGATGAGAAAGGACTCGAGCACGCCATGGTTCCATGCGTCGAACGTGTCAGCCATCTGCGCGTGCGGCATGCCGAGCACGCCC
>SXGT01668165.1_pt1 | contig 11691 bp, 14 predicted proteins | sample 3176221 | NCBI WGS metagenome assembly SXGT01 (sample SAMN11356862, study PRJNA531348) | freshwater metagenome | isolation source: freshwater sample F1-120 | place: China: Fuxian Lake, Yuxi | collected 2017-12-25
AATTGACCTGGTTGAGCGCGCCGCAGAGCGTCGCGATGTGGATGTCCTCGGGACGGAACTTCGTCGCGAGGCCCGCGTGCACGTGGCGGAAGTACTCGAGGATGGTCCAGTTGCCCGCGACGCCGCGCAGCGCCGTCTGCCAGGTGTGCTGGTGCGCGTTGACGAAGCCCGGCACGACGATGCAGCCCGTCGCATCCACGGCTTGCGCATCGGGGGCGTCGATGCGCGGCGCGACCTCCCGCACCGTCTCGCCCTCGACCAGCACGTCGCCGCCGCGCAGGTCGCCGAGCGCCGGATCCATGGTGAGGACGGTGCCGCCGCGGATCAGCACCCTCCCCATGTCAGGACTCCAGGCCGTCCGGGACGTCCTTCCTCTCCGGCTTGAGCGTCAAACCGGCGGCCTTCGCCTGTTCGACCAGCAGCACGGAGAAGTCGACGTCGTCGTAGCCGCGCCCGACGAGGTTCTGCACGCTATCGCGGGTCGCGGCGGCGGTGGGCATGGCCACGCCGAGGCGCTTCGCGGCGCCCATGCCGAGGTCCATGTCCTTCAGCAGCAGCTTCGGCGTGAAGGTCACCTTGTCGAACGCCAGGTTCACCAGCGCGGGCGTCTTGTAGCGCGTGTACATCGACCCCAGCACCGAGTTGTTGATCGACTCGAGGAACACGTGGCGCGGGATGCCGGCCTTCTCGGCGAGCACGGTGATCTCGCACAGGTTCTGGATCACCACGCCGAACATGATGTTGTGCGCGATCTTCCAGATGCGCGCGAGCTCGCCCTCGCCAACCCAGGTGACGCCGCGGCCGAGCATGCCGAGGTACGGCTCCACGGCGAGGAAGTGCTTCTTCGGCCCCGAAGCCACCACCCAGAGCTTGCCCGCCTTGCAGACCTTGGCATTGCCCGAGACCGGCGCGCAGAGGTAGCCGACGCCGAGCGCCTCGACCGCGCGGCGCACCTCGGCCGAGCCGTCGTCCGAGATGGAGGAGCAGTCCACCACCAGCTTCGGCCGCTTCTCCCCGGTGAGCAATCCGCCCTTCCCCAGCAGCACCTGCTTCAGGTCTCCGGTGTCCGACACCATGGTGAACACCACGTCCCGGCCGGACAGCGCCGCGATGCGCTCGACGATCTCGACGCCTTCGGCCTCTAGCGCGGCGGCCTTGGAGCGCGTGCGGTTCCACGCCGCGACACCGCAGCCGGCGCGGTGCAACCGCTGCACCATCGCCTCGCCCATGCGCCCCAGGCCGATCCAGCCGATGCGCAGCTTCGGCACGGCTGGAGTCGCGGGACGGCGCGGGGAAGTCTTCTTCATGGGGCCTGGCCGGAAGTTGCGGAAGGTCGTTACTCTAGCAGCGCCGGCAACTCAGCGGGCCCGGTGCAGCTTCAGCGTGGCGAGCGGTCCGAGCATCGCACCCAAGCCGAGCGTGGTCCACGCGATGCCCCACGCGAACGCATCGGTGGAGGTCCTTCCGCCACCGGCCGCGTCCAGCGCCCAGCCGAACACCACCGGGCTGACCACGCCGGCGCCGAAACCGATCACCGAGCGCACCGCGTACGCGACGCCGAGATAGTGCGAGGGCACGCTCTCCGCGAGTACCGTCGAATGCGTCGACGAGTCGGCGATGCCGGCGAAGTTGTAGACGCACACCAGCGCCACCAGCAGCGCGACCGGCACCAGCATCAGCCAGCCGATCGAGAACGACAGCACCAGGCTGACGCACGACCACAGCAGGATGGTGCGCGTGCGGCCCCAGCGGTCGGCCATCGTGCCGCCGACCAGGCTGCCGGCGATGTTCGCCATGTAGGTCAGCGCGGAGAGCGACAGCGCGAGCGTCGCAGCCTCGGCGGCGCCCCGGCCGCCCGCCGCCAGCGCGGCGGTGAGGAACGCCGGCAGCCATGCCCACATGCCCAGCAATTCCCAGTTGTGGAAGGTATAGCCCCACACGGACAGCATGCCGCGGCGGTTCTTCAGCACCGCCGGCAGCGCGGCGAGCATCGATTCCCCCGCCGGGCGCGGATGCACCACGTTCGGCGTGCCGCGCACGGCGTACAGGGTCAGCAGCCACGCGAGCAGGGGCATCGACGCGATCACCGCGAGCACGCCCCGCCAGTCTGTGAAGCGCAGCGCGACGGCGGCGGCGCCCAGCGCGATCGCGTACCCCGCGCTGGAGCCGGCGATGAGGAAACCCATCGCCCGGCCGCGCCGCTCGCGCGGCACGTTGTCGTTGATCAGCGAGAGCACCGGCGTGTAGTTGCCGCCGCTGCACAGGCCGGTGAAGAGGTGCAGCCAGTAGGCGGACCAGAAGCCGTCGGCGAACAGCACGAAGGCGATGGGGCTCGCCCACGCGGCGACGCCGGTGACGACGTACGTGCGCTTCGCGCCGAAATGGTCGGTGAGGAAGCCGACGACGAAGAGCGACACCAAGTAGCCGAGGTAGAACGCCGACTGGATCAGGCCTGCGTCGCGGCCGGAGATGCCCCAGGCCTGCTGGGTCAGCGGCAGCACCGCGGAGTAGGCGACGAACCATGCCGCGCCGAGGACGCGGCTGCCGCAGACCAGGGCGAGCCAGGGGTTGGAGCCGGGCCGTGCGTTCACGCCGTCCGGGCAGCCGCGAGGCGCACCGGGATGCGCCGGGGCCCGAAGGGCTTGCCGAACTTGCCGTAGCGGCCCGCGAGGCGGGTGCCGCAGAAGGCGCACCCGCCATGCTCGTCGAGATGGTAGGCGCGGATGTCGTACCAGTCGCGCACGATCACCGCATGTTCGCACGCGGGGCAGTAGGTCGATCCGCCGGCCTCGTCGTGCACGTTGCCGGTGTAGACGTAGTTCAGCCCGGCGAGCCGCGCGATCTCCCTCGCGCGGCCGAGCGTCGCCGGCGGCGTGGCGGGCGCGTCGGTCATCTTCCAGTCGGGATGGTAGGCGGTGAAGTGCAGCGGCACGTCGGGCCCCAGGTTGCGGCGGATCCAGCGGCACTCGGCCTCGAGCTCCGCGTCGGAGTCATTCTTCCCCGGGATCAGCAGCGTGGTGATCTCGGTCCAGACCTGCGTCTCCTTCACCAGGTACACCAGCGTGTCGAGCACCGGCTGCAGGCGCCCGCCGCAGATGCGATGGTAGAAGTCGTCGGTGAAGGCCTTGAGGTCGACGTTCGCCGCATCCATCTTGGCGAAGAACTCCCGCCGCGGCGCGTCGTGGACATAGCCGGCGGTGACGGCGACGGTCTTCACGCCGCGTGCATGGCAGGCATCCGCGATGTCGAGCGCGTACTCTGCGAAGATCACCGGGTCGTTGTAGGTGAAGGCGACCGACGGGCAGCCGAGCTTCACCGCGGCCTCGGCGATCATCTCCGGCGTCGCGGCGTCCATCAGCCTGTCCATCTCGCGCGATTTCGAGATGTCCCAGGTCTGGCAGAACTTGCACGCCAGGTTGCAGCCCGCGGTGCCGAACGACAGCACGCCGGTGCCGGGGAGGAACTGGTTCAGCGGCTTCTTCTCGATCGGGTCGACGCAGAAGCCGGACGAGCGCCCGTAGGTGGTGAGCACCATCGCGCCGCCCTGCATCGCGCGCACGAAGCAGAGCCCGCGCTGGCCTTCATGCAACCGGCAATCCCGCGGGCAGAGGTCGCACTGGATGCGTCCATCGTCGAGCGCGTGCCACCAGCGCCCGGGATGCGCGGACTCCGGCGTCACTGGGCGTCCGCCTGCTTCCATTTCTTCACCCGGTAGCGCGACACCTTGCAGCGCGCGAGGCGTGTCTGCGCGGGGAGCCCCGCCTTGTTCAGGAGTTCGCGCAGGAACACGCGCTTGTCGGGCAGGCTTTCCCAGACCTGTGGCAGGAACGTGGCGCGGCGGCCTTCGTGCTCGAGGACCAGGCCGTCCTCGCCGGCGCGGATCTGCGCGATGAGATCGGCCTCGTCGGCGCTGTGGATCGGCCGCGCGCGCGACAGCAGCGACACCTCGACGCGGCAGCGCGGCCATTCCTCCGCGGTGACCGCGGGAAAGCGCGGGTCGCGGAACGCCGCCGCCTGCGCGTTCGCCCGCACGTCCTCGGCGAGCGGGCGGTGCGCCTCGAGGCTGCCGATGCAGCCGCGCAGGCGCCCGTCGAGTGTCAGCGTGATGAACGTCGCAACTTGCTGCGACAGCCACGCGGCGCCGGCATCGGGTTGCGGCGTGGCGGGATCGAGTCGCGAAGCGATCGCGCCGCGCGCCAGCGCGATGAGCGTGCGGCCGGCCTCGTCCGCGGAGACTGCGTCGCCTTCATCGAGCGCGAACGCGGCGTAGCCGACGACCCTTCCCTTGCCGCCCGCGGTGTCGCCGGAATTGCAGACGCCAAGCCGCCGGATGGCGAGGCCGCGCGCCGCGGCGGCGCGCAGGAAGCCGTTCAGCGGCGTCGCCCCGCAGGCCTCTTCGTGGCGAATGTCGGTGGCGAAGGATTCGATCCGGCCAACCGTCGCGCCATCGATACGGCAGGATTCCTCGTACGGGTGGTAGTGCGAGAGGTCCGTCGAGATGACGAACAGCGTCTCGCGCCCGCCCCACAGGCGATCGACGACCTCGGCGACCTGCGCCGGCGTCGCGTCGCCGACGGCGAACGGAACCAGCGCCACGTCGCCGAGGACGCGCTGCAGGAAGGGCAGCTGCACCTCGAGCGAGTGCTCCATCGCATGGACGGGCCCGCTGCGCCCTACGTATCGCAGGCCGGCCAGCGCGGCCACGGCCTCGGTGTCGACCTTGAGGATGCCAAGCGGGGTCGCGAGCGCATCGGCATCCGGCAGCGCGAGTCCGCGGACCGCGACGCGGTGCACCGGGCCCATCAGCACCACGCGCTTCACGATCCCCCGCGCGGGGCCGAGTTCGTCGTAGGCGCGCGCCGCCATCGGGCCGGAATAGACGTAGCCGGCATGCGGGACGATCAAGGCCTTGGGAAAGCCGAAACGCGGCTCGAAGCTCTGCACGCCGCCGAGCATCTCGTCGAGTTCCTCGGCGAGCTGGCGCGGATCGCGCGGGTAGAAGGTGCCCGCTACAGCCGCGGGCCGGACGGTGTCCATGGCCGGCTTGTCCATGATCGACTATCCGTCCTGCGGCGCACCCTCGTCAAGGAGCTCGATCACGCCCTGCAGCGCACGGATCACTGACTGGCGTCGCACGCTGTCGCGGTCGCCGTCGAAACGCCGCGTTTCCGCGCGCACCGTGCCGCCGCGCGCCCACGCGAGGCACACCGTGCCCACGGGCTTCGCCGGCGAGCCGCCGGAGGGCCCCGCGACGCCGGTGATCGCCACCGCGATGCTGCCGCGGCTGCGCGCCAGCGCGCCGGCCGCCATCTCGCGCGCGGTCTCCTCGCTGACCGCGCCGTGGCGCTCCAGCGTCCCGGCGCGCACGCCGAGCATCTCCTGCTTGGCCTCGTTCGAGTAGGTGATGAAGCCGCGCTCGAACCATTCGGAGCTGCCGGCGATGGCCGTCGCCGCCTCGCCCACCCATCCCCCGGTGCAGGACTCGGCGGTGACGAGCATCGCGCGGGCGGCCTTCAGCCGCGTGCCCGTGATGGTCGCCAGCACGGTCAGCGTTTCGGCGGGCATCAGTCGAGGATCCTGCGGGCGACCGCGAGCACGAGCAGCGTGTAGCCCGCGGCGACGAGGTCGTCGAACATCACGCCGAAACCGCCCTTGAAGCGGCGCTCGCAGTCGCGGATCGGCGGCGGCTTTACGATGTCGAAGAAGCGGAACAGCAGGAACGCCGCCACCATCCAGCCGGTGCCGGCGGGCAGCAGCGCCAGCACGAGGAGGAACGCGACGACTTCGTCCCACACCATCGCGCCGTGGTCGGCGATGCCGAGGTGCCGGCCGGTGAGCTCGCAGGCCCACACGCCGGCGGCGAAGAACGCCACGATCAGCGCGAACAACAGCGGCGGCGCATGGCCTTCGACGAGCAGCCACCACAGCGGGATCGCGGCCAGCGTGCCGAAAGTCCCCGGCGCGAACGGCGCGAGGCCGGCGCCGAAGCCGAATGCAATGGCGTGCGCCGGATGACCGAAGGCGAAGCGGGCACCGGGGCGCGGGATCATCCCGGCATCCTAGCGCGCGAAGTGGTCGAAGCCGCGCGGCACGGCCATCGCCTTGCCGTTCGCGCCAAGCAGCTGCAGCTTGGCGTCGCCCTTCTGGATCGAGCCGACGCGCGTCAGCGCGAGCTTCAGGTCCGCGGCGAGCGCCTCGACCTCGTCGCGCCGCGCCTGCGGCGCGGTGAACACCAGCTCGTAGTCGTCGCCGCCGGCGAGCACGCAGCGCGCGACCAGGCGCGGGTCCTTCTCGCGCAGCAGCGCCGGGTCGCGCGGCAGCTTCTCGTAGTGCACCAGCGCCCCGGCCGACGAACGCTCGAGGATGTGGCCGAGGTCCTGCGCGAAGCCGTCGGACACGTCGATCGCGCTGGTGGCGATGCCGCGCAGCCGCTCGCCCAGTTCGACGCGCGGCTCGGGCTCGTGCAGGCGGCGCGCCGCGATCTTCAGCCCCGGGCTCTCCAGCGCCAGCCCGGCGCCGCCGAGCGCGCCGGAGACCCAGATGTCGTCGCCCGGCAGCGCGCCGGCGCGGTACAGCGCGAGGCCCGCCGGGATCTCGCCGAAGATGGTGATGCAGATGGCGAGCGATCCGCGCGTGGTGTCGCCGCCGATCAGGTCGACATCGAAGCGGTCGGCGAGCGCGTACATGCCCTTGGCGAACGCCGCGAGCCACTTGTCGCTCGCTCGCGGCATGGCGATGGCGAGCGTCGCCCAGCAGGGCGTCGCGCCCATCGCCGCCATGTCGGAAAGGTTCACCGCCAGCGCCTTGTGGCCGAGCAGGCGCGGATCGGCGCCGGAGGCGAAATGCCGCCCTTCGACCAGCATGTCAGTGGACACCGCGAGCTCGGCCCCGGCATCCACGCGGACCAGCGCGCAGTCGTCGCCGACGCCGAGCACCGCCTGCCGCGGCGGCCTCGAAAAGTACTTGCGGATGAGGTCGAACTCGGAAGTCACGTCTGGGAACCCGGGTTGTCCCGCGGGCGGGAGGGGATGCGTGGAGCCGCGCTACGCGGCGGGACGCGCGCTGGCGACTTCCTCGGGACGCACGCGGCCGGCGAGTTTCTCCAGAGCGCCGTTGACGAACTTGTGGCCGCCCGTGCCGCCGTAGCTCTTGCCGAGCTCGATGGCCTCGTTGAGCACCACCTTGAACGGCGTCTCGGGGCTCTTCGACAGTTCGTACGCGCCGATGTACAGGATCGCGCGCTCGACCGGGGACAGGCTCTCGAAGCTGCGGTCGATGCAGCCGACGATCAACGGCTTGAGCGCGTCGGCTTCAGCGATCACGCCGCGCACCAGGCGCTCGGCGAGGCCCTTGTCCGCCTGCTCGTGGCCCTCGAGCGCGCGCATCTGCTCGACGATCTCGCCCGCACCGCCGCCGGCGAGCTGCCACGCGTAGAGCGCCTGCAGCGACAGCTCCCGCGCGCGCCGGCGCGGCGACTTCGACGAGGGCTTCGCCTTCACCGCTGCCATGAGCCGACCTTCGCGCGCAGCTGCGCCATTTCGACCGCCACCCGCACCGCCTCGGCGCCCTTGTCCAGGCGCGCCGCGGCCTGCTCTTCAGTCTCGGTGGTGAGGATGCCGTTGGCCACCGGGATCCCCGATTCGAGCGCGACGTCCATGACGCCGCGCGCGGATTCGTTCGACACCGCCTCGAAGTGGTAGGTCTCGCCGCGCACCACCGCGCCGATCGCGACCAGCGCGTCGAAGCGGCCGCTCTGCGCCATCCATTGCAGCGCGAGCGGGATCTCCAGCGCGCCGGGCACGCTCTCGACGGTCACATCGACGCCGAGCTTCGCCGCCTCGGCACGCGCGCGCTCGAGGAGCTTGCCGCAGACCTCCTCGTTGAAGCGGCTGGCGACGATGCCGACGCGGATCATGCGCGCCTCGGCAGCTCGGCGTAGCCCGCGATCTCGAGGCCGAAGCCGGTCATGCTCGGCATCTTGCGCGGCTCGGCCATCAACCGCATGCGGCCGACGCCGAGGTCGCGCAGGATCTGCGCGCCGATGCCGTAGTTGCGCAGGTCGAGGCTGCGGCCCGGGCCGGGGCTGCGCGCGCCGACCAGGCGCTCCTCGAGCGAATCGTCGGTCTGCGAGCAGTTCAGCAGCACCACCACGCCGGTGCCGGTCTTCGCGATCGTCGACAGCGCCTCGCCGATTCCCCACGAGTGCGAGCCCGGCCCCGCGTCGAGCAGGTCGATGATCGACAGGGGTTCGTGCACGCGCACCAGCGTTTCGGCGTCGCGCGACGGCGCGCCGGCGACCAGCGCGATGTGGCTGCCCTGCGTCGGCAGGTCTCGGTAGGCGACCAGCCGGAAGCGGCCCCAGAACGTCTCGATGGCGCGGTCGCCGACGCGGTGCACCAGCGACTCGTTGCTGCTGCGGTAGTGGATCAGGTCGGCGATGGTGCCGATCTTCAGCCGGTGGCGCCCGGCGAACTCGATCAGGTCCGGCAGCCGCGCCATCGTGCCGTCCTCGTTCATGCTCTCGCAGATCACGGCCGACGGCGCGAGGCCGGCGAGGCGCGCGATGTCGCAGCAGGCCTCGGTGTGCCCGGCGCGCACCAGCACGCCGCCGGGCTGCGCGACGAGCGGGAACACGTGCCCGGGCTGGACGATGTGCTCGGCGCGGGCGTCCGACGCGGTGGCCACCTTGATGGTGAGCGCGCGGTCGGCGGCCGAGATCCCGGTCGCGATGCCCTCGGCGGCCTCGATGGACGCGGTGAAGTTGGTGCCGTGGCGCGTGCGGTTCTGCGCCACCATCGGCTTCAGGCCGAGGCGGTCCGCGTGCTCGACGGTGATCGGCATGCAGACCAGCCCGCGGCCGTGCGTGGCGAGGAAGTTGATCTTGTCCGGCGTGACGAACTCTGCGGCGAAGAACAGGTCGCCCTCGTTCTCGCGGTCCTCGTCGTCGACGAGCACGACGATCCGGCCCGCCTTGACCTCGGCGATGATCTCGGTGATCGGGCTGATCGCGGCGGTTTCTCGGCGCATCGTGAATTATAGGAACATTGGAATGAAAAGGGGCACCCGCAGGTGCCCCTTTCGCGCGCGGCGCGGGCCGCTATTCCGCCGCCGCGGCCCCGGCAGCGTTGATCATCGCGGCGCCGCCGATCTTCTCGCGGATGCGCGCCGACTTGCCCGAGCGGCTGCGCAGGTAGTAGAGCTTCGCGCGGCGCACGTCGCCCTTGCGCTTCACCTCGATCGAGGCGACCAGCGGCGAGTAGGTCTGGAACGTGCGCTCGACGCCCTCGCCCGAGGAGATCTTGCGCACCGTGAACGCGGAGTTCTGGCCGCGGTTGCGGCGCGCGATGACCACGCCCTCGAAGGCCTGGACGCGCTTGCGCTCGCCTTCGACGACGTTGACGTTGACGCACACGCTGTCGCCGGGCACGAAGTCGGGGATGGCCTTCGCCAGCCGCTTGATCTCTTCCTGCTCGAGGGTCTGAATGAGGTTCATGTCTGCACTCCTTGTTCGCGCCGGTATTCGTCCAGCAGCCTGCGTTCCTCTTCCGTCAGCTTGCGCGACGCAAGCAGATCGGGCCTTCCCGTCCACGTCCTTCCCAGCGACTGCTTGAGGCGCCAGCGCCGGATCTGCTCGTGGTGCCCCGACATCAGCACCTCCGGCACCCGCTCGCCCTGCGCCTCCGGCCAGGTTTCCGGCCGGGTGTACTGCGGGCAGTCCAGCAGCCCGTCGGCGAACGATTCCTGCACCGCCGACTGCCCGTCGCCGAGCGCGCCCGGCAACTGCCGCACCACCGCGTCGATCAGCGCCATCGCGGCCAGTTCGCCGCCCGACAGCACGAAATCCCCGATCGACAACTGCTCGTCGACGCGACGCTCGACCAGCCGCTCGTCCACGCCCTCGTAACGCCCGCAGAGCAGCGTCACCGCGCTCCGCGTCGCCAGCTCCATCACCTTCGCATGATCGAGCCTCGCGCCCTGCGGCGAGAGGTACACCACCCTCCCGCCTCCGTCATCCCGCACCGCGTCCAGCGCCTTCTCCAGCGGCCCGGCCAGCATCACCATGCCGGGCCCGCCGCCGGACGGACGATCGTCGATCGTCCGGTAGTTGTCCGTCGTGAAATCCCGCGGATTCCACGTCCCGAGGCGCCACAGCCCCGCTTCCTTCGCCCGCCGCGTGATCCCCGACGCGGTGATCGCCTCGAACATCTCCGGGAACAGCGTCACCGCGTCGAAGCGGATCACCAGTCCGTTTCCCAGTCCACGTCGATCCGGCGCGCGGCCAGGTCGACCTTCTTCACCACCTGCGGGATCCAGGGCAAGAGCCTCTTGCGCTCCCCGCTCACTTCCATCACGTCGTGCGCCCCGTTGGACGTCAGCGCCGCCACCTGCCCCAGCCGCTCGCCCGCGACGTTCACCACGTCCAGGCCGACGAGGTCGGCGTAGTAGTACTGCCCTTCTTCCGGCGCCGCGAACGCTTCACGCGGCACCGCGATCCCGGCGCCCTTCAGCTTCAGCGCCTCTTCCCGCACCCCGACTCCCGCGAGCTTCGCGAGGACCGACGCGCCGTGGACCTTTGCTTCCTCGACCATGTATTCCCGGCCGCCCAGCCACCACGTGCCGTAGGCAGCCAGCGCATCCAGGTCGTCGCCGTACGGCATCACCCGTACCCAGCCATGGATGCCGTAGGACCCGGCAATCCGGCCGACCTCGATCAGCGCGTCAGGCGGCTTTCTTGCCAAACTGCTTGACGAGGCGCGTCACCGTGGGCGAGAGCTGCGCGCCCTTGCCCTTCCAGTGCTTGATGCGCTCCATGTCGACGCGCAGCGCCTCGCGGCCCTCGGGCGCCTTGGGATCGTAGAACCCCACGCGCTCGATGAAACGCCCGTCGCGCGCGCGCAGCGAGTTGGCCACCACCATGTTGTAGAAGGGCCGCTTCTTCGCGCCACCGCGCGCAAGACGAATCACCACCATTGGAAATACCCCGGTTCGTGCGAAAAGCGGAGGATTATACGGGAAAAATCAGGGGTTTGGGAAGCCCATCCCCGCCCCCGCAGACAACCCCCTTCCGGACGGGCCGGGGGAGCGCGAGGGGGCGGCGCAGCGCCCCTCGCAACCTATCGGATTCCGGGGAGCATTCCCTTCATGTTCCGCATCATCCGCTGCATGTTCCCGCCCTTCATCATCTTCATCATCTTCTGCATCTGCTCGAACTGGTTCAGCAGGCGGTTCACCTCCTGGACCGGAACGCCGGACCCGGTGGCGATGCGGCGCTTGCGGGAGGCCTTGATCAGCTCGGGGTGGGCGCGCTCGCCGGGCGTCATCGCGTTGATGATGCCCTCGATGCGCCGGAACTGGCGGTCGTCCTGCAGCTGGGATGCGGGAATCTGGCCGGCGAGCTGCGCCGGCAGCTTGTCCATGAGGGAGGCGATGCCGCCCATCTTGGTCATCTGCTGGATCTGCGACTTGAAGTCCTCGAGGTCGAAGCCCTTGCCCTTGCGCACCTTGTCGGCGAAGGCCTTGGCCTGCTCGACGTCGACCTTGCGGTGCGCGTCCTCGACCAGCGACAGGATGTCGCCCCTGCCGAGGATGCGCGAGGCCATGCGCTCGGGGTGGAACGGCTCGATGCCGTCGAGCTTCTCGCCGATGCCGGCGAACTTGACCGGCTTGCCGGTCACCTGACGCACCGACAGC
>SXGT01708787.1_pt1 | contig 11690 bp, 10 predicted proteins | sample 3176221 | NCBI WGS metagenome assembly SXGT01 (sample SAMN11356862, study PRJNA531348) | freshwater metagenome | isolation source: freshwater sample F1-120 | place: China: Fuxian Lake, Yuxi | collected 2017-12-25
GACGGCGCGTCTTTTCCACGGAGGCCAAGGACGCCGCCAGGGCCCTTGCCAACAGGGCCAAGGCCTCGGGGACGCCGCTCGCACTTCTGGCGCATCGACTGGGCCTGCACGCCATGACCTTGGGCGCATGGACGCGCGAGGCGACGGTGTTCGCCCTGGCACAGGTGGTCGACGACCTACCGACGGGCGCGGGCCCCGTCGTTCATGCCCCCTCGGGCCTGCGCGTCGAGGGGCTGAGCGTGGCCCAGATCGCCGAGCTGCTGGGGAGGTTGCGATGTTCGGGCTGAGCAGCCGCACCAGGGTATGGGTGCACAAGGAGCGCGTGGACATGCGCAAGGGCTACGACGGCTTGTGGGGCGTCGTGACCAAGGCCATGGGCAAGGATGTCTTCCCGGGCGATGCCTTCGCCTTCATCGGCCGCACGCGCAAGAGAGCCAAGGTTCTCTGGTGGGATGGGACGGGCCTCAATCTGCTGGCGAAGCGGTTGGAGAAGGGCCACTTCATCGCGCCGTGGATGCGGTCGGGCGAGGGCACGCTGGAGGTCACCGGAGCCGAGTTGACGCTGTTGCTCGAAGGCTGCGAGCTGGTGGGACGGGTGACGCTGAGCGCCCCCGCGTGGTCGCCGCTGCACGCGTGAACGGATGTTTCCAATGGCACACGCTTCGATAAGCAGGTAGCGATCGGGGCGGGTGTCCGTTCGATGACGATGATCCGGTACTGGTGAAGCCAAGAGCGATCGCACTCTGGTATGCGCACCAGGAGGTCGTGAGCGAGCGGGACGCCCTTCGTGCGCAGGTGCAAGAGCTGAAGCGGCAGATTGAGCAGAAGAACAAGCGGGAGGACCTGCTCCAGAAGTACCGCTGCCGCTGCGGAGGGTGCATCAAGACCGCCCCCGCGCCCGAGAAGCTCAAAGAAGGCGGCGCGTACTCGATCGGCTTGAGCGTCGACGTCGCGGTAGAGAAGTACGGCGACGGCAAGTCCTTGGAGCGCCAGGTCAAGGCCATGGGCCGTTCGGGACTGGTCGTCGACTCGCAGACGCTCTGGGACCAGGTCGACTCGGTCGCGTTCTGGGGGCTTGGGGCCTATCGCGCGGTCAAGGCCTTCGTCTTCTCTCACATGACGATCGGCGCCGACGAGACGACGTGGCGCCTGATGGAGAACCACGCGGGCAAGACCGGCAGCGACCGCTGGTGGATCTGGATCGCACGCGTGGCGAGCGCGGTCTTTTACACCTTCGAGGACAGCCGCTCGGCCGACGCCGGAGGCCGGCTGTTTGATGGCTTCGAGGGCGTCATCATGTGCGATGGGTACGGGGTCTACCCGGCGCTCGCCAAACGAAATGCGACCTTTGTCTTGGCCCATTGCTGGAGTCATATCCGACGCTCCTATCAGGAGTGCTCTTCGAGCTTCCCGAGCGAGACGGCGTCGATGCTGGTGCTCATCGACGAGCTGTTCGCGATCGAGAGGTCGGTCAAGGAGGCCGACCTGTCGACACGGCTTTCTGTGCGCAAGGAGAAGTCGGTTGTGGTGCTCGGAAAGATCGCCAAGCTCGCGTTCAAGATCGGCCTGTCGAACTCGAAGCAGAGCCGGCTGTACGTTGTGACCAAGACGATGGCGCAGCAGTGGGCAGGGTTGACGCTCTTCGTGCGCGACGCACGGATCCCCCTGCACAACAACGCGACCGAGCAGAGCGCGCGAGCCCCGGTGCAGGGGCGCAAGGTCCACCAGGGCTCACGCTCGGAGCGGGGCACGCAGGTCGCAGCGATCCTGTACACGTTGGTGGAGACAGCGAAGTTGAGCGGAGTCGAGCCGCGTGCGTATCTTCATCTGACGATGCTGCGAGCGCTTCGGGGTCAGCCGCCGGTGCTGCCGCACGAGGTGACCGTAGCGATGCTGATGGAGACGTTGTCGATGAGCGAGTCGCTGGCGCGTGCGTCGCTCCGAACGCGTGCCGCGCCGCCGGAGGCGACGAGCGCCGCGTCGTAGGGTCGTTCTGGACGGAGACGTGTCGAGGTTGCGGCGCGAACGGGACGTGTGCGTCGCGCGCCGTGGCGCCGTGGTCGCCTCGGAGGTGACCGTTCGTCCCGAGCCCGCACGTCGTCGCCAGGGCTTGTCGCCGTGGCCGTAGTGGGGCACGCGCACGTGCGCGCGCGCCTACAAAACAAGGCACTTCACGTCACGACGGGCGCTGGCGAGTATGTACAGTCCAGAAGCGGAATCGGCTCGAGCCCGACGCTCGTGGGAGCGATCCATCGGCGGCCGCGCGGTCGGCAAGATCGTCATCGAGGTGGCGGCGCGCGTCTGAACAGGCACGTCAGGGCGGGCCCGCGAGCGAGAGATAAAGTCCCTTGATTCGCTTACGGTTCGGGCGTGTACGATCCGGGGATGCGAACCCGGGTCTACATCACGGTCGATGTCGAGTGCGCCGAGGAGCGGGGCTCCCTGCCGCTCCAGGGCTACGACATCCGGGTCTTCGGTCGCTTCCGCAACCAGCCTCGCGAGCTGGGAATCGCCCTGCTGATGCGGGAGCTCGAGGCCGAGGGTCTGAGGGGCACCTTCTTCACGGAGGCGCTCGGCTCTCACACCTTCGGAGAGGAGGGCCTCCGGGAAGCCTGCCAGGAGATGGTGGCCCGGGGGCACGACGTGCAACTCCACACCCACCCCATCCAGCGCCGGGCCGACTACCGCACCCGGGGCGAGGCGCCCGCCCCCGATGACATCGGCGCCTACGACGTCGCGGCCCAGGCCGCGCTGCTCCGCGAGGGGGTCGCCATCCTGGAGCGCTGCGGCGTGCCCAGGGTCCGCGGGTACCGCGCCGGGAACTTCGGCGCCAACAACGGCACGTGGGAGGCGATGGCCCGGGCCGGCCTCGACCTATCATCGAACTACAATCCTTGTTATTTCCAGAAGAACTGCAAGATGCGCCTCGCCGGCGCGGGCTCCGCGCTCTTCCTGGCCGAGCACGGCGTCTGGGAGCTCCCCATAAGCACCTTCACCGAGGCCGGGGGAGGGGAGAGGCACGTCCAGATCACGGCTGTGTCCCTCGCCGAGACCCTCGCCTACCTGGAGCAGGCGCACGCCCTGGGTCTACGCGAGGTCACCGTGGTCACCCACTCCTTCGAGCTATGCCATATCGACTCGATCTCCGATCGCCTGGGGCGCCCCAACACGATCAACGTCCTTCGCCTCCGGGGGCTATGCAGGTATCTGGCAAAGCACTCGGATCGCTTCGAGGTCGACACCGTGGGGGCGCTCGCCGAGCGGCTGGCCACGGGGAAGGAGGCACCCCGGGCACCCTTCGTCACGGCGCGGCCCCACGGAACGCTCACCAGAAAGATCGCGCGGCTACCCCAGCAGGCGCTCAAGCGGCTGGAGAGCAGGGCCCGCTGGCTCCCCGGGCTCTCCTAGCATTTGTTAACAACATGTCAGGCCCCCCGGGAAATGCTTACCGAAGCGAGAAGCTCTTTCCTACCTTGACGGGGCTACCCGAGAAGGGAGAGACCCGCGCCCCCCGGAATTTGCCCGCGATGCACCCCCCCACGGGCGTCCCGGGGAATACACCTTCGTCCACGATCGCCGATAGGACGTTTCCGTCATTGCCAAAGGTGACGGTCACGTGCCCGTCCCCCGTGGGGCTGTCGGCCTTCTTGCAGGACGCGATGTTGATGGAGCTGAGCGACGCGGCGGCCTCCCCTTTGTTGAACATGTCGGGCCTGATGTCGGGGGTCGCCGCGGGCTTGACGCTGGGGGTCGGCGGAACGTCGGGCCTTGCCTTGACGGCGATCGTGCCTCCTGTCGGGGGAGGCGTGGCCTTCAGTCCGGGCTCCGTGGCGGAGGGGCCAGGGGTCGTGCCCGAGGTGAGGGGGGGGGCGCTGACCTTGGGGGGCTCGCCCTGGGCCTGGGCCCCTGATCCCGTGGAGATCACCTTGGTGTCCGTGCCGCTCGTCGGGGCCGCAGGTCGCGTGTAGATCAGGGTGACGACCACCGAGATGGTCAGGATGGCCGAGCCGCCAAGGATCGCGAAGATGATCCCACGGTTGTCCTTGCCCCCGGAGGCCTCGGCCGCCGGTGCGGGCGCCGTGGTGGAGTCCCTGGTCGCGAGGAGGGGGGCGGTGAGGGCGCGTCCCACGGAGCCGCTCCTGTCCCCGAGGTTCATGATGTCATCGACGCTCGCCTTGGGGCGGCCTTCCTTGGCCTCGCTCTCGGACGAGAGCTTGCGAATATCGATGAGGCCAGAGCCATGCCCCTTGGCGGTGCCGCTCTCCTCCTCCTCGACCGAAGGAGCCTCGGCCGCGCCCTTTCCGGCCGCGCCCTTCTCGGGCTCCACGTGGGGCTTGTTCTTGGTGAGCGAGTCGAGCGAAAAGAGGACGCTCGACTCGTTGCGCTGACCGGCGAGCTTGGTCTCGCCCTGCGAGGCGGTCGTCTTGGGGTCGTTCTCGCCTCCGGCTTCTTCGACCTTATCGAAGAGATCGACCCCTGATTTACGGGTAGGGTCCCGGAGGGCCGCCTCTTGAGCTTTGGGCGGGGCTTCGGGGGGCGGGGCTTCGGGGGGCGGGGCTTCGGGGGGCGGGGCTTCGGGGGGCGGGGCTTCGGGGGAGGGGGCTTCGGCGGCCGCTCCTGCAGACGCCGAGGAGGACGCCCCTTCGGAGGCCTCGGGCTCCTTCGTTGCTCCAGCCACAGAGGGGCTCCCTGCGCTGACCTCGGCCTCGGCGTCGGTCGCGCTCGAGGCCTCGGCCTTGGCGCTCTCACTGTCTTGCACGGTCATGGCTCCATCACACTTTTTGCGCCGGATCTCGTCCGGCTACCCAGCGAACTCTTCGCCGGTGAAATCGTATGTGGATTGGCACGATTGGCACAAGAATTTCATCGCGGAGCCCCCTTTTCCATCAAGTCTGGCCTCGAAGTGCGCCATAGTCCGGCGCCATGATGCGCGGCGAGAACATCGTGTGCTTCGCGAAGGACTGGAGCGAGGATCCCACGAGCAACAACCACGTGATGAAGATGCTCGGGCAGGACAACAAGGTCCTGTGGCTCAACTCCATCGCGACCCGGACCCCCAGCCTCACGAGCGGCCGCGACCTCGGCAAGATCGTCAGCAAGGTGAAGAGCTTCGCCAGGGGGCCCAAGCGTATCGCGGGGGAGCTCGACGTGTACACCCCCATCGTGCTGCCCTTCCCCCACAGCCAGGCCGCCCAGAAAGTGAACGAGCAGATCCTGCGCCAGAGCCTGAACCTGCTCCGCAGGAGGAGGGGGATGGATCCCTTCCAGCTCTGGAGCTTCCTGCCCACGGCCCAGAAGTACGTGGGCAGGCTGGGCGAGGAGCTGTCGGTCTACTACTGCACCGACGAGTGGTCGCACTTCAGCTACGTCGACAAGGACAAGATCGTGGCCATGGAGCGGGCCCTCTGCGAGAAGGTCGATATCGTCTTCTGCACGGCGCGCACCCTGCTCGAGCGAAAGCGCGCCTACAACCCGAGCACCTTCCTCGCGTCCCACGGCGTGGACCACGCCCACTTCGCCAGGGCGCTCGATCCCGGGACCCCCGTCGCCGACGAGATCAAGAACCTGCCAAGGCCCGTGCTCGGCTTCATCGGCCTGGTCCAGGACTGGGTGGACGTCGATTTCTTCGCGTACCTCGCGGAGAAGCGGAGAGACTGGTCCATCGTCGTGGTGGGAAAATCGCTCGTCGATATTTCCAGGCTCCAGAAGTACCCGAACATCCACCTGCTGGGCAGGAAGCCCTACGAGGATCTGCCCAGCTACTGCCGTGGCTTCGACGTCTCCCTCATCCCCTTCGTCCTGAACGAGCTCACCCGCAACGTCAACCCCATCAAGCTGAGGGAGTACCTCTCCGCGGGCCTGGCGGTCGTGTCCTCCGACATCCCCGAGGTCGCCCTCTACGCCGACGCCGAGGGGGCCACGGGCAAGGGGCCGCTCGACGGCTCGGTGCTGGTCGGTAGATCGCACGAGGAGCTCTTCGCCCACGTCGAGCGGGTGCTCCGCGACGACTCGCCCGAGCGGCGCAGGGCGCGGTCCGAGGAGATGAAGAAGGAGACCTGGGAGAAGAAGGTCTCGGACCTCGGCGATCACGTGATGCGCGTCAAGGCCTCGAAGCGTACGTGATCCTCTCTGCGCTGGTGCTGGTCGTCCTCGCGCTCGCCGTCGTCGCGACCGGGAAGCTCGCCGGGGTGATCCCTCCCGCCAGGGCGGCCGAGGAGAGCCCGCTCGATCGGGCGATAGAGCGCACCGCTCGCCGCTACCAGAGGGCCGCGGAGAGCCGCGGCACCTACTTCTACGTGAGGGGTAAGCTCTCCGGCGATCCGGCGACGAGGGCCGTGGCGACCCTCGGGCCCCTGGGCAGCGTCCTGGATCTGGGGTGCGGTCGAGGCCAGCTGGCGGTGCTCTTGCTCGAGGCAGGAGTCGCGTTCGAGCTCAGGGGCGTCGACTGGGACGCGCAGAAGATCGCCCTGGCTCGAAGGGCAGGGGAGGGACTGGCGGCCGTCTTCGAGCCAGGCGACGCGAGGGAGGTCTCCGGGGCGCCGGCCGACACGGTGCTCATGATCGACGTGCTCCACTACTTCGACCGCCCGGTCCAGGATGCGCTCCTGGTCCGCGCCTCGGGGCTCGTGAAGCCCGGGGGGCGCCTGGTGCTCCGTGACGCCGACACCGGGCGGGGCCTCCGCTCCTTGGCCACCCGGATCCAGGAGGGGGTGGGGACGAGGCTACGCTTCAATCGAGGCGAGCGCGTGCTCTTCCGGGACGTGGAGGGCGAGCTGGTGCCTCTGCTCGAGGCCCGGGGGTTCGCCTGCGAGGTGAGGCCTTGCTGGGGCAGGACGCCCTTCTCCAACGTTCTCCTGGTGGCCACCCGCTCGCCTCTTGCGTCCTGACAGCGGCGCAGTAAAGAATCGAGCCAGCGATGATCAAAGCCTCGGCCCGCCCCACGTCCTGGTGGCTCAGCATGCTCCGCCGCCGGGCCGAGCGTATGTACGAGGAGGAGCTCGACCTGTCCTCGCCGATCGTCTGGGCGTCGGAGGAGGAGCGCGCGGCCTGCATCGCCTTCTTCAACGCGGCCTTCCGCGCCGAGGAGTCGGGGCTGATGCAGGCCCACAAGCTCGCGGACGAGATCGAGGCGCGGGCTCCCGAGCTGGCCGAGTGCCTGCGCCTCTACGGCAAGGAGGAGGGCTGGCACCGGGAGCTGCTCACCCGGTTCCTCGCTCATATCGGCGGCGACATCCGCCCCATGGGCCCCACCACCCGCACCTTCTATCGCCTGTACGGGCGGGCCAGGCGCATCGACACGATCGTCCTCACCAACCTGATGTTCGAGACCATCGGGTCCACCACGTACCGTCTGGCGCTGCGCTCGGCCAAGCCCCACCCGACGATCCGGCACATGCTCACCATCCTCACGAGGGACGAGTCGTTCCACGTGCCGCTCAACGTGCATTTCCTCAGGGAGTGCTCGTCCCTCGGCCTCGGGTCCTCTCCCGGGCGCCAGCGGGCCATCCACGATCTGCTCTTCACGGCCCTGCTCGCCTCGGCCTACGCGAGCCGCCGCCGCGCCAGGGCCTTCGACAACATCTCCTTTCCCACCCTGGCCCGGGCCTACGCCGAGCACCTGGGGCGCCTCTTCCTCCACGAGCCGGATCTCGCGTTCCGTCCGCCGGAGCCGCTGCTCTGGATGTGTGGCCTCAGGAGCTCCGAGCTCCTGGCCGCCGGGGATCCCTCGGTGGTGAGCGTCGAGGCCGCCGAGGCCGCGGTGGAGCGGGAGAAGGTCGCGGTGGTAGCGCTCTTGGGGTAAGGTGCGCGCCCATGCAGGGTGAGGGCCTCCCGCCACTTCGAGAGCGAGCTCTCGCGCTCCATCGCCACATGGTCACCCTGCGCCTCGTGGATCTCCGGCTGCTGGAGCTCTGGCGCTCCGAGGAAATCCCTGCCTACACGAGCGCCGCGGGCGAGGAGGGGGCCCTGGCGGCCCCGGCCATGGCCCTGGACCCTGGCGACGCCTTCTTCCCGGGGCCCAGGGAGGCGCTGGCCTCCCTCGTCCGTGGGCTCCCGCTCGAGGCCTTCGTCCAGCAGGTGCTGGGGACGGCTCGCTCTGGATCGCGCGGGCGGACCATGCCAGGGCAGATCGCGTCGAGGGAGCACCGCATAGGCTCGGTGAGCGGGGTGGCGGGGGCGCACCTGCCGCACGCCGTGGGCTTTGCGTGGGCAGGGAGGAAGGAGCGGAGGGTGACGCTCGCGGCCGTGGGCGACGGCGCGTCCAGCAAGGGCGATTTCCACAACGCGCTCAACTTCGCCGGGGTCATGAAGGCCCCGGTGATCTTCCTCTGCAGGAACGACGAGAGCGTACCCCTGGCCAGGGAGACCGCCGCGTCGGGCCTCGCCGAGAAGGGCGAGGCCTACGGCGTCCCCGCCTCCCGCGTCGACGGGCGCGACGCGCTGGCTGTTTACGCTGCGGTCTCCGAGGCTGCCTCCAGGGCACGGGCCGGAGGGGGGCCCAGCCTGATCGAGGTGCTCACGGTCCATGCCCTGCCGGAGGCCGGCAAGGACAGGGCGTCCTGCCCGATCGCCCAGCTCGAAGGGTACCTCGAGCGGGGGGGCGTCGACGCGCGCCGCGAGCGCGCCGACGCCGAGGAGGCCGCGGACAGGGCCTTCCGCTCGGCCCTCGCGGAGGCCAGGGCCTCGGGCGCTCCGCCCCGCGCCTCGATGTTCGAGGACGTCTACGGCGATATCCCTCCGCACCTGCTCTCCCAGCGCGACACCCCTCCCTGAAGGTCCTTGCGATGCCCCAGATGAACATGGTCTCAGCCATCAACGACGCGCTCCGCCTGGCGATGAGGCAGGACGATCGCATCGTCGTTCTTGGGGAGGACGTCGGCAAGGTGGGCGGGGTGTTCCGGGTGACGCAGGGGCTGCACGAGGAGTTCGGCGAGGATCGCGTGATCGACACCCCTCTCTCGGAGGGGGGGATCGTTGGCACCGCGATCGGCATGGCCGTGTACGGGCTCCTCCCCGTGCCGGAGATCCAGTTCTCGGACTTCATCTTCCCCGGCTACGACCAGATCGTCAGCGAGCTTGCCAAGTACCGTTACCGATCGGGCGGCGAGTACTCGGCCAAGATGGTCATCCGCACCCCGGTGGGAGGGGGCATCCGGGGGGGCCTCTATCACTCCCAGTCCCCCGAGGCGCTCTTCATCCACGTGGCGGGGCTCAAGGTGGTGTGCCCGTCCAACCCCTACGACGCCAAGGGCCTCCTGCTCGCCTCTCTCCGGGATCCCGATCCGGTGCTCTTCTTCGAACCCAAGCGCATCTACCGGGCGGCCCGAGGGGAGGTCCCCGAGGGGGACTACACGGTGCCCCTCTCCCGGGCCAAGGTGGTCAGGGAGGCCCGTGGAGGCTCGAGGGCGGTCACCGTCCTCGCGTGGGGGGCCATGCTCTACGAGGCCATCGCCGCGGCTGACGAGGCGGAGAAGCAGGGTGTCTCGTGCGAGATCGTGGATCTCAGGACCCTCTGGCCCGTGGACGTCGACACGATCGTGAAGAGCGTCCAGAAGACCGGCCGGGTGATCGTGGTCCACGAGGCTCCCAGGACCTGCGGCTTCGGAGCGGAGCTCGTGTCCCTGGTCACCGAGAGGGCCTTCCTCCACCTCGAGGCGCCGCCGGTGAGGGTGACCGGCTTCGACACCCCGTTCCCGTACACCCTCGAGATGGAGTACCTGCCGCTGGCTCACCGCATCCTTCCCGCGGTGCTGGGCACGGCGAGCTACTAGGATTTCGGTTTCCCGGCGCCAGGCGCCGAAGAAGCGAGAGAGGACAGAGAGATGGCGCGCTGGGAATTCAAGCTTCCGGACATCGGCGAGGGCGTGACCGAGGGGGAGATCGTCGCGTGGCACTGCAAGCCAGGCGATGTCCTCAAGGAGGACGCCCCGATGGTCGAGGTGATGACCGACAAGGCTACCGTGACGATCACCTCGCCCCGCGCCGGCAAGGTGCTGGAGACGGTGGGCGCCGTGGGCGCGATCGTGGCGGTCCACTCGGTGCTGGTCGCGTTCGATCTCCAGGAGGCGCTGGGGGGGGCCTCGCCCTCTCCCGCCAACCCCTCCCCCACCAGCCCCTCTCCCACCAACCCCTCCCCCAGCAGTAACGGGGCCTCGGGCAGCGAGGGTCCTGCAGCCACCGCCGTGGGCGACATCCGGGAGTCGCTGCCAGGGATGGGCGCCCCCTCGAGCGCCTACTTCAACGCAAAGCCCCTCGCCACCCCGGCGACCCGCAAGACGGCCCGCGATCTCTCGATCGATATCTCTCGGGTCCCCCCCACCGGACCCAACAGCCGGGTCACCAAGGCCGACGTCGAGGCTTTTGCCAGGCGAGGGGAAGCGCCCTCGGGAGCTCCGGCCAGCCCGAGCTCGCCCGAGCCCGTCCGTCCCACAGCCTCCCTGGCTGCCCCGACGATCGCCTCGCCCTCCCGCGAGCCCGTGAAGATCAGCGCGCCTCCTGCCTCCGAGGAGGCCACGGAGGAGCGGGTCCCCTTCGCTGGGCTGCGCCGGAAGATCAGCGCCAGGATGGCGCTGTCCAAGCACACCGCCGCGCACTTTACCTTCGTCGAGGAGTGCGACGCGACGGCGCTCAAGGAGCTCAGGGCTCGCCTGGTCCCGGCGGCCAAGGAGCAGGGAGTGAAGCTCACCTTCCTGCCGTTCTTCGTGAAGGCCACGGTGGCGGCGCTCAAGAAGTTCCCCATCCTGAACTCGGCCCTGGACGAGTCGACCAACGAGCTCGTCTACCGCAAGTACTACAACATCGGGATCGCCGCCTCGACCGACGCCGGGCTGATCGTGCCGGTCGTGAAGCACGCCGATCGCCGGAGCATCCTGGATCTGGCCCGCGAGATCGAGCGGCTGGGCTCCGAGGCCAAGGCCGGAAAGTCGCGCCCCGAGGATCTCGGGGGCTCCACCTTCACCATCACGTCCCTGGGGGCTCAGGGGGGGCTCTTCGCCACGCCGATCATCAATTTCCCGGAGGTCGGCATCCTGGGGATCCACCAGATGAAGGAGAAGCCGGTGGTCCGGGACGGGCAGATCGTGATCGGCAGCGTGATGCTCCTCTCGCTCTCCTTCGATCACCGCATCGTCGACGGGCACGTGGGCGCGGCCTTCGCCTACGAGATCATCGCCTACCTCCAGGACCCCGATCGGCTCTTCCTCGAGATGGCGTGACCTTGACTCGGGCCAGGCCTCCGCGTCACGCTGCCAAGATGGCCGCGCCCCGCTCGGTGTCCTGCTCCTTTTCCGAATCGTCTCGTTCTCGGAGGCGCCGGGGTTGTTTTGCCTGGTAACGGACAGGTCTCTTCGGCGTGCTTTTGCCTGGTAAACTACGGAGAAGCGGTCTCTTTCTCCTGCTTTTATCCTATCAATTCCAGGGGCCTGGTAAGGACAGGGAAGGGGCCTCCGATCCGTTGCCTTCACCTTGTAAATCCAGGGGCCCGGTTACAGAAATCCAATCTAGCCCTGTAAAATCCAGGGGCCAGGCCACAGAAGCCCATTGTAGCCATAGCCCACTATAACCCTGTAAAATCCAGGGGCCTGGCCGCTCGCGGTCCCCATCCACCCGAGCCCGCCAAGGCCGCTTGCCATCGCGCGGCGTGTGGCGCCCAACGGGGTGCGGGTGGAAAACTGGGCGCGTCTTTTGGACCC
>SXGT01139853.1_pt1 | contig 11689 bp, 10 predicted proteins | sample 3176221 | NCBI WGS metagenome assembly SXGT01 (sample SAMN11356862, study PRJNA531348) | freshwater metagenome | isolation source: freshwater sample F1-120 | place: China: Fuxian Lake, Yuxi | collected 2017-12-25
CGCGTCTCTTTATGGCGAAGCTGACCGTCCGAGATCTGAATGTGCGTAACAAGCGCGTCTTTGTGCGCGTGGATTACAACGTTCCGATGGAGGAACAGGCCGGGCAGATGGTCATCAACGACGCCACTCGCATCAAGGAAACGCTGCCCACGCTCGACCTGCTCATCGCCGGCGGCGCGCGCATCATCCTCGCGGCGCACCTGGGCCGGCCGAAGGGCAAGCGCGAGCCGTCCATGTCGCTGCGGCCCGTGGCGGCCAAGCTCGCGGACCTCATCAACCGCCCCGTCGCCTTCGTGGACGACTGCATCGGCGAGAAGGTGGAGAAGACCGTCGGCGCGCTGAAGGAAGGTGACATCCTCGTGCTGGAGAACACCCGTTACTACGACCAGGAGGAGTCGAACGATCCCGCGTTCTCCGAGCAGCTTGCCAAGGTCGCGGACATTTATGTGAACGACGCGTTCGGCGCAGCGCACCGGGCGCACGCGAGCACCGAGGGCGTGGCGCGCATCGTCGCGAAGCGCGGCGGGCAATGCGCTGCTGGCTTGCTGATGGAGCGGGAGCTGAAGTTCCTCGGCGACGAGCTGGAGACGCCGGCCCGGCCGTTCGTGGTCATCCTCGGCGGCGCAAAGGTGTCGGACAAGATTCTCGTCATTGACCGCCTGCTGGAGAAGGCCGACACGATTCTCATCGGCGGTGCGATGGCTTACACGTTCAAGCTCGCGATGGGCTACGGCGTCGGCAAATCGCTCGTCGAGCCAGACGCGACCCGCACCGCAGTCCGCGCATTGGCCAAGGCTGCTGACCGTGGAGTGAAGTTCCTCCTCCCGACGGACAACGTCGTCGCGACGCCCGTGGACACCGGCAAGGTCAACAAGAAGGGCCGTGCCGTCTTCGAGTTCACCAACCCGCGCGTGAACGCGGACGCGGACATCGCGGACGCCGACGAGGGTTTCGACATCGGACCGGCCACGGCGGCGCGTTATGCCGCCATCGTGCGCAGCGCCAAGACCGTGCTGTGGAACGGCCCGATGGGGATGTTCGAGGACAAGCGGTTTGCCGAGGGCACCAACGTCGTCGCCCGCGCCGTGGTGGAAGCCACGCAGCAGAACGGCGCGAAGACCATCATCGGCGGAGGCGACAGCGTGAAGGCGCTGAACCAGGCCGGTCTCGGTGACAAGGTGACCTTCATGAGCACCGGTGGCGGCGCGAGCCTGGAGTTCCTCGAAGGCAAGGAGCTGCCAGGTGTGGCGGTGCTGACGAACAAGTAGTCCTCCTCTCAACTCCCAACTCTCAACTTCTCTCGTGGACAAAGAACGCAAACTCATCATCGCCGGCAACTGGAAGATGAACAAGACCGTCGCCGAGGGGCTGGCCCTCGTGGACGGCCTCAAGCGCGACCTCGCGAGCGTGAAGGAAGTGGACATCGTGATCTGCCCGCCGTTCACAGCGCTGGAATCCGTGTCGAAAGCCATCGAGGGCACGAACCTCCGCCTCGGTGCGCAGAACATGAGCGAGAACAACTTCGGCGCGCACACGGGCGAGATTTGCGCCGGGATGCTCAAGGAGTTCCTCGTTCGCTACGTCATCCTCGGCCATTCCGAGCGCCGGCAGTTTCAGCTCGAAGGCGACCCGCTCATCGCGAAGAAGGCTGCCGCCGCGCTCGCCGCGTCGCTCAAGCCCATCGTTTGCGTCGGCGAGAAACTTGAGGACCGCGAGTCCGGCAAAACCGAGCAGGTCGTCGAGACGCAGGTGCGCGGCAGCCTCGCTGGCCTGACCAAGGCGCAGATGGAAGAAGTGATCATCGCCTACGAGCCCGTCTGGGCCATCGGCACCGGCAAGACGGCGACCACGCAGCAGGCGCAGGACGTTCACGCGTTCATCCGTGGCGTGCTCGCCCAGATGTTCGACGAGGCCACGGCCCGGCACGTCCGCATCCAATACGGCGGCAGCGTGAAGCCCGGCAACGCGCGCGAGCTGATGAGCCAGCCCGACGTGGACGGAGCGCTCGTAGGCGGCGCCTCGCTGGCCGCGCGCGACTTTGCGGACATTGTTAAGAATTCGATTTGAGAGAACAAGTGAACCACTGGCCCGCACTAATAGGTGCGCCGTGCTTGTTTCATTAGTGCCAGTCAGTGCAGGTTAGTGGTTAGTTGAATCGCGGTTTCCTGAAAGACAAGACTATGAGTTTCGTTGCCGGACTTTTGACCGCTGTCCTCGTGCTGGACAGCCTGTTCCTCATCCTCCTCATCCTCGTGCAGTTGCCCAAGAAGGATGCCGGCGTCGGCCAGGCCTTCGGCGGCGGCGCGACCGACGCGCTGTTCGGCGCGGGCACCGGCAACGCGCTCACGCAGATGACCAAATATGCCGCAGCCATCTTCCTCGGCCTGTGCCTCGTGCTCTACATCATGGGCGGCGCGGCGCGGCGCGGCACCAGCGGCGTGCGCGAGGAGCTGAAGAAGGCCGGCACGGGTTCCGTGCTGCCGCCATCGAAGCCGACCGCACCGGTAACGCTCACGGCTCCTCCGGTGGCTCTGCCGCCGAAGTCGATTCTTCCGGACGCGCCCGGCGCGACCAACCCGCCTGCTGTCAAGGCGGCTCCGGCCACTGCCCCCGCGCTGCTCACCGCGACAAACACCGCTGCCCCCAAGGCCGTCGTCCCGGTTGCGACTCCGCCCTCGACAACGCCGCCCGTGAAAAAATAACTTCGGCCTCATGCCGACCAAGCCAAACGCCCTGAGCCAGCTACTCCGGGCGTTTTGCTTTTCCCCTCCTGCTCCTCTGAGCGGCGGCGGAAAGAGCAGGAGCTTCGCGCTCCGCGCCTTTTGCCTTTTGCCTTTTGCCTTTTGCCTTCTCCTCTTGGGCTGCACCCGCTCCGACCCGCCCGCCGACCTCGTCCTCGTCAACGGCGCGGAGCCTGACTCCCTCGACCCCGCCATCATCTCCACGCAGACGGAGATGCGCATCGTGAAGGCGCTCTTCGAGGGACTCACGCGTCTCGAAGGCAAGAACGCCACCGCCGAACCGGCCATCGCACACCGCTGGGACATGTCGCCGGACGGAAGCATCTACACTTTCCACCTGCGCACGAACGCCGTCTGGTCCACCGGCCAGCCCATCACGGCGGAAGATGTCGTCTGGTCCTGGCGGCGCGCGCTCGATCCCATGACCGGCGCGGAATACGCCAGCCAGCTTTTCTTCATCAAGGGCGCGGAGGATTACTCGACCGGCAAGACCAACGCCGCGACCGGCAAGCCCTTCACGCCCGAGGACATCGCCGTGCGCGCGCTCGACCCGCACACACTGCGTGTTGAGCTCATCGGCCCGACGGCCTTCTTCCTCGACCTCTGCGCGTTCCCGACGCTCGCGGTCGTGCCGCGTTTCTGGATTGAGAAGCACGGCGACCGCTGGCTCCTCCAGCAGCCGGTTCCGACCAGCGGCACTTATACGCTGGAATTCTGGCGGCTCAACGACCGCGTCCGCCTCCGCCGCAACGCGCGCCACTGGGACGCCGCGAACATCCGCAGCGAACTCGTGGACTTCCTCCCCATCAAGTCCTCCACCACCGCGCTCAACCTCTACGAGACCGGTGCGGCGGACGTGATTTGGGATAAGAACCTTGTGCCGAACGAACTCATGGACGTGCTGGGCAAGCGCCCCGATTGCCACAAGTTCGACTACCTCGGCACCTACTTCTTCCGCTTCAACGTGAAGCGCAAGCCGTTCACCGACGTGCGCGTGCGGAAGGCCTTCGCGCTGGCCGTGGACCGGCAGAAACTCGTTAACAAAATCACCCGCAGCGGCGAGACGCCGACCTCGCACTTCACGCCGAAAGGCATGGGCGTCTATGAGCCACCCGACGGCTGGGGCTACGACCCTGAGCAAGCGCGCAAGCTTCTCGCCGAGGCTGGTTTCCCCGGTGGCAAGGACTTCCCGCCGTTCCATTACCTCTTCAAGACCGACAAGCTCGACGAGCAGGTGGGCGTGGAGTTGCAGGAGATTTGGCGCAAGGAACTCGGCGTGAAGATGGAACTGCGTGCGATGGAGCCGAAGGTTTATTACAGTGCTCAGAGCGCGCTGGACTACGACCTCTCGCGCAGCAGTTGGATTGGCGACTACAACGACCCGAACACGTTCCTCGACATGTTCATGGCCGGCAACGGCAACAACCGCACCGGCTGGTCAAACCCGGCCTACGACAACCTCATTCGCACCGCCAACCTCCAGACCGACCCGAAGAAGCGCGCCGCGCTCCTCCGCCAGGCCGAGACGCTCCTCATCCGCGACGACCTGCCCATCGTCCCGCTCTGGTTCTACGCCGGCGTGAACTTCTACGACCCGAAGAAGATTGAGGGCATCCACGCGAACCTGCTCGATGAACATCCGATCCACACCATCCAAAAGCAGAAGTAATCAGTGTTCAGTATTCAGTGGCACCGCCGCAGCACTGGTGGCGACTGAACACTGATTACTGAATACTCGTTCCACCGTGTCCTACTTCCTCAAACGCGCCGCCTTCCTCTTTCCCCTGCTGCTGCTCATCAGCGTGCTGGCGTTTGCGCTGTTGAAGCTCGCTCCCGGCGGGCCGTTCGACAAGGAACGCGCGCCGGCCACGGCGGAAATCAAGCGCGCCATCGAGGCCAAGTATCACCTCGACGAACCGGTCTGGCAGCAATACCTCCGCTACATCGGCGGCGTGCTTCAAGGCGACTTCGGACCGTCCTTTAAATATCGCAACCACACGGTCACGGACATCATCGCGCAGGGCTTGCCGGTGTCGGTGGCGCTGGGCGGGATGGCGTTTGCGCTGTCCCTGGGCATCGGGATTCCGCTGGGCTTCTGGTCGGCGGCGAGGCGGGGGCAGTGGGGCGATTACACCGGAAGTTTCCTCGCGATACTCGCGGTGTGCGTGCCTGCGCTGGTGGTCGGGCCATTGCTCGTCATGGGGCTGGCGATTCAATGGCGCTTGCTGCCGGTGGCGCTGTGGACTTCCCCCGCGCACGTCATCCTGCCGACGCTCACGCTCGGACTCTACTTCTCCGGCCGCGTCGCGCGACTGATGCGCGAGGGGATGCTCACGACGCTGCACGAGCAATACATCGTCACCGCGCGCGCGAAGGGTCTCGACGACACGACGGTCTTGCTCAAGCACGCGTTGCGCATCGCCATCCTGCCAGTGGTGTCCTACTCCGGGCCGCTGCTGGCGGACTTGCTCACGGGGTCGTTCATCGTGGAAAACCTGTTTCAGATTCCCGGCGTCGGCGTGTTCATGGTGAACAGCTCGCTCAACCGCGACTATCCGATGGTCATCGGCCTCGTGCTGCTCTACGCGACGCTGCTGCTCGTGCTGAACCTGCTCGTGGACGTGGGCTACAGCTATCTCGACCGGAGGGTGAAGTATGACTGAGGAGGCAGCGGCCAGCGAGTCGTTGAGTCCGAATCAGCGGGCGTGGCGACGGTTTCGGAAGAACAAGTTCGCCTCCGCGTGCGGTGTGCTGCTCGTGACGCTGCTCGGCGTGATTCTACTCTGGCCGGCGCTATCGTCGACTACGGTGGCGAAGGCGATGCCGGGTTTTCTCTCCACCGGCTTGCACGCGCCGAACGAGCACTCCCCCGAACTCTTCGCGCCGCCGAGCGGCAAGCACTGGTTCGGCACGGACATCCACGGTCGGGACATCTTCAGCCGGGTGATTTACGGGGCGCGGGTGTCGCTGCTGGTCGGGGCGGTGGGCGCGTGCGTGAGCCTCGTCATCGGCGTGTTGTGGGGTGCGGCGGCGGGTTACTTGGGCGGGCGCTGGGACGCATGGCTGATGCGTGTGGTGGACGTGCTCTATTCGCTGCCTAGCATCATCTTCGTCATCGTGCTCATCACCACGCTGCACGGTGCGCTGGACAAGTTGCAGTCCGCCGGGAAGCTCACGGTGACCATGCGCGACACGGCGAAGTTCGTCGGGCTGTTCGTCGGGCTCGGCGCGGTGTCGTGGCTCACGATGGCGCGCATCGTGCGCGGGCAGGTGCTGTCGCTGCGCACGCGGCAGTTTGTGGACGCCAGCCGCGCGCTGGGTGCGACGCACACACAAATCCTCTTCCGCCACATCCTGCCGAACATCACCGGCATCATCATCGTGTATCTGATGCTGCTGGTGCCGGCCATCATCCTCTACGAGTCGTTCCTGAGTTACCTCGGCCTCGGCATCCAGCCGCCGCAAGCCAGCCTCGGCTCGCTCATCGCGGACGGCGCGGCGCAAATCAACCCGATACGCATCTACTGGTGGCTGCTGGTCTTCCCGTGCTCGGTGCTCGTGAGCACGCTGCTGGCGCTGAACTTCTTTGGGGATGGTTTGCGCGACGCCTTCGACCCACGCGGGGACCGGTGAGGAGAACAGAACGAGTTCGGTCTCGATCTGAACAATCGACCGCGCTCACTGCAACGCCGCGCGCATCGCGGCGAACATGTCCTTCGCGCTGGCTTGGGTGACGGGCTGTTTGCCCTTCTCGTCCGCGTCCTCGATGAGTTCCTTAGGCAGCTCCTTCAAGAACGGCGATGGGTGGCACGGCATGACTTGCCCATACTTCTTCCGCCCGCCGCAGTGCGAAATCATCAGCTCCCGCTTCGCGCGCGTGATGGCCACGTAGAAGAGCCGCCGCTCCTCGTCCATCGTCCCCTCGACCTTCGACCGCGAGTGAGGCAACAGGCCGTCCTCCAGGCCCACGACATACACGTGCGGATACTCGAGGCCCTTGCAGGAGTGCATCGTGATGAGGGTCACGGCGTCGCCGGCTTCCTTCTCGTCCTCGCGCTCAGAGTCGAGGGTGATGTGCTCCAGAAACGCGTCGAGCCGGTCGGACATCGCTTTGCCGACGCCCTCGCGGTCCATCGTGGCAATCAAGTCGCGCAGGCTGCGGATGCGGTTCTCGGCATTCTCCTGATTCTTCTCGCTGCGGCGAAGCTCACCCCAGTAACCAGTGTCGTTGAGAAACTTCTCCGACCACTGCTGAAGTGCGTCGGGCTTCGTGGCGAACGCTTCATCGGCGAGCTTTGCGCGGGTCTCCTCCACGAAGCCGATGAACTCCTGAATCGCCTCGCGGCTGCGGGCTTGGAAGCTGGCTTGCACATCCGTGTGCCGCATCGCGGTGAAGACCGAGCAGTGCCGCTCCTGACTCGCACCGAGCAAGCGCTCCATCGTCACGTCGCTCAGGCCGCGCGCCGGAACGTTCGCGATGCGCAGCAGGCTCACGTCGTCGTGCGGGTTCAGGAACGTCTTCACGTAGGCGAGAAAATCCCGCACCTCGCGTCGGTCGAAGAAGCTCTGCCCGCCGATGAGGTGGTAGCGGATGCCCGCCTTGCGCAGCTCCATCTCGATGGGCCGCGACTGGAGGTTTGTGCGAAAGAGAATCGCCTGGTCACCCCACGGCACGCGTTGCGTCATGCGCTTGAACTCGATGGTCTCCGCCACCGTGCGCGCCTCGGTGTCGTCGGTGTCGAACGCGTGGAGCTGGATCTTCGTGCCCTGCCCGTTCTGGGACCACAGGTTCTTCCCGCGCCGCCGGGTGTTGTTCTTGATGACCGCGTTGGCGGCCTGGAGAATCGTGTTCGTCGAGCGGTAGTTCTGCTCCAGCTTCACGACCTTCACCTCGGGGTAATGCTGTTCGAGGTCGAGCAGGTTCGCGACTTCCGCGCCGCGCCAGCCGTAGATGGACTGGTCGTCGTCGCCCACGACGCAGAGGTTGCGGTGCTTGAGCGTGAGCGCGTGGACGAGCTGGAACTGCGCGGCGTTGGTGTCCTGATACTCGTCCACCATCACGTAACGGAAGCGTGCGCGGCAGGCTTCGAGCGCGTCCGGATGCTCGGTGAAGAGGCGGAGCGTGAGCAGGATGAGGTCGTCGAAGTCCACCGCGTTGCAGGCCTTGAGCGCGGACTCGTATTTCTTGCGGACGTGCTCGGCGAGCGCCGAGACGTTGGGGTCTTTGAACGCCGCCTCGGCTGCCGCGCCGCCGTTCTTGAACTTGCTCAACAGCGTGAGCACCGCGCGCGGGTCGGTCTGCTCACCCTTCGCGGAAACATTGGCGAGAATCTTCTTAATCGCGCCGAGCTGCTCGGACTCGTCGTAGATGACGAAGTTCTTCTTGTAGCCCAGCAGCTCGATGTGCTGGCGCAGGATGCGGACGCAGAGGGAGTGGAAGGTGGAAACGGTGGGACGGGAGGGTTTTGCTTCACCGTCCGCGCGTGCTGCGTGCTGCGTGATGCGTGATTTAGGAAGGAGCGCGTTCACCCGCTCGAGCATCTCGCGTGCGGCCTGGTTGGTGAAGGTGACGGCCAGGATGTTCTCCGGCGCGATGCCGCGCTGGACCATGTGCGCGATGCGAAAGGTGATGACGCGCGTCTTGCCCGTGCCCGCGCCCGCGAGGATGAGCACTGGCCCGCGCACCGTCTCGACGGCGTCGCGTTGCTCGGGGTTCAGCGTGTCCAGGTTCAGCATCGGCGCGCGGAGTGTAGGAGCCGACCAAGTGAAGGCAAGCGCGGGCAGGGAAATTGATTAAGCTAGGCGCTATTTATCGCGCGGCGGACGAATCCAAGCCGAATCGGAGGCGGTGAGAATCTTCCAGCGGGTGGGACGCGTTGGTTCCACGACAGGCGAGGACGTCCGGCCCCACCTTGCCAGTTCATGCTTCACCCGCTCCACCGGCAGGCCGACGACGTTGCTGAACGAGCCGTTGATGCGCTCCACGATGTCGTCACCCCGGTCTTGAATCGCGTAGGCACCGGCCTTGTCGAGCGGCCGGATGGCGGCGAGGTAGGCGGCGATTTGCGCATCCGTCAGCGCCTTGAAAGTCACGTCCGTTGTCTCGGCGAAGAGTCGGCAACGATGTTTCGCCAAGTGCAGCAGGCAGACACCGGTGACGACTTGGTGCGTGTGGCCAGACAACTCGCGCAGCATTCGTCGCGCGTCGGCCATGTCCGTCGGCTTGGCGTAGAGCGTCGTGCCCAGATAAACGAGCGTGTCCGCCCCGAGCACGAGCGCCTGCGGATGGAGCTTCGCGACCGCGCGGGCCTTGCGATAGGCGTTGAAGAGGCACAGCTCGCGCGCAGTGAAGTCCTCGTGATGCGCCTCCTCGGTCGGGCAAGTGATGACCGTGAAGTCCATGCCCAACCCGCGCAGCAGCTCCGCCCGGCGCGGGGAGGCGGAGGCGAGGATGAGCGGGGGCATGGAGGGGAAAGTATTCAGTGTTCAGTGTTCAGTAGCCAATCGGCTCCGGTTCCAGATCGGTGAAGTCTGAACACTGAACACTGGTTACTGAATACTTCCGACCTCATCTCCTTCTCCTCCGCTGCTCTCTTGTGTCGAAAAATTTTCCCAGCGCAGCCGAGTAAGGCTGGTCGGTTCGCAGTTGAATCGAGTCAATGCCCATCGTGCGGAACGCCTTGCGGAGCGCGCCTTGGAAAAGCATCTGCTGCTCGGCGAACGCGGCGCGCTGGCGCGCGTTGCCGGTTTGAATCTCGACCACTTCACCCGTCTCGGCGTCCTTGAGCACCAGCCGGCCCAACGCGGGGAGTTCGAGTTCGTAGCGGTCGGTGATTTGCACGGCCACGAGGTCGTGACGGCGGTGCGCCTGGCGGAGGGCAACTTGGGTCGCGGGCGCGAGCGGCTCGCCGTAAGCCATCGGCTGCGTGGGCGCATGCGAGCCGAAGCGCGTGGGGACGCGGGCTTCTAGGAAGTCCGACAGCACGACGACCACGGACTTGTGCGGCAGCATCCGGCTGGCGAAGTGCAGCGCGCCCGGCAGGTCCGTGCCGTGGCGCTTCGGCTCGAAGAAGAGGATTTCGCGGATGACGCGCAGCACATGGCGGCGGCCCTTGCGCGGCGGGATGAATTTCTCGACCTCGTCGCTGAAGAGGACGAGGCCCACCTTGTCGTTGTTGCGGATGGCGGAGAACGCGAGGACAGAGGCGATCTCGGCGGCCAGCTCGCGCTTGGACTGCTCGCCGGAGCCGAACAGGCCAGAGCCGCTGAGGTCCACGACGAGCATCACCGTCAGCTCCCGCTCCTCGACGAACTTCTTGATGAACGGGTGGTTCATGCGCGCCGTGACGTTCCAGTCAATCGCACGCACGTCGTCGCCGGGCTGATACTCGCGCACCTCGTCGAAGTTCATGCCCTGCCCCTTGAAGACGCTGTGATACGCCCCGGACACGGACTCGGACACGAGGCGGTTCGTGCGGATTTCGATCTGGCGGATCTTCTTGAGCAGCTCGCGGGGGATCATCGGAATGGCGAATGGGGAATGGAGAATGCTGGAGCTTCGCGACCCAGCGGATGGTTCGTCATTCGGAATTCCTCATCCGGAATTGCTTCACGGCACCGGCAGCTCATCAAAGTTTTCTGAATCACCATCTCGCTGGTCTTGTCCTCGGCCTCACGGAAATCAAAACGGCGCTGGCAGGCCATAAAGTCGTTCATAGAGCCACCGTTTTTGCTCCTGCTGAGTCAAGTCCGCGGGCCGGGAAGCCAGCACGATGGCGCGGGCTGCGTCAAACATTCGCACGCCCATCGCGAACCGTTCCGCACCGGTCTTGGCCATCAGCTTTTGCCGGACCAGCTCTGCAATCTCAGGCGGTGTGTCATTCATGGGTCACTTCGTGCCAAAGGCTAGTCACGCCCAGTTCCTCCGTCCACTGCTGGATGCAAGCGTGGTCGCAGCCGGTGGAAACAAGGTTCTTCACGTCGCGCAATTGAAGTTCGGAACGCGAATCCTTCCCCCAAAACAGCTTCGAAAGGATCAAGTCCTCCTTGCTTACAATCCACGTCTCGAAGTCCTCGATCGTGATCCTCTGGCGACGGTTGAATTCCGCGAGCCGATGCTCGCTCTGCTTGCGCACGATGCAGTCCACCTTGATGACGCTTTCGTGGTGGATCAGGTTGAACAGCGATTGGCGCGAAATGGACTGATCCACGGCTTCGCGCGAGACGTAGTAATCGGGACTGAACAACTGGACGACGCGTGCCGCATCCGCCGGACCCAGCTCAACCACTACGTCAATGGCCCGCGTCATACGTGGCTGGGCGTAGTAGTTCATCGCCATCGAACCGGTGAGCATATAGCTGATGCCCGGACCCTCCAGCCGGGAGGAAACATCGCGGAGGATGTCGAGTTCGTTTTGCATGGTTCGCCGACTGGCCTGCTTTTGCTTTCACGGCACCGGCAGCTCATCAAAAATCTTCTGGATCACGATCTCGCTGGTCTGGTCCTCGGCCTCGGCCTCGTAGGTGATGGCGACGCGGTGGCGCAGCACGTCCATGCCGATGCTCTTCACGTCCTGCGGGGTCACGTAGCCCCGGCCTTTCAGGAAGGCGAAGGCCTTCGCGGCGAGCGTGAGCGAGATGGTCGCACGCGGCGAGGCGCCGAGCTGGATGAAGTCCTTCACGTTGATCTTGTATTTGGCCGGGTCTCGCGTGGCGCACACGAGGTCCACGATGTAGTCCTTCACCTTGTCGTCCACGTAGATGTCGTTGATGACCTGGCGCGCGGCGAGGATGGTCTTGGCCTCGACAACGGGCTGCGCGCTCGGCAGGCCGCTGGTGCGGGCCATCAGGTCGAGGATCAGCCGCTCCTCCTCGCGCGTCGGGTAGCCGATCTTGAGCTTCAACATGAAGCGGTCCACCTGCGCCTCGGGCAGCGGATACGTGCCTTC
>SXGT01404158.1_pt1 | contig 11688 bp, 10 predicted proteins | sample 3176221 | NCBI WGS metagenome assembly SXGT01 (sample SAMN11356862, study PRJNA531348) | freshwater metagenome | isolation source: freshwater sample F1-120 | place: China: Fuxian Lake, Yuxi | collected 2017-12-25
GCATCGGCCGGCCGCGCCCCGGGATCTTTGGCGAGGCACGTCAGAATCAGCGCCTCCAACGCCGCCGGGACGCGCCCCGGCGCCAACTCAGAGGGCGGTTGTGGCGGCTGGTTGGCCAGTGTGCGCGCCGTAGGTGACCGACCAGGAGCCATAGCCCGACATCTGCTCGACGACGAGGCTGGCCGTGCGCTCGGGGAGACCCAGACCGTCGTACTTCTCGGGCACCGTCGGCATGAGCAGCCCGGTCTCGCCGGCCTTGCGCATCAACGCGACGAGCGTGGGGAAGTCCTTGTGCTCGATGGCGTTGGCCTTGGGGAGCACCGAGCCCTCCAGGAAGTCCATCGAGGTCTTGCCGATGGCAAGCTCGTCGGCCGTGAACTCCTCCACGGTGAACATGGGCTGGGTGCCGACGCGGCCGAGCAGGAACTCGCCGCCCTTGGGAACGCTCTGGGTCATCGGGATCCTCCTGGAGAATGAATACTCATTCATTCGCACGATAGCCGACGGCCGCGCGCGATGCAAGTTCCTCGTTGCGAGTTCTGACCGACGAAGGTTTCGGTGGGCGCTAGGGGACGACGGCGCGGCGCGAGAGCTCGAGGTAGAGCAGCGCGAGCGCGACGGCCTGCCACGAGATGATGAGCCCGTCCAGGCTCGCCGCGACGAGCTGCGCGGTCAGCGTCTGTCCAAAGAGGGCCACGGCGAGTCCATGGGCGAGGGCACCCAGGCCGAGGTGGGCCATCCCGAGCGCGAAGAGCACGCTCTTGTGGCCGCGCGTGACGAAGTAGCTCCGCCGCAGCGCCTCGAGGGGACCCTGCCCTTCGCCCACAGCGATCGGGGCAGCCAGGCCGAGCATGCAGCCGATGACGATCGCCGGGACCACCAGCAACGCGAGGCCCAGGACCAGCGCGAGGCCAACGAGGAGCGTCGTCGCCACGACGCGGAGAATGGCGCGGGGGGCGAGGGAGGCGCTGCGCCGGAGCACGAGCCAGGTCACGTGGCCGGAGACGAGCACGCCGACCAGGCTGACGAGTCCGCGGTAGGTGGCGCCGACCCCAAACGCCGGCAACGGTGCGAGCGGGGGCAGGAGGCTCACCCCGACGGCCAACCCGCCGACGAGCAGGAGCGAGACGAGCAGCGCCGGCCACGCGTCGCGGGCCAGGACTCCCAGGGCGCGGGCGAGGAGCGGACCGGCGTAGACATCCTCGGCGCGCAGCGGCATCGGGCGTCTCTAGTTCTTCACGCTGGTGACGGGCGCCGGGATGCGGCCACCGAGGTGAATGAACGCGTCGGGCCGCATGGTGTTGACCGGCATGATGGGCACCTGGCCCAGCAGGCCGCCGTAGTCGACGAGATCGCCGACCTGGGCGCCGGGCACGGGCAAGAGCCGCACGCCGATGGTCTTGTGGTTGATGACGCCGATGGCCATCTCGTCGGCGATGATGGCCGAGAGCGTCTCCGCCGAGGTGTCGCCGGGGAGGCCGACCATGTCGAGGCCCACCGAGCAGACGGAGGTCATGGCCTCGAGCTTCTCGAGCGTGAGCGCGCCGTGCCGAACGGCGTCGATCATACCCAGGTCCTCGCTCACGGGGATGAACGCGCCGGAGAGGCCACCGACCGACGAGGTCGCCATCATGCCGCCCTTCTTTACCGCGTCGATGACCATCGCGAGCGCCGCGGTCGTGCCGGGCGCACCGACGCGCTCCAAACCGAGCGCCTCCAGGATGTTGGCGATGCTGTCGCCGATGACGGGGCTCGGCGCCAACGACAGGTCCACGATCCCGAAGCGCACCGGAGGACCGAGTCGCTCGACGACCTGACGCCCGATCAGCTCGCCCGCGCGTGTGATCTTGAAGGACGTGCGCTTGATGCACTCGGCGAGCGCGCCGCAGTCCGCGCTGGGGTTCTCCGCGCGCAGGCGCTTGATGGCGGCGAGCACGACGCCCGGACCGGAGACCCCGACATTGACGACGGTGTCTGGCTCGCCCACGCCATGAAAGGCACCGGCGACGAACGGGTTGTCCTCGACTGCATTGGCGAACACGACGAGCTTCGCGCACCCGATGCCGTGGCGATCGCGCGTGGCCTCGGCGGTCGACTTGATGACCGTGCCCATAAGACGTACGGCGTCCATGTTGATGCCGGCACGCGTCGTCGCCACGTTGACCGACGCACACACGCGCCGCGTGGACGCGAGCACCTCCGGGATGCTCTGCATGTGGCGCACGTCCCCGGGCGTCGCGCCCTTGTGGACCAAGGCCGAGTAGCCCGCGATGTAGTCGATGCCGAGCGCATCGGCCGCCTTGTCGAGCGCGGCGGCGAGCCGCAGGTAGTCGCCCTCGGCGAGGCCGTCACACACGAGGGACATGGGCGTGACCGAGATTCGGACGTTCACGATCGGGATGCCGTAGCGCCCCTCGATTTGACGAACGACGTCCTTCAGGCGCTCCGCACGGCGCATGATCTTGTCGTAGACGAAGCGGGCGAGCGCAAGCGGCTCCTTGGTCGGCGCGTCGAGCAGCGAGACGCCGAGCGTGACCGTGCGGATGTCCAGGCTCTCGCTGGCGACCATCTGCATGGTCTCGATGACTTCATGGTCAGTGTAAAGCATCGGACCTCAGACGCGGTGCATGGCTTTGAGCACGTCCTCGTGCATGACCACGCCCTGAAGGCCCAGCTCCTTGCAGGCCCCGAGCACCTCGGCGCGAAAGGCGTCGAAGGTCGTGCGCCGTGCCTCACCGAGCTCGACGACCAGGATCATGGTGAAGTAGCCCGCCACGATGGTCTGGCTCACGTCCTGAATATCGCCGCCGAGCTTGCTGACGGCGGTCGTGAGGCGCCCGAGGATCCCCGTGCGATTGATCCCGGTGGCGGTGATGACGGCGCGGTTGCCGCCCGGATCGCGCGGGAGGGGCACCGGGATGGGACCGGCCACGGGCGTGAGGTCTGTGGGCGGCTCGGCGGACGCCACTCCCACGTGGGCCAGCTCGGCGCGCACGGCCTCGACGAGCGCCGGATCGCTGCGACCGAGCTCGGAGGCGACGATGTCCTTGATGGCGCGGTCGAGGGCCGACTCCTCGGTCTGCCCAGCGCGACCGGACGCATAGGCGAGCGTGATCTGGTGCTGCGCCGCGAAATCGCGGGCCGAGGGCGTCACGATCATCTGCGGCTCCACCTGAAACGTGGCGCCCTTGCCCAGGCGCTCGAGATCCTGCTCGGTGATCAGTCTCTTCATGTCGCGAGGTTCATTCCGTCGACGATCATGACGACCGCCGCGTCGATGGGGTGAGGAGGAGCGTCGCTCGGGCCGAGGTCCTGGGCCACCGCCACGCGCGCGGCGTGACCAAAGGCGACCACGACGAGGTCACCGACGCCCGCGTCCAGGGTGTCCGCGGCGACGACGCCCTCGGTGTCGCGGTCGGGTTGCGCCTCGGGCAGATCGCCGAGCTCGATGGGGCGGACGAGCACGAGCTTGATGCCCGACAGCGCGGGCCACTTCACGGTCGACCACACGGTTCCGACGACGCGCGCGAGAAACATGGACAGGCCTCGAACGGACGCAGGCGCGAGGCACCGCCGTCCCCCCATGGGACGCGGGCCGCCTCGCGCTGGACGGCGCGCACAGTAGCCCAGTTAGGCGGCATTGTCGCGCGCTCGGACGTCGGAGGGGAGCTACGGCTCAATCAGGAGCGCGATAGCCGCGTCGGCCAAGACGGCGCGGCCAGCGTCGGGATCGACCGCGCCACGAGCGCCGGAGCCGAACGTCACGAGCACCGACTGCTCGGGGCGGGCATCCAGCCCGTCGATGGCGACGATGACGCGGCCGGTGGGCGCACCTTCGTGCAGCTCTGCGACGAGTGCGAGCTTGCGTCCCGTCACGCCAGGAACGTGTCGCGCCCCCCAGACCGATCCGATGACGCGCCCTTCGATCATCGCGCCTCGCCATCGACGATCGCAGCGACCGCCGCGTCGACCGGCACGCGCGTGTCCCTGGCGAGCCAGCGCGGGGGCGAGCCGAAGCAGACGACGACGATCTGGCCCACCTCGGCGCCCACGGTGTCAATCGCGACGACGTGATCCTGGCCGAGCCGATAGGCCGCAGTCGGCCGGACGAGCAAGAGCTTGTGGCCGCGCAGCCGGTCGCAGTGGCGGGCGCCCCAGACCTGGCCCGTGACGACGCCGAGCATCATCGGGACGACCCGTCGACGATCCCGAGGACGACGGCCTTGGTCGGGACGGCGCCGCCGAGCGTCAGGTCGCGCACACGGCTGCCGAAGCCGACGAGCACGCGCTCGCCGGGCCCCGCGCCCAGCCGGTCGACGGCGACGAGCACCTCGCCCGCCGCGCTGCGCACGATCAAGAGCTTCTCGCCGGCGAGCCCGCGCGACCGCACGGTGCCCCACACGCTGCGTACGACGGTTCCGAGCATCATCGCGCCGAGGCTAGCGCACTTGGCGGCGGCGCGCATGTGCACCTTCACGGGTTGGGGAAGACGCCCGGAGACCCGCCGATGGCGCTGCTCGCCTTCCAGCTCGACGGAAGCGCGTTGTCGAGGCTCGTCGAGATGAGCTCGAGCGAGGCGCCCTGCCCGTCCGCTCCGGCGGGCCAGCCGCTCCCGGGCTTGTAGCTGACGACGTCTACGGCGACGCCGGCCTTGTTCTTGAGCGTCACCGTCTCGCCGGTGTTGAGCAGGCCGCCGGCTCCCCACTGGTACAGCTTCACGGTGAGCCCGGCGTACAGGCTCGCCTTGGCGCAGACGACGAGCACCTCGCCGGGACCGATAACGGCGTCGAGCGGAAACGTGTACGTGAAAGCCGAAAACGACCACCCGCCGAGGGAGACCTTGAGCGCGCCCTGGTTGAAGAGCTCCACGAACTCCTCGTCATCGGCAGACGACGTCGGGTTGTACAGCAGCTCGGTGATGACCACGTCGGTGTCCGGGCCCGACGGGTCGATGGCGCCGTCGCACGCGTCGCCGAGGCCGTCGTTGTCGGCGTCCTCCTGCGCCGGATTGGCCTTGTCCGGGCAGTTGTCCTTCGAGTTCCACACGCCGTCCTTGTCGGCGTCGCCCTTGGTCGTCACGAGGAGGTCGGCTGCCTGGCGGGGCATGACCCGTAGCTTGCCAAACGCCTGCGTCACGACACCGGTGAGCAGCGGCAGCTCATCGCCGACGTTGCGCTCGCCGGCTCCCTTGGTGAGGTACGGCAAATCGAAGAGGTTACCGACGAGCACGCCGCCGGTGACCTCGACGTTGCCGAAGTCCTCCGGTGCATCCGGGTTGGCGTTGGTGACCTTCACGTTCTTGAACGAGACCAGCACGCCCTCGAAAGACTCGTCGATGGGGCCCGGAGTCAGCGCGGCGGGCGCACCGACCGGCTCGGTGCCTGCCTCCTTCGTAAACGCGATGGCGTTGATCTGGGTCAGGCAATAGAACTCCTTGTACGTCCCGGTCACCGAGACGCGGTCGCCCAGCGCGAAGTCGGCGCCGAGCGACTTCGGGAACACGATGTTGATGCCGTTGTAGGCGCCCGGGACCCCCGGGCCGCGCGCCGCGTAGCCCACGAGACCGCCAGTCGAAGCCACGTACGGCGGCGAGGTGATGACGACGGTCTCGAGATCCACGGTCGGTTTGATGATGACGTTGGGCCCCTCGCTGGCGCAGTCCACGCTGTCGGCGCCCTTTTGGGTCGCGACGACGCCGATCTTCTCGAGGACGACCGCGTCGGGGCCGGTATCGACGCTCGGCGTCTCGGAGTCGATGCTTGGCGGCCCGGGATCGACCGCGCCCGGGTCACTACTCGCGACGTCCGTGTCCTGCGGTACGTGGCTCACCTCCAGCGGCTCGGGGCCCAGGTCACCGAGACCGTCCGTGGGAGCGAGTGGCGCATCGCCCGTGACGGCGGTGTCCACTGGAGACGCCGTCTCTGCGGTGCTGGTCGCCGTCTCGGCGCCCGACGCGTCCCGGCGGGACCCACTCCCGGTCGTGCACGCGACCGCCAGGGTGAGAAACAGCGCGCGGGCTAGAAAACGGGTCGACGTGGTCATCGGGTCCTCCGAGGCGCGGACCTTAGCAGGAGGCCAGTGTGCTGTCCCGTCGTCGGCTACTGGCGCGGAGGCTTCGGGATGACCGACTTCTTGACCGGGCTCGTCAGCGACGGGTCCGCCATGGACCGCGTGAAGAACGCGACGTCGTCTCCGGGGACGGCCGCGAAGATCACGCTGATGGCGCCATCCGAGGTGGGGATGGCGATGGTGGTCACGCCCGTTGCGAGGTTGGCGATGACCAGCGTGGCGTTGCCGGGCACGAAGCCCGCGCCGGCGCTGAGCCGAGCCGTGCCGTTGCCCAACGCCACGACGACCGGGAGCACCTCACCGCGCAGGCTGTCGCTGTCGGTCTCGGGCGGTGCCGGCTGGAAGTTGGCCTGCGCGCCACCGGGACCTGCCACGCCCGCCTTGGGCTCGAGCGGTTGCGGCACGTACTCAGGAATGGAGAGCGAGATCGACCGACTCTCGCGGCCGTCTGCGGCGACGGTCGCCAGCTCGAGGGACTCGCCGCGCGCGATCTCGATGGTGATGGCAAACGAGCCAAACGTCGTGGCCTGCGCAAAGACGCTCGGGCGATTACGCGCCGTCAGTCGGACCTTGACATCGGCGACGACCGCGTGCGGGAGCCCGACGATGGCGACGAGCCCAGGCTTCTCGGCGGGGGACGCGGCCCCGGTCGTCTCGAGCTCGAGGCTGGACGTGAAGATGGCGCGCGGATCGGGCTCCTCGGGAGAGGGGAGCGGTGCGATGTCCATGGGATCGCAGCCGAGCGGCCCGATGAGGCCAACATTGCCGACGAGCACGGCCGCCAGTAGAGCCGTCAGTCCACGCCGCGCGTGGGGCTCCTGGACTCGCATCATCCTGTGTCGAACGCTCACGTGGCCCTCCCAGTCAAGACGGACCCGCACCAACGGGCAGCCGCTTCCGAACGACACGCTTAGCACCAAGCGTGCCAGTAGCCGAATCGCGGCCTCCCGCCGACTGCGACCGTATTGCGCCGCGAGCCCGAGCCCAGCGTGCGGCTAGTTCTAGACACGCGTCAAAATCTTAGGCAAGCTCGCCCCATGACTCGGCCCACGGAAAACGCACTTGGCGCGCTTGGCTTTGGCGAACGCTACCGCATCTTGCGCCGGCTTGGCGAGGGCGGCGCGGGCGCCGTCGTCCTGGCAGAGGACACGCTCACCGCGCGGCGCGTGGCCATCAAACGACTCGATCCCGGCGGCGCGCTGTCCGACGGCAGCGGCGACGCGCTGGCGGCGGAGTTCGACCGCCTGCGCACGCTCCATCACCCAAACGTGGCCGAGGTGCTCGACTTTGGCCGCGACGGCGACGGCTCGTACCTGGTCGAGGCCTTCATCGACGGGGTCGATCTCGCGACGGCCGCGACCGACGCACCACTGGCGCAGCGCGTGCGCTGGCTCGTCGAGACGCTGCGGGGCCTGGAGGCAATCCACGGTCGGGGCTTGACCCACGGCGACATCTCCTCGGCCAACGTGCTGGTCGCACGGGACGTGAGCGGCGCGTTGACCGACGGGCATGTGCGGCTCATCGACCTGGGCCTGGCGCGACCGGTCAGGAGTGCGTATGGCGGCATCTCCGGGACCCTGACGTACCTCGCTCCGGAACGGCTGGAGCCGAGCGCGACGGCGGCGGTCGAGGCCGACCTGTACGCCTTCGGCACGCTCGCCTACGAGCTCCTGACGGGACAGCGCCCTTTTGCCGCACACGAGGCGCGCCTCGAGACGCTGGTTCGGGCGCACCTCGCGGGGCAGCCTCGCGCGCCGTCGACGGTCCGGACGGATCTGTCGCCGGCGTTCGACGAGCCGCTCTTGAAGTTGCTGGAGCGCGTGCCGGCACATCGCCCAAGGACGGCGCGTGAAGTGATCGTGAGCCTCGTCGGGGCCGCGGGCATCGACCTGGCCGAGGAGACCGTCGAGACGCTTAGAGCGACGGTCGCGCAGGGTCCCCTCGTCGAGCGCGACGCGGCCCTGACCGCGATTCGGCGCCTCGCCGCCGCACTCGCCGCAGGAGGCGTGGCGAGCCCGCACATCGTGATGATCCAGGGTCCCGCCGGCTCGGGACGCTCCCGCCTGCTGGCCGAGGCCGCCGATCAGGGCCGCGTCGCGGGGCTCCGCGTGGTCACGGCGCAGCCCACGGGCGCGGTCCTCGGTCCCGTCCGGACGTGGCTCGCGGGTCTCGGCCAAAGCGCGGATCTGCTCACTGGTGCCGGCTCGGACCGCTATGTGGCGGTCGAACGCGCCGCCGAGGCGTTGCTCGCTGCGGTGCCCGCGGTGGTGCCCGAGGCGATGCAGGGCGGGCTCCTGCTGATCCTCGATGACGCCGACCGGTGCGACGAGCTGACCCGGGAGCTGCTGCGCGTCCTGGCAGACCGGATCGCGGAGTCCACGGCGCCGGACGCGCCGCTCGGTCCGCTGGCGGTCGGGATGGTCTTGGCCACCGCGACGAGCCTCGACGACACACTGGCGCGCCATCGCGGCGTGCTCGTCGAGGCGTGCACCATCGGGCCCCTCTCCAACGCGGGGCTCGCGAGCCTGCTCCACGGGATCCTGGGCGCGGAGCTGCCACCCGAGCGCGTCCAGGCCATCGCGCGGCTCACGAGCGGGCTCCCGGCACACGTCATCGCGCTGCTCGAGAGCTGGGTCGACCGGGGCCTCGTCGCCGCGTCCGGCTCGGGCCTCGCCATCGATCCCGAGGCGCTGATCGCCCCGCTCCCCGAGTCCGTCGCTGAGGCGCTCTCGTCCCGCGAGGCGCGGCTCTCCACGACCGAGCACCGCGTGCTTGCGGCGCTCCGCGTCATGGGCGAGTCGGCGACGGCGCAGCTCGTCGCCAGCGTCTGCGAGCTCGAGCCGGCCGCGACGCAGCTGGCGCTCGACCAGCTGGTCCTCCGTCTCCTGGTCGGTCGTGACGGCGTCAAGGGCGAGGCTCGCTACCGGGCCGAGCGCGGCACGGAGGACTTGCTGCCAACGGCGCTCCGGCGTCAGCTGCACGCACGCCTCGCGCGTGCGCTCATGGACGTGCCCAGTCGAGACGGGCGCGAGTCCCTCGCGGGTCCCGGCCTTGCCGCCGCCGCACGCCATGCCTTTACGGCGGTTCAGCTCGGCGAGACGCGGCTGACGATGGCCGGACACCGACTGGCGTTGTTGGCCGCCGACGAGGCGCACGCAGCCTTCGCCACGGACGTGGAGCTGCGCATGCTCGATATCGCCTGCGCGCTGGCCCCGGGGCCGTCGGAGCCGAGCCAGGAGATGGGCTCGAAGATCGGCGCGACCTTGCGCCGCGCCGCGCTGCTCCGCCAACTGGGCCGCTTCGACGCGGCGGTCGAGGGCTATCGCGGTCTGGCCGAGTCGGCCACGATGCCGGAGGTCCAGTGCTCGGCCGCGCTGGGTCTCGCGGGCGTCGCGCTCGATCGCGGCGCGCTGCAGGAGGCCGTTGAGCGGGCCACGCCCGTCGTGACATCCGCGAGGACACCGGCGGTCCGCGCGGAGGCGCTGGCGCTCGTCGCCCGTGCCCAGCTCTTGTCGGGTCGCTACGATGACGCGCTCGCCGCGGTAGACGCGGGGCTCGCCGCCGTGGCCCACGGAGCTGCGGCGACCGTCGAGGCTCAGCTGCGCGCGACCCGCGCCCTCGTCTTCTATTACGGAGACCGCCAGGCCGAGGCCATCACCGCGTTCGCTGAAGCGCGCGAGGCGAGTGAGCGGGCCGGCGATCGCGTCGGCGAGGCGACGGCGGTCAACGGCGTGGGCCTCGTGCACCATCGGCGGGGAGAGTTTCCAAAGGCGCTCGCCGCCTACGAGCAGAGCCTCGCCTTGGCCGAGCACTCGGGAGACCGCCGGCGCGTGGCCATCGCCGCGATGAACATCGGCACCGTGCTGCACGAGACCGGCCGCCTCGCGGACGCCGCCCTGCGCTACCGAGAGAGCCTGCGGGCCTCGGAGCTCATCGGCGACCTGGCCTCGGCGGCGCGCGTGACGAACAACCTCGGCAACCTGCTCGTCGAGCAGACGCGGCTGCGCGAGGCACGCTACTGGATCGAGCGGTCGCGGCGCGACGCGGAGCACACGGGCTCCCGCCTCATCGCTCTCTACGATCAAGGCCTGCTCGGCAAGGTGCTGCACGCCGAGGGCGACCTCGATGGCGCTCGCCGCGAGCTGCACGGCGCCGTCTCCGAGCTGCGGGAGATGGGCAACGCCGGAGAGGCCGGTGAGCTGCTCATCGAGCTCGGCTTGATCTCCCGAACCGGTCAGGATCCGGCCGGCATGGATCACTTCGCGGCCTCGGTGGTTGCGGTGGCGACGTCGTCGGGCGCGGAGAAGCAGCTTGCCTGGGCCGCGTACCTGCGCGGCGAAGCTCACCGCATGCGCGGCGCGCTCGACAAGGCCCTCCCGGAGCTGCGCCAGGCGCTGGCCGAGGCCGAACGGCACTCGCTCCGAGAGCTGTCCTGGCGCGCCGAGCACGCGCTGGGTCGCATGTTCCGTGAACAGGGCAACACGCTCGAGGCGACGGCGCGCTTTCGGGGGACCTCGGAGCGCCTGCTGGCCTTGGCCAACGGGCTCGTCGGCCGCGAGCGCGAGCTGTACCTCGGTGACCGCGACCGGGCTGCGGCGCTGTCTGAGGCGGCGACCACGCTCTCGGTCAACGCCCCCGCGGCGGCGATGCCTCCGGGTACCCATGAGCGCTTCATGCGCGTCCTCGAGATCGTCTTGCAGATCAATCGCCGGCTGGTGGCCGAGCTCGACCTCCAGCGGCTGCTGGACACGCTGCTGGATGCCGCGATCGAGCTGACGGGGGCCGAGCGCGGCTTCGTCATCCTCGCTCCGACGGGTGACGAGGCCGACAAAGGCGGGCGAGCCAAGGCCGAGCTCGAGATCCAGGCTGCGCGCAACATCGATCGCGAGTCGCTCAAGAAGAACACCGCCAAGGTGAGCCGCTCGGTCGCGCGCGACGTGCTCGAGTCGGGCGAGCCCATCATCACGCTCGACGCCGGCGAGGACGCCCGCTTCAAGGCGGCGCTCTCGGTTCACGCGATGAAGCTCCGGTCGATCCTGTGCTTCCCGCTGCGCGCCCAAGGCGAGGTGATTGGCGCCATCTACCTCGACAACCGGTTTCAGGCGAGCACCTTCGGCAAGGCCGATCTGGACGTCATCGCCGCCTTCTCCGATCAGGCCGCGGCCGCGGTGACCAACGCGCGGCTGCTGGACCGCGCGAAGAAGTCCCAGGACGCGCTGGTCGAGAGCTACGCCCGCATCGAGTCGCTCAACGAGGAGTTGCGCGCGCGGGTCTCCGATCAGGCGCAGCGCCTCGAGGAGGTCCAGGCGAGCTTGGAGCTCCAGCGCAGCCAGCTCGAGACCCGTTATCGGTACGACAACATCATCGGGACGAGCCCGGCGCTGCGCCGCGTCTTCGCCGTCCTCGACCGTGTCACGGACACGGCCATCCCCGTGCTCGTCCAAGGCGAGAGCGGGACCGGCAAGGAGCTCATCGCGCGCGCCATCCACTACAACGGCCCGCGCCGGCGCGACAAGCCGTTCGTGAGCGTCAACTGCGCCGCGCTGACCGAGACGCTGCTCGAGTCCGAGCTGTTCGGCCACCTGATGGGCGCGTTCACGGGCGCCGATCGCGACCGCA
>SXGT01927987.1_pt1 | contig 11688 bp, 10 predicted proteins | sample 3176221 | NCBI WGS metagenome assembly SXGT01 (sample SAMN11356862, study PRJNA531348) | freshwater metagenome | isolation source: freshwater sample F1-120 | place: China: Fuxian Lake, Yuxi | collected 2017-12-25
ACGGTGCCATTGTCTGCGGAATGAGCTCCACTCCATCGAGATCCAGTTCATGAAGGCTCGTTGCGAACCGCTCATAGTATTCGGGCAGGACCGACGAGTTCAGAGGCGCGTCCCTGGAGAAGCCGCCGATGTTGGCGACAATGACCGGTCTGACGGTATTCGGAAAATAGCGCTTAAGTCCGCGCGTGATATCCACTACCCGCTGCGTGTCCCGGATACACAGGCCCCGGTATTCAGCATCCGGGGAGGCGAGGTCCATCAGGCGGCTTCCGGTGAACAACTCCGGGGCATGTACAGCGAACCCGGCCGTGTTCGGTCCGCTGAGAAACTGCGCCGGGTCGAGTTCCAAGTCGGCGGACGAAAGATGAAACTCGAAGAAGTCGGGATTGGCACGCGCAGTGAAGTCCTTGAAGTCATGATATCGCACCGGGATGCCCCAGGGTCGCTGAAACTGATAGCTGCGCGCCTTGGTGCGGACTCCGCCGAGGTCGGAAGCGAAGAAGAAGTCCTCGGCGTCCATGTCTCGTGTCAGCTGTCGTCCGACGAGACTAGCCAGATGCTGGGGCGAGAGTCCCTGACCCGGGCTGCGCACTTTAATGTCCTCGGCTCGCAAGATCGTTCCCTTGTTCAGCGTTCTCGCTGAAACGAGGCTCTTGGCGAGATTTTCGCGATTGATCATCTCACCTTGAGACACTCGCTTCTCGTTGGCACTTCCGAGCGCCTGCTCGATCTCCCGAATGCCCTCGACCAGCCGCCCGAAGTCAGTGGGTTCGAGACTGGCCGCGTGATCGGGACCTTCCATCGAGCGATCCAGTGTGAAGTGCCGCTCAATGATGCAAGCGCCGAGTGCGGCGGCGGCCAAAGAAACGGAAGTTCCCCGCTCATGCCCAGAATATCCGACAAGCGGGTGAAACTCGCGCAGCGAGTTGATCCAGCGAAGGTTGATGTCATGAAACGGCGCTGGGTAGGTGCTGTTGCAGTGAAGCAGTGCAAATTGTGACTTCCGCCCGTTCAGGAGATCAATCGAAGTTCTTATCTCATCAAGCGTGCTCATTCCAGTTGAGATGATCAGTGGCTTCCCAGTCGACGCGAGTGTTTCGAGCAGTGGCAGATTCGTCAGGTCGGCCGATGCAACTTTGTAGGCCGGCACGCCGATCGCCTCCAGCGCTGCAACGCTCTGGTCATCCCACGGAGTGCACATGTAGATGATGCCCTTCTCAGCACAGTGGGACGCCAGCATTCGGTGCTGCTCCGGCGGCAGTTCGAATCGCCTCAGCAGGTCGAGAACGTACTCAGTCCCCAGGTCATCGCCGGCGCCACGGAGGGTTCGGTCTCGGTATATCGACCTGAGGTGTCGCATCTGAAACTTGGCGCAATCCGCCCCCATTTCAGCGGCCCGGTCGATCATCTCAATCGCACGGTCGAACATTCCGTTGTGATTGTTGCCAATTTCGGCGATAACGAGAGTTCGACCGTCTCCGACCAAGTGCGGACCGATTGAGAACCTCATGGGGCCACCGCACGCGCGCCGCTCTTGCCTTCCCGGGTCGACCAAGCGCGAAGCCCCTCCTGCTCAAAATGGAACGGATGAATCTGTAAACCAAGCGATTCCAGTTTGTCCAATAGCTCGTGCTTCTGAAAAGGGGGGACATAGAACAGAAAGAAGCCGCCGCCACCGGCGCCTAGTAACTTCCCGCCGATTGCACCGCTTTGGAGCGCGGTAGCATACGTCCGATCAATGACGGGGCTCGAGATCTTCTCGCTGAATTGGCGTTTGTACTGCCACGCCTCATTCAGGCAGAGTCCCAGCTGGTAAAGTTGCCCACGAAGCAGGTGATCGCGAATGCGGTACGTCACTTCAACGTTGGACTGCACCTTCTTCTTCACCTCGTCCTGCTGCATCCGAACTCGTTGATGATCATGGATGTCGCCGGAGTCGTGCGGTGCTCCAGTATCGCAGAGCACCAGACTCTCCTGAAGCTCCAGCATAACGTCCGGAGGAACGCGAAGCGGGTGGACGATATTCTGCGACATGCGAAATTCCATAAAGTTGAACCCTCCGAAGACGGCAGCGTACTGATCCTGCCAGCCTCCAGAGACGCCGAGATAAAGACGTTCCGCCTGAAACGCGAGCTCGGCCAACTCATGAAGGTCCCACCGATCGTTCCTGAACTGGTTGAAACACCCGAGCACCGCAGCCGAAACGGCTGCGGAACCGCCGAGTCCGGACTTAAGGGGGAAATCCGATTCGATGAACAGCTCGAACCCAAACTCTGGTTGGATACACTTCAGCAGCGCCTGTATGAGGCCAAACTGGGGATTCGACGTCATAGCGCCGTGAAGATTGTCTGCTTCCATGGCGCCGCCAAGATCGCGCGATCGCACCAAGATCCGCTCATCGGCACGGACACGCAACGTTGCGTGAGTGAATAGTGAAACTGTTGCATTGATCACAGCGCCGGTCTCGCCAGCAAAGTAGTGCGTCAGGTCGGAACCTCCTCCCCCGAAACTGACCCGGACTGGAGCTCGGGCCCTTGCATACGTTTGCGCTTCCCCCGGAACGGGCAGGTGATGACGGCCCACGATGCCGGTGAGACGGCGGCGGGAATCGATCAGCGGGATGACCCGAATGCGGTGATCAAGCTGTTTCAATAAGAGCTCACGCGGCGTTGCATCATCAGCCCAGACGAAGTCTGGATTGACGCACGTCGAGATAGGATCATCAAGGGACGCCCCTTGAAGTAGTCGTCGACGTATGTCGCCGTCGGTTGCGAGTCCCACTACGGCGTCGTCCCGCGTCGCGAGCACGATGCCGTGCTTATTGAACTCGATCTTCACCAGCGCGTCCCGGAGCGGGGCACGTTCAGAGATCAAGAAGAAATCAAGATTCACAGTGTGCTTCCTCGGCCATTAGTCACCCAGCGATCAAAACGCTCATAGTCCTCGGCAATGCCGATATCGATGAAGTTGCCTCGCATCTTCACAGCGCGTAGGCGGCCTGCTTTCGACATCGCGGGCAGAAGCGATTGCTCGAGGGAAAACGCAACCCCATCCCACGAGCGAAACATATCGTCGGCGAGGTGGTATACCCCCGCGTTTATCCAACCGGAAGATGCTCTCTGTTCCTTCTCCGCGAATCCAACGACCATCCCGGCGCCCAGAAGCACGGCGCCGTATCTGGAGACATCCGACACATGGGCAACCGCGATTGCCGGTGCGGGAGCAGCAAGCAACTCGGCAAAGGCTGAATCGAGCCAGGTGTCAGCGTTGGTCACGAGGAACGTGCCCTCAAGCGATAGACTCGCAACGCCATGGGCCACCGCGCCCCCCGTCCCAAGCGGTCGTGGCTCGGTTACGCATCTCATAGAGCAGCCTTGCCATCGGCCCGAAGCGCGCTGCGCTTCAAGAAAGTCCTCAACTTTCTCGGCTTGGTGATGGAGCAGGAACACCAAGTCTCTGGCGCCTTGCGCCACCCAGCTCTCCACGAGATGGTCGAGAAATGGTCTTCCAGCAACGGGAGCCAGCGGTTTGGGTACGTTCGGTACGGCCAAGCGGAGCCGCGTGCCGAAACCTCCAGCGAGTATAAGGACGGGGCGGGTCACGTGAGGGGCTGCTGCCGCAGACTGATGACGTGATTAGCGGCGTCGCCGAAACTGGGGAACACCTTGAACCGATGACCGAGCCCACGTGAGGCAAGCGTTGCCGGCAAGTCCTGAAGCCCTGTGTTCACGCCGAATCCGCTGCACCCGACGTTGTCGGCTGCCTCGAGGTCGACAACGCTGTCGCCGATATAGCAGAGCTCAGCGTTCTTGGCTCGATACACATCTAGAATCTCCAAGCCGAAGCGCGGCGATGGTTTTCTGAATGTCGCTTGCTCGTTGGGGATCTCTGGGCAAATACAAATTCGCTCGAACAGGTCGTGACCGAGCCCCAGCTGGCGCAGCATCTCGGCGTTGCATGCGTCAACGTCAGCTGGCTTGAAGTAGCCGCGTCCAATGCCTGACTGATTGGTGTGCATAAACAGGAGACATCCCGAGGACCGCAGAGCCTTGAGACCCTCGCATACTGTGGGCAATACCTCCACGCGACTGGGCTCATGGAGGTACGGTACGTGGCGAATCAGCGTCCCGTCGCGGTCCACGATCACGTATCGCGGCACGGGCTTTTCAGCCAGTTCGTTGATTGGTGCCTCTAGTCGCGGGGCGTCGACGGGGAACGCTTCATGGTCTGTATCGCAGCGTCGGCGCTGACAATCTCGCCAATTGCCATAGCATGGGCCAAGCGGAGTAGCGTAGTGGTGACCACTGTGTCAGTGTGGACGCTGCCGGCGGCCGTACTATTGAAACGAATCAACAGCGGCACTCTCGGATCGACAACCGACCCGGCTCGCCCAGCTTCTCGCCACGTGTGGTCGGCCGTGAGAATGATTGCCGGTCGTTCGGATGCGTCTGCAGTCTCCGCGGCGCGAATTGTCGCGCCAAGAAGGGAATCTGCCCTCAGGACGTTTGCTTGATATCCCGAAAGGCCTTCTCCAGAATGCGGTTGAATCCACGGGGCATGGGGAACCGGGACATGAAAGACTACAACGTCTAAGGTGGTGTCAGCTGCGAACGCCAATGCTGAGTCGGCGTACGCAGATACGAGCCGTCGATGATGGGCGCGCTGCGGAATCGGCGACACGGCCTGGAGCGTGCGCGAGGCAAACGATCTGTTTGCAATGAACGCGCCCATCGTGGCCACGAAGCTACCTGCAGATAGTTGGTCGGGTAGGAGCGTAAAGGTCGCACACCGTGAGAGAGATTCGGCCAAGCGAAGTCGGCAGTATGGCAGATACCAGCCAACTAGCCCGACTCGCAACCCACTCTGCTCCATCAGTTCAAAAACAGTCCGCGACGCGCTGAGAGTGGATACAGGTCCAGCGGCAGTCTCGCGGATGCGAAGCCCACCACGGTCAGTCTCGACAGCCCGGAAAACGGGCCGCCCTATTATGAAGCTCGCCATCGATTCGCGGGTGTTGAGCCCCGGCGAGAATGCGGCTGAGGCGGATGCACTTGATTCAAGAAGGCCGCCAATCGCGGAGCCCGGCGTTTGTCGGAGGTAGTCGGTGCCGTGCGAGACGTCCAGTTCGTCGAACACGTAGACGAAGACGCGGGGCGAGGTGGGCGCGGTCTTCGAAATGCTTCCACCGGCGAGAGGAGCTTGCGGACGCATAACGGCCCAGCTGGCTCGAGCAAAACTAAGTATCAGTAGAGGAGAAAGAATCATTGCGCCTCGCGTAACCAGCCACGCGATTCTCGAAGAGAGTCGGACGACGCAAAGTACCGTGACGAGCGCAACGATCCCCAACATGATTGATCGAGCTTCGTTCCCTATCGTTAATCCACCGCCGGGAATATAAATGTGGACCTGAAGCAAGATGCGAACGTCATTGATTATCATGAGGGCGAGTACTACAAGAACTAGCTCCGCTACCGCACGCGCAGGTCGAGACGCCGCCGACAGTCTGCCAAGGCTATAAAGGCCGAGCCCCAGAAGTCCGATGTCGAGGGTGAGCGCGGCAAGATCCGTAAAGCCCGGCGAGCGAACTCCCGAGTAGGCCCACCAGCGCGACGGTTCGAATACCATCCACGAGCGGACGAAGGCCAGGTTCGCGAGCGATGCCGATGCAACTAGTCGCTCCGCTGCGTCCCGAGGTACGCCTTTCATCGATGCGCCAGAAGAAACAGGGTTCGAGTAGGCGTAAGCACCACTTCATCGACAACCGTGAACTGGAAACTCGCGGCTGTTCGAAAAGAGTCGAGCGAGCCGGCCCTTAGCAGATTTTCCCTTCCGCGGGCGATATGCACGAACATCGCATCCTGGGGTTGAACATGTTCGACGATAAGGACTCGCCGAGACAGCCGTCCGAGTTGATCGAGAATGTCACCGACTGAAGCGCCGCTTGCCGCCAAGATGTGATGTAGGACGGCAAGTGCTACAACTGCGTCGAAGACGCCCTCGGCTCGGTCAGGGAATGACAGGCGCTCGCGCTGGCGCCATCCCCGGGCCGGTGTCGCATCGGTGATGTCAACGATTACGGGGGTGACCGACGCGTTTCCGGCGGCCGCTCGACGCCAGATCCGTTCGGCGGCTGCCTCGTCGCGTTCCGCAGCCACCACGTAGAGTCCCTGACCTGCCATGGCCATCGAGACTGAGCCCTCGTTCGCACCGACATCAAGCGCCGTTCGAACGGCAAATCGTTTACACCAGTCCAGCACGAGGGACCGCTTTCTGCTGTGGTAATTATCGTCGTGGGTTGAGAGTTCGTAGTCAGTCCACGCCGAGGAGCCAGACGCCGAGCGGGCGGCAGATTTGAGCAGTCGGCGCAAGTGATTGAGAAGTCCAACGGTCCTGGCGCGATCGGAGTCCGCGGTTGAGGCCGCCGAGGCCTCCGTCTTCCACGCGTCACCCCCTCGTCGTTGCAGCGCGTTGGTAATGCCAACGTGAAGCAGATATGGCGGGAACCACCGGCGCCACCCGAGCGCGTTCGCCATTTCGGTCACGGATAGTCCGTCGATTCCCGATGCGAATGCCCGGCGGACCGTCGTTCGACCGGAGGAGACGGCTTGAAGTGTGAATACGAACGCGTTCATGAACTGCGAGAATGGCGGCCAAACACGCGCACCGGAGGGAATCGGTTCTGCAGATAGCGCATCCACGAACACGATTCGCGTGCCGTCAAAAACTAGGTTCGAAGGAGTGGCATCCTTCAGGCGCCACCCGATCGAAGCGAGTGCGGCGCAAACGTCAAGCGTTGCATTGCCTGCGCGCGCCAGCATCCCTGGCGTCCACTCCTCAGCGTATGTCACGAATGGCAGCTTGGGATGCGCAAGGACCGCGGCCCAAGTTTCGCTTTGCTGGATCTCTGCGAAACGTCCATCTTCTTCGACCATCCGCGCGATTGCTGCCGAATCCATAGCAGTGCCCGATATGATCTCTACTTTGGCTGGTGCGAGGGCGGCACGGATGGAGTCGAGTGCGGCCCATGCGCCAAGCCCCCCGGCACGTAGGAATCGGAATGCTCCAGAGGAGGTAACTAGCAGCCGACCGAGCGGGTCCCGATGCGATGCTTGAGTCGACTCCCGCATGATTCGCTCGCCTTAGCGAGGGTCACTGCCTGCGCCCGACCCTTCACTCGCGTCGCGCGTCACTGACCGGAAGCGGCCAGTCAGCGCCTCCCACGCGCGGATCGCGGTGGCACGGAGGCGTCGGATGTAGACAACCGCTCCGATAGCGGCTGAGAGAACCAGTTGGATCACAAGGGCTCCAGCCCCCGGATCGACATATGCAAAGGCCGTCGATGGTACGATGCTCAGGGCTACAATAACAAGGACCGGCCTCAGCCAGTCGTCGTACGGTAGGGGGCTTTGCATGGCTTCAGGTACTCCCAAACGGACAATAGGCGCGCGCCGTCAGACGCGCTCGTCGGAAACGACACCGCAATCTACCGCATGCGCGCCGAAAGGCATCCCCTGCCCGGTGACGGCTCAGGGCCGAAGAGGGGATTGCGATCCGCTGGCTGCAGGTACCGAGTTTCATAATGTATGCCAGAAATGCGACTCCATTCGCCTTGCCGTATTCACACCCATGGGGTTCGCTGTCGGCGCTATGCCGAAAACACGCTACCTATCGTTAAGCTTGGTTACTCAATCCAAATGCGAGGCCCGGGGCGGTGTCTCAAATGTCAGCGTACGATGGAGCCTTAGCAGAAACCGCGACTGGTCGTCGCAGCTCGGCTCTTGCCGTGGATGTTGAAGGTCACTCGGCCTTGATTCGGGACGCCTTCGCAGACGCGCGAGTCCTCATTCTTGGCGGCGCGGGCACTATCGGCTCGGCGACGCTTCGCGCGCTTCTGCCGCTAGGCCCGCGTGCTGTTCATGTTGTGGACCACAATGAGAACGAGCTTGCGGAACTCGTTCGCGATTTGCGTAGCAGTGCCCTTCTGCAAGAAAACGTCGATTTTCGACTGATGCCACTGGACTATGGAAGTGAGCTCACGCGTCACTTCGTGGCTCGAGCCGGACCGTATGACTGCGTGCTACACTTCGCCGCGGTTAAGCATGTCAGGTCCGAGAAGGATGTGGCCTCGATTCTGCACATGCTGGACGTCAACGTGGTTCGGCAGCGTCGGCTCGGAGGGTGGCTACGTGAATGCTCGGTGCCAAGGCGCTACTTCACGGTCTCGACTGACAAAGCCGCCAACCCTGTGAGCTTCATGGGAGCGAGTAAGAGGCTTGCGGAGCATCTGGTCTTCTCGCGCAGCTTCTTGGCCGCATATGGTGCGAACTGCACGTCGGCGAGGTTCGCAAATGTTGCGTATTCAGCGGGGAGCCTGCCGGCCGGGTGGGTGGAACGCATGAGAAAGCGTCAACCTATCGCTGTGCCTGGGCACACCAGACGTTTCTTCGTGAGCGTAGAGGAGGCGGCGCAAATTTGCGTGCTGAGCGCCGCTGCCATTCCTAGTGGTTCGCTCTCCGTGCCTCGCTTTACCTCAGTCGCAGATGGTCGTGAACTCACATCCGTTGCTCGCCAGTTTCTGGCCCTGATGGGGTACGAGTCCGTCTCATTTGACTCCGAGGAGGCGGCGCGAAATGCGGTGGAGTCTCTGTCCCCACTGGCTCAATGGCCACTGTTAATCACGCCACGGACCACTGACGGCGAGAAGGAGGAGGAGGAATTCCTCGGTCCCAGCGAGATCGCGGAAGACTGTGGCATTCACCTACTGGCGGCGGTTCCTCAGGAGGGCGGCGACGAGCCGAGGGTCCTTGATGCGATCCAACAAATTGCCGAATGGGTGAACGCACCCCCGCAAACCTTGGGGGTGAGCGACATCGCGGCGTGCGTCAAATCGGCGGTTCCGGAGTTCGAGCCCCGCCACGGCGGACGATCGCTAGACGCGCAGATGTGATGTAGCGACTTCGCGTCACGCCAGATGTAGCCAGGTTGATGACACCACTTGCGTGCACGCGAACGCTGAAGGATCGGGGGCACTCGCAGATATCCGACGGTGAATAACGCATGGGCGCGCACGGAATCGAATCCCGGGCCTACACGGTGCAACAGCTGCGCTCTAACCGGCCGAGCTAAGCGCAGTATAGGAGCCGAAGAGGTAGCTGCCCACCTGAACAAGTATCGTCGTTTGGCGCCTCAACTTCGAAGTGCGTCCATTGAGGCCGAAAATGCGACGCTTGATACCGGGGGAAATGCGCCGGGGCTTGCGGGGATCAGCCCTAAGATTAGGCGGTCGCCTCCTGTGGCTGGGGCCTCGGGATCGAAAGAGCCGACGCGCGAGCCTGGCTTATTGATGCGGTGGGGTAGCTGTTGCTTCGATCGTCGCATCCGCCAACACCTCGACGCCAAGGATATCGCCCCGGCATCCGAAACCCGTATTGCGCGTCAGGATCGTGCACGTGTGTTCACAGACGCCGCGCGAGCCGCCGGAACACGAGCATGGCACCAGTTGCCGTGGTCCGGAGACACCGGCCCGTCGATCAGAATGAGGCTTGCGAAAACAAGCGGCCGAAGCCGGATCGCGAGTCGCCCGCCCACTTGGGCGTCTTCGAGCGATCGGGGAGACCTGCGAAGTGGCCCAAAACACGCGGCGGCCGCCCTGGCGGACGCCCTGGCGGACGCCACACATCGCATTTTCAGCGGTACAAGGTGATGATTATTCATTCTTGAGCAACAACAACTGAGGTTCGCCCGTGCAATTTCGTTTGCGCGTTTAGCACTACGCAACACACATGCTTCCTTTCGTCATAGCGGTTGGAGCGTTCGGCCTGGCGTGCGGGCTTACCTTATGGATCCGTCGCAAGGCTGCGGAGCATCGGCTGATCGACGTTCCGAACTCGCGGAGTATGCACGCAACTGCCACTCCTCGCGGTGGAGGAGTAGCGATCAGCACCGCAGCGATCGCCGCAATCGTTGTCCTTGGGCTCGCCAACTGGCTGGCATGGCCAGCTGTCTGGAGTCTTTGTGGAGGGGGCGGCCTGGTCGCGCTTATCGGATTCATTGACGACCGAAGCGGACTTCCCCCCAAATGGCGCTTGCTGGGGCATTTTCTAGCCGCAATTGCGGCGATCGCGGTAGTCGGCGGCGCTCCCCCGATTACCGTCCATGGCATCGCCCTGTCGTCTCCGCTGCTCGGCTTTGCGTTCGCCGCAGCGTACGTTGTATGGTTGCTCAACCTCACGAACTTTATGGATGGAATTGACGGTTTGGCCGCCACGGAGGGTGCGACGGTCTGTCTCGCGGCTGCCGCCCTCTGCGAAGTTGCTGCGCCGGGTGAGCTTGCGTGGGCGGCGCCAGTCGTTGTCGCGTCTGCAATTCTCGGTTTTCTGGTCTGGAACTGGCCACCCGCGAGCATTTTCATGGGTGACGCCGGGAGCGGCTTCCTCGGCATGACGTTCGGCCTCTTGTCACTTCAAGCGGGGTGGGTCAGCGATCGACTTTTCTGGAGCTGGATCATTCTGCTTGGGGTCTTCGTTGTCGATGCCACCATGACTTTGATCATTCGTGTCGCTCGCGGCGAAAAGGCGTATCTGGCGCATCGCAGTCACGCGTATCAACAAGCTGCACTGCGGATGGGAAGACACCGACCGGTCACGTTAGCTGTGGCAGCGATCAATCTGTTTTGGCTGCTTCCGGTGGCGTTCCTCGTTGCCCGCGGGTCTCTAGGCGGGTTCGTCGGCGTACTCGTTGCCTACGCGCCGCTGGCTGCGGTCGCGCTGAAACTGAGAGCTGGATTTCCTTTTGTGCCAGGGCAAGTGAAATCGTCGGGGAGATTGCGGGCTCCGCACCACCGGTAGCGAAACCAGGGCCAGCTTGTCATCACATCGTTCCAGAAAAGTGACTCCGACCAGAAATGAGTTCGGCGGGTTGAAAGCAGAGGAACGGAGCGGCTGCGCCTAGCTGTCCACCATCCTGCAGGAACGAGAGGACCATGAAGAAGTTGAAGTTCAGTGAAGTTCACATCGCGTCCGCCGAGCGGCACATCGTGCCCGGGAAGCCGCCGGCGGATGAAGGTTGCCGTTGGGGGTCAACAAGGCTTCGTTCTGTGTTTGGAGAAGAAGGTTCCGCACTTGGGCGTCAGCTAGGTACGCCGCATGCGTCAACTGGAACACGAGAACGCATGCTTGAAGCGATTGGTCGCCGGCCTGACCATCCACACGCACATGCCGGCCCAGGCGACCCGAGAAAGGTCTGCCACCAACTCGGCGTCGTGGGCTCGCACAGGGGTTAACCGCGACGGCAAGCGTGGCGATTCGGTGAGCCTGCGAGTTGGTCCAGATCAGTCGCGCGGGGCGGTAGAGGGAGCGCACGGCGAACGGGGCCGGTATGCGCTCCGGATGCCGATCCGCTATCTCGCGCATGAGCGTTTACGGTTCGGTTCACACTAGGTCTGGGTGCCGCCCAGGCGGGAAGGCTGGCAGTTGAACCGGAAGCGTGTCTGATGCCACAATCGGGGTTGAGGAGCTGCAACTACGGATACGGGCGCAGCAGCGAAAGCACATCTCCTTTTAGCGCGGTGCGGCCCACTTGCCGTTTGGCCGGCCGAGCGTTCGAGCATGAATTTTGCACACGATGCCCTGGCCTACAGGTCTAGACCCTGTTCAGTAGAGCAGTTGGTATTGGGTTTTCAAGCGGCGG
>SXGT01809228.1_pt1 | contig 11687 bp, 10 predicted proteins | sample 3176221 | NCBI WGS metagenome assembly SXGT01 (sample SAMN11356862, study PRJNA531348) | freshwater metagenome | isolation source: freshwater sample F1-120 | place: China: Fuxian Lake, Yuxi | collected 2017-12-25
AAGGAGCTGGTGCTGGGCGAGGACGACGCCCAGCGCGCGCAGCCGCCGACGCTGCAGGGACTGTTCCTCGACGTGCGGGCAAACTACTTCAACCTCTACTGGAACTTCCTCTACTTCAACATCGTCCGCTACGGCTACCTGCAGGCGAGCGTCCTCATCCCCTACATCGCGCTGGCGCCTTCCATCGTCGCCGGCGGCCTGACGCTGGGCGTCATGCAGCAGATCATCCGCGCCTTCGGCCGCGTCCAGGGATCGTTCCAGTTCCTGGTCAAGTCGTGGACGACGATCATTTCCCTGATCTCGATCTACAAGCGCCTGCGCGCCTTCGAGGCGCTGATGGCCGACGAGCCGCTGGACCTCATCGAGGCCGAGGTCGCGCTGCGTTAGGCGTACTTCGCGCGCAGCATCCGGGCGGCTTCCACCTCGGCCTTGAGCTTGAGGTAGACCTCGTCGGTGTCGACCCTGGCGGCGGAGCCGGGGGCGAAGCCACAGTCGGGATTGAGGGTGATGCGCTTCCTGTCGATGCGCGTCAGCGCGCGCTCGACGCGGGCCGCGATGAGTGTCGCCGCCTCGGGGGCGCCCGGCGTCACGTCGACCACGCCCAGGCCCAGTTCGAAGTCCTCGCGCAGGCGGCCCAGGCTCTCGAGATCGTCGGCGCCCGCCGCGGTGAACTCCATGGTGAGGTGCCGGACCCTGAGGTTGTTCAGCTGCTTCAGGATCGGCCCGTAGGTGCCGGCGTGGTGTTTCTCGCCGCGCACCCGCGCGCCGGCGCGGCGGCAGAGATGGACGGCGAACTTGACGTCGTCGAAGCCTCTCACCGTCTCGTTGATCATGTCGACGGCGAAATCGGCGGCGCGGTCGGGATCGTCGTAGCCGCGGCGCACGTCTGGATCGACGAACAGGCAGAGGTGCGGGTCGTCGATCTGCACGATCTCGACGCCCATGTCCTGCAGCAGCGCGATCTCGGCCCTGAGCGGCGCCACGCAATCGCGCACGAAGTCATCCCTTTTGGGATATGCCATCTTCGACCGATCCTTGTCCCACAGGCGCTCACCCAGGAGTGCCGGCGCCGGCAGGGTGATCTTGGTGGCCGCGCGGGCGATCTTCTTCACGAACCGGGCTTCGGCCGCGACAAAGCCCGGCGGCTTGGGTGCGAGTTTTTCGGTCACGACCGTCCATGGCCGACCGTCGGCCGGATTCACTTCAAGGGTGAATCCATGCGCCAGCTCGGCGATGACGCCGATGTAGGACCGCCGACGCCATTCGCCGTCGTTCACGACATCGAGGCCGGCCCGCTCCTGGAGGGCCACGACGAAGCGGACCGCCGCGTCCATCGTATTGGCGTCGGTCTCGTCCCACTCGGGCTTCTCGATCAGCTCTCGCACGACCAGGGGACGCGGGATCGAGCCCACGATGGAGGCGGGAAACAGGGGCAGCTTCTTCATATCAGGGTCACGCCTTCCAGAGCGTCTGGGCGAGATTCATGTCTTCCTGGGTGTCGATCTCGCGATACCGACCCGGCGTGTCGGCGTGACCGAACGGAATGCCCTGCTCGATCATGTCCTGGAACATGTGGATCAGGTAGGCCTTCTGGAAGATCGCCGCCTCGCGGTAGGGCTTGTCCCAGAATTCGGCCCGGCGGCGCTCGTAGAAATCACGGAACTGCCGGGCGCCCTTCGCGCCGAACTTGGCGACGCCGATGAACTCGCCGGTCGCGTCGTCGTAGGGAATGGTCCGGTAGACGCGCTCGATCCTGCCGCCACGCGCAATCACCTTCTCCGCATCATGGGGCGGATGCTGGGTGCGTGGCTTGTAGTGCTCGCGCCAGTCGGTGTCGACGCCCAGCGCCAGCTCGTCCTTCGACTCGACCAGGCCGCGGACGACGTCCTTGGTAAAGAGGATATCGGAGTAGCTTGACACGAACGGCCGATCCATCAGGTCGGCCGCGCACATCAGCGACGCCAGGATGTTGTTGTCGGGCCAGTCCTTGTTCTCGCGGAAGGTGAACTCCGGATACTCGCGCCGGACCGAGTCGATACGGTAGCCGCCGACGAAGACGATCTCGGTGCAGCCGCCGCCGCGCAGCGCGTCCAGCGTCCAGTCGAGGATGCGCCTGCCCTGGATCTCGGCAAAGCACTTGGGGGCGTCCTCGGTGGTCGGCATGAGGCGGGCGCCGCGGCCGGCACCGATGATGATGGCTCGCATTCGTCGATTGTGGTCTAGCGGCGGGCGGCATGGCAATCTTCGGCGAAGCGGCCCCCCTGCGGCAAAGGATCGAGAGCGATGGAAGACCTGGTGATGGCAGCCCTGGGCGGCGACGATGCGGCGGTCGAGCGGCTGCTTGCGGCGGGGGCCGACGTGAACCATGCCGATGGCAACGGCTGGACGGCCCTGATGGGCGCGGCCGGCCGCGATCATCTCGACGTCGTCGACCGCCTTCTGGCGGCCGGCGCCGACGTCAACCGCGTCGACAACAAGGGCAAGACCGCGCTGATGCGCGCGGCCGAGGGCGGCCACGTGGCCATTGCCGACCGCCTCTTGATGGTGAGGGTCGCCGTCGATCATGCCGACGGCAAAGGCAAGACCGCCCTGATGCGGGCAGCCGAAAGCCGGCGGGGCGAGATGGTCGACCATCTTCTGCGGGCCGGCGCGAACGTCGATCACGCCGACCGGCGAGGCAAGACGGCTCTGATGCGCGCCGCACTGGGCGGCGACGGGGCCATGGTCGAGCGGCTGTTGAAGGCCAGGCCCGACGTCAATCGCACCGACGGCAATGGATGGACGGCGCTGATCTGCGCCGCGGCCGGCGACGTGGCCCTCATCGACCGGCTGATCGCATCAGGCGCCGAGGTCGACCGCGCGACCAAGGACGGGCTGACCGCGCTCAAGCGCGCCAGCACGGCCGGCCACGGCGCCGCCGTCGCCCGGCTCGAGGCCGCTCGGGGCGGCAAGCGGCCTTAGAGACAGCGTAGCCGATGGCGCACGAGCACAAGCACGGCGATCACGGGGGCGGGCACGGGCACGCGCACTCCGATGCTCATCACGGCCACGCCCACGGTCCAGCCAACTACAACAGGGCGTTCGCCGTCGGCATCGTTCTGAACACGGGCTTCGTGATCGTCGAGGCCTACTACGGGTTCGTGGGCAACTCGCTCGCCCTGCTGGCCGACGCCGGCCACAATCTCAGCGACGTGCTCAGCCTGATATTGGCCTGGGGCGCTGCGACGCTGGCCAGGCGCCAGCCGACCGAACGGCGTACCTATGGAATGCGGCGAACGTCGATCCTGGCCTCGCTCGCCAATGCGCTGCTGCTGCTGGTGGCCGTGGGCGGCGTCGTCTGGGAGGCCGTGCAGCGGCTGGGCAAGCCCGAACCCGTGGTCGAGACAACGGTCATCGTAGTGGCGCTGATCGGCATCGGCATCAACGCCGCCACCGCGATGATGTTCATGTCTGGCCGCATGGGCGACATCAAAATCCAGGGGGCCTTCCTGCACTTGGGGGCCGATGCCGCTGTTTCGTTCGGCGTCGTGCTGGCGGCCGTGGCGATGATGTTCACCGGCTGGCTGTGGCTCGACCCGGCGACCAGCCTGGCGATCGCCGCCGTCATCACGGTCGGCACCTGGTCGCTGCTGCGCGAGTCGGTCAACCTGGCGCTCGATGCCGTGCCACGGGGCGTCGATCTCCGGCAGGTCGAGCGCTTTCTTGCCGGCCAGCCCGGCGTCACGGAGGTGCACGACCTCCACATCTGGGCAATGAGCACGACCGAGGTGGCGTTGACGGCGCACCTGGTCCGTCCCGGAGCGGCCCTCGACGACGGCTTTCTCGCCGGCCTGGGTCGGGACTTGCGCGACCGCTTCGGCGTCCAGCACGCCACCATCCAGATCGAGGCAGGCGATCCGAAGTATCCCTGCCACCTCGCCCCGGCCGATACAGTCTGACCGCGTGGCCGGGCCGATGCGCTGGGACACCCGTGCCGATGGCCGCTCTCGGGCATTCGTCGAACTGGCCCGCAAGGCCGCTGCCCTTCAGCCCGACAGCCCCGCCAGTTGGGTGCTGCTCGCCCGCTCCCTGACCCGCGCCGGCGCGCACGACGAAGCCCTCTCCGTCCTGACCGAAGCGACCGCCCGACGGCCGGACTCGCCGCAACTCCAGCTCATGCTGGCGACGGCCTGCTGCCGCGACGGCAATTTCGATCTCGCCCGCCAGGTTCTGGCGCGAACGCCCGCCATCCCGTCGGACGACGGGGCGCTTGCCCTGTCACGGCTGCGGATCGAGATGGAGGTCACGCCGGCACGCGACGCCGTCGGCTTGGCGCGCGAAGCGCTCGCCCTCGACCCAACCTGTGGCACGGCCCTTGAAATCCTGGGGCTTGAGGCGGTACGCGCGGGCTCGCCCGACATCATGCTTCCCGTCTGTCAGGCGGCCCTGACGCGGCAGCCTGGCCATGCCCGCGCCTGCTACGAACTGGCGCATGCCTACGCGAGGCTGGGCCGTGCCGACGACGCGCGCCAACTCATCGACCTTCACCGCTTCGTCACCGTGACCGACCTGTCGCCGCCTGAAGAGTACGCCGACGCAACGACCTTCGAAGCCGCCCTCGCACGCGAAATCACCACCTACCCGACGCTGAAGCCCGATCCCGCGGGTCTGACGACCCAGGGTGGCTTCCAGACGGCGATCGACCTCGACCGCACCGTCGATGGCGCGTTGTCGGTGTTGTTCGACCAGATTCAAGCAGGCGTCGGCGCATTCATCGCCCGCCTGCCCGACGGATCGGCAGACCCGTTCGTCCAGGCGTGTCCCGGCGAGGCCGCGCTCAAAGCCTGGGCCGTCGTCTGTCCGGCAGATGGCCACCAGTTGACGCACATTCATCCGAGCGGCTGGCTGAGTGGCGTCTACTACGTCAGCGTGCCCGAACCGGCGGGCGACGATCCGTCTGGCGGTTGCCTGATGCTCGGCGGCCGAAGCGAGCTCGACATCGACGAAGACCCTCCCTGGGGAACGCGCATCCATCGTCCGGTACGCGGCCAGATGATCCTGTTCCCGTCGTGCATTCCGCACGCGACGGTTCCCACGCGATCGGCTGGCCTCAGGATCAGCGTGGCCTTCGACGTGGTGCCGACCGACCCAGCGGACGACACCCGGCCTGACGCGAGGCGTCAGTCGCCATAGACGTCCGTGCTGCGGGCGATCAGGCGGCCGAGCTGGCGTTCCATGGCCGTGACCACGGCCTTGTCCTTGATGCCATATTCGGCGGCGAGTTCGCCCAGGCCGGGGTAGCTCACCCAGACGCGCTTGCGGGCATCCTCCCAGACCGATACGCGCAGAGGCAAATCGAGCGCGATCGCCTGCTTGTCCTGCATGAGCCTGGTGCCGGCCAGCGGGTTGCCGAAGACGACGACCCTGGTCGGACGCAGCTCGAGCCCGACCTTGCGCGCATTGTCGGCGTGATCGAACTTCGCGAACATAGGGGTTTTCGCCGCCGCGAGCTGGGCTTCGAGACGAGCCACGGTCTCGTCGACCGAGAACTTGCTTTCCCGAGTGACGATCGAGTCGGACGGCACCTCGGCGCCGAGACCCGCCTTGTAGGCATCGGCGATGTCGCGGGCGAGACCGGTGAGGTCCAGCCCCTCCTTGTTGGCAAGCAGCGTCACGCAGACCAGGTCGCCGGGGTCGGTGAAGCGGCTGAGATAGGCGCTGAACCCGGGCGCCGAGCCCTTGATCTCCATGAAGCCGGCATGGCGCGTGAACTCCCAGCCGGCCATGGCCGGCACGACCGTGCCGTTGGCGAGCGTCGTCGGCTTGTAGATGAGAGCGCGATTCTCCGGGCTCTTGACCAGGATGCTGCCGGCCAGCGCGATGTCCCAGACGCTGATGTCCTCGGCCGAGGACCACAGGCTGCCGAAGCCGAACAGATTCTGCGACGTCGACGGTGGCACGGCCGCGAGCTTGCCCTCGACCTCCCGATAGCCGACCGCCGGCTCGACCGGATTGATGTAGGCGATCTCCTTCGTGAAGCGCCCGTGCGGCCGGTCGAGGAACGATCTGGCCGCGAAGTCCTCGGCAAACATGGTGGCGCGCAGGCCGAGCGGCTCGATCTGATAGCGCGTGACGACGTCGCGATACGACAGGCCACTCGCGCGCTCGACGACCAGCCCGAGCAGGAGAAAATTCGTGGCGCTGAGGCGCACCTCGGTACCGGCCGCGAACAGCGGCGGCTGGTCGGCCACCAGCGCCAGCAGCTCGGCGGGCTTGTAAGCCTGGTCGGTCATGAACCGCGGACTGGTACGGTAGTCGGCGATGCCGGAGGCGTGCTGCAACAGCTCGAAGATCGTCGCCTTGGCCCAGGTCGCGGGCAGGTTCGGCACGTATTTGCCGACGGCGTCGCGCAGACCGAGCTTCCCGGCCTCATGGAGCTGGAAGATCGCGACCGCAGTGAAGGCCTGGGTGAGCGGACCGATGTTCCACATGGTCCGGGTAGAGGCGAGCTCGTCGTCGGTCAGGCTGGCGCGGCCGTAGCCGGCCGACCTCGGAATGTAAGGCGCCTGGACGATGGCCATCGCGAGGCCGGGCACGCCGTGCTTCTCCATGAATTCGGCAATGCGCTGGTCGATGAACTTGCCGCGCACCGCGAGCGCGGCCTTGCCGCGGGCGGGTTCAGCAGGCGGCGCGGCCTGGGCCGCGGCATCGGAAGGTATGAGGCTGGACATGAGAGGCAACACCAGAGCCAGAATGAAGATCGACAGGGAATACAAGGACCGCTTACGCGTCATCGTCTGCTCCTTCGGTCGGAACTGTCGGCACTATCGCTGATCGGCCAGTGCCCCGCCAACACGCGGTACAGGTTTCATTGCACGATCACCGCATCTCCCGGTCGGACGATCCCGCCGCCGATGACTTCACCGAAGACTCCGCAGTCGATATGGCCGTAGGCAGCCTGAAGCGCCTTCGGAATGTTGAGATCGCGCTCTCCAGTGGTCGGGTTCGCCGTCGTGGCAGCACAGCGGTCGATCCGCCCGACGATGCGGAGCGTCGCTTCTCCGACGCGAAGTTCGCGTCCGAGCCACTCGAACTCCTGCCAGGGTCGGCCGCCATCGATGATCAGGTTTCCACGGAAGCGCGCTTCGTCGGGGAACGCAGCGAGATGGGTGCCTAGATCGGCCAGGGAGGCACGGTGAATGAGCGAGACCAGTTTGTCGGGCTGGTCCGTGAACATGACGCCGGGAGCGGAAACGAGACGAGTCGGTCCCGGGTCATCGTCGCGCATGAACTCGGCGACGAAGGCATCGATGTCCGCGCGTCCCGCTTCATCGTTGACCTTCGCCGAGACGGCAATCTTGCCGTCCCGACGGACTGTCAATACCTCGGACGACGCATCGAACGAGACATCCAGCAGAACCAGTTGCGGATGGTGTGCGACCTGAAGGAATTCATGACGCTGGTGCCATTTCGTCTGGCGTGCATCAAAGCCGCTTCGGCCATGGCAGATCGCGAATTGCCGGTCCAAAGGGAGACCCGCTCCAGCGCTCAAACGAACCTCCGGCATACTCTCCGCGCTAAGGCCCTTCACCGGATACCGGAATATTTCCGAGACGAACACCGTCACGATGAAACTCCACATCGGTCGCGGCGTCTCATCTGTTTGACCCCTTCTGCGCTCTTGCTTGCCGCTTCGCTTCCATCGTCCCGGCGCCGAGGCATCGCGCAACGGCGTTGAGTATCCAGGCGATGCCGGCATCGGCCATGGCGGCTTTGGAGGCGACGACGCGCACCGGATCCTTGCCCCAGGGCAATGGAACGGGCGCCGTCACGAGGCCGAAGCGCGCCGCATGATATGCAACGAGGCTCCGCGGTAAAGTTGCGATGAGATCGGTCTCGGCGAGTTGCGCCAACGCCATCATGAAATTCGGAACCGTGAGCACCATGCGTCGCGACAGGCCTTTCTCGGCCAGCTTCAGGTCGACCAGGCCATGCGCATCGCCGATCGACGAAACCAGCAGATGGCGCATGGCGACATAGGATTTGAGGCTCGGATCGCGCGCGAACGGGTGACCACGCCGCATCGCCACGACGAAATCCTCCTCAAACAGCAGGCGCTCAGCAAACCGCGGCGCGAGCGGTCCGATCGGCAGGACGACGAGATCGAGCCTTTGCGCATCGAGCTCGGCCAGCGTCGAATTCCAGACCTCGCTGGTCGGCTTGCCGTGATGCTGCGGCATGAGCTGCAGGATGCGGACGTCGATGCCCGGCGCCTCACGGGCGAGAAGCTCGAGCAGCGGCGTCAGGAAAATCGCCGAAATGCCGTCAGGCGCGCCGATGGTGAAGCCTCGCTCGGCGTTCCTCGCATCGAACGGGCCGCCGGACGAAACCACATTGCTAACCCGCGCTAGGATCTCCGAGACCGGATCGGCGAGGGCCAGGGCGCGCGCCGTGGGCGCAACACCCCTGGGTGTCTTCAGGAACAGCGGATCCTGCATCAGCCGCCGCAGGCGAGTGAGCCCATGGCTTACAGCGGAAGGGGTCAGATTGAGCCTTACGGCCGCGCGCGCGACATGACGCTCCTCGAGCACGGTGCTGAACAGCACCAGGAGGCCGAGATCGATCCGAAGGAGATGAGCAGCTTTCAGCACGGCTCTGAAATCTTATCATTGGCTTCATGACGAAAGCGAGGCCACTTCAGCTGCGAAACAAGACGCTCGTCACCTGGCGTCTTGCATTGCAATCGAGGAGTAAACAAATGCATGACCTGCAGCTCTATACCTTCAAGCTCTGCCCCTTTGCCCATCGCGTCCGGCTGGCGCTCGCCGAGAAGGGCCTGACCGCCGAGCAGATCGAAATCGATCTGAAGAACAAGCCCGCTGATTTCGCCGACCTCTCGCCGCACGGGCACGTTCCGCTGCTGGTTCACGGCGGACTCCGGTTGTGGGAATCGGCGGTCATCCTGGAATATCTCGACGAGGCCTTCCCCGAGCACCCGCTGATGCCATCGCGGCCAGCCGAGCGCGCCAAGGCCCGCCTCTGGATCGACTTCGCCAACAGCCGGCTCTTCGCCGCGACCCATCGCATGATTTTCACGACCGATGAGTCGGCCCGGCGTGATCTCGTTGCCGACATGATCGAGAGCGTTCGCCATCTCGAACGCGAGACGACTGAACGGCCGCAGGGCGGCCCCTATCTCCTTGGCGCAGAACTCTCGCTGGCCGATATCGCGCTCTATCCCTGGTTCGAGCAGGCAGCGACCCTCGAACGCTTCAGCCCGTTCAGGATGCCGGCAGATTGTATCGGGGTCGCGAAGTGGCACGACGCCATGTCCGTACGACCCGCCGTCAAAAGCTGCTCGCGTTCCGACGACTGGTACGCCGAAAGTTACGAGCGCTATTTCGCCGCCTGAACAGGACGCTGGACGGCTTTAGTCGACGCAGCAGCTCATGCTGCTGGCGGCCGGCGGAACATCGAGGGCCGGATTCTCGGTGAAGAATCCGGCGGGATGAAGGGCGAAACCCGCCGTGATGACGGGCTGGACCGGGAAATCCTCGGGCCGCGGAATGTGGTGCAGGCCGAAGCTGTGCCAGACCACGACATCCGTATCGACCAACGGGCGGTCGGCGGCGGTCCAGGCCGGCAAGCCGTCGCCTCCGCGGCTCTGGTTCGGGTAGCGTCCGGCGGCATGGACTTCGTCGGGATGATAGGCAGTGACCCAAAGCTGCCGGGTCATGAAAGCCGCGCGCCGGGAGACCATCGATTGGGGGTTCGAGAAGGTCGGGATCGGACTGAGCGGCAGGAGTTTGTAGGCGGTCGGCCGGCCCAGCGCGTTGCGTGCCTGCGAACTCTCGATCTTCCAGAAGCGCGCGGCGTTGAAGTCGACGTTGCGCTGTGCTCCCTGCTCGGTGGCAAGGACGGTTTCGCGTGTGGTGAAGGCATTGCCGTAGGGATTGTCGGCGCCCATGGGCAACGCCACCGTATCGACCTCGACGACCCGGTTGCGCTCGCCGTCGATCGCCACGTCGAGGCGCATGTTGAAGACGTGCTGGTGGTAGTGGGCATAGACGCCGGGCGACACGATGGTGCCGTAGTCCGGCGCCTCGCCCGGCCTGAGGCCGGCCGTGTTCAGGATTCCGGTCGCCTTCATCTCGAAATGGATCGAGCCGTCCTGGTGGAAGTACCAGAACGAGCCGTACTCGTAGTTGCCGACGGTCGAGATCGACGACACGACGAGACGGCGGGCGCGCCTCACGTCGACCTCGCCGGTGAACAGGTCGGTATGCTTCCAAAGGAGGCCGAAATCCTCCTCGTGCAGGCAGACCGCGCTCTCGATGCAATAGGGGTCGCCCTTGCTGTCGGCCAGCCAGGCGTCGAAATAGCGGATGGCGCCGAGACAGTCGCAACCCAGAGTCAGGGAATTGGCCAGCACGCCGATGCCGTATTCGCCGACATCGAAGGCATTCTTGCGGAAATGCCCCCCGCCGGGATGGCCGTAGGGAACGACCATCTCGGAAAGCGCCGCGCGGTGCAGCACCGACCGAAGCCGACCACCGTCCTCATAGCCGACCGCATGCAGCACCAGCCCCTCACGGGCATTGAAGCCGACCCGGAAGCGCCACTTCTGCCAGCGCACCTCGTTGCCCTCGACGACGAAGCTCGGGCCGTCCGGCTGCACGATCTCCAGCGGCTTCACGTCGTCGCGAAAGACCCGACGGTAGCGGGCGGCATAATTGCGGTCGAGCATCGGCACATCGGCCACACCATAGTCGTCGATTCGCAGCACCTCGGCGCGGTCGAGATCGACCACCGCGCACAACCCCTCGATGGGATGGGCATAGCCGTTGTCGTTCTTCTCGCTGCGGTACCAGCAGAAGGTGTGCGAGAGCCGCCGGCCCTCCTCGTCCGGCAGCCCATAGTTGCCGGCCGACCAGGGATCGACCTGGACATTCTCGATGTCGACGATGCCGCGCTTGGCCAGCGCCGCACGGAAGCGGGGATCGGCGCGGGCGACCTCGCCGACAAGCGTTATGTCGTCGACCAGGATTCGCGGCCGGACGCCGGGAACGTGCCGCCAGTCGACGACCTTGCCGGCGACGAGGTCGACCCGGGTTTCCCAGACCTGGCCGTTGGTCCGGTCGAAGGCGCAGACGAAGGCCTCGCGCGAAAATGGGGCGCCTGCACGAAAGCCCTCAACCACGTCCTTGTCGGGCTCGTGCAGGGTGACGGTTTCGAACATCATGCCGGGCCCGAGATCGTGCGCCGCCCGCACGGCCGCCGACGCGCGCCTGATCTCGCCGGGCGTCAAAGGATCGAGGGGATGGACGGGCGCCGCGTGCGTGCGAGTCTCGGCAACGGAATCGGGCATGATGTTCCTCTCGACGTTCGACGCCCGAGGCTAGTGCAATTGGCGGGCTGGAAACAGCGTCCTGCAGGTTTTCCACGGCAGCCCCCTGAGGGCCAGCAGCCGAAGACCGGCGCGCCTTGACAATGCCGAGGTTGTCGGGCGGATGGGTGTCCGCCACTGAGCCATGGAGCGTCCGCATGTCCAGTCCGAGCCTGGTGATCCGCAACGGCACCATCGTCGACGGGTCCGGCGGCGATCCCTACGAGGCCGACCTCGTCGTGGTCGACGGCAGGATCGCAGCGATCGGCGGCAACATTCCCAAGGGAACAGAGGAAATCGACGCCCGCGGCAAGCTCGTGAC
>SXGT01009982.1_pt1 | contig 11686 bp, 13 predicted proteins | sample 3176221 | NCBI WGS metagenome assembly SXGT01 (sample SAMN11356862, study PRJNA531348) | freshwater metagenome | isolation source: freshwater sample F1-120 | place: China: Fuxian Lake, Yuxi | collected 2017-12-25
CGTCGATCGCGTCCTCGTTCAGCTCACCGACCTCGGGCGACACCTGCTCGAACTTCGGGTTGCGCGCCAGGTCTCGGCGCGACGTGGTGCGCTTCTGATTCTTCGCCACTTCGGCGTCGGCCTCGTCGCCCTCCTTCGCAGGGGGCGGCTGATTCATCTGCCCTTGCTGGCCCCCGTCGGGGCGTGGGCTTTTCCCTCGCCGTCGCTCTCACCCGCGGCGGGGTCGGGCTCGGCGAACACCTCGTTCCACAGTTCGGTGACGATGACCTCGGCGCTCCGACTGCATCCTTCACGCAACCGCAACCGACCGCTCAACGCCACCAGCGCCGCATCGAGACCGACGGCCTGGTCGTCGACCGACGTGCCCCTCATCTTCGACAGCGTGGTGGCCACGGCCACCGTGTCGATGGCGCCACGCACCGACGAGCCGATGCGCACGTCGGGGTGTGTGCGGGTGCGCCGCACCACTTCCACGACACGGCGCAGCCACACGTCGTCGACGCTCGCGTCGGGCAGCGCCGTTCGCACGATCGACGCCTCATCGGGCGCGTCCTGGTAGTCGACCGACAGGCGGCACACACGGTCGTACACCGCGCTGCTGATGCGTGCCGTGCCGATCGCGTCGAACGGGTTCATCGCCGCCACCAGTCGGAAGCCTGGCGACGCGGCCACGCGGCCGAGGCGTGGCACGTGCAGCTCGCGTTCGCTCATCACGGTGATGAGCACGTTGAGCGTCTCCTCCGGGATGCGGTTGATCTCCTCCACGTACAGCAATGAACCGTCACGCATCGCGGTGACCAGCGGCCCGTCGACGAACACGTCCGGGTCGTAGCCGTCGCTCAGCACGCGTGCCGGATCGAAGTGACCCACCAGCCGCGCCGGCGTGAGCTCGGCATTGCCCTCGACGAACTCGAAGCCGAGGCCCAGCTCGTGCGCGACGGCACGCAGCAAGGTGCTCTTGCCGGTGCCGGGCGGGCCTTCCAACAGCACGTGCCGGTCGGCGGCGAGCGCGGCCACCACGAGTTCGATCTCGCGCACACGACCCACCACACGGGTGAGCACTCGCTGCGCGAGCCCGGAGTGGTCGAGCTCGCTCACTCGTACACGATGACGCCGCGGATGTTGTGTCCTTGGCGCATGGCTTCGTACCCCTCGTTGATCTGGTCGAGGGTGTAGCGGCGGGTGATGAGTTCGTCGAGCTTCAGCTGGCCTTCCCGGTACAGACCGAGCAGGTTCGGGATGTCGTTGCGCGGGTTCAGCGAACCGAAGATCGTGCCCTTGATCTCCTTGTTGTACATCGCCAGCTCGAACAGGTTCACCGAGCTCTCGGTCTGGGTGATGGGGGCGATGGCCGTGACCACGATGGTGCCGCCCTTGCCGGCCAGCGCCGTGCCGAGCTGCATCATGTCGCCGTACAGCACGCCGGGGGTCATGATCACCTTGTCGGCCATCTGGCCCCAGGTGAGCTCGGTGACCACCGGGAAGGCTTCCTCCATCGAGGCGAAGGTGTGCGTGGCGCCCATCTCCATCGCCTTCTCACGCTTGAACTCCACCGGGTCGACGGCGATGACGCGCTTCGCGCCCGCCGCAGCCGCGCCCTGCACGGCGTTGATGCCGATGCCACCCACACCCACCACCACGACGGTCTCGCCGGGGCGCACGTCGGCGCGCTTGGTGGCCGAACCCCAACCGGTTGCCACGCCGCAGCTGACCAGCGCGACCGCGTCGAGCGGCAGATCGGCGTCGACCTTGATGACCGACGCCTCCGACACGCACGTGTACTCGGCGAACGTGCCGAGCTTCGCCATCAGCTTCACGGGTTCGCCGTTCAGCCAGTGGCGCGTGGTGCCGTCGACGATCTGGCCGTTCTGCATGGCGCCGGAGCCGGCGTCGCACAGGTTCTGCCGACCACTGCTGCAGTACCGGCACCGTCCACACGACGGAATGAAGCTGGCCGACACGTGATCGCCAACCGCCACGCTGGTGACGCCGGGACCCACTTCCACCACGACACCCGAGCCTTCGTGGCCCGCGATGACGGGGAAGAACGGCGGCATGCCGGCGGCCTCCAGCATCTCGGCCGGCGGCACCATGTCGCCGGTGACGAAGTGCTCGTCGCTGTGGCACAACCCGGCCACCTTCCACTGCACGACCACCTCACCCGCGACCGGCGGGTCGACGGTGAGTTCCTCGATCTGCCACGGCTGCCCGACGGCGCGCAGCACCGCGGCTCGACACTTCCTGGACTCACCCATCGTTCCCCCGATCGTGGTGTGGTGGTTGGTGCGGTGCGACGACTCAGTCGTGCTCGTACACGAGCACGCCGCGGATGTTCTCGCCGGCGTTCATCGCGGCGTAGCCGTCGTTGATGCCCTCCAGCGGGTACGTGCGGGTGACGAGACCGTCGAGGTCGAGCTGCCCCTGGGTGTACAGCTCGAGCAGACGCGGGATGTCCTTGCGCGGGTTGCCCGAGCCGAACAGCGAGCCGATGAGCTGCTTCTCGAACACGGTGAGGAACACGGCCGGGATGGCGATGCTGGCCTCACCCACAGGGTGGATGTTGGTGACGACGATCTTGCTGCGCTTGCCGCCCAGCCAGAACGCCTCGCCCAGCACGTCGCCGTTGCCGACGCCGCACGTCATGATGACCTTGTCGAAACCGCGGCTCCAGGTGGTGTCGGGCAGTGCGGCCAGCGCGTCCTGGATGGACGCGTGGGTGACGGTGGCGCCGAACTCCATCGCCTTCTCGCGCTTGAACTCGATCGGGTCGATGGCGGCGATGACCGACGCGCCCGCCATCTTGGCGCCCTGGATGGCGTTGCTGCCGATGCCACCGCAGCCGACCACGGCCACCATGTCGCCGGGCTGCACGTCGGCCGCGTACACCGCGGATCCCCAACCGGTGACGACGCCACAGCCGAGCAGGCAGGCCTTGTCGAGCGGCAGGTCCTTCTCGATCTTGATGCAGCTGGCCTCGTGCACCACCGTGTGATGGGCGAACGTGCCCAGCGCGCCAATGGCGAGCGTGAGATCGTTGCCGTCCTTGTCGTGGTGACGTGCGGTGCCGTCGCTGAGCTGCAGGCCGGTGGCCGTGATGGCGCCGAGGTCGCACAGGTTGCTGTGGCCCGAGGCACAGCTGGGGCAGCGACCGCACGCCGGCACGAAACCGAACACCACGTGGTCGCCCGGGGCGACACTGAACACACCGGGGCCCACCTCGAGCACGATGCCCGCGCCCTCGTGGCCGCCGATGGTGGGCAGCGGTGCGGTGGCACCCTCGAGGTCGCCGGTGACGAGGTGCTCGTCGCTGTGGCACATGCCGCTGGCGACGATCTTCACCAGCACTTCGCCGGCCTTCGGCGGGTCGAGTTCGATCTCCTCCACGCTCCACGGCGTGTTGCGAGCACGAAGAATTGCAGCCTTGGTCTTCACGGAATCCCCCCGGTGTGAGTCGGCGTTGAGAGCCGCACCATAACGCGGTCACCCCACCGGGCACCATGTGGAGACACCCGGCGCCCCGTCAGCGCGGCAGGCGCAGGCCGACGCCCTTCTCGAGGGCGATGTCGAGCACCAACTTGGCAGCCGCCGCGTCCTCGATCGCGTGACCGGTGCTCTTGTACACGGTCACTTCGTCGGCTGCCGTGCGGCCGGGATGATCTCCGTTCACCACCCGGCCGATCTCCACCACACGGTCGAGATCGATGCCCTGCAGCTCGGTCGCCCCGGCGGGTGGAGGGCTGACCGCGGCGCCCATCCACTCCACGAACACCGGGCCGGTGGTGAAGCCCGGGTGCAACTCGGCGCGGTTGCCCACCGAGCCGATGTGCGCGCCCGGCTTCACCCATGCCGGATCGACCACCGGGTGGTCGGCGTCGGTGGTGAGGCACACCACGTCGGCACCGCGCACCGCCTGCTCGAACGGCACCGCCTTCGCCGACGGATGCCGGGCAGCGAGGGCGAGTGCCGACCCGTTGCTGCGCGACGCGATGCGGATCTCCGACCAGGGCCGGAGATCGGCGAACGCCGCGAGATGGCTGTGGCCCTGCACGCCGCCGCCGATGATGGCGAGCACCGAGCTCTCGGGACGCGCCAGCAGGTCGCCCGCCACCGCCGCACTGGCAGCGGTCCGCAACGCCGTGACCGAAGCACCGTCCATGATGGCCACCGGCGTGCCCGTGTGTTCGTCGCACACCACGATGAGCCCCTGGTGGGAAGGGATGTCGGTGCCGTGGTTCTCGGCGAACACACTCACCGCCTTCACCACCAACCCCACGCCCTCGAGGTACCCGGGCATTGCGGCGAGCATGCCCTTCGGCGCTCGAGCGGCGATGCGCGGCGGCACGTCGGCGCGCCCCGCCGAGAACAGCCCGAACGCGACCCGAAGACGGTCGCGCAATGCGGGCATGGTGAGCAGCCCGCGCACGTCGGCCTCGGTGAGGTACACGATGTCGTCCATCCCCGTGGCTTACCACGACGCTACGGTGCGCTGGTGAGCAGAGTGGACGACGTGGGTGACCGGGACGGTTGGCGGTGCTGGCTGTGCGACGAACCGGTCGATCCCGAAATGTCGGTGAACGATCCTCGTGGCCCCAGCGTCGACGCCATCGTCACCAAGGCCAAGGCCAAGGCGAAGGGACCCGCCGAGGAGCGACTCGCACACCGTGGCTGCAACACGCGCAAGGGTGCCGTGGCGCCGGTGGTGCCGTGGGCACCCCAACTGTTCGTGGTCGATCCCGCACCCATCATCGAGACGGTCGAGACCCTGCAACGCAAGGGCGGCCGAGCTGTGATGGCCCGCTGTCCGACGAAGACCGACGGCGACGAGGCCGCCGCATGGCTGCTCGACCGCATCAGCCGGCTCGCGCCCGGCTTCCGCGCTCGCACCAGCGTGGAACCCGGCGGCAGCCAGTTCATACTCGTCCTCCACGCCTGAACCAACCCACCCGAGAGGAGACATCGATGGCAGAGAAGGTCACCGGCCCCGCGAGTTACTTCCCGTCGATCGAGAAGAAGTACGGCAAGCCGATCAGCGAGTGGCAGGCCGTCGTGCGATCCCACGCCGGCAAGAAGCACATGGAGATCGTCGGCATCCTCAAGTCGGAGTACGGCATGGGCCACGGCCACGCCAACGCGATCGTCGCCCACACCCTCGCCGAAGACGCCTGACCCACACCGAGGTCACACGAATCCCACCATTCCGGTGGGATCAGGATGACGTCGAGAGGGCCTGCGGGAGCGGGGCCGACGTGACGAAGTGCAGCACCTGCACGGCGCGGGTCATGGCCACGTAGAGCAGCCGAGCACCGCGCTCGCTGCCGTCGAAGATCTCGTGCGGGTTCACCACCACCACACCGTCGAACTCAAGGCCCTTCACCGCCTCGGCGTGGAACACCGGCACATCGTCGTGGCCGAGCGAATGCACCCGGTCGACTGCGTTGAGGCCGACCGCCGACAGTGCCTCGGCGATGGCGGGGAACAACGCCTCCGGGGCGACGACACCGCTGTTGTGATGACGATGCCGCACCGCCTTCACCTCCTCGGCCACAGCGGCCGCCAGCGAACCGGCATCCACCACCTTCACCGACGGCGCATCGCCCTCGGCCCGCACGCTGCGACTGGCCTGCGTGGTCACGCCGGTGAACGGCAGGAGGCGGTTCGCCACGTCGAGGATGGGCGCGGGCACGCGGTAGCCGATGGTGAGGTGCGCCACCTCGGCGGCCGTGTCGCCGAGGCGCAACAAGCGCAGGGCGTCGTCCCAGTCACGCTGGCCGGCCGGCGTGGTGCTCTGCGCGAGGTCGCCCAGGATGGTCATCGACGCGTTCGGGCTGCGCCGGCCGATGCATCGCAGCGCGACCGCCGAATGGTCTTGCGCCTCGTCGACCACCACGTGCCCGTACACGAACGGCGTGCCGACGAGCAGCGAGTTGGCCTCGTCGACGAGGAACTGGTCGGCCACGGTCCACGCCCGCCGCTTGCCACTCGGCCCCGGCAGCAGCCTGTCGACCAGCTTGATCGGCTGCTGGGTGGGCCACGCCTTGGTGAGCGCAGCGCGCAGCACGGGCGCCTTCTCCCACACGTCGTCGCGGTCGAACCGGCGCAGCATGTCGCGCTGCACCATGCCCTTCAACGAGTCGCGCCGCTTGTTCACCGGCCCCTTCGCGTCGAGCGCCTGCGCCAACCACTCGGCCACCTCGTCGCGCGTGATGGTGAGCGTGCGCGCACCCAACGGGACGCGCAGGTCGTCGTCGGGCACCTGCACGTGCTCGACCGTTGCCGCTTCGAGACGGGCGAGCATCTCCTCGCTGCCCTTCTCCCGTCGCTGGTCGGCCGAATCGACCCCAGTGATGTCGACCTTCGGCACGCACAGGTCGAGCGCGGTGCGCTGCTGCACACTGCGCTCACCCAGGCTGGGCAGCACGTTGCCGATGTAGTCGAGGAACACCTTGTTCGGCCCCACCACCAGCACGCCGTCGCGCACCAGCCGGCGGCGGTGCTCGAACAGCAGGAACGCGGCGCGGTGCAGGCCCACGGCCGTCTTGCCGGTGCCGGGGCCACCCTGCACCACCAGTACCTGGTCGAGCGGTGCACGGATGACGATGTCCTGCTCGGCCTGGATGGTGGCGACGATCTCCTTCATCGCACCGGTGCGCGCGGCGCCGATCTCGGCCAGCACCGGGTCGGGGATGCCCGAACCCGATGCATCGTGATCCGGGTCGTCGAGTTGTTCGTCGAGGTACGCGGTGAGGTCGCCATCGGCCAACGTGAACCGGCGGCGATGGGCCAGGCCGAACGGGTCGGCATGCGTAGCCCGGTAGAACGGGGCCGCGATGGGCGCACGCCAGTCGACCACCACCGGCTCGTGATGACGATCCTCGATGTGGCGGCGACCGATGTACCAGGTGTCGGACGCCGGGTTGCCGGGCGTGGACTCCTCGGTGATGCGCCCGAAGAACTCGCCGGCGCCGGGCGTACGCAGGTCGTCGAGGGCCTCCGACACCGTGACCTCGATGTACTCCTTGGTGATCTCGTCGGCCGACGCATCGGGGTCGAGGCGCGAGAACCGATCGATCATCTCGTCACGACACCGGCGCGAGAACGCCAGGCGCTCCCGCTCGGCGTGCAACTCGGGGAACAGGTCGTCGCTCACAGGGTCTGCCACGCTAGCGACAATCCACACCCGGTCGGTATAGCCTCGGCCCCATGGAGCAGGACGCCGTCATCGAATCCGCCGAGCAGGACATCGTCGTCGAGGAAGAGCTGTTGGTGGAGGAGATCTCCATCGACGGCATGTGCGGTGTCTACTGACCTGCTGAACCCGCTGCTCGACCGCGCGCTCACCCTGCACCCGCAGGTGGCGTTGCGACCCGAGCCGTTCGGTGCGCTCGCCTACCACTACGGCAATCGCCGTCTGGTGTTCCTGCAGCACACCGACATGGTGGCTGTCGCCGGCGCGTTGTCACAGCACGCCACCCTGGCCGACACGCTCGAGGCGTGCGGCATCGATCGCCGGCGCTGGCCGTCGTTCACCAAGGCCGTCGAGTCGTTGATGAAGTCGGAGATCATCGTTGAGCGCTGAGACCCTCACCACCCAGTTGAAGGCCGGGCTCGATGCGCCCATCTGCCTCACGTGGGAACTCACCTACGCGTGCAACCTGCAGTGCATCCACTGCCTGTCGTCGTCGGGTCAGCGCGACCCTCGCGAACTCAGCACGGCCGAGGCCAAGCACGTGCTCGACGAACTGCGCGACCTGCAGGTCTTCTACATCAACATCGGTGGCGGCGAACCGATGGTGCGCCGCGACTTCTTCGAGCTCGTCGAGTACTCGGTGGGCAACGGCATCGGGGTGAAGTTCTCCACCAACGGCGCGTTCATCGACACCGAGAAGGCACGCCGCCTGGCGAGCATGGACTACCTCGACATCCAGATCAGCCTCGACGGCGTGGACGCCGCCACCAACGATGCGGTGCGCGGTGCCGGCAGCTTCGACATGGCGATGCGCGCCATGCAGCACCTCGCCGACGCCGACTTCGGGCCGTTCAAGATCAGCGTGGTCGTCACCCGTCAGAACGTGCCGCAGCTCGACCGGTTCAAGGCGCTTGCCGACAGCTTCGGCGCGCAGTTGCGGGTCACCCGGCTGCGTCCCAGCGGCCGCGGGGTCGACAGCTGGGACCACCTCCACCCCACCAACGGCCAGCAGCGCGAGATCTACGACTGGCTGATGGCCAACGGCGAGCACGTGCTCACCGGCGACTCGTTCTTCCATCTCAACGCGCTCGGCGATCCCCTCCCTGGGCTCAACATGTGCGGCGCCGGCCGGGTGGTGTGCCTCATCGACCCGGTGGGCGACGTGTATGCGTGCCCGTTCGTCATCCACGACGAATTCCTGGCCGGCAACGTGCGCGATCCCGGCGGGTTCAGCAAGGTGTGGAAGCACAGCGAACTGTTCACCTCGCTGCGCGAGCCGCAGTCGGCCGGTGCGTGCGCGAGCTGTGGCTCGTTCGATGCGTGCCAGGGCGGGTGCATGGCGGCGAAGTTCTTCACCGGGCTGCCGCTCGACGGCCCCGATCCCGAGTGCGTGGGCGGCGACGGTGAAGTGGCCCTGGCGCAGCTGGCCGCCGTGCCGGTGGTGCTGAAGCCGCGCCCGTCGCAGGACCACACCAAACCGGAACGGCGACTCGTCGTCACCTAACGTGCACCACATATGTGGTGGTTGATGGTCGTCCCTGCCTACTTCGTGGGCACGTTCCCCAGCGCAGTGATGGTGGCGCGGAGCAAGGGCATCGACATCACCAAGGTCGGTTCGGGCAACCCCGGTGCCAGCAACGTGTCGCGCACGCTCGGCCGCAAGTACGGCGTGGCCGTGTTCGCGCTCGACGCCCTGAAGGGCGTGATCCCGGCGGTGGTCGGCATGGTGCTGGCGGGCGACAAGGTGGCGTACGCGATGATCGCCGCCAGCGTGCTGGGCCACATGTTCCCGGTCACCCGCCACTTCCAGGGCGGGAAGGGTGTGGCCACCATGGCGGGTGCGATGTTCGTGATGCAACCCGTCATCAGCGCCATCCTCGGCGTCGTCTGGTTCGTGGTGCTCAAGGCCAGCAAGAAGAGTTCGGTGGCGTCGATCGCACTCATCATCGGCCTGCCCGTGCTGGCCGTGGTGTTCGACGTGCCGAGGTGGGAGATCGTCACGATGATCGCCATCAACGCGCTCCTGCTGCTGCGGCACGCAGGGAACATCAAGCGGCTGCTGCAGGGCACCGAGCTGTCGGCATCTCGTTCCAAGTGAGCGGCGAGTAGCGTCGTCGGCATGGCCGACATGGACGACTACAACCAGCAGATCATCGCCGAGTTCCGGGCGAACGGCGGCAAAGTCGGCGGCCGGTTCGAGGGTCTGCCGATGGTGCTGGTCACGCACACGGGCGCGAAGTCGGGCACGCGCCGCACCACGCCCCTGGTGTGCAGCAGCGACGGCGACGACGTGGTGATCATCGCCTCCATGGGCGGCGCGCCCAGCAACCCGGCGTGGTACCACAACATGGTGGCCAACCCGGGCGTCACCGTGGAGTGCTGCGGCGAGACCTACGAGGCCACGGCCGTGGTCACCGACGGCGACGAACGACAGCGTCTGTTCGACGCGCAGGCCGAGATCATGCCGTTCTTCCACGGCTACGCGGCATCCACCTCACGTGTCATCCCCGTGCTGAAGCTGGTGCGCAACTGACCATGAGGCTGCTCGAGCCCCTGCGCCTCGGCACCGTCACCGCCCGCAACCGGGTGATGTTCGGGCCGCACGTCACCAACCTGGGCGATCACCGACGTGCGCTCACCGCCCGCCACACCGCGTACTACGAGCGTCGGGCGAAGGGTGGTTGCGGCGTCATCGTCGTCGAAGGTGCCAGCGTGCACCCGAGCGACTGGCCGTACGAGCGCGCACCGCTCGCCACGGAGTGCGTCGACGGCTGGTCGGCCATCGCCGCCGCCTGCCACGCGCACGGTGCCACCGTGATCGCCTCGCTCGACCACGCCGGCGGCCAGGGCACCAGCGCGTACAGCCAGCGCGAGCTGTGGGCACCCAGCCGGGTGCCCGAGGTGAACACCCGCGAGGTGCCGAAGTGGATGGAGGCCGACGACATCGCCGCCGTCGTGCAGGGCTTCGCCGACGCGACGTCCGCAGCCATCGGCGCCGGGTGCGACGGCGTGGAGATCAACGCCGGCCAGCACAGCCTTGTGCGCCAGTTCCTCAGCGGACTCACCAACCACCGCGGCGACGAATGGGCTGAACGCGCCCTGTTCGCGAAGCAGGTCGTGCGCGCCGTCCGCGCTGCGGCTGGTGACGCCGTGGTGGGCTTGCGGCTGTCGTGCGACGAGCTCGCGCCGTGGGCCGGCATCACCCCGGAGATGGCACCCGGCATCGCCGCCGAACTGGTGGCCGAAGGCATCGACTACGTCGTGGTGGTGCGCGGCTCCATCTTCTCCGTCGAGAAGACCCGCCCCGACTTCCACGAACCCGTCGGGTTCAACATCGACGTGTGCAGCGCCGTGAAGGCAGCGGTACCCGGCACGCCCGTGTTCCTGCAGGGTTCACTCGACGCGCCCACCGCCGAGTGGGCGCTGACCGAGCACGTGGCCGACGCCGCCGAGATCACCCGCGGACAGATCGCTGATCCCGATGTCGCGCAGAAGCTGGCCGAGAAGGCCATCGACCACATTCGTCCGTGCATCCGGTGCAACCAGACGTGCCAGGTGCGCGACGGCCGCAACCCGATCGTCACGTGCGTGGGCGAGCCGAGCAGCGGGCACGAGACCGACGACCCGAACTGGTCGGCCGTGTCGCCGCGGCCTCGCGACGTCGTGGTGGTGGGTGGCGGCGTGGCCGGCATGGAGACCGCGCGCATCGCCGCGGCCCGCGGCCATCACGTGCGCATCGTGGAGCGCGCCGACGACCTCGGCGGTGTGGCCGGGTCGCTGCCGCACGCGAGGCCGCTCGTCGACTGGTTGGCGCGTGCGGTGGAGGATGCCGGCGTCATCGTGCAGCTCGGCACCGAGCACATCGATGCCACTGCCGAGGAAGTGGTGGTGCAGTGCACCGGCGCGCAGCCGGGTGAGCGACCGTTCGAGCAGCACGACAGCGCGGTCGTCGTCGACGTGCTGCCCGCGTGGCGAGCCGTGTTCCACGGCGAGCGGGCACCATGGCCCACCGAGGGCACCATCGCGCTGTTCGACCCCATCGGCGGTCCCATCGCGGTCGCCCTCGCCGAGCAGCTCGGCGAGCGGGCGGTGCTCATCACGCAGGACCAGATCGCCGGCAACGAGCTCAGCCGCACCGGCGATCTCGCGCCCGCCAACACGCGCCTCGCCCAGCGCGGCGTGCGCATCGAACGCCGATCGCTGCTGCGTGCCGCGCGTCCCGGCGAGGTGGAGCTCGAGGACCGCTTCAGCGGCCAGCGACGCACTGTCGAGTGCGTGGCGTTGGTCGACTGCGGCTTCCGTCTGCCCACCGACCCGCTGCCCGACGTGCACCACCAGGCCGGCGACTGCGTGGCCCCACGCACCATCCTGGAAGCCGTCCTCGAAGGCCGCCGCACCGCCCTCTCCCTCTGACGGGTTTCTGGGCGTGATTCGTCCCGTTTCGGCTTCTGGTCGGTCTCCGTCCCGGAAACCGGGACGGATCGCCGCCAGAAGCGGCGC
>SXGT01318209.1_pt1 | contig 11686 bp, 13 predicted proteins | sample 3176221 | NCBI WGS metagenome assembly SXGT01 (sample SAMN11356862, study PRJNA531348) | freshwater metagenome | isolation source: freshwater sample F1-120 | place: China: Fuxian Lake, Yuxi | collected 2017-12-25
ATCCAGTGCATGGCGAAGGAAACCAGACGTACGCCACGATCGGGATCGAAGCGCTTCACAGCCTTCATCTGGCCGATGTTGCCCTCTTGGATCAGATCGGCATGGGGCAGGCCATAGCCAAGGTAGCCTCTGGCGATGGCAATCACCAACCGAAGATGGGAAGTTACAAGTTGGCGCGCAGCATCCAGATCGGCGTCGTCACGGAAGCGGCGCGCAAGCTGCTGCTCCTCGACTTCGCTGAGCATGGGGACGCGGTTTGCGGCCGAAATGTAAGCCTCAATGCTGCCGCTCGCGGCCAGCATGGGCAAGTTATCTAGGGCTGCTGTATGACTCACGATCTCACCTCCTTGCCTGAATATTAGCACTCATGCGCTGAGAGTGCTAATTCCGCAGAAAGTTCCCGACAAATTTTGTCGGGAAAGTGCGACGATCAAGTCTTGGGCTGGGCGCCGGGTGGCCGCTTGGGCTTCTTGAAAAAGCGTTTGGATGGCTTGTTGCCCGGGGTGCCGTCCTGCCTTCGGGGCTGCTGCTGGTCGGGACGACGACCTTGATTCTGACCGGGACCCTGAGGGCGACGCCCAGGGTCGCCTTGGCCGTTGCTTCCCGGCTGAATCCGGTTGCCCGGCGCCAGCGAGATCTCAAGCTCGATGATTTCATCCCAGATTGCATCGGTGCGCTGGTGATCGGGTATCGCCAGCAATTCCCTCAGGCGACGACGCGGGTCTGGCGGCGGCGGTTCGTTACGAACCGGCTCTGCCGGTGCCGCAGGCGTCACCTCAGAGGCGATCGTCTCGGTGGGTTGTTCTTCACTCATCGCCATATTATCTCCCGAATAACAAGCTTCCGTTCCTTTGCGGATCAGGTTTGCACGGCGAATGTCGGATTTTTCGTACGGCAGCCACATTCCGGGCTCTCGCCCGTTTGGGACGCCGCCGCCAAACTCAAAACCTACCCTAGCTTAGCTTTGCCCGAGATTCTGCCGCAGGGAGAACACGGCGCCCAGCCAGCCAAGGATTCCGGCACACGCCAGTAGCAGTGCAGAATTGGCCAGACCCAGCGGCTTCAGCGTCAGATTGAGATCATACAGACCGGCCAGTTCGCTCAAGGGAGCGCGCAGCCAGATGGCGGCGGCGGCGACCAGTAGCCAGGCTACCGCTCCGCCACCCAGTCCAAGCAGCAGGCCAAAGTAAAGAAACGGGCGTCGGATGAAAGCTTCGGTTGCCCCAAGCAAACGGCTGATTTCGATTTCGGCGCGTTGGGTGAGTACCTGCATCCGGGTGATGCTGAAGGTAATTGCAATCAAACCGCCGCCGAGCATCCCGGCAAGCAGTAGCAGGCCGGTGTGGCCAAGCCTGAGCAAGGCATCCAACCGGCGCACCCATGCCGAATCAAGCTGCACGTGCTCTACCCCGGGCCATTTGCGAAACTCAATGGCGAGCTTTTCCAGCGCCTCCGGCGCCTCGTCTCTGGCATTCACGACAAACGCGTCGGGAAATGGATTGGCCGCCAGGGCGTCGATGACGTCGCTCAGTCCAGGGCTGGCCTTCATTCGCGAAAGCGTTTCCTCGCGTGCGAGAAACCGGGTCTGCCGAACGCCGGCGTGCTTTTCCAGGCGGGTGCGGATCCCGCTTGCCGTCCCGCGGTCAGCGTTGACGCTCATGAATACGGAAATCTGTGGTGTCGCCGTGGTGTTTACGACAAGTTCGCGCGCACCGGACAGCAGCATTTGGCCGCCGGCCGGCAGCGCCAGCGCAATGCCTATGGCTAACAGGGACAAGATGCTATTGACCGGGGTTGCCGCGAGCCGTCGCCAGGCCAGGGTGAAGGATTGGCCGTGATGGGAAATCCACGCCTTCATGCCCGTAGCCGTCCATGGTCGAGCTGCAGTCGTCGCGCACCAGAGAACAGCTCGTGGGCATAGGTGGCAACCAGCACGGTGACGCCGACCCGGTTGAATTCGACAAGAATGCGCGCCACGTCAGCCGCGGTTGTAGCATCCAGGTGCGCCGTCGGCTCGTCGGCCAGCAACAGGTCGGGGCGGCTGACGACGGCGCGGGCAATCGCCAATCGCTGCTGTTCACCCCCAGAGAGCATTATCGGCAGCGCTTTTTCGCGCCTGCCCAGGCCAACCTTGTCGAGTGCCGCGCGCACGCGGTTGGCCGCTTCACGCACGGGAAAGCCTGAGATTGCCAGCGGAAGCATGACATTATCGTAGGCGCTGCGATCGAACAGCAGCTTCTGGTCCTGGAAGACCATGCCGATGCGCCGCCGGTAGTACGGCAGCGCGGAACGGGCCAGGCTGCCGAGATTCTGGCCGCCCACCAGCACGGCTCCGCCGGTGGCGTTCTCTATGCCGGCAATCAGTTTCAGCAGCGTGGATTTCCCGGCGCCGGAATGGCCGCTGACAAGCAGCATCTGCCCGCCGTCGAGTTCGAAACTCAGGTCGGAAAGCGCATCAACGCCTGGCGGGTAGCGCTTCGAGACCCGGTCGAAGCGGATCACACTCAGTTTCCCAGCAGTGCCTCGACGAATTCGCCGGCGCGGAAGGCCTGCAAGTCGTCGATGCCCGCGCCGACGCCGATGAAGCGCACCGGCTTCGGGCACTGGCGCGCGATCGCAGCCAGCACGCCACCCTTGGCAGTGCCGTCAAGCTTGGTGATGATGAGGCCGCTGACGCCGATGGCCTTGTCGAAGGCCTTGACCTGCTGCACCGCGTTCTGCCCGATGTTGGCGTCAAGTACCAACAGCACCTCGTGCGGAGCCGTGGCGTCGGCCTTGTTGACCACGCGTCGCACCTTGGCGATTTCCTCCATCAGGTGCAACTGCGATGGCAGGCGACCGGCGGTGTCGGCCAATACGACGTCGATCTTGCGGGCACGCGCGGCACTGATGGCATCGAACACTACGGCGGCGGGGTCGCCGCTCTCCTGGGCGATGACGGTGACGCCATTGCGCTCGCCCCAGGTGGTTAGCTGTTCACGCGCGGCGGCACGGAAGGTGTCGCCGGCCGCCAGCAGCACGCTCTTGCCCTGGGCCTGAAAATGTTTCGCCAGCTTGCCGATGGAGGTCGTTTTGCCGGCGCCATTGACGCCGGCAATCATGATCACAAAGGGTTGGTGACCATCTGCCTGCAAGGTTTGCTCTAGTGGAGTCAGCAATGTTGTCAGCGCCTGCGCCAGCGCGCCCCGCAGTTGCGCCGGCGTTTCCAGCTTCTCGCGCTTGACCGTGGACTTGAGTTCGGCGAGCAGCCACTGGGTGGCGTCGATGCCACAATCCGCCATCAACAGGGTCGATTCGAGATCCTCGATCAGCTCGTCATCGATCTTTGTCCGGCTGAACAGCTCGGACAAGGGTGTGTTGAGTGTGGCGCGGGTGCGCGAGAGCCCGGCTTTGAGCCGTTCGCTCCAGGTTGGGCGAGTTGCCTGGGATTCGGCCACAGGGGCGGCGGCATCATCCTTGGGTTTCAGGAAACCAAACATGCGGAATGCGGTCGGAGGCAGGAGCCGCGCTAAGATGCGCAGCTTGAGAATTCTAGCAGAAGCCCCACTTTCCCCTTTCCGACAGCGTTTGCCAAATTCCTACATGAGATCATCGTTTGCCGCAATCGCCCTGCTTGCCGTCGCCGCGTTGCCGGCGCCGACTCTTGCCAATCCCTACGAAACCAAACTGGCCAACGGCCTGCGCGTGATCGTCAAGGAAGACCCTCGTGCGCCGACCGCGGTACACATGGTCTGGTACCGTGCCGGCAGCATGGACGAGAAGGACGGTACCTCGGGTGTTGCCCACGTGCTGGAACACCTGATGTTCAAGGGTACCAGGACCCTCAAGTCGGGCGAATTCAACAAGCGCGTGGCCGAGGCCGGCGGGCGCGACAATGCCTTCACCAGTCGCGACTACACGGCCTACTTCCAGATCGTGCCCAAGGCGGCATTGCCCGAGATGATGAAACTCGAGGCCGACCGCATGACCAACCTGACGCTCGACGCGAAAGAGTTTGCCGCCGAAATCAAAGTGGTCATGGAGGAACGTCGCCTGCGCACCGACGACAATCCGCAGGGCCTGGTGCATGAAGCCCTGAATTCGACCCTCTTTCAGGCCCACCCCTACCGGCGTCCGGTGATCGGTTGGATGGATGACCTCGAACACATGACCTGGCAAGACGCCCGCGACTGGTATCGCCAGTGGTATGCGCCGAATAACGCCTATGTGGTTGTGGTCGGTGACGTTGATCACCGCGAGGTGTTCCGTCTGGCGCAGAAGTACTACGGGGCCTACAAGTCCAAAGCCCTGCCCGAACGCAAGCCGCAGAATGAGCCGGAGCAGGCCGGAGTGCGCCGGGTGACGGTCAAGGCGCCCGCCAAGCTGCCCTACCTGTCGATGGCATGGAAGGCGCCGAAATTGCGCGACGTGCAGAAGGACCGCGATCCCTACGCGCTCGAAGTCCTCGCTGCCGTGCTCGATGGTCACGACGCTTCCCGTTTCTCGAAGAACCTGGTGCGTGGCTCACGCATTGCCCAATCGGCCGGCGCCGGCTATGACGGAAGCTTGCGCGGCGAGGCTACGTTCACGCTCGACGGTCAGCCGGCGGAGGGCAAGACCATCGCCGAACTCGAAGCCGCCTTGCGTGCCGAACTCAAACGTGTCCAGGACGAGGGTGTCTCGGCCGAGGAACTGGCCCGCGTCAAGACGCAGTCGATTGCCGCCCAGACTTACAAGCGCGACTCGCTGATGGCGCAGGCGATGGAAATCGGCGGCATGGAAGCCAGCGGCCTGAACTGGCGCGACATCGATACCCTGCTGGAAAAGCTCAAGACCGTGACAGCCGAGGAAGTCCAGGCCGTGGCGAAGAAATACTTCACCGACGATACCTTGAGCATCGCCGTGCTGGACCCGCAGCCCATCGAGCAAAGCAAACCGAGGAAGCCCTCCGGGGCAGTGAGGCACTGATGCGTACCCTGATCGCTGTTGTCCTGTCGTTGTTTGCCGCGGGCGTTGCCAATGCCGGGGTCAAGATCGAGCATTGGGTCGCACCATCGGGAGCCAAGGTGTATTTCGTCGAGGCGCGGGTGCTGCCGATACTCGATGTGCAAATCGACTTTGCTGCCGGCGGTGCCTTTGTTGCGGCAGGGAAGGCTGGTGTTGCTGGCCTGACGCGAGGCATGCTTGAGACCGGTGCCGGAGCGCTTGACGAAGAAGCCATCGCCGGGCGCCTGGTCGATATCGGCGCGCGTCTGGGCGGTGGCGCCGACAGCGATCGCGCCAGCGTCAGCTTGCGTACCCTGGTCTCCCGAACCGAGCGCGAGGCGGCGCTGGAACTGATGCGCACCGTGTTGTCAGCGCCGACTTTTCCCCAGGCGGCGCTGGAACGCGAAAAGGCGCGCACCATTGCCGGTATCCGCGAAGCCGAGACGCGGCCGGACGCCATTGCCGGCAAGCGCTTTGCCGCGGCGATCTACCCCGATCATCCCTATGGTGTTTCGCCGACGGTCGAGACGGTTTCCGCCATTTCGCGCGACGATCTTGCGGATTTTCACCGCCGACATTACGGCGCGAAAGGCGCCGTTGTCTCGATTATCGGTGACGTTTCGCGTGCTGAAGCCGAGGCCATTGCGCAGCGACTGACCGAGGCCCTGCCGGCGGGTGGCGGCGCCCTGGTTCCGCCGCCGGTGAAGCTGCCGCAGCGCGCCACGATCAAGATTCCCCATCCGGCCGCGCAAAGCCATGTGCATGTCGGCCTGCCGGCGATCAGCCGCGGCGATGCCGATTATTTCCCGATGCTGGTTGGCAATTACACACTCGGCGGCGGCGGATTCGTATCGCGCCTGATGAAGGAAGTGCGTGAGAAGCGAGGTTACGCCTACAGCGTGTATTCCTATGTCGCCCCGCGCAAGCTGGAGGGTCCGTTCGAGATCGGCCTGCAGACCAAGCGCGAACAGGTGGATGACGCGCTCAAGGTAGTCAACGAAGTGCTGACCGACTACATCGCCAAAGGCCCGACGCCGCAGGAACTGGCGGCCGCCAAGAAGAACATGGTCGACGGCCTGGCGCTGCGCATGGACAGCAATGCCAAACTGCTTGGCTACCTCTCGGCGATCGGCTTCCACGGATTGCCGCTGAGCTACCTCGACGATTTCGCGGGCAAGGTCAAGGCGGTGACGGTGGAGCAGATCAGGGCCGCGTTCGCGCGTCATGTGAAAGCGGAGAACCTGGTCACCGTGGTGGTCGCTGCGGACTGAGCTTGAGCCGCATCCGCATCACCGGCGGGGAGTGGCGCAGCCGCCTGATCCATGTGGCCGACGCGCCCGGCTTGAGGCCTACGCCGGACCGGGTGCGCGAAACCCTGTTCAACTGGCTGGGGCAGGACTTGTCCGGGCTTTCCTGCCTGGATCTCTTTGCCGGTAGCGGCATCCTCGGCTTTGAGGCCGCCTCGCGTGGCGCGGACTATGTGGCGCTGGTGGAGCGCGCGAAAGCCCCGTTCGAAGCCCTGAAAAAGCACGCACACGCCTTCGGTGATCCCCGCGTCGAACTGTTTTGTTGCGATGCGCTAAAATTCGCCCCCCCGTCGGGACGGCGCTTTGATGTGCTGTTTCTTGATCCGCCTTATGGTCAGGGTTGGCTCGACAGGATAGTGTCTCGGTTGGACGAACTTGCGACTCCCCAGGCGCGGCTGTATGCAGAGGCGGAACAGTCTCTGCAAGGGCTGGGCTCCTGGTCGGTGGTCAAGCAGGGTCGGGCCGGGCAAGTTTTTTTCCATCTGCTGGAGCGGGCATGAACAATTCCATCGCCGTGTATTCCGGAACCTTCGATCCCCTGACGCGTGGACATGAGGATCTGGTGCGGCGCGCCTCGGGCCTGTTCCAAAAGGTCATCATCGCGATTGCCGAGAGCCGCAAGAAGCAGCCCCTGTTTGCCCTCGACGAGCGGGTGGATATCGCCAGGCGCATCCTTTCCGGCTACCCCAACGTCGAGGTCCTCGGGTTTGATAGCCTGCTCATGGACTTCATGCGCAAGCAGGGCGCCTCGATCATCCTGCGCGGCCTGCGCGCCGTGTCCGACTTCGAGTATGAGTTTCAGATGGCAGGCATGAACCGCAGCCTCTATCCCGATGTCGAAACGGTGTTCCTGACACCGGACGAAAATTACATGTTCATTTCCGCCACCATGGTCCGGGAGATTGCGACGCTGGGCGGAGACGTATCCAAGTTCGTGCATCCGCTTGTTTCCGAACGACTGAAATCGAAACTAAACCATTGAGGAATCTTTCATGGCCCTGACCATCACCGATGAATGCATCAATTGCGACGTGTGCGAGCCCGAGTGCCCGAACAACGCCATTTCGCAAGGTGACGAGATCTACATCATCGATCCGGCGAAATGCACCGAATGCGTCGGCCACTTTGATACCCCGCAGTGCCGCGAGGTTTGCCCGGTCGATTGCATTCCCGACGACCCGAACCATGTCGAGTCGAAGGACCAACTGATGGCAAAGTTCCTTGCCCTGACGGCAAAGTAGTCGAATCTACTTCTGGCAGCCCGTGCAGTAGAAGGTCGCGCGCTGCCCCTGCCTGAGTTCCCGGATCGCCCTGCCGCAGACACGGCAGGCCTCCCCGGTCCGGCCATAGACGAAATACTGCTGCTGGAAATAGCCTGAGCTGCCATCCGAGTGGATGAAGTCACGCAGGCTGCTGCCACCGGCGTCGATCGCCGCCGTCAGGGTTTCCTTGATCGCCGGCACCAATCGCTCCAGACGCTTCAGCGAGACCCGTCCGGCAGGCGTGCGCGGATCGATGCCGGCGCGATACAAACTCTCCGACGCGTAGATGTTGCCGATGCCGACCACGCGGTGGCTGTCCATCAGAACCGGCTTGATCGCCGCCTTGAGGCCGCTCAGGCAGTTCTTCAGCCAGGCCGCGTCGAACTCCCGGGTCAGGGGCTCGATGCCCAGTACCTTTAGCAGCGGATGCTCCGGCGCAGTGCTATCCAGCCAGAGTACGGCGCCAAAGCGACGCGGGTCGCGCATGCGCATGGCCAGCGTGCCGGAACGCTGGCTGAAGACAATGTCCAGATGGTCGTGCTTGGCCGCGGGCTGATCGGCGGGTACCAGACGCAGGCTTCCCGACATGCCGAGGTGAATAAGCAGGCGGCCGTTGCCAAAATCGAGCAGCAGGTATTTCCCCCGGCGCTCAATGTCTTCGAGCCGACGGTCTTCCAGCAGTTTTCTCAGATTGCGCGGCAGTGGGTAGCGCAGGGCCGGTATGCGGGCGACGACGGCAAGCACCTGCTGCCCGGTTAGCGAAGGCAGGATGCCGCGCCGCGTAACCTCGACTTCGGGCAGCTCAGGCATGTTGGCCCCCACAGGAAAAAACTGGCGAAACTGCTAACATCGCCGCATTGTATGCGACCCGTCGGTCGCACCCACCGCCTCTGGAGCCATGAAGCCCCTACTTTCCGTTGCCGCACTCGCGCTTGGTTTGCTTAGCGTCGGGGCATTGGCGCAGTCGCCGGTGAACCCGCATGCCGTCGAGCCAGTGCAACAGGGCAGCCTGCCCAAGCAGGAACTGACGCCGCAGATCCTCTACCAGTACCTGCTGGCGGAGATAGCTGCGCAGCGTGGCCAGTTCGGACTTTCCGCCGGCGCTTACCTCGATCTGGCGCGCAGCACGCGCGATCCCCGCATCGTGCGTCGTGCCGCCGAGGTTGCCTTTCATGCCCGCCAATACGACAGTGCGCTGGAGGCCATCAAGATCTGGCTAAGCATTGATCCTGCCTCGCAGCAAGCCAAGCAGATGCAGGCGACGATGCTGCTTGCCAGCGGCCGTGTCGACGAATTGGCGGCGAATCTCGGACGTGACCTGGCCGGCGAAGGGCCGCGCACCGGTGAAGCCATCCTGCAACTGGCGCGCGGATTTTCACGCTATCCGGACCGGGTAGCGGTGAGTCGCCTGTTCGAGGCCCTGACCAAGCCCTACCCGCAGCTGCCCGAGGCCCATCTCGCCCGCGCGCAGACCGCGATGGGCATCGGTAATGTCGATGTGGCGCGCGCGGCGATCGACAGCGCATTGCTGCTGCGCCCGGACTGGGAGCAGGCCGCGCTGTCGAAGGCCGAGCTGCTGCCCAAGGGTGCGCCGCAACTCGACTTCCTCAAGGCGTGGCTGGCCGCGAATCCCGGCGCACAGCAGGCGCGGCTGGGCTATGCGCGCACGCTGGTGAGCGAGAAGCGATACGAAGAGGCGCGCGCCGAGTTTCGAACCCTGCTCGCGGCGAACCCCGACAACCCGGAGATTCTCTACGCAGTAGGCATACTGTCATTGCAGGTCAATGCCGTCGGCGATGCCGAGCAACCTCTGCGGCGCTATGTCGAGCTCGGACGTGGCGACCTCAATCCGGCGCGTTTCTACCTCGGCCAGATCGCCGAACAGGCCGAGCGCCTGGATGACGCGATCCGCTGGTACGACCTCGTCGATGCCGGCGAAAACGCCTTGCCGGCGAAAATTCGTGCGGCGCGTGTGCTGGCGCGCCAGAAGAAGCTGGACGAGGCACGCGAACGTCTTGCGGTGGCACGCGCGACGATCGGTGGCGACATTCGCCTGACGGTCGCCGAAAGCCATCTGCTGCGCGATGTCGGCCGGCACGATGAAGCCTATGCTTTCCTCGCCAAGGCTCTAGATGGGCAGCCCGACCAGACCGAGCTGCTCTACGAGACATCACTCGCGGCGGAGAAACTGGGGCATCTGGAAACTGTCGAGCGCCTGCTGCGGCGGCTGATTGCCCTGAAGCCGGAATCCCCGCAGGGATACAACGCGCTGGGCTACACCTTCGCCGACCACAACATTCGGCTTGACGAGGCGGCGGAACTGGTCGACAAGGCACTGGCCCTGGCGCCCGATGATTCCTTCATCCTCGACAGCAAGGGCTGGGTCCTGTTCCGTCAGGGCAAGCTGGACGCCGCGCTGGAGACGCTGAAAAAGGCCTATGCCAAGCAACCCGACGCCGAGATTGCGGCACACATCGGCGAGGTGCTCTGGAAGCTCGGGCGCACCGATGAGGCCAAGGATGTCTGGCGCGATGCGGCCAAGGTGTATCCGTCCAACGAGGCGCTGAACGCGACCATCAAGCGCCACATGCCCTGATGCGGCGCTGGCTGGCCTGGATGGTTGTTGCCTTGGTGCTGGCCGGGTGTGCGAGCCAGCCAGGCAAGCAGGATGTTGCGGAGCGATTGGGGCCACCGCTCGAACGTTTTGCCGCCGACGGGCGGATATCACTGCGCCAGGGCGAACGCAGTGACCATCTTCAATTTGATTGGCAGCATGCGCCACATCGCGAGGTGGTGCTGTTCTCCACGCCTCTCGGGCAGGGGCTGGCCGAACTGGGGCGCGATACGGGCGGCGCCTGGCTGAAAATGCCCGGCCAGCCTGAACAGCGGGCGACCGACCTGCCGACATTGACGCAGAAACTCCTGGGGGTGCCTTTGCCGCTGGAAATCCTGGCGGAATGGATGGGCGGTTCCCGTGCCGAACTGCAGGGAGAAGTGGATGGGTGGACGATCGTTGTCGGCGAATCCACGCCGTACCGTGAGCGCCGACTTCCAAGGCGCATCGAGGTGCGTCGCGACGACATCGAGTTGCGCATCGTCATCACCGGCTGGGGCGAGAATGACTGACTGGGATCGTGACTGGCCGGCACCGGCGAAGATCAATCTGTTCCTGCATGTGGTGGGTCGGCGCGCCGACGGCTACCATTTGCTGCAGACTGCGTTCCGCTTCATCGACCTGGCCGACAGCCTGCGTTGCGAGCCTCGCGTCGATAGCCGCATCGTGCTGGCCACACCCTTGCCAGGGGTGCCGCCGGAGACCGACCTCACCGTGCGCGCGGCGCAGGCCCTGCGTGCCGCCACCGGATGTGCCGAGGGCGTAACACTTCACGTCAGCAAGCGGCTGCCCATGGGCGGCGGTCTCGGCGGAGGCAGTTCAGATGCCGCCACCACCCTGCTGGCGCTCAATCATCTTTGGCACACCGGACTGGATTCGGCTGCCCTGCAATCCATCGGGCTTGCCCTCGGCGCCGATGTGCCTATCTTCATCCATGGCCATAGCGCCTTTGCCGAAGGCATTGGTGAGCGCTTTGCCGACGTCGAACTGCCGCCAGCCTGGTATCTGGTGCTGGTACCGCCCGTTGGTGTGCCGACCGCGGACATTTTTCGCTCGTCGCAGCTTCGCCGCGACACGCCGGCGATGGCCGCGCGTGAATGGCGGCCGGGCGTTGGCCACAATGATCTGGAGCCCGTCGCCTGCAGTCTTTACCCTGAGGTAGCGCGGCATCTGGATTGGCTGCGGGCCTTTGGCGACGCCAGGATGAGCGGTTCCGGGGCCTGCTGTTTTGTCGACTTTGCCGATGAAAGCTCCGCGCGGCGGGCGCAGGCTTCGCTGCCGGCAGGCATGCATGGCTTTGTCGCCAAGGGGCTGGACAGGCATCCGCTCTGTCAAGAACCGGGAAGCTGAGTTCCGGGTTGCCGCGCAAAGGCCCGAAAAGTGGCGACACCCCGCGTGTCAAGGCACTTTTTCGGATTGACAGGTGCGGCGAAAACCTTGAAAATGCGCGCCTTTCGACCGTCGCCATCCTGGCGGCAGATCGTTTGGGGAGTCGCCAAGTTGGTTAAGGCACCGGATTTTGATTCCGGCATGCGAAG
>SXGT01531160.1_pt1 | contig 11685 bp, 9 predicted proteins | sample 3176221 | NCBI WGS metagenome assembly SXGT01 (sample SAMN11356862, study PRJNA531348) | freshwater metagenome | isolation source: freshwater sample F1-120 | place: China: Fuxian Lake, Yuxi | collected 2017-12-25
CCCAGGTCCCCCACTCGGGTACCAGCAACGAGTTGGCGAGCAGAACGCGTGGCGCGAGCCGGTGCGTCGGAAAGACGCCAACGACACGACCAGACTGGACCAGCATTGTCTCCTCATCACCAAGGCGCTTGAGGGTCGCCACGATCTGATGAAAGTCCGGCCACGAACGGGCGGCCTTGCCGGTACCGCCGTACACAACCAGTTTCTCTGGTGCCTCAGCCACGTCCGGGTCGAGGTTGTTCATCAGCATGCGGAGCGCAGCCTCCTGCAACCACCCCTGACAGTTCAGGGTTGTGCCGCGTGGCGCGCGAACGACAGGTGGTGTCTCTTCCGACATGCGAGTGCTCCTCCGGCGGTAGACGGGACGATCATTCGCCCGTATGGAGGCAGCCTACCTGTCCCGGCGCGGCGCGGTTCGTGAGTATCGGCTCGGTACCTCGCCCGTTCCCAGCAGACGATAATTGTGCTGATTCGACCGCCGGACTCCACCTGTCGCGACTCGTATCCGGACCCACTAACGAGAAAGAGTGAGTCCGGCTCGGCGAGTGATCGCGTCCCCTGCGGAATGCCTGTTCTATACTCACCGCCACGCGGATGTAGCTCAGTTGGCTAGAGCGTCGCCTTGCCATGGCGAAGGTCGTGGGTTCGAGCCCCATCATCCGCTCTGTTGAAAGCCCCGCTCCGGCGGGGCTTTCTCGTTCTCTAGACCTGTTTTCTAGGCCAGTCGCTTTCGTCCGTGCGGCCGATCCCAGTCGAGCGCCGGACCGACCGGAATGATGCGGCTCGGATTGAGCTGTGGATGCGTCGTGTAGTAGTGGGTCTTGATCTCGTCGACCCGCACGGTCTCTGCAATACCTGGCTGTTGATAGAGGTCGCGAAGATACGGACCAAGGTTGGCGTAATCGGCAATACGACGAATGTTCGTCTTGAAGTGGCCAACGTAGATTGGGTCAAAGCGAATCAGTGTCGTGAAGAGGCGCCAATCGACCTCCGTGATTGCTGAACCCATCAAGTAGCGGCGCGTCGCGAGTCGCCCATCAAGCTCGTCGAGCATGCCAAATAGCGCAACGACCGCCTCGTCGTACGTCTTTTGGGTGTTGGCGAAGCCGCACCGGTAGACCCCGTTGTTGACCGCGTCGTAGATGCGCTCTTCGAGGGCATCGAGTGCGGGAACTAGCGTCTCGGGCCGAAGGTCCAGTCGCACGCCTGTAAAGGCGTCGAACGCCTTGTCGAGCATGCGCATCACGAGCGCGGACTCGTTGCAGACGATCGTGCGCGTCTGAAGATCCCACATCGTCGGCACGGTCATGCGACCGTCGTGCGTCGGGTCGGCGATCGCGTAGGCCTCGGACAGAAAGCGAAAGCCCTCATACGGCTCGGTGTCGGTGCCGACCGGGTCGCCGAAGCCCCACCCGCGCTCGTCACGGTACGGATTGACGACCACCATCGGTACGACAGCTTCGAGGCGCTTCAAGCGACGGAGGATGATGGTGCGGTGCGCCCACGGGCAGGCATACGAGACGTACAGCACGTAGCGTCCTGCCTCCGCCGGATAGTTGGTCGTGCCGTTCGGGCAGACGTGGTCGAGAAAGCGGCTCGGCTGCCGGACGAACGAGCCCTGCTGGTCGGTCTCACGGGGAAACGGGGCCGGGATGCTGCTCATGTGCTCACGGTAGCGCGGACGTCTACTGTTCGTGCACATGCGCATCACGAACCTTCGTCTGGCGATCCTCATCTGTGCCCTCGGGGCATTGTCCGAGTCGCTGTTTTACACCGCGCTTGCGCCGATGTTGACCACGCTCGACGACCAGCTCGGTTTCCAAAAAGAGCAGGCTGGTCTACTGGTTGCCGGCTATGCCATCGGCTATTGGTTTGGCGCCTACCCCGCGTACCGACTCACCACGCGCTTCGGGCCTCGAGCCACTGCTGCGGCGGGTGTCGGCTCCGTCGCGATCGCCACGCTGGGCTTCGCTGCTGCCGACACCTTCTCGATCCTGATGGCCGCGCGGATCCTCGTCGGCGCCGGCAGCGTGATCGCCTACACGGGGCTGCTCGCAGCAGCGCGCTCGATCGCCGGCAGCGAGCATCGCGGCATGGCGATTGGCACGGTCTACAGCGGTTCGGCGGCCGGTTCGGCTGTCGGCCCACTGATCGGTACGCTGGCAGTCGAGTTCGGGCGTGGACCCGTGTTTACGGCCGTCGCCACCGGCCAGGCCGTCGTGGCAGCATTCGTCTCGCGCCTCCCGACTGTGCCCAATACCGACAATGTCTCAATGCGCGTGATGTGGCATTACCTGTCGTCGCAGAGGGTTCGTACGGGCCTGTGGATCACTTCAGTCCCCGCCTTTGCGCTCGGTGTTCTGACGCTGTCCGGCACGTATCGACTGACCGAGCTCGGCGCCAGTTCGGCGATCATCGCGATCGCCTTCAGCGGTATCGCCGTGATCAACGTCTTCGTGGCGCCACGCCTCGGCAAGGCCAGCGATCGCGTTGGTCGTCGCAAACCGCTCATGCTCGCGTTGAGCGTCGCGACCATCGCGCTCTTACTGATCGCTGCCGCCTCATTTGAGACCTCGACGGTCATGTTGATCGCAATCGCCGGCGCGTTTATGTTGGCCGTTGCCGGTCCTGGGCTCGCACTCGTGGGCGATGGCGTCCGCGACCTGGGCGGCGACCCTGCCCACTGCACGTTCCTGATGAACATGTTCTGGGGTCCTGCTGCCGCTTTGGGCGCGATCAGCGCTGGCCTCGTGCACGGCTCGATCGGCGCAGAGATCTCACTGCTGATGCTCGCCGTGGTTGCCGCGAGCTCGCTTGTACTCGTCCGCCGTCTGGCGTAGGTCAACCGCGCAGGTGCGTCCGCCAGACCTCTTCGACGGACCACTGCGCCGCCTCGACATCCGACTGTCGTCGGTTGCTGGCGACAGGGTCTGGGCGTTCGCTCACGCGCCGGGACGCCAGAGGCCGGCGATAGCCGCCTCTGCGATCGCCTCGGCGCTGAGGTCGAGCCACTCGTACACCTCAGGCTGCGAACCACACTGGCCAAAGCGATCGACACCGAGTGGGATCAGCGGCGAAGAGAAGGCGGAGCCAAGGAAGGCCAAGGCATGCGGCGCGGCGTCGTGCACGGTGACGAGCGGCACGCCACGCTCTTCGGACACCGTCAGTCGCTCGAGAATCGACGGGTCGCTGAGGCGACCGTTGCGCAAGGCCCCGGTACGCGTCCGCAAGGCGCGGAAGAGGCGGTCGGGGCTGGTGACATTGACGATCGAGGCGCCGATGTCTTCGGCCGCCAGCAGGTCGCGTGCCGCCAGCGCCTGAGGGATCATGGCGCCGCACGCTGCGATCACGACCCGCGAGCCCGGACCACCGGCCTCGGCCTCGACAAGGCGGTAACCACCCGCCAGCACGTCGTCGCGCAGTGCAACCCGATCGACCCGTTCCAGCAGTGCAACAAAGGCATCTTGAGCGACCGGAGTTGTCGACAGGCGCAGATAATGCGCCTCGCCATCAACCCGCACAATGTCGCGCAACCCATGCAGCAGCACCCACTCCGTCTCCAGCGCGTAGCAGGGCTCCCACATCGTCAGCCCCGGCAGTTCCATACCGATCGAGGCCGTGATCGACGATTGGTGCGCGCCGCCCTCGCGTGACAGCGAGACACCCGACGGCGTACCCGCAAAGACGAAGCGCGAGCCGGAGTAGACCGAGTAAATCAAGGCATCGAGACCGCGACAGACGAAGGGGTCGTAGACCGTACCGATCGGCAAGAGCTGCGTGCCGTGGATCTCGGCACCAAGACCGAGCTGGCCGAGCAGGAGAAAGAGATTCATCTCCGAGATGCCGAGCTCTATGTGCTGGCCCTTCGGCGTCGGCTCCCACTTGAGTGGGCCGGCATCCTCGATCTCGTAGACCGCTTCGATCTCGGGACTAAAGACGCCACGCTTGTTGATCCAGCCACCGAGGCCCGTCGAAATTGAGACGTCGGGACTGGTCGTCACGATGTGGCGTGCGACCTCATCGACATTGGCGATGTCTTGCAGCGCGCGCGCAAAGGCGTCTTGGCTCGAGGCGGGCCGCGTGGTGAGAGGACCAAACTCGTGTGGAATCGCATAGGGGTCGACGCGATCCGGCGCAGCGGCATTGTGCTCGGTGAGACGGTCGGCCGAGCTGAGGCAGAGTTTGCCTTCCGCCGTATCGGCAGCAAAGCCCGCCCATTCGTCGACGGCATCGGCCAGCTCGCCGCGCAACTCGTCGACCTGCACGGTCGAGAGCAGCGCCGAGTGGTTCATCGGATGACCGGCGATGGGTAGCCCCCAGCCCTTGACCGTGAACGCGAAGATCACCGTCGGGCGCTCGGTGTCAGCGTCGGCACGTTCGAGCGCGGCGATCATGTCGCCGAGGTCGTGGCCGCCGAGATCGCCAATCAGAGCCGGCAGCGCCGCATCCTCGTAGACCTCGAAGACCCCGGCAAGCGCCTTGCGATCACCCGCGGGTGCGTTGTCAACGACGAGCGAGCGAATCTCGGCCCCGCTCTTACGCAGCAAGCTCTGGTACTCGGGGTTCGGCATGTCGTCGATGCGGCGCTCCAGCGCCTCACCACCAGGCAAGGCGAAGGCCTCGCGCAGCCGCGAACCGTACTTGACGATCTCGACCTGCCAACCATGGTCGCGGAAGACGTGGGTAAATTCCTGCGAGCGCACACCAGGAATCACGCGATCGAGGCTCTGACGATTGAAGTCGACAATCCAAGTCAACTGCCCAAGCCCACGGGCGGCCGGATCGGCCAACGCCTCCCAGACATTGCCCTCATCCAGCTCGGCATCTCCGAGCAATGCAACGAATCGACGCCCCGGTGGCACGTCAAAATGCGCGCCGACATAGCGGTCGACGACGCTGGCGAAGAGCGGTGCGGCGGCGCCGAGACCAACAGAACCCGTCGAGAAATCAATCGGATCCGGGTCTTTCGTCCGCGAGGGGTACGACTGCAGCCCACCGAAGTCCCGCAGTGTCGTGAGGTACTCGCGATCGAGGCGCCCGAGCAAATAGTTGATCGAATGCAGCACCGGCGAGGCGTGTGGCTTGACGGCGACGCGGTCGCCCGCCTTCAGCCAGTGAAAGTAGAGCGCGGTCATCGCGGTCACCATCGAGGCCGACGAGGCCTGGTGGCCACCGACCTTGAGCGCGTCACCCGACGGGCGCTCATGGTTGGCGAAGTCGATCATGCGCGTCGCGAGCCAGAGCACGCGGCGTTGAATTGAGGCCAGCGTCTCCAACTCGCGGGAACTCAGCTCGGTGCGCGGTGCGATGGCCATGGCGAAAGCCTACTCGTTACACCCGCGATCCGAAAGCGCCGGCGGCCCTCGTGGCCACGCTGCGTTCAGACCCGCACCACGTGTGTCGGATTCAACGGTTCCCCTCTCCGGAGAGAGGGGAACCTTGCAGCCCTAGAGTGGAGGCGCCGGGAATCGAACCCGGGTCCGCGACCGCTCGGAAAAGGCGTCTACGAGCGTAGCCCGCTGATCAATCTCACTCGAAAGCGGCTCTGCGGGCCGGCGTTTTTCGAGCCAGGTGCATAAGGTCTCCCCCGTCGGCGCACCACTCCGCCGGGGAACAAGCCCGTTGTTTTACGCCGTTTGCACCCCACGGGCCCAGGGTTCAAAGACGTTCGTCACGTGATCCTAGGATCAGGCGGCGAAAGCGATGTCAGTATCAGACTTCGCAGTTCATACTGCCGGAATTTTTTACGAGGCCAACCGACATCCTCGGCTCGCAACCAGTCCCTGTAGACGACCACGTCGAAACCATGACGCCCCCTGTGGACCCAACCAATGATACAGAACACCCGTCTTCTGTGCCGTTTGCGTGTTTTAGCTCGCAAAGTTGTTGAGCAGATCGAGTATACCGACCTGCGATAACACTGCGCGCAACAACAACGCCTCGATACCCGACATCGCATCCGCGTCCTGCGCCTCGGTGACCCCCTGTTCGAGTCCCGTCCGAAGCGCCGCTTCAATCTCTGCTTGCGACGCGCCCGAACTGGCGATCAGCGAATCAAGCTCGGCCTGGCTGGCAAGCGCGGCGAACATGTCAAAGGTCGGCACCTGTAATTGACAGGCGGCGTCAACAACACCCACCAACGCAACGCCTGCGAGCGTCTCGCCCCGACTCGTCGAGCCGGGCCACGGAAACGCAACGCAGGGATCGTCGTCGCCGCGCACGATCGCGAGCAGTCGGTCAACCGGGGCAACGCGCGCAGCAGCCGCCAGCACCGTACCCTCTGTTCCCGAAAGAGCACCAGCCTCCGCCGCTTCGTTGATCGCCTGCTCCATCGCCGCCCGTACGGCCGCCTCCACCGTCGCCTGCGACACTCCCGCGCGGGTTGCGAGGCCTGCGAGCCCCTGCGGGTCGGCCAACGCAGCGACCGCCTCGAGCGGCGAGACATCGAGCGCACAGGCGGCACCCAACCCCGTCTTGACACCAATCTCTGCTGCAATTTCGTCGAGGTCGCCGGTCGACTTCCAGGCCAACGGCTTGCAGGCACCCTGATCGCCACGCACGGCGGAGAGCAGCTGATCCGGCGGCACGATCTCGAGCAAGGTTCGCACGGCCAGAGCCGTGGTCGGCGTCAGTCTGCCTGCAGCCTGCTCGGCGTCGACGGCTGTGGTGATCGCTCCGAGCACAGCCGTCGTCAGCGCGTCTGGCGCAACGCCGAGCGTTTGAGCCGCTTCGGCAAAACCCGTGCCACGCCCCAAGGCCAGCACGACATCCTCACGCGAGACGTTGAGCGAGCAGGCAGCGGCCTGCAGCGAGGCAAGCAGGATCTGCGACGCTTCAGCCTCGGCCGCCGAGCCCTGCGAACTCGCCGCATCGGTGGGCTGACAGGTAGCCGCACTCGCTGTCTGAGTGGTGGTTAGCCGTTCGGCACCCCCGAGCGCAACAAAACCTGCCACCAACACGACTGCCACAACAATCGCGCCCCCAACGAACAGGAAACCCGAGCGCCGCATGACTAGCCTCGTTCCTTGAGTGCACGATCCATGTCGCGCTTCGCCTCGCGTGCCTTGACGGTCTCGCGCTTGTCGATCGTGTCCTTGCCGCGTCCAAGTGCGATCTCGACCTTGGCGCGACCATTCTTGAGGTAGATCCGCAGTGGCACCAGCGTGAAGCCCTTTTGCTCGACACGTTGACGAAACTTCTCGATCTCACGTTTATGCAGCAGCAGTTTGCGGTCGCGGAGACGATCGTGATTGCGCATGCCCGACTGGGCGTACGGCTCGATCGTCGCCCCAACCAGCCAGACCTCACTGCCTCGAATCATCGCGTAGGCCTCATTGACGCTCGCAGATCCAGCCCGCAGCGACTTGATCTCGCTACCGGTCAGCACTATGCCGACCTCGAGGTTGTCCTCGAGGTAGTACTCGTGGCGCGCCTTTCGGTTCTGCGCAATCGTTCGTTCGCCCTCGCCGCTCATAGGTACATCGTACGCGTCGCTGGCAACCTACCCCTCGACTGTGATCGTCTCACGTATCGAGGCCGCCGGCTCACCGTTGGTCCCGGGAGCGATCACCTCCACATCGACCGAGCCGATTAGCGTACGCGGAAGCGGAATTGTCGCCGCGAAACTGCCACGGCACTGCTCGTCGATGATGCTGTTCGTAACCTCCAACTCGTCCTGCAAGAGTCGAATCACGATCGGCCCACCATTGCTCTGCAGCGCGCCACGGACTTGCAACGTCCCGCGCACCGTCTCGCCATTCTTGGGTCGCGCCAATGTCAGCATCGGTGCGGCAGCGTAGGGTTGTGCGTCCGGTTTCGCGACCGCACAGCCCGTGCTCCCTGGCAGGGTCTCGGCAGCGACCACGAAGCTGAGATCCGCTCGGGTCAACGGCGGCTCGAGAGCGCTTGACCCACCCGTCACCGAACTGAGGCCGTAGGCACGCCCAGCGACGCGCACCTGGACCAAGTCGACCCCCCCGGAGGCAGTCACGGTGTACACGATCTGATACAGCGCAAGCAGCGCCTCAGAGTCATTGTCTCCCTGCACTGCGGGCAGGGCTGAGATGTCGACGATCGCGACACGACCGATGTGGGAATAGCTGAGCAGACGTGTGTCCTCCGGGATCGCCGTGGAATAGTGCAGTGTCGTCTCCGCTAGCGTCGGTCCCGCAAGCAACTCACGCATGCTCGATTCGGGCACGGAAATCCCGACAGGCACGCTACGTCGCGTTGGCTCTGGTTGGTTGTACCGCAGCAGGTAGATAAAGGCAACGCCCGGCGCGGGCGCAGCCGGCGTGGCAGGAATCGAGGTCTGCTCCGTGATTGTTGCCGGCGAGACCACTGCTCTGTCCCCCGCTGCGAGCCCTTCGTCGCGGACTGAACTGTTTGCACCACCACAGCCCACCAGCAGCAACGCAAACGCAAGCACTGCCAGCGCGCGGGTCATGCCCGACCCCCCATCACAACGCCAGCCCCAATCGGCACGCGAGCTTCAGGCGGCAGGCGCAGAGCCGCCACGGCACCCGCATCGTCGCGTAGCTCCAGCGTGCCGCCAAGCACCCGAGCCTGCCCCTCAGCGATCGCCAGACCGAGCCCCGAGCCACCACCGCGCGCGACCGCCGCCATCGCGAAGCGATCAGCGGCTCGATCGAGGAAGACACCAAAGCCCTTGCCGCTATCCCGCACGGTCAGCGTCATCGTGTCCGCATCCAGCGTCACCGAATACGGGGCAGCGCCATAGCGACGAGCGTTCTCGAGCAGATTGACCAAGATCCGCTCAAGCCGGCGAGGATCCGACTGCACGCGGAGCGTGAGTGGGAGCGTGATCTCGGCCTCGGGTAGCCGATCGCGCGTGACATCGCCGACGAGTCGAACGAGGTCGAACTGGTCCGACATCGCCGTCTCTGCCCCCGCATCGAGCCGCATCACCTCAAGCAGGTCTTCCACCAGGTGGGCGAGCGCCCCTGCACGCTCTTTGACCATCATCGCCTCCGGCGTGTCATCGAGCAGAGAAGAAGCAGCAACGAGGCCGGTAATCGGTGTCCGCAGCTCGTGGGCGACATCGGCAGAGAAACTCCGCTCACGCTCGGCTGCCTCATCGAGTTCTCGGATCGTCGCACCGAGGGATTCGGCCATGTCGTCGAGGGCACGACCAAGCTGAGCGATCTCATCGCGCCCACGCGGATGAAGCCGCGCATCGAGGTCGCCAGCAGCCAAGCGGCGCGCCAACGCCGCCGATCGTCGCAGCCGCCGTGACAACGCGGATGCCACGAGCGTGCCGAGGATCGCACCGATCACCGACGCTGCCGCAGTCAATCGAATCAGAGCATCGCGAAGCGCACTGAGCTCTTCCTGATCGGCTACGAAGGACTGCCGGACGTAGACAGACGCCACGCCAGACAATTGGGTGCCCGCGTACACGGCCGCGTCTTCTCCCTCCAAGACAGGTTCGGTAAACACGCGGTCAGGCGTCTTCTCGACACGCGCCTGCAGCAGCGCTGGGAGCCCAAGGCCAATCGCGGCGTCACCAACCGCACCGTCCGGCGTCACGACGTACGAGCCAGACGGCGTCACCGTCGCACCACCCGGCAATCGCAACCGCACGATCGAGGCAGCCGTCCTCGCTTGACGAGCCGCCGTCTCGCGCGCGCGATCGACTCGATCCGTCGTGCTCCGCTGGTACACCGCGACACTAATGCCCCCGGCGACGAGGGCGCTGATAATCGCAATTGCGAGAGCGAGCCGGACCCGCAGGCTCACGTAGCCTCGCTCGGCTGCACCAACTTATAGCCAACACCACGCACGGTCTGGACAAGCTCGGGCGCCGCCGGGTCGACCTCAATCTTGGCGCGGAGCCGCTGAACGTGCACATCGACAAGTCGTGTGTCCCCCGCCCAGCCATACCCCCACACGCGCTCCAGCAAGACCGCACGGTCGAGGGCCAACCCGACGTTGTCGATGAACTCCACCAGCAGGCGATACTCCGTTGGCGTCAACGCCAGCGGTTCACCGTCGCGGGTCACGGCGTACCCTTCACGATCGAGCACGAGCGAACCGATCTGCTCGAAGGGCGCACGCTCGATATCTGTCGGCGTCACGCGCCGCAAGGCCGCCCGCAGTCGTGCCGCTAGCACCGCTGGCTCGAACGGCTTCGTGACGTAATCGTCCGCGCCGGCCTCGAGCCCCAGCACCACGTCGATCGGGTCAGAGCGCGCCGACATTAGGATCACCGGGATCTGCGACTCGGCCCGGATTGCCCGGCAGAGTGCCACGCCGTCCATCCCTGGCAGCATCACATCGAGCAGTGCCAGCACCGGGTCGGACTCGCGCCATGCGACAAGGCCCGCATCGCCATCCTCAGCCGCAACCACCTCGAAACCGTTACGCGTCAGGTAGTCACTCGTGGCTTGACGGATGACGGGATCGTCCTCCACAAACACCATCCGCGGCAACTGAGATTCCATCATACGCAAAGGGTAGAGCGCCGGCAGGCAGTTTGCCGAATCGGCATGCGTTTTAGACCTGAAGGAAGCGGCGCATCGTGAGGCCCGACCCAATCGCACCAATCGCCAATCCCGCAACGATCAGCAGCAGCACGAGCAGCGGAAAGGCGATTGCCTCGGGCGAACCGTTACCCGTCATCGATGATTGGACACGATCGGCGAGCAGCGTCTGATAGCTGACCGCTAGCAGAATCGACGCAAGTATCGCCCCTGCCACGCCACAGACCATCCCCTCGATCATGAAGGGAAGCCGCACAAACCAGTTGGTTGCACCTACGAGCTTCATCACCTCAACCTCGCGGCGACGCGCGAAGATCGAGAGCCGGATCGTATTGCCGATCAAGAGGATTGCGGCGATGGCGAGCACGACGCCCATGCCGAGCAGCACGATGGTGATCGTGCCGGCAGTCTTCAAAACTCGATCGGCCTTGCCCGCTCCGTAATCGGGATTTGGCAGACCGGCCTGAGGCGGATCGAGGCCTGGCAATCCCGCCACGGCCTTGGCGACGCGAGCCGACTGGTCCGGATCGACAGCCTTGAACTCGAATGAGGCCGGCAGCGGATTGCCCAGCGTCAGCTTGAGTAGTTCGGAATCCTTGCCCAGCTGCTTCTGTAGACGCAGGATCGCATCGTCCTTGGAGACGAACTGCAACGAGCCATCCTGTACGCCAGGCGTCTCGGTAATCGTGCGCTGAATGTCGCCGATCTGCCTTGGCGTTGCCGAATCCTTCAAGTAGGCACGAATCGTGACGTCGTCTCGTACCTTGTTGGAGTAGTTGTAGACGTACGAGCCAAGCGCAATGCCAATCCCGGCAATAACCATCACAACCAGCACCGTCACGACGGCTGCGATCGTCGTCGCGAAGTTGCCCTTCAGCGACTTCAGCGCCTCCAACACGAAGAACCTCCAGCGGGTCTCCACTAGACCTGCTCCTCGTCCTCGACGTAGCCACCACGACGATCGTCGCGCGCGACGCGGCCCTCTTCGAGTGCGATCACACGACGACGCATCTTGTCGACCATCTCGCGGTCGTGGGTCGCCATCAAGATCGTGGTACCCGCACGGTTGATGCGGTAGAGCAGCTGCATGATGCCGATCGACGTCTCGGGATCGAGGTTGCCGGTCGGCTCGTCGCAGATCAAGAGCGGCGGATGGTTGACGAACGCGCGGGCAATCGAGACG
>SXGT01106695.1_pt1 | contig 11684 bp, 12 predicted proteins | sample 3176221 | NCBI WGS metagenome assembly SXGT01 (sample SAMN11356862, study PRJNA531348) | freshwater metagenome | isolation source: freshwater sample F1-120 | place: China: Fuxian Lake, Yuxi | collected 2017-12-25
GGCGGGGGAGGCGGCGGCGGAGGCGGCGGCGGCGCCGCACCGAAGTTGAAGATGATGCCACCCAGCAGCGAGTGCGACCGGAAGCGCGAGCTCACCTCTTGGCCGTTGAACGCGGTCATCCGCAGCGAGCCAGCATTGAAGAAGCGATACTTCAGCTGAACGTCGATGTTCTCGGTGAGCGGCGAGCGGACGCCGGCAATCGCCTGGTAAGCGAAGCGCGTGTCGCTGTCGTCCAAGAACGGTGCGCCGTTGCTGAAGATGCGCTGGTTGTTGTACTTCACCCGCGCCACACCGGCACCGCCGCCGATGAAGCCCTGCAGGCCCTCATCGTCGCCGAAGTCGAACATGGCATTACCCATGAAGCTCAGCGCGCTGGACGTGCCACCGGCAGCGCCGCGATTGGCGAACTGAACCGGCGCGCCCGGAAGACGGATGCCCGTCTCATACTCTTCGAGATGCGCACGCTTGTAGGCGACCTCTGCCTCGATGCGGAACGAGCCAAGATCGTAGCCGACGAAACCGCCGCCATCGAAGCCGTAATCATGCTCCGTCTTGAGCTGCGCGGTGCCGACCTGAATCGGTGCACCCGTCGGGAAACGCACGTTGATGTCCTCGACGATCATCGCACCAAATTCGCCGCCGATATACCAGGCGTCGTCACGCGCCAAAGCCGGAGTGGCGAGCAGGGTGGATGAAAGCGCCATGGCTATGGCGAGCTTCCGCATAGAATCTTCCCCTTTCTTCTGCGTTCCAACGGGAACGGCCGTGGTCTCATTACGGGAACCCACATACGCGTGCAAGCGCGGTTGTACCCGGAATTGTTGCCGAAAAGCCGCACCACTTGATCGAACTTGGCAGGCATTCAGCAGACAGCGCCCAAACGAGAACAGAGGTGTTGAGTTGCTTCGAATCTGCCCTGAACCTCAATCGGTGAGGCCGTGTGACATAAATGTCGCAATGATCGCGGCAACCGCTGCGCGTGCCTCCACGTCGATAACCGTTCCTCCAGAAGGGGTTGGGATCGCCGGGCGCCGGGGTCCGAGCACCTGCTCGCCGCCGATCTCGATCGCCCCCGTTCGCACGACCGCTCGCCACGACGTGCCGTCCCATTGCAGATTCTGCGCGTCCGCCTTGTTCCATACGTCAAGCCCGACTGTCGGCGACGCGAAGCGCCAGCCACCTGCGGTCCAGCAGGCCAGTTCGCCTGACCGCCCGCTCCAAGCACCCGCGGCGCCGGGCTCGACGATCCAGCACTGGCCCGGCTCCGGCGATGTCGGCACCGCGACGGTGGCTGTTTCGACCGCCGGATGGAGCAAGGCATCGATCAGCGTGATCGCTTCGTTGTGGAACAATTCCTTCTGCGCCTGACCCGGCAGAATGTGTGGCAGATGGAAACGCGCGCTGGCATCGCTCATGGTTCAAACTCCCCTTATTGAGTGATGACGAGGGTGGCGGCGCGCGAAGGAAGCAGCGTCCCGAGCTGTTCCACCCGCACTGCCAGTAGAGGGCCGGCGCCAACGTCGTCCTGCATCGCCCGAGTGTAGGTGAAGCTTGGCACCGGCACCTCCCACTCCCGCTGGAACTCGGCGCCCATGATGGTGACGCGATAAAGCTCCCGCTCTTCGCCGAGCGGCGCATCCGTGCCGTCGAGCCACGGCCATCCGACGCGGCTTCGGCGCACCCACGAAAGCTGGAGGTCGTCACCGGAGCGATCCGCCTTCAGGTGAACGGGGCTTGGTGGCCGCAACGCTTCGCCCTTGACGAGGCAAACCGCTTGTGCCGGCAGCGCAGCATCGCCCGTGCCGCGGGCCATCAGCGCCGCCTCCGTCCCGAGCGCCGGCAGCGGCGCCACGATCTGGCGCAGGTCCGTCGGCGCCAGCAGGACGAAGCGTTCGCCCGGCTGGTGCAGGCTTGCCGCCCATTCCGTTCCGCGCCGACCGCGGAGCAACCGCGACAGCCGGAAGCGCCCCGCTCCCAGCGCTTCCGCGCGGCCGAACTGCACGATCTCGTCGCCGAGCAGGGCGGCATTCTCGCCGGCAGCCAGCGCCAGGTCCCCCCGCCCTTCCAGCCACATGCCGTCGTGCAGCAGTGCCACCACGACCGAATGGCGCGTGTCGAACAGCGCCGCCGGTCCGGCCGGCAGCGCATTCTCGGCAGCGCCGATCACGGCGGGCGCCGCCGTTGCGCCGGCATCCACCCAGCTGTTGCCGCCGTCGAAACTCGCCTCGAGCGCAGCGCGACGCCATCCCGGTGAGGACCCGGCGGCGGCTGCGAGCAGTGGGATACCGTCGCGCTCGCCAGTGACCGGCACCGGCACATCCAGCAGCAGCAGCCGCGTCGGTCCGTGCGGCACGTCGGGTTCACGCACCGGTCGCCCGCCCGACGCCGGCGCGAGCGCACCCGCTGGCCCCAGCCGCTCGAGTTCCAATGACACGATCATTCGCTCGAACGCGGCGCTCGCGACCCGCCACGTACCGGGCCGATCGAGCAGCCGCACCAGCCCACCTGCCGTCACCTCGCACCGCCGCCACGGCATGTGCACGCGCGCTTCGGACCGCGCTGCCCAGGCGGATGCCAGCCGCTCCTCGGCGAAAGCCTTCGCGGATGAGGCGTCCAGCGCCGCTGCCACCGCGCGCTGCTCGGTTCGGCCACCTACCTGGCGAACGGCGCGTTGCATGCCGCTCTGATAATCGCGTGCCGGCTCGTAATGAGTGATGGTGACGATGCCGGGCACTGCCTCGCCGCTCCTCCGGCCGAATTCAGCGCGACCGCCGAAGGCGCCTGCCTGCGTACTGATCTCGTCTGCGGCAAGCACGACGGCCGTGCCCGCCGGCCGACCGAGCACCAGGCGCTCGCCATCGTCCCGCAGCGACATCGGCACGAGGTCGGCGAGCGCCTGGACTGCGGAGCGTTGGCTGTCGCCCGTCGCCGCGTAACCGGCCACGGCGGGCGACGAGCCGCCGGCGATCACCGCGCCATCGCTCAGCACCTCCGCGATAGCTCCGGCCGATAGCGGTTCCTCGTCTGCAACCACCTCGAAGCTCAAGGAAGGAATGCGGTTCCCGAAGTCGGCAAGCTGCAGAGTCTCGAACACGGCATAAGCGAGGCCCCGGTGCGCCGGCGCCTGCCCAGCGCCTTCGACGGACGCGATCAGCGGGTCGATCTCCTGGTCTTCACTGCCGAGGTGCAGGCGAAACCCGGTGTCTGTCTTCCAGTCGCCGGCGCCGCCGCGCAGCAGCTTGCCGTCCGCCCAGATCCGCTCCACCCGCCGGATCGGCCGCGCTGAGAGCGCGACGGCGAACGACGCCGAATAGCTGTACTCCACCGTGCGCGGGCGTCCTTTGCCGCCGCCGCTGCGGCTGCGGCTCTCCCGGATGTCCGTCGCCCAGATCACCGTTCCGGCGACGCGCATGCGGCCGAACAGTTTCGGGATCTGTGTTCCGTAGGCGGAGGTCTGCACCGCCAGATCGCCGAGCCGCGGGCCGTGCCGTGCCTTCGGCGCGAACAGCCGCGCGTCGACCTGCTGGCCCGCGACCGCGCCGAGAGCGCCACCCACCGGTCCGGCGATCAGCGTCCCGACGGTCGTCAGCACGAGAGTCGCCATGCTTCATTCCTTTCTTGTGACCGGCTGGTGGCGCCACGTGCTCAACACCAGCCACGGCGGCTCTCCGGGACGCTCGACGACGAAGCCGAGCCCGGCATCGGCGTGGAGCACGCCCTCTTCCGTGCGCAGCGCGAGATGCAGCTGGCGCGGCCCCGCCTCCACGATCACCAGATCGCCGGCGCGAGGACCATGGTCGACTTGCGCGAACCCCAGCGCGCGCAATGCGCTCTCGATCCGCTGCGCGTTCCCGCCACGCAGCCGATAGTCCGCCGGCACCTCGGACGGCGGCAGACCGAAGGCGGCGGCAACGACGCCGATGCAGTCCAGTCCGTGCTCGGCTGAGCGGCCCTGCGGTCGGAAGCGCACGCCGATCAACGCGCGCCCACGCGCGACTGGATCGTGCACGGCGCTTCCGTCCGCGCGCTGGCCGTCACCCACCCGGATATCGAGTGAGCAGGTCCGTGCCCGGGAGGTGCGGCTCGCCACGGAAGTTCGCCGCATTTCCGAAGCGGCCCGCGCAGGTCCCGAACGCCTTGTCGCAGCCTTCATGCAGCTCGATTCGGTCGCCCACTGCAATCGGGCGGGGCGGCGGCTCGCGCAGGACCAGCGCCGGGCCACTTGAACTCGCGATTGCACTGTCCAGCCCGCAATTGCCGCCGCTCAGCCAGCGGAGCCTGCCACAAGCGTTGGTGTTGTCGCCGGAGGCACTCGCAACCGCGATCTCCTGCTCTCCGGTGACCGCCGCGACTTCCGTGACGCGCACCCTCCCGGCCATGTCGACGCGGCAGCGGCGGTCGCCCAGCATCGCCCGGCATTCCGGCGAGGTTTGTTCGGCGACCGGCTGCTCGAGGAGCGCCGTCGGTCCGCGCAGTTCCGCCTCGAAGCCGCTGCCGCGCATCGAAACCGCGCCGATCGCCCCACGCGCCAGCGGCACCGATCCAGCTTTGGGATCGCTCCAGTCGATCAGGAACAGCCGCAACTCGGCGCCATCCCAGCGTCCTTCCTCCAGGCTGGCGCCGGTGATCGCTTGGCTGGAAAGCGCGCCGCGGACATCCATCGTGTCGGGCTCGAAGCCATCGGATCGCATCACCGCGGACGGCATCATGCCTGGTGCCGCGCGATAGCGGAACCCGTCGAGGTCGAGGTCGCGATCGTGGCTGGTGAAGCCGAGCGCAACACCGTCCCGACGCACGACGCGCCAGCACAGGGCGAGACGGGTGACCTCTCCCGCCAGGATCGCGCTCACTCGCGCACCTCGATCAGGGCGACATTCACCGCCTCGCCGGCGGCGAAAGTGGCGCGCGAGATTTCCAGGCGATCGTCGGCGAACCGCACCGGCACGTCGAAGCGGAAGCCGGCGCGCACCTCGGCGCCGCTCGCCGGCGCATCGTCGAACCGCACGGTGCCGCCCTCGGCGATCTCCCAGCCACCGAGACGCTCGACCCCGTTGACCGCCACCCGCACGCTGGCCGCCACCGGCCGGGTGATCCGACGCTCCTGCTCGCCGTAACGCTTCACGAGCGGGAACTCCGTGCGCACATTGTCGCCGATGCCGAGCAGCTGGTCGTCAGGCGCAGGCGCATCGCCGGCAGCGCCGGAACTGTTGTCGAACACGTCGCGGAACCGGAACGCCTGTGCGGCGCCCCGACGTGCCCGGAAAAAGGCAGCAAGGGTGATCAGTTCGGCCTCGCTCCGCACGCCCGGCCCGACATCGAAGCTCAGCCGTGCGTCGGCCCAATCGCTGTTGCGCTGCTCGGCACCCCCCGCCATCGTCACCACCGCGGTCGAGAACCTCGTTTCGCTGGTTGCTTCGCGGCCGATGCCGATCGGGAACAGTTCGTCTGCGAATGGCGCCACATCCTCCTCCTCTTCGAGCTCGAACCAGGTGAAGCCGTCGCGCAGCACCTGCGGCAGCGCCCAGGCGAACACGTCGCGTGTGCCACGCGCGAACGCCGCCTCGGCGGCGGCGGCGATCTCGCTCCACTGCGCCTTGTCCTCGGGACGCAGCACGAAGCCGGCGAAATAATGCTGCTCCGTGATCGGGTAGCCGAGCCGCGCGGTGGCAGCGGCGATGCCGCGCGCACTCGCACCGCGATTGCCGGTCGTCACCCAGTCATAATCTTCGAGCTGGAGCACGTCGAAAGCAGGCGCCGACCAACCTGAGGGGAGATTGGCGCGGGGCGCTTCCGCGCCGTCGAGCACCGTCGGCAGATAGGCCAGCAGCAGGCACTCGGCCTCCGGCGCCTCTGCCCGAACGGCAGCGCAGAGCGCGGCGGTCGAGCTCGCTAGCACGGCGCCGGCTGCATCCAACGTCGCCAGCTGGCCTGCGTCGAGCGCCCCGCGCACGTCGGCGATTGGCACCGGCGCGAACGCCGTCGCCGCCGCCGCATCATAGAGGCAGATCGTCCCGTCCGCCCGCACCCACCACCACGGTTCGCCAACCTGGAAGCGGACCGCCGCTCCCGCCGCGGACGCGATTCGGACGAAGGCGCGCGCAATCCCCTGTAGCCATGCCATCGCCGCGGCATTGGCCGGAGACAGCAGCGCCGAAGGTGGCACCCAGCCGGTCAGCGCCGGGCTGCCATCCGCCGCGCGCTGCTTCCATGCCTCCGGGCAATGCGCCTCCAGCAACTCATAGGAAAGCGACAGGATGATCTGGTAGCCGAGCGCCTGTGCCCGGCCGACAAGATCGGCATGCCAGGCCGTGCACGGCCGGCACAACCCCTCGGCGACCTTGCCGTCGGCGCCGAGCGCGAAATAGTGGCTCATCCCGACATAGTGGTTGATGATGTCGCGATAGCCGAGCTGGAGCACGTTGCGCAGCAGCCGCTCCGGCGTCAGGTGGTAAAGATCGTCATAGCCGGTCGCGATCCGCAGCCGATGTTCCGGCACCAGCGTCTCGCCGATCGCCAGCACCGATCCCGATCCGTCGCAGCCGATCTCGCTGATCTCCGCCCAGCCCTCGACAGGCTGCGCAAAGACTTGCGCCCCGGCATCGTAATCCGGCGCCACCAGCGAGATGAACATTCGATCGACATCGCCCGCCCACACCGGGTCCGCCTCCCCCGGCAGGCTGAACCCGCCGACGAGATCCGCGAAGTCGATCCGCACCGCCGCGTCTTCGGGCGTGCCAAGCGCGTAGTTCCACAGCCGCACGTACCAGGCACGCGGCTGCCCGTCCGCATCGCGCCCCTCGATCGTCAGCGTCGGCCCGTGCAGCGCGTCCAGCGGCTTGATCCCGACCGATCGCCAGCGAAAACGCAGCACGCAGGTGCGGAAATCGCGGCTGGTCTCATAGGCGCAGAGCGGGTGGTCGAACCGGTCCTCCGCCTCCCAGATCAGCCCGGCGAGGTCGCCGCTGCCGGTGAACGTCGCATCCACCCGCAGCGCGTGCGGCCCGATCGTGGTCACCGCTGCCATCATCGGCCGCGGGAAGTTCACGCTCCACAGCCGTGCATCGAACCGCTTGACGTGCCCGAGCTGCCGCGCCGCGCCTGGCGGCGCCAGCCAGTAAGGCATATTTCCCCTCCCGCCTGCGGGAGGGGCCGGGGGTGGGCTCGCGCCTCACTCCGCTCCACCACTCCCGCGTCCTTCCGCCGATGAGCGAAGCGCTCAATCCTCCGCCTGCATCACCGCGTTCCTCACCGCCCGCGCGACCTGCCGGCTCGATCGCTCCAGCGCGCGCGGCTCGCTGCCGCCGGCCGCGTTCAGATTGATGCTGACGTGCACGGTGCGCGGCGCCTGCGGCGGCGTTGCCTCCACCCGCCCGCTGGCGGTCGGAACGAACAGCTCCGGTCCGCGCTCGCCCACCAGATAGGCGCGTCCAGGCGAGACCGGCCCACCGCCCGCCCGCCCCGGCAGGCCGAGCAGCGAGGTGGCGATGCCGGCAAGCGTCGCACCCGTGCCGCTCCCACCGAAGGCCGCAGAGAGCCCCTGCCGCACCTGCATCGCCGCGATCTCCGCAAGCGCCGCCAATGCGGTCCGCTTCAGATCCTCGAAGCCGAGCTTGCCGGTCCGTATCGCGCGCAACAGCCCCCGCTCGATCGAATCGCCCGCCCGCTCCGCGCCTGCGCCCAGCGCGCGCTCCAGCTCGCCGCGCATCGCGGCGACGTCCCGCGCGAACCCGCCGGTGTCGAGCGGCACCACAACCAGATCGTCCATCTTATCCTCCGCATCGGGTCAGTCGGGAAAGCGCCGCTGCAGCCGATCGAGATCGCCGCGCGAGAGCACCGCCGGCTGCTCCGGCAGGAGCGCGCCGAACAAAGTCGCCAGCTCGGCCGGAGTCGCCGCCCAGAACTCGTCGGGCCGCCAGCCGAACAGCGCGCCAGCCGCTCCAGCCAGGCGCAGTGCAGCCTCGCCGAACGTTATTGTCATCGCCCCTGCAGCACCTGGCGCAGCAGCACCCGTAGCGCCGGCATCGCCGCGGCAATGCCATGCTCGACCACCGCCGCGCCCAATCGCTCGAGCGTGATCCCCTCCGGACGCTCGGCCAGGCAGTGCCAGAACAAGGCCACGATCTCGGCGAGCTTGAGCCCGCCTGCCGCCGCCCGCTCCACCAGCGCGAATAGGCTGCCCAGCTCCTCCTCGGCCGCCACCAAAGCTGCGAAGCTCGGCCGCAGCACCAGCGTCTCACCGCCCACCACGAGCGTGGCTTCCCCGCGCAGCGCGTTCGCCGTCACGCCGGCACCACGGCGCCGGAGCTTTCCAGGCTCAGCGTGTAGGTGCGCTCGCCATTATAGTCGCCGGCATAATCCAGCCGCGTCACCAGGAACCGTCCGCGCAGCCGCTCGCCGCTCTCGAAGCTCAGCTCGTATTCGTCGAGGAGCCCGGCCAGCGCATTGGCCTTGATCCTGTTCTCCGCGACCGACCCGGTGAAGATGCCGCCCGCCGACACCGACACCGATCGCACGCCCGCTCCCGACAGCAACTCGCGCCAGGCACCGGACTCCTTGGTGGTGACGTTCACCGCCTCGCCGTTGACGCTCATCTGCGTCGTCCGCATCCCGGCCACCGTCGCGAACACCGGTGGCGCGGCGCCGTTGCCGATCTTCAACAGGAACGCGCTTCCCCGCTCTGCAGGCATCACCTTCTCCTCTTTCCCGTTCAGTCCGCCAGCACCCGCACCCGGACATCGCTCGTCACTGCCCAGCCGCCGACGCCGCCTTTCGCCCGCTCCCGGGTCGCCCGCGCCCGCACCAGCGCGACGCTCGCGACCTGCCACCCGGCGATCGCCACCGGCAGCGCCAGCAGCACCGCCTCGATCGCTGCGGCCAGTGCCCGCGCCCGCGCACCGCTCTCGCCCTCGTCGCGTACGGTCGCGGTCAGCCGCAGCTCGCGCCCGGCGCCGCTTTTGTGGCCCCAGTCGCTCTCCGCCGTGATCTCCAGCGTCGCGAACGGCACCGACGCGCGCACCGGCCCCGGTTCGAACACGCCGCCAAGCCCCTCCACACCGGCGAGCGCCGCGTGCGCCGCCGCCAGCACCGCTTCCGCCGCGCTCATGATCGCCTCCTCACGACAGCCGCAGCCGCCGCCACGGCCGCCACAAAGCCGTCACGGCAGCTGGCGGCTCCGCCGTCCGCTCGCTGAACAGGTGCGCGGCAAGCCGTACGATCCCTTGCGCCAGCGGCGCCGGCACCGCCTCCCAGCCGGACGCCAAGCCGGCCGTGTAGCTGACGCGCAGCCGCCCCGGCGCCGCCCGCACCCAGCCGTCGCCGCTTGCGTCGATGTCCATCTGGTAGTCGCCAGGCAGCATCGGCGCTGCGCTGCCGTCCGCGGCAATGCGCGCCACTGCCGTGATCGCCGCCACCGGCGTCCGCCCGAGCCGCACCCAGCCGCCGTCTGCCGCCACCGTCTCCGTGCAAGCCCGCGCGATCAGCAGCCGCCCGGTGAACGCCTCACACAAGCCCAGCGCCGCCGCCGCCTGCGCGCCGATCGCGGCGTCCTCGTGATCGTGCGCGACCCGCAGGCACGCCTTGGTTGCCGCGCGCGCGGCATCGACCGCCGCCGCCGGCAGCGCCGCTTCTTCCACCATGAAGTCTGCTCCCGCTCTTGAGGTCGTCGGCTCAGGCCACGGTCACGCTGGCCTTGGCCGCACCGTTGGCGCCGAGCGTGTTGGACGGCTGCGGCAGGAATTCGATCACCGTACCGGCCGGAGGGCTCGCCTGCGCGTAGGTCCAGCCGGTGGCCACGATCGCCCCGCCGATCTTCCACACCGGGTCGAAGCTGATCCCGCCGCCTGACCAGCGCCCCGGCCGCCCAACGAGCGTTCCGGTGCCCCCCACCGTGCCAGAAATGCCGAGCGCCTCGTTACCGGTGACGCCGAACGTCGCCAAAAGCGGCGGGGCGTAAGGTGAAAGCTCCACTTCCCGCAGGATGATACGGTCGATGAGGACCCGCGTGCCTTCGAGATCCACCCCACCGTCGAAGCGGAGTGTCAGCACCGGCGTCGTTGCGGCCGCGCTGCCCATCGATCCTGCCGCCACCGACCAGAACGCGGTGGCATGCGCCCGCACCACCTCGTCCACCCGCCCGTAGCTGCCGGCCGGCGCCGCCAGCTGATTGTTCTGGACGCCGCCGAGATAGCCGGCGCCTTTGGCCTTGAGCCCCACCGGCGCGCCACCATCGGCACCCTCGACCACCAGGTGCAGCAGCCATTCGTAATACCGCCCCACTGCCTCTGCGTTGCTGCGCCCAAGCGGATAGCCGGCGGCATGCCCGAACGTCAGCGTGTTCGCTGCCGCTGCGACGCCGTCTAGAACCACCACCTGCTGCTCGTACGCAGAGGCGGTCTCCTTGAGCGCAGTGACCGCCACGCCGCTGCCATTGGCCAGGTTGTTGGTCAGCCGCAGGCCGGTGGCCACGCTCCCGGTCGGCAGCACCGCGCCCGCCTTGGTCCCACTGCTCCCCCCGAGTTGGTGCAGCGACTGCGGATAGATGTTGGCGCCGATCCCCAGCTCGGCCACCGCGCCCGTCTGGCCGAGCAGCGCGTCTGCGCCCGCCAACTCCACCAGCGGATCGAGCGCCGCCGCGATGTTCTCGCCGTTGCGCTGCCCGCCCGCGCGGTTCGGGTGTGAGGCGTCGGTCAGGTGCTGCGCGACGTCGAAGCCGGCGCCGAGATCGGCGATCACCGTCCGGCCCTTGCCCGCGCTGCCGCGTGCACCCTGCCCCGGCCCGCTCGCCTGACCGGCCTGGTAAGCGCGATAGCCGGCCTGCGTCGCCAGATAGGCCGCGTCGCCCTGCTCCGGCTGGGTCGTGCACGCCACGATGATCGCATCGGGGTTCTGCTGCTCGATGAGGCTCAGCAGCGCCCGCCAGTCGCTGGTGTAGCTTGCCGAACCGCCGTCGTTGACGCTGCCGTGGAACACGATCACGTCCGGCTTCTGTCCGGTGACCTGGTCGATCCGCGCCGTCATGGTCGCAAAGGTCTGGCCGGACTGCGTCTGGAGCGCGCCAACGGCCGGTCGCAGCCGGTAGTTGATGGCCTCCATCGCTCGCCAGACACCGTTGGCGGGACCGGGCGCCGATCCGTCGTGCAGCACGCCGTCCGTGAAGAAGACGATTCGGCTGTGCAGCCGCAGCCGCCCACGCCGATTGTTAGCCGTCGGCTCCCCGTCCACCACTGCGTCGATCGTCGCGCCGACATCCTCGCGCGCCAGCGTGTACGTCGCCGTCGTTGCACCGGGGATCGCCACGCCGTCGCGCCGCCACTGCCGGCTCGTTCCGGCCGGCGACACGGAGAGCTGCATGCCCTCCGCCTCGCCGCCCGCAATCGTCGCCGACGTCGGCGGCGGCGGCACGCCGCCATCTGGTGGCCGCCGTCCCCCGGCGAGGCCGAGCCCCACCCCGATCATCAGTAGAGCGCCACGATGTCGGCGGCGGTGGTGCCTGTCGCCTTTACCAGCGCCGCGCGCACCGGCAGCACGGTCCCCGACGGCACGTTCTTCAGCACCGCCTCGCCGCCGCTCGCCCCCCGCAGCACGATGCTTCCGCCCGTCCCCACGAACAGCGCCTTGGGCAAATCGCCGAGCACCTGCGTGTCGTGCGGCACCACCGCCGCCACCCGCGTCGCCGGCGCCGCAAC
>SXGT01174733.1_pt1 | contig 11684 bp, 13 predicted proteins | sample 3176221 | NCBI WGS metagenome assembly SXGT01 (sample SAMN11356862, study PRJNA531348) | freshwater metagenome | isolation source: freshwater sample F1-120 | place: China: Fuxian Lake, Yuxi | collected 2017-12-25
CGTGTTCTTGCGGCGGCCGCGATAGCCCTTGGCCTGCTCCAGGATGTTCTTGTGCTTGGCGCGCGTCGTGACGCCCCGCTTCACTCGTGCCATGGTTCAGCGCTCCTCAGTTCAGGCCGTACGGCGCCCAGGCCTTCACCGTCGCGGTGTCGGCCTTCGACAGCACCGTGGTGCCGCGGTTCTGGCGGATGTACTTGCCGTTGTGGCTGATGAGGCGGTGGCGCTTGCCGGCGACGCCGTGCTTCAGCTTGCCGGTGGCGGTGAGCTTGAAGCGCTTCTTCACGCCGCTCTTCGTCTTGAGCTTGGGCATTTTGGTCCTTTCGTCAGGAGCGAGACTGGAACCGCCGCGGCAGCCCTGATGGCCGGGCCGTTCGTGTCACCTCGCTCGGGAAGTCGGCGCCCCTAACCGAGGATGCCGTACAATGCAACCGATGCGGAACCGGAACGGTGTCCCGCGCGCTTGGCACCGTCATGCACGAGGCCGCCCAGCGTATCGAGCCGCCCGTCGCTCCCGGCACGCCGCCCCCCCGGTCGCGGCGCCGCCGGCTGGCGCGCCGCATCGTCGCGGGCGTGCTGGTCGTGGTGCTCGGCGCCTGGCTGGTGCTCTACGTCACTAAGGGGCGCTTCCTGAAGCACCCGTTCGAATCGATCGCGGGGCGGCTGACGCATCGCACCGTGGCGGTGGGCGGCGACTTCCAGCTCTATTTCGCGCCGCTGAAGATCAAATTCTACGCCGAGGGCCTGCGCCTCTCCAACCCCGACTGGGCGAGCCGGCCCGACCTGTTCCGCGCCGACCGCATCGACGCGCGCATCGCGCCGCTGTCGCTGCTGTTCGGGCGGCGGCGATTCTATACGCTCGATGTCCAGAACGGCGCCGCCGACCTCGAGTGGAACACGGACCACGACCGCAACACCTGGACCTTCAGCGAGGAAAAGGGATCGGGCAAGCCGTTCGAGTTCCCGCGCATCGACCGCGCCACCGTGGCGGGGACGACGCTGCGCTACCTCGACCCGCGGATGCGGCTGCTCGCCGACCTCAAGGTCGACACGATCCGCTCCACCGACGCGCGGATCGGGAGCGCGGTCGGCGTTTCGGGCGGCGGGCGCATCCGCGAGACGCCCTTCACCGTCACCGCGCAGCTGAAGTCGCCCGATGCCACCGTCGCGCGCGGGCGCAACGAGCTGGCGCTCCGCGCCCGCGCGGCGGGGAACACGATCGACGTCGAGGGGACGCTGCCGTCGCTTGCGGATATCGAGAAGGTGCCGCTGCGCGTGCGCTCGCGCGGGACCAACATGGCGAGCCTGCTCGCGATCATCGGCGTCGCCATCCCCAACACGCGCGACTATCGCGTCGGCGGGCAGATGGTGAAGGCGGGGAACGACTATCGCTTCACCCGGCTGCGCGGCACCTTCGGCGACAGCGACCTCGCCGGCCGGCTGACGATCACCAACGCCGCACGGCTGCACCTCGATGCCGAGATGACGACGCGCAAACTCGACATCGTCGATGCCGCGCCCTTCATCGGCTACAATCCCGACATCGTCGCGGCCAAGGGCGCGGTCGCCGCCGCCGCCGCGACGGGCGCGGCGCCCGCGCGGGTGCTGCCCGACGCCGAGCTGCCGGTGGCGACGATGCAGGTGTTCGACGCCGACCTCAAATGGCGCATCGTCACGGTGCGCTCGCGCAACTTGCCGATCGCCGACGTCGACCTGACGCTGGACCTCGAGCGCGGGCGGCTGGCGCTGTCGCCGCTCACCTTCGCGATGGCGCGCGGGAACGTCGCCGCCGACACGATCTTCGACACGCGCCCGCGGCCGAGCGCGGTCAGCTACGACATCCGCCTCGCGCCGACGCCGTTGGGGCGGCTGCTCGCCGGCTACGGCGTCGCCGAATCGGGGACGAGCGGCACGGTGCGCGGGCGCATCCAGCTCGCCGGGCGCGGCGACACGATCCACGATTCGCTCGCGACGTCGCGCGGGCGGATCGCCTTCGTGCTGCCGGCGGGCACCTTCTGGACCCGCAACGTGCAATTGTCGGAACTCGACATCGGCACCTTCGTGCAGAAGATGTTCCAGAAGGAGCTGAAGGAGCCGGTCCGCATCAACTGCGGCCTCATCGCCTTCACGGTGCGCGGCGGGGTGGCGGCGACCGACCCGATCCTGATCGACACGCGCGAGAACGTGATCCTCGGGCGCGGCGGCTTCAGCTTCGCGACCGAGGCGATCGACCTCGCCTTCCGCGCCGATTCGAAGCGGTTCAGCCTGTTCTCCGGCCAGTCGCCGGTGGGCGTGCGCGGCACCTTCGCCGACCCCGGGCTGAACGTCATCTCCCCGCAGCTGGTGACGCGCGCGGGCGCGGGGCTGGGCCTGGCGGTGGTGGCGAGCCCGATCGCGGGGCTGCTCGCCTTCATCGATCCGGGCGACGCGAAGGCGGCGGCGTGCGGGCCGATCCTGGCGGGCAAGACCGCCGCGGCGCAGCGCACCGACAAGGGCGAACCGCGCACCGATGTCGGCAACGGCACGGCCAAGGTCGGGGACAAGCCGAAGCGAAAGAAGTTCCTGGGGATCTTCTGACCCGATCGTCGTCCCCGCGGAGGCGGGGACCCATCTCCCAAGCTCAGCCACGAGACGGCGACGGGAGATGGGCTCCCGCCCTCGCGGGAGCGACGGTGTTTGGGCTAGTGGTCGTGTTCGTGCGACGTCGCCCGGAGCGCCTCTAAGACCTCATCCGTCCGCGCCGGATCGCCGATCGCCAGCACGTGCCCCGCGCTGCCGGCGGTCAGCGGGTCGCCGTTCCAGTCGCACATGCGGCCCCCAGCCCCCTCGACCACCGGCACCAGCGCGGCATAGTCGTAGAGCTGCAGCCCGCTCTCGCACACGAGGTCGAGGTGGCCGCTCGCGAGCAGGCCGTAATTGTAGCAGTCCCCGCCGTAGACCGGCCCCTGCCGCGCGTTGCCGCCGCTGACCGCCGCGACCAGCGCCATGTAATGCGGCACGTCGCCCTCGGCGAAGAGGTGCGGGCTCGTCGTCGCGACGATCGCGCCCTCCAGCGCGGGGCAGGCGCGGGTGCGCGCGGGGGCGCCGTTGAACAGCGTCGGGCGGCCGGCGACGCCGATCCAGCGCTCGCGCTGCACCGGCTGGTCGATGACGCCCAGCAGCGGCCAGCCGTCCTCGACCAGCGCGACGAGCGTGCCGAAGATCGCGCGCCCGACCGTGAAGCTGCGCGTACCATCGATGGGATCGAGCACCCATTGCCGTCCCGTGACGCCCGGCTTCTCGCCATATTCTTCCCCGACGATGCCGTCCCCCGCGGCCTCGGCATCGAGGATGCGGCGCATCGCCGCCTCCGCGGCGCGGTCGGCGAGGGTGACGGGGGAGCGATCGTCCTTCAGCTCGGTGCCGAGATCGCCGCGGAAATAGGGGCGGATCGCCTCCCCCGCGGCGTCGGCGAGGCGATGGGCGAGGGCGATGTCGGAAGGGCGCACGGGCATGGTCGCGACGCCTATCGCGTGCCGCGGCCGCGCGCTAGGAAGACCGCTCGATCCTCCGGAGTTCCGCCATGCGCCGTGCCCTGCCGTTCGCCGTCGCCGTCCTCGCGTTGTCCACCGCCGCCTCCGCGGCGCTCGTCCCCGGTGCGAAGGCGCCCGACTTCGCCACCCGCGGCGCGGTCGCGGGCAAGGTCATCGATGTGAAGCTGGCGCCGGCGCTGAAGCGCGGCCCGGTGGTGCTGTACTTCGTCCCCGCCGCCTTCACCTCGGGCTGCAACGCCGAGGCGCGCGCCTTCGCGGAGAAGGTTGCGGCGTTCAAGGCGGCGGGCGCGACCGTCATCGGCATGTCGGCCGATTCGGTCGCCGACCTGCAGAAGTTCTCCGCCACCGAATGCGCCGGCAAGTTCGCGGTGGCGAGCGCGGGACCGCGCGTGATCCAGGGCTACGACGTCGCGATGGGGCGACAGCTCAACGGCCGCGACATCACCAACCGCGTCAGCTACGTGATCGCCCGCGACGGCCGCATCGTCTACGCGCACGCCGGCAACGATCCGGTCGAGCACGTTACCCAGACGCTCGCCGCGGTCGAGAAGCTCAAGCGCTGAGTTCCCGCCAGTCACTCTAAATTAGGGCTTGGGTCGTAGTCCTCGTTCGCCGCGCGCTTCTTGGGGGAGGCACGGCGGATAGGGGAACGAGCGTGCCGACCAGGACGATCGAGGGCGATCATGCAGCCGATGCGAAGGCGATCTTCGCACGGGTGGGGGCGTTCCTCGTCGCCCAGCGGCTGGCGCCCGAGCCGAAGAACTACGCGCTGGGCTACGAGGTCATCGCCAATCCGACCGGCGTCACCGCGCGCGAGGTCGCCGAGCTGACCGACGGCGGCTTCCGCCTCTCGGTCGCCGACGTGGCGCGGCTGGGCGGCGTGGCGACGAGCGACGCCGGCGCGGCGCACACCGCGCGCGACCAGGCGCTGGTCGAACGCGCGCTGGACCAGCTCGCCGGCTTCGCCGACACGGTGCAGTCGGTCTACACCGACACCAGCGACTTCGGCCGCGACCTGCAGAAGAGCGCCGACAGCATCCGCGAGGTCGGCCCCGCCGCGGGCGTCGACGAGATCGAGAAGCTGACCGGCGCGATGATCGAGCGCGTCCGCCGCGCCGAGCACAAGCTGGAGAGCGCGCGCCGCGAGACCTCCGAGCTGCGCACCGCGCTGGAGGAGGCGCGCGGCACCGCGCGGACCGATCCGCTGACCGAGCTCGGCAACCGCCGCGCTTTCGACGACGCCTTCAACGCGCTGAAGCCCGACGAGGCGATCGCGATCGCGATCTGCGACGTCGACCATTTCAAGCGCGTCAACGACAATTACGGCCACGGCGTCGGCGACCGCGTGCTGCGCACCGTCGCGCGCGCGCTTGCGGAGCAGTGCCGCGGCCTCGCCACCCGCTACGGCGGCGAGGAATTCGCGGTACTCTACGAGGGCATCGACGCCGAGGAGGCCAAGGCGCGGATCGAGTGCGTACGCGAGGACCTCGCCAAACGCCGCTTCCGCGTGCGCGAGACCGACGAGCCGATCGGCAACATCACCTTCTCCGCCGGAGTCGTGAAGGGCGTCGCCGGAGAGGGCCGCGCCGCGCTGATGGCGCGTGCCGACGCCGCGCTCTACCGCGCCAAGGGCGAGGGCCGGAATCGGACGATGATCGCGCCCTAAATCCGCATCACCACCGACTGACCGGAAACGGACGGCGAGTGTCCGTTCATCGCGCCGAAAGGTGGCGCGGCCCGCCGTATAGGCGTGGCGGGATTTCCCAACCCACGCGGGCGCATTAAGCGAAGTGGCGGATTTCCGCCCTTTTCCGCATTTGGCACGGGCCCTGCAAAGTCCTTGGCATCGACCGGACGATCCGATCGACCGCCAAGGAGACCCACGATGACCGCTCGTTTCGACGCCTTCCGCCAGACCGCCTTCTCGCTGGTCGCCGCCTTCGCCGTTGCCGCCGTGATGGTCGGCGCCGCCGTCCCCTTCACGCCGATCGCCTGACCACGACCCGCTTTTCCAAAAGGAACCCGACCGATGATCCGCCCGCTCTTCCTCGCCGTCGCCGGCTTCGCCACCACCGCCCTCCTCATCTACGTCGACGCCGTGACCGCGATCGTCTGATCGCGGCACCCGTCCGCCGCCGCGGAGCGTTCGGCGGTGATGGAAGGCCTCGACCGCTTCGTCCGCGCGCAGGCGGACAGCTACGACACCGCGCTCGCCGAGCTTCGCGCCGGCCGCAAGCGCAGCCACGGGATGTGGTACGTCTTTCCCCAGATCGCCGGCCTCGGCCACAGCGCAACGGCGCGACGCTACGCGATCCGCGACCTCGACGAGGCGCGCGCCTATATCGCCGACCCGCTGCTCGGGCCGCGCTATCTCGCGTGCGTCGAGGCGCTGTTGGGGCACCGCGACACCGCGCCCGAGACGATCATGGGCGACGTCGACGCGCTCAAGCTGCGCTCCTCGCTCACGCTCTTCGACCGCGCGGGCGCACCGCCCGCGGTCGCCGAGGCGCTCGCCGCCTTCTTCGGCGGCCCGGACCCGGCGACGATGCGGCTCGTCTAGCTCGCCTTGCCGCCCGGCACCCGCGCCCCGGTGACCGCAGCGATCCCATCATTGCCGATCACCACCAGCCACGGGGTGCCGTCGTCGCAGGTCGCAACCCAAGCGGGCTTGCCGGCGACCGGGTCGATCGACTGCGAGCGGTCGACGCCCTGGCACGCGCGACCGGCGTCGTGGATCGCCCGGAACAGCACCACGTTGCGTTCGCCTTCGTTCAGCTTCGCCATGCGCGCGGTGAGGCCGGTGTCGGCCGCCATGCTGTTGGACGGCGCGGGCGCTGCCCCCTGCCCGCACGCGGCGAGCGGCAGCAGCAGGGCCAGCGGCGACAGGCGGCGCTTCGTCATGGTCGGCATTCTCCCCATTTCGACGGCGACGGAACGCGCCGCTCGCGCGTCAGGTTGCCGCGCCCGGGTCCCCGAGTCACGCGTGACTCGCGCGCGAAAGCAATGTACGTGCCAGAACAGATAGTTCGGGTTGCGCGTACGATGAAGACGAAGCGGTTCGGAGCGGCAGTCGCCGCGATGTCGATGCTGGCCGGCTGCGGCGGAGACGGCGGAGGGGGCGGCACCGGCACCGGCCCGGTCACCGGCGGGGTGGCGACCCCGACGCCGACCGTGTCGACCGGCTGCACCCTGCAGGCGCGCGAGCAATGGGTCTTCGCGCGGATGACCGAATGGTATCTCTTCCCCGAGACCTTGCCGACCGCCTTCACCCCGCTCGCGGCGTCGGCGGGGCAGACCGATTTCGACGCGCTGCAGGACTATCTCGACGGCCTGACCGCGACCGCGCGGAGCCAGAACAAGGACCGCTACTTCACCTACGTCACTTCGGTGGCGGAGGAGAACGCCTATTACAATTCGGGCTCGACGGCCGGGTTCGGCGTGCGGCTGAGCTACGACGTGCCGGCACGACGCGTGTACGTCAGCGAGGCGTTCGAGGGTGCGCCCGCGCTCAACGCCGGGATCGATCGCGGCACCGAGATCCTCGCCATCGGCACGTCGAGCGCCAATCTGCGCACCGTGTCGGACCTGATCGCGAGCGGCGGGCAGGAGGCGGTGACCGACGCGCTCGGCCCCACCACCGCGGGCACCACCCGCGTGCTGCGCGTCAGCGACGCCGCGGGCACGCGCGAACTGACCGTGGCGAAGGCGGACTATGCGCTGCAACCGGTGTCGCCGCGCTACGGCTATCGCATCCTCGACGACGGGGGGAAGAAGGTCGGTTACGTCAACTTGCGCACCTTCATCTCGACCGCCGACGACCAGCTGCGCACCGCCTTCGGCGCGTTCAAGGCCGCGGGGGTGACCGAGGCGATCGTCGGCTTCCGCTACAACGGCGGCGGGCTGCTCTCGACCGCGGAAACGCTGTCGGACCTCCTGGGCGGCAACCGCCAGACCAGCGACCTCCAAGCCGCGACGCGCTTCCGCCCGAGCAAGTCGTCGGAGGACGAGCTGCGCTATTTCCGGCGCGAGGCCAACGCGATCCCGGCGATGAAGATCGCCTTTATCGGCACCGGCGCGACCGCTTCGGCGAGCGAATACGTCATCAACGCGTTCGTCCCCTACCTCCACAGCAACGCCGCGCTGGTGGGCAGCAACACCTTCGGCAAGCCGGTGGGGCAGATCGCGCTCGACAATCCCTCGTGCAGCGACGACCGGCTCCGCGTCATCGCCTTCGCGCTGACCAATGCGGCGGGAACGGGCGACTATTACAACGGCCTCGCGAGCAAGATGGAGGCGACGTGCCAGGCCGGCGACGACCTGACCCGGCCGCTCGGCGACCCCGAGGAAGCGTCGGTGGCCGCCGCGCTGAACTTCCTCGCCGGCCGCGGCTGCACCCCGATCGGCGCGACCGCGAGCAGCGAACGCGTCGCCGCCTTCGCCCGCCAGCGCGAGATGCTGTCGCCGGCGGCGCCGAGCACGGCGCAGCGGGAAACGCCGGGGCTGTTCTAGGGGCCTAGGCGGTCGCCGGCACCGCGGCCGTCGGCTTGGGCGGGGGATTCCATGCGATCCCGTAGATGTGCCCGGGAAGCGCGCTCTCGATCTCCATCCGGACGGTGAGCGAGCCGCCGAAATCATCCACCCGCAGGTTCGCGCGTCGCAGCTCGCTCTCCACCTCGAAGTCGATCGACGAGGTGTAGCTGGCGACGAAGGGGACGAGGTCGCGCAGGCGCAACCCGTATTCGCGGCAGATCCGGAACTCGATGACGGCGCGCTTGGTGCGGTGGATGAACAGCAGGCCCTCGGAAATGCGGAAGTCGCCCGACGACAGGTGCACGCGGCGGTCGTCCGCGGCTTCGTCCTCCCATAGCGGGATGAGGTGCCGCGAGCGGCTGAAGGTGCGGTAGGTGATGTGGTCGCCCGTCTCGGCCGGCGGATCGGGCCGCAACCGGACCTCGACGCAACTCGCCGTCTGTTGCTCGATCGTCGGGACCAGCTTGAGCGAACGCGACGAGTCCAACTGCTCGTAGCCCCAGGTGATGGGGGGACTGTCTGGCGGCACCTTCACGCCCTGGGTCGCGAAGACGCTGGTCGGGAAGGCGATGGTGGAATCGCGCGTGTAGATGATCTTCTTCGTCGTGGAATATTCCCACGCGAAGTCCCCGCCGACCCATTTCAGCTCGACGAGGTGGTCGAGGCGCTCCGCATGACTGTCCGCGGGCTCGTGGCCGTGGCTCAGCATGTGGCCGTCGATCAGCTCGACCTTGAATTCGTGCAGCGCCTTGATGGTGCGCTTGAGGAAGTCGGGGTCGTTGAGCGACCCGCGCTCGAACTCGTGCCAGGTGCGGAACTTCTCCTTGAACCCGCCCAGGTTCACGCCCTTCTCGACGATCGCCAGGATCGGCCGGTCCTCCCCCACCGCGATCGCGATCTCGTCGTTCACCGCCTGGGGCATGTTGAAGGTGCCGTCGGCCAGGGCCTCGCGCTTCGGGCAGACGGCGATCAGCCCCAGCGCGCCGCGGATCATCTTGCGTGCCTGGTCCAGCGGGAGCCGGCTGGCGCCGTAGGAGACGTTCACGCCCTTGAGGTCGAGACCGTCGACGATCGCATTCAACAGCGCGTTCACGTCCTCGTCGCCGGCGGCGAAGGAGGTCGAGAAGAAGACGTCGACGGCGACCGACTGCATCATGGGGCTCCTGCGTTGAGCGCCCATAATGATGTCGGGGCAACGCGATTGCCGAGTTACATCGCTGCAACCTCGGCCGCCCCGACCCGCTCACCGCACCTGCGTCACCTGCAGCGTGCCCGCCGGGGCGGGGCGGCAGAGGTCGGCGGTGGGGGCCTCGCCGCTGAGCCAGGGGGCCCAGTCGGCGGGGCCGAGCACCACAACCTGGCGGTCGTGGTAGGGGGCGACATCGGGACCCGGGGGGCAGGTGAGCATCGCCCAGGCCTCGCCGACGACGGGATCGGTGCGCCAGACGCCGGCGATGGCGAACCAGGCACGGCCGACCATGGTGAAAGCCCATTTGGACTTGGGCGGCTTCTTCTTCGGCGCGCCTTCCGCCGGGGCGGGCGGATCGGTGAATTCGAAGAAGCCGTCGACCGGGATGAGGCAGCGGCCCCCGTTCGGCATCCGGCCGTCGCCGTCACCGATGCGGCGGCCGTCGGAGCGGAAGTTGTACACCGGGCGCTTGTTCGGCGCGGGCCAGCTCCAGCGGCGGGTGACCATCGCCGCGGCGAGCGCTTCCCCCTCGGCGCGGCGGATGATCTCGACCCGGTCGGTGATGCGGAAGCCGTCGAGCGGGGGAAAGTTGGGCATCCCCTCGGGAAAGACGAGCGGAATGCGCGTTTCGCCCCAATCCTGCGCGACTTCGCCCAATTGGGTGCGGCGATAGGCTTCGTTGCACATGCCGCCACCCTAACGGAGGGCGGCGGCGTAGGACAGCGTAGCTCCTACTCCCGCGCCGCGGTCTCCACGCCGGGCACGCCGGCCATGTCCCAGCGGGTCATCGTCACGCCGGCGCAGGCGTAGGTGGCGCGGTTCTGCCACGCGGCGGGCTTCATCGCCGCGGCGAGGCGCGGCTGCTTCGTCGCCAGGGTGCGGCGGGCGTCCTCCGGGTTGGCGGCGTGGACCAGGGTCGAGACCTTGGTGCCGTCGAGCAGCTTCGCGTTCGAGAACGGGCCGAAGTCGCCGAGGTAGAGCACCTCCCCAGCGGCGACGCGCAGCATCGGCGCGCCGAAGCAATGGGTGGTGGGCTCGGTCACGGTGCCGCTCGAGAGCGAATCGAGCACATAGGCGCCCGGGGTGACGCGGTGGAGCTGAACCTCGTAGGCGGCCTTCTTCTCGCGGCTGGGCACCGACACGTCGTAGGTCGTGCGGTCGCCGGTCTTCTTCCAGTCCTGCGGCCGGTAGATCACGTCGCGGGCGGCGGGGTCGTAGCGCAGGAGGGTGACCGCGCCCGACTTGCCGAGCGTCGCGGGCTCGGTGCGGCGGAAGGCGACGACCAGTACGGCCTCGCCCGGCGCCACCGCGAAGGTGGCGGGGTCGACCTTCTTGCCGGCCCACACCAGCCCGGGCGCGGACAGCGGGGTGGCGAGGCGCAGCGCGGGGTCGGGCGCGTCGGTGAAGCGCAGCCGCTCGGTCACCTTGCCGGACACGGTGGGCGCGCCGACGAGGGTGTCGAAATAGCCGCTGCGCTGCGCGTCGGTCATCGCCGCGACGCGCGCCGCCTCCGCCGGCGGGACCTCGACCAGACGCCAGCCGCGGATCATCAGGCAGGTGCGGCGGTTGGCGCGGCGCAGCTGGCCTTCCTTGATCTTGCCGGCGATGAAGCCGCCGATGCCGCCGCCGATCCCCGCCGCCAGCGGCGAGATGACCGCGGGGTTGTAGAAGAACGGCACCGAGCCCGAGGGCGTGCGCGAGCCGCGGGCGATGAGGCGGCATTGCTGCCAGTCGGCGTTGTATTGCGCGCGGGTGGCGCCGGGCTTGTTGTAGAAGCGCGAATCCTTGAGGTCGCCGGCGGCGTCCTTGGCGATCTCCTCCGGCGAGTCGGTCGCGTCGACCGCGGTCTGCGGCACCGGCTTCGCCGACTGGTCCCCGGTCGGCACCAGCAGCATCTCCTGCTGCTGCGTCGCCGCCGCCGCCCCCGCAGCCGACGCGCACAGCATCGCCGCCGCGGCCAATGCGGCCGCCCCTCTCCCCCCGTTCATCGCGATCCCCGTTTCGAGCGTTGTTCGTCGTGCCACACAACATAGGTTGGCGTTAAAAGGGGGTAAAGCGGGGCGTGGTCTAAGGTTTCGACACGACGGCGGGGGCGGCTGGTCTTCGGGGTTGCTTGCGGGGAGACGGCGATGTCCTTCGACGCGCGGGATTTTTCCTTGGCGGTGGGTGGGCGAGCGGCGCGGGTGCTGCCGCGGGGCGGCGAGGCGAATGTTGAGAAGGTTGAGGCGCTGGCGCGGAATCGGGGCGGAGGCGCCGGGATCGGGCGGTGAGGCGCCCGCGAGTCGCCGCTGGCGCGACGGCGAGGCGACGGGCGCGCGACGGGGGCGCTCCGGGGGCGCGACGGCGAAGTGACGGGCGAGCGACGCGACGCGCCCGCGAGGCGACACGCGCGCGACGCGCAGGCGACGTTGACGCGACGACACCGCGACGCCGGC
>SXGT01354247.1_pt1 | contig 11683 bp, 9 predicted proteins | sample 3176221 | NCBI WGS metagenome assembly SXGT01 (sample SAMN11356862, study PRJNA531348) | freshwater metagenome | isolation source: freshwater sample F1-120 | place: China: Fuxian Lake, Yuxi | collected 2017-12-25
AATGTCAAGAACATCGAAGCGGGTCATGTATGTAGGTTTTTGGCGCATGTCGCGGGTAGCCAGGGGCGTAACTCCGCGAAATGACTCAATCACAAATTTCGCTGTATTGTGGCCATGTTCAATGTGCTGTCGAAGTCGGGTTGCACCATGATGTGGCTCGCGCTTCCGTCGCGGTCGCGTCGCTGCCATTGGCCAATGAGTCGAATCGACGAACTTCTGCCTGCCCAGCGGACGGAAGCTCCCGCTGCCTCGACGTTCACTGCGTGATGCGCTGGGCGGTTACGAGTCGGTGCTCGTCGAGGTCGTTGCGGTCGAAGGGAGGTACGGAATCAACCACCCGATTGCGCTGCGCTAGACGTCGACGCACCCACGGCGGCGCACGTGGTATCGGACGCGCATCGTGAGCGCGATCGCGCCGTGCACGTCAGCGTGCCGCTGCGCATGGTGGCGCACGCGATCGAAGTAGATTGCGGGGCCCACCCCGACCGGACGGAGTGCCGCGTCGATGAAGTGGCCCATGCGAGCGTGCAGCGAAAGAAGGTCGTCGGGCTGGAGTCGATATGACAACTCCTGCACGACGGTCGCGACCGACGGAAACTCCGCTCGCAGCAGATCCTCGCCGCCCTCATCAAGAAAGGAGTCACGAACTCGAAAAGTCGACAAACGACCGAGAACGTCCGAGATCGCGCTGGAGTAGATGCTGTCGGGCCCCGACCACTTCAGGTCGCTCACCACGAACCACCCGCCCGGCTTCAGAACTCTACGAATCGACTCGACAAATGCCCGAGGCGTGGCGACGTGATGTGTTACGAAGACCGCAATCACGCCATCGAACGAACCGGGCGCGAAGCTCAGATCCTCGGCCAACCCACGAACTCGCCGGACCACCGCTCGCGATACGCCCCTAGACTCGGCCCCGAATTGATCGAGCATGGCTGGACAGATGTCGTAGCCGACGACGCTCCCACCGGGGATTTTCAGAAGCAGGTCCGTCCTCCACGACTTGAGCCCGCAGCCGATCTCCAGGACCGAATCGTGGGATGCAACTTCCCCAACGTGCGAGACCGGATTCGACAGCCACGCTCCGCCCACCTCGCGCAATCGCCCGCGGTTTGACCGAACGGCGACGGGGTCAGAGTACGTGCGCTCGATCGCCTCTCTGTCCGATAGATCGACGACAACGTCCACGATCACGGGCCCATCTGATCACGTTCATCTCGCCTCGCTTTCCTCGCCGCCTCCACGGCTGCCCACATGTCCTTCCACTCGCCCACATGCTCGCCGGCCTGCAGCGCCGCAGCACTTGTGTCGCTGCCGTAGGAGAGGTGGAAGCTTCCGCCACGTTCGCTCGCATTGCACATGACAAGACTGCATGGGAAGCGTCGCTTTCGCCACTTCACCCACGGCTTGCGGCATTGTGACGAGAATTTCTCCACAGAGGTACTGTTGGCGACCACACAAACGATGTCTATGTCTTGATCGACGACGCACTGGAGCAGGTATTCGGTGGACTCGGTTAGGATTGCGATGTCCACGCAGAGGATCGGCAGAACTCGAACCATGCGGTCCTGCTCGCCGGAAATCTCAAACACCGTGAAGGTCGGAACCGTACTACGTCCTATCGCCTCAGACCGGAGTCCACCCTCGACAACAGCAGGTTCGTTCTTGAGCGTTGCACGGCTTTTCCATGCGGCAGTAGCTTTCATAGCACCTGACTGTTGCCGCCACCACAGGCCCGCTTCGTTCGTAGCACGAAACGCACCATGGACGACGTCCTCTTCTCCGAGCCACTGGATCTTGTGCTCGTAACCGCCAAGCAAGACCGCCGCGGCGAGTCCCGCCTCCGGCAAGTCCGGTTCATAGTCATGGGGCAGCGCAAACTCTGGAAGCAAGCAGATGCCGGAGTGGGCGGCGACGAGACCATCGAGACGCGCACGGGCGCTCTGCCGCCCCTGCTCTTCAAAGCGTACGAGTCCAGCAGCTCTCAGCTCCGGATCGCCGTCGGCACCCAAGGCCGTCGGAGTCTGAATATACGTCAACCCGGCGCTCATATTCAGGCCCTCTGCCTTTACCTTCTCAACGTGAATCCGCCACGGGTACTTCATCGGGGGGCTGACGACTGAGGCGGTCGTGAGTGACGTTGTCGGAGTAAGGTCCACCTGCTGTAACCCATCTACTGCGGTGTTCCACTCGGGAACGGTTTCCATCGGACTGAAAACCGCATAATTTGGTCCGCTCGTGTCGGATGCGATGCACACGCTCACGCAGCCGTCCAATTTGCGGTAATCTGCTAATCCATCGAACAACTTAAAGGAGTGGGACACCGACGCTTCTACAATGTGTCTCCCTTGCCGTACTGGGCTCCGCTTCACGGGGACAAGCCGTGTCCCTAGGTTAACGCGCGACGAATCTGCGCCGCCGACCAGCGCGCGTGCAGGCTCTCCGTCGGAACCAACCCGGTCCAGGACCACGACGCCGACGTGAGTGGCCATTCCGCCGAAGCTGTGGACAATTGCTGTGTTGGCGCCATGACCGCGTAGGTATTGGCCGGCGGCGGGAGTTACGGCGTTTGCACGCTTGGTGAGACGAGCAAAGCACTCGACTACCTTCGTGATCCCTGTGCCTCCGAAAGGGTGTCCCTCAAGCAGTCCGCCCGAAGGATTTAGGAGCAGGTTGCCCTGGCCTGGCTGATAAGCCGTCAGAAAATTGATGACTTCCAGGTGGTCGGCGAAGAGATGAAGGTCTTCCAGGTTCAGAAGCGCAAGGGGAATGAAGGCGTCGTGATGCTCGACGAGCAGCTTGGATGGGTTCTTGGATCGGGGTGAAAATATTCCAATGTCCATCGATGCTGCGTCATATGCCCTCGCGGCGGCCTGCCGCGTGGCGACGAAGCGGTCGCGGGAGTCCCGGCTAAGAAGTTCGACGAAATCACTCGCGATTGCGCTTCCAGTGATTGCAACATCGGACTCCGATGTCTTGCCGTCCGCCAGCGGAAGTCGGCTCTCCGAACTGAGAAGGAGGGCACTGGCACCATCGCAGAACGACCCCGTGTACGCGCGATGGATGGGGTCCGCAAATACGTTCGTTTTCCCCGTGCTCAGGCGGTCAAAGAGCTTCTCGAATTCGGACCGTGACCAGTCCTTTCGGAGATATCGACTCCACTGTTGAAAGGCGAGTGGATTGTGTGCACAGGCCTCAAATGCCAAGATCGACAATTTCTTGAAGAGCTTGGAGACATCCGCAATCGCAAGTCGGCGAGTCCTGCAGTAGCCTGCGACCAGGAGGGCCGCTGCCACCGGCATCGAGAGGCAATACCTTCGGTCCTCGTCAGAGAGGGCACCCGCGACCGCGGAAACGACGTCCTTGGCCCAGCGCACGAACTCCTCATTCCTTTCGTCGTTGCGTATGGAGGCGAATTCCGCGGGAGTGAGCTTCTCTCCACCGATCACCAGGGCGGTCCTTCCTCTGCCGCTTCGAAGGAAGTCGATGGCCGCGACACAGGCTGTGAGGCCATTCGTGGCCGAGTCGATTCGAACCGGAAGCGACGGTGAGATTCTGCGCTCGCCGTTAGAATGCCTTACGGTGATTCGCTGCTGAACCTGGCTGGCAAGAAGCTCTATTGCGCCTTCGCCAGCGAGCGAGGGGAATTGACAGGAGACGAAGAGGCCATCGACCCGAACCGGGGTGTAGCCAAGCGCTTCATTTGCTGGAGTCGCCAGAAGGGAGACGAGCGGCAGTTCGAACTCGGCCTTGGCCCGGCCATCTGCCGGAACGTAGCCATAGTTCTTCGTACGCGCCGCAGAATGTATGAAGATCGGCTCCATTCGCCCTCCCGCCCATGGCGTCGCTCAGTTCCCGCTGAGTCGCTGCTGACTGTAACTTGATCGCACGTGTGGCCGCAAGCGCCAAGAAGGCGCCCCAATCCCGCGGCAAGGAAGTTGCTTATTGCTGGCTTCGGCCGGCCGCGGAGAATGGACGGCGATCATCGATTGGGGCGCCGTTCGGTTGGCGGCAGATTCGAGGGGTGAATCCGGAGGTCTTCCCGCGAGCGACGGTCTCGGACACCGCTCGCGGTCCCCACCGTCTGGGGGCCCAGGACCGCCGTAGTGAGATCACAACGCCCCGTCTGGCCGCCCAGGATGCCCGTGGTGATCTCGCAACGGCCCGACTCGTCGACTCAGGCGGCCCCAGGTGACTTCACGTGGGACCCTCCGGCCGCCCAGGGAGGGCAGGGCGACTTCGCAACGCCCATCGGGGCCAACCAGGACGCCCGTTGCGAGTCCGGTCGCCCGCCACGCGCCCGCCGGATTCCTGCCCTCCTGACCTCCTGCATTCGTCAGCGTGAGCGCGTCCGTCGCCGCCTCCCAAAGAAAAACGCCACGACTTTCTTGCCCCGCCCGCGGCCCCGTCGCAAATCACGCCCCATGAGCGACCCCTACATCGATTGCTTGGAAATCCTGGGCTACGGCCCGCATGCGGTCAACCAGATGGGCACCCTCCTGGTGGGCCTCGACCTCGACCTCGATCCGGCCATCGAGGTCATGCGCAACCGGGTCTCGGCACAGACCGGCCTCGTCGCGGAGCTGTTGACCAAGGCGGGGGCCGTCGAGGCCGTCACGTACGCAGGTCAGCACCCGCAATTCAACCCCGTCGTCGCTGGGCACGACCTGCTGGCGCGGGCCGCCGACTACGTCAAGTCGCAGCCGGGCGGCGCGGTACTCAAGTCGGACCTGCTGGACGGGCGCACGAAGACCGCGATGCGCAAGCTGCGCGGCTCCAAGCTGGCCGGCTTGCTCGCGCACGCCATCACCTTCTTTGGTACCAAGGGCGCAAGCCTCGGCGAGGCCGTCTCCCGCAAGGCCGAGCTGGTCTCGACGCACCAGGCGCTGGAGAAGCTCAACACGGACGTGCGCGTGTCGCGGACGGAGCGGCGCGAGTTCACGCCCGAGGTCGAGGCCGCCCGTGCCCGCTGGCTCGACACGTACGTCGCGGCCAAGCACCTCGCGCGCTGTGTGCTCACGCTGCACGCCAAGCTCGACCTCCTGAGCGAGATCTTCGACGACCTGGCCGAGGTCCACGCCGTCCCCGGCGTGCGCGACTGACGCGCCCCCCACCGTAGTTCGTCGGGCGACCTCACGCCGCCTGGCTCAGCAGCCGTGTCATCGTCTCAGGATCGCGCTCGATGGCGCGCAGCAGCGCGAGGGCCGGAGCGTCTGGCGTGGTGCGATGCTGCTCCCAGTCACGCAGCGTGCCGATGGGCAGCCCGAAGGCCTGCGCGAACTGAAGCTGCGTCATCCCGAGCCGTTGCCGCAAGACCTTGACGGATGAGACTCGCCTCATGGACCCAAGCTCCGCCGACGTCAGCGGTGGCGCATCGGGATCCGCCAGAGCCGCAGCAGTGACCTCATCGTCAGTCATGGCGTCCACTCGCTCCCAGTCGCTCGTTCCGCTAGGCATGGCGTCCGGGAGGTCGACGCCATGCTTGAGCCGGCTGTCCTTGGCCTTGTTTCGGTCCCGCTCGTACCTCACTCAGTAACGCTACGACCAGCCCGTAGTCCGGTCAACGTCTGCGCGTAGGCGGCACGCCGGCCCCTCTCCGAATCCCACTGCCCCGCGAACGCCGAGACGCCAGACCCACCGCGAGCGGCGGGCTCGGGCAACGCGAAGCGAGCTGTGTTGCCGCAACACTGACGGCGCGCCCCGCGCCGCGCGAGGACCGCGAGCGGTGTCCGAGCCCGTCGCTCGCGGGAGGGCGTCCGCCCCGCGTCCTTGCCTCCCCAACCGCGCGATGCTACCCCCGGCCCGAGGGGAGGACTCATGGCGCTGCACGGCTTCTTCGACTACGACGGCACGGGAGACGCCGATGCCGAGGCGCTCGAGCTCCTGCGCGACTTCACCGACGCGCAGTGGCAGGCGCTCCTCGCGTTCACGCAGACCGAGCACTACCGCGCCGGACAGTCGCTGTTTGCCGCGGGCGCCCTCGAGCGCGCGCTCTACGTCGTCGCGGACGGCCGGCTCGAGGTGCTGTCGCCCAAGGACGGCCGCCGGATGTCGACCATCGAGGAGGGCTCGGTCGTCGGCGAGCAGGGCTTCCTGGATGCGCGACCCCGCTCGGCCGAGGTGCGCGCCATTACGGACGCGCACGTGCTCAAGCTCTCGCTCGATGCCTTCGACCGCTTCACGGCGCTCCATCCCGACCTCTCGCGCGCGTTCGTCTTCGATCTGGCCCGCATCCTCTCGCTCCGGCTGCGCCAGTCCAACGCGCTGCTGGTCGCGAGGCGCTAGGTGGCTGCCACGAAGACTGCGCTCTTCTCGCCGTTCACGGCCTACGCCTCGCGGGTTCCGACGTGGGCGTGGCACCTCGGCCGGGTCGTCTCGCTCGCCTCCCTCGCGGCGCTCATTGGGCTCCTCCTCACCTCGCCCGAGACCGGCCTGCGCGCCGTCTGGGGGCTCGCAGTGCCCCTCCTGCCGGCGGTCTGGCTCATCGCGCCCGGCCTTTGGCGGAACGTGTGTCCCTTTGCCACGATGAACCAGCTCCCCCGGCTCTTTGGCTTCACCCGCGGCCTCACGCTTACGCCCGCCTGGCGCGACGCGGCCTACGTCATCGGGTTGCTGTTGTTCTTGTTTCTGGCCTCGGCCCGGCAGGTGCTCTTCAACGAGAGCGCGGACGCGACCGCGGGCCTGCTGCTCGGGCTGCTGTCGGCAGCTTTCCTCGGGGGCGTCGTCTTCAAGGGCAAGAGCGGCTGGTGCAGCACATTCTGCCCGCTGTTGCCCGTGCAGCGATTGTACGGCCAGACCCCGTGGGCGGTCCTGCCCAACGCGTGGTGCAAGCCCTGCGTCGGCTGCGCCAAGAGCTGCTACGACTTCAACCCGACCGTCGCGCAGCTCGCGGATCTCTACGACGACGATCCGCGCTATTCGGGCTACCGCAAGTTCTTCGCAGCACTCCTGCCGGGGTTTGTGCTGGGCTTTCTCACGATGCCCGCCGAGCTCTCTCCGGGCCTGCGTCTCGTGCGCCTGTTCGTGTTTGCGGCGTCGAGCCTGGGCCTGTTTCTGACCCTCCAGACGTTTGCGCGGCGGTCGGCCTTCCGCCTCGTCGCGCTGTTCGCGGCCACCGCCATCACGCTGTTTTACGCCTTCGGGCTGCCGGTCGTGTTCATGAACCTGAAGGCTCTCTTCGGCCTCGCCACGCCCGACTGGGTGCTCTGGGCCTTGCGCGCCTTCGTCGTCTGCGGCGCGCTCTACTGGCTCGGTCGCACCCACGATCGCGAGCCCCGGTTCCTGGCCAAGGTCACCGGCCAGGGGGCCGTGCGCGTCAAGGCCAAGCAGGTGCTCTCCCGCCACGTGGCGAACGCCGCGGCGGCGCCCGAGGTCACCTTTCAGCCGACCGGCAAGAGCGTCGCGGCTCGGCCCGACCAGCCCGTGCTCGAGGTCGCCGAGGCTGCCGGGCTCAAGATCGAGTCCGGCTGTCGCATGGGGGTCTGCGGCGCCGACCCGATCGCCGTGCAGCAGGGCATGGAGCACCTCTGCCCCGTGGGCGACGACGAGCAGGCGACGCTCGAGCGCCTCGGCCACGCATCCAACACCCGGATGGCCTGCATGGCGCGCGTGCGGGGGCCGGTGACGGTTGCGCTCGTGCCCGACAAGCCGACCGGCAAGACCTACGAGCTCCTCCCCGCAGTGGGCTTCGATCCCGAGGTGAAGCGGGTCGTCATCGTCGGCAACGGCATCGCCGGAGTCACCGCCGCCGACTATGTGCGCCGCAATCACCCGACCTGCGAGGTCCACCTCGTCGCGCGTGAGCCGCACCACCTCTACAACCGCATGGCGCTCGCGCGCGTCGTCTACGGCAAGAGCGCGCTGCATGGGCTCTATCTGCTCCCCGAGGCCTGGTACGAGGAGCATCAGATCCAGTGTTGGCTCAACACTCGCGCCGTCGCGATTGATCGCCCGAAACGGCAGGTCGCGCTGGCGACCGGCGAACGCCTCGACTACGACCGCCTCGTGCTGGCCATGGGCAGCCGCGCGTTCGTGCCGCCGATCCCCGGCATCGAGACCCAGGGCGTCTTCGTCCTCCGCGACGCGACCGACGCCGTCGCCGTCCGCGGCTTCGTGCAGGAGCGGCGCATCGCTCGCGTCGTCGTGCTCGGCGGCGGGCTGCTCGGCCTGGAGGGCGCCTACGCGGTGCACAAGCTGGGGCTGCCCGTGACCGTCATCGAGCGTGGGCCCTATCCGCTCGCGCGGCAGCTGGACGCGCGCGCCGGTGAGCTGCTCACGCGTTGGCTCGCTGGCCTCGGCATCGACGTCATCGTGGGGCTCGACACCCTGCGCGTGCAGTCGGACGCGACGGGCGCCGTCAGCGGCCTCGAGCTCTCCGATGGCCGCACCCTCCCGGCCGGGCTCCTGCTCGTCTGCATCGGCATCCGCGCCAACACGGAGCTGGCGCAGGCCGCCGGGCTGACCGTCGGTCGCGGCGGCGTCCTGGTGGATTCAGCCATGCGCACCTCGGATCCCGCGGTCTATGCCGTCGGCGACGTCGCCGAGCGCGAGGGCCAGATCGGCGGGCTCTGGACCGTCGGAGTCGAGCAGGCCAAGGTCGCGGCCAAGAACCTTACGGGGCTGCCCGACCGCCTCGCCACCTTCGAGCCCATCCCGCCGGTCACCATGCTCAAGGTCACGGGGATCGACGTGCTCTCGGTCGGCGCCACCGGGAGCGAGCGCGAGGGTGACCTCGAGGTGGTCGTGGACGAGGCCGACGCGCACCGCTATCGCAAGCTCGTCCTGCGCGACGGCGCGGTCATTGGCGGCATCGTGCTCGGCCTCCCGGAGGTGTTCCCCCGAGTTACCGCGGCCGTCAAGGCCCGCAAGGACGTCGCCGGCCTTCTCAACCGCCTGCGCGCTGGAGACTGGGATGCGCTGTAGTGCTCTGTTGCTCTGGGCTGTGGCTGCGGTGGCTGCGGCAGAGAAGCCCTTGGTCCTCCACTTCATCGGCGACGTGAACTTCGCCGCCCGCCGCCTTCCGCGCACTCCGGAGGCGCTGGCGGCCGAAAACCCGCTGCGCGCGATGACCGAGCGCTTCAAGACTGCCGACCTCGTCGTCGCCAACGGCGAGGGCCTCCTCACGCGGTCGCAGCTCAAGTCCTATGGCGAAGAGCGTCTCGACATTGGCGCGCCACCGGTGTGGGCCCGCACCTACCGCCCCGCGGGCGTGCACCTCGTCGGTCTCGCCAACAACCACAGCTGGGACGGCACGGCCGGCGACGTGCTCGACAACCGCGCAGCGCACCTCGCCGCGGGCGTGGCGGTCTATGGCACCGGCACGACGCCGGAGGAGGCCGAGGCGCCGTACGTCCTAAAAGGAGCGACCGGTCGCTGTCGCCTGGCGATCGTCCCGGCCACGCTCAAGTCGAATCGGCGTCCCAGGAGCGGCGCGAGTGTCGCGTTCTACGAGGGCGCCTCGGGGGTCGAGCGCCTCGCCGCACGGGTCACGGTACTCGCCCGGGAGGGGTGCTTCGTCATCGTGTCCGTGCATTGGGGCCGCGAGGTCGTCCCGACGCCACCGAAGGACGTGGTCGCCGCAGCGCATCGGCTGGTGGACGCGGGCGCGCGGGTCGTCGTCGGTCACCACCCGCACGTGCTGCAAGGGGTCGAGCTGCGAAACGGCGCCGCCATCGCCTACAGCATCGGCAACGCGCTGTTCTCCAATCGCGACCCGGACAAGCGCCGCTCGGGCGTGCTGGCCGTGACGCTCACGGGCGATTCCAGCCTCACCTTGTCGGAGCTCGCGCTCTGGCCGGCCGAGATTCATCCCGGGGACTTCACGCTGAGGCCAGCGACCGAGAAGCAGCGCACTGCGACCTTGGCTCGGCTGCGCACGACGTCGGCCCCGTTTGGCACGCGCGTCGAGGAGCGCGACGGTCGGCTCGTGTTCACCGCCGCGCGATAGCGGTGCTTACGGCTTTGCCCCCCCGCGAATCCAGAGGTGCACGGTCTCCGCCACACCATCCGGGACGCCAGTCGGCCCCGGCATCTTGGGGCCGCAGGTGAGCACGCCGCGCGTGATCTTGGTGTAGAGCAGGCTGCTCTCCGGGTCCCCAGGGCGGACGCGCAGAAAACCGGGGCAGCTCGCAGGGACGTTCACCAGGGACGCGTAGGCCGATTCGGGCGTCGACAGGTTGAGCCCACCCGCTGCGCCCGAATGGCAGCCGGAGCCCGGAGTACAACCGCCGGGCGTCACGAGCTTGGAGTAGACGTTCTGGGCCCACGAGAGCACGGGCAGCTCGCCAAGATCGAACGTCGCGTCTGCAGTCACGACGCCGGGATCCGCGCCCCCGTCGGCAGGCACGTCAGCCACGGCATCCGGCGCGTTGTGGACATCTGAGCCCGTGACTACGTCCGCACAACAGCCGACGAGCGCCAGCGAGGCGAGGCCGAGGAGGTCGCGTTTCAGGTCGATTCGCACGCGCCGAGCCTAGCACGGCTCAGCCGCCGAGCTCCTCCAAGACCGTGAGCGGATGCGACCGGGCGCTCACCTGCGGCCAGAACCGCTCGATGGTCCCATCCGCGCCAATGAGCACCGTCACGCGGCTGGCCGACTTCTGGTTACCGTTCTCCGCGGCGCCGTAGGCCAGCCCGAGCTGGCGCTTCGTGTCGCACAGGAGCGGGAAGTCGAAGCCGAACTTGTCCGCGAAGCGCGTGTTCGCTGCGGCGGAATCGAAGCTGGCGCCAAAAATACGAATGCCGAGCGCGTCATAGCGCGTGCGTAGGTCGCGGAACCCGCAACCCTCGGCCGTTCAGCCAGGCGTGTCGGCGGCCGGATAGAACCAGATGAGCACGCGGCTTCCGCGCAGGTCCTTCAAGCGGATGGTCTCACCCGTGTGCGCGATGGACACGAAGTCGGGGGCCAGATCTCCAGGGTTCAGCATGTCGTCCTCCTTGACGCGCGTGCTCCGTAGCATGTCGTGTTCGTTGGAGCCATCCGCCCCGGGCACGCTACGGGCTCAGCCGCACGTGCTCCTGGACCTCGGCGCGCGCACGCAAGGCCTGCACGAGGCGCTGCTCTTCGCGCACTCGCTGGCGGGCGAGGGCCGCGCGACGCGCTTCGTCCCGTGACGGCGCGGCCGCGGCGTCCGCCGGACCGACGACGCGGGCGATGACCCACCCGGCGCGTGTCCGCACCGGGCGTTGCCAGCCGGCGCCCGCGCCGGGAGCAAACACACGGGCCTCCAGCTCTGGCTCGGCGCCGCCGTGGTCGACGCGCATGGGCGCGAGCTTCTCGAGGCCCGCAGGCTCTGTGCCCTTGCGCAGGGCTGCCGAGGCCGCCTCGATCTGCTGCTTGGCCGAGGCCTGTCGCGCGGCCGCTGCGTTCGGGGCCACGCGCAGCAGCCAGCCGTCGACCATGACCGCCGCTCGAGCCGCGCTCATCGTCGCCAGCTCGGCGTCGACGTCCCCTTCGGAGATCGCGAGGTCGCCCAAGGTGTCGACGAGCCGACGCCGTTCTAGGCGCTCACGCAGTTCACTCCGGAGCAGCTCCAGGTCAATGCCTTGCGCCGCGAGCGTCTCCGGCTTGGTCGCCTCCGCAGGCAGACGTGCGAGCTCGGCCGCCACGTCCGTGTCCGAGACGACCACGCCGCGCGCGGCCAGCGCCACGGAGACGAGCTCGGCTGCAATCATGCGATCGAGG
>SXGT01613409.1_pt1 | contig 11683 bp, 6 predicted proteins | sample 3176221 | NCBI WGS metagenome assembly SXGT01 (sample SAMN11356862, study PRJNA531348) | freshwater metagenome | isolation source: freshwater sample F1-120 | place: China: Fuxian Lake, Yuxi | collected 2017-12-25
CCACAACGGCATCGAATACGGCATCATGCAGCTCCTGGCCGAGGTGTACGACCTGCTGCACCGCGGCGCCGGCATCACGAATCCAGAACTTGCCGAGATCTTTGACGATTGGCATCGGGGAGACCTGAATTCGTTCCTCATGGAAATCACCGCCAAGATCTTTTGCAAGCTCGATCCAAAGACCGGCAAGCACCTGGTGGATGTCATTCTCGATGTGGCAAGGCAAAAGGGGACCGGCAAATGGACCTCGCAGGAGGCGATGGATTTGCAGACGCCGCTGCTCACCATCGACGCGGCCGTCGCCTTGCGCGACATCTCCGGCTATGACGTCGAACGAGCCCAGGCAAGCAAGATGCTGGGCATCGCCGGCCCCGTCCTGAATGTCAACAAGCCGGCGTTCATCGAACAAACCCGCAACGCAACCTACGCGGCCATCCTGTTGACGTACGCTCAGGGTTTTGCGATGCTGCGCAAGGCGGACCAAGCTTACCAGTACGGCCTAGATCTCGCATCGATCGCCAAGATCTGGCGCGGCGGCTGCATCATCCGCTCGACGATGCTCGAACCCTTTCGAGCAGCGTTCACCGAACGCCCCGACTTGCCGAACCTGCTACTCTCGCCGGGCATCGCCACGGATCTGCTGAACCGTCAGGGCGATTTGCGAGCAACGGTCCGGTCGGCGGCCGGCCTTGGCATCCCCGCTGCCGGTTTGATGAATGCCCTTGCGTACTTCGACGCCTACCGCACCGCCCGGTTGCCTACGAACCTGACACAGGCCCAGCGCGATTTCTTCGGCGCCCACACCTACGAGCGCATCGACGAGTCCGGGAAGTTTCACACGAAGTGGGAGGAGTGACGGACTGCTTCGTGGTTCCGCGCCAACGTGGCGATGCTTGCGAAACAATTACCGAAAAAGGCGAACCAGCCATCATGATTGATCCAACTATCACTTGCCCTTCCTGCAAGACGGAAATCAAGCTGACAGAGTCGTTGGCTGCGCCCTTGCTTGAATCCACCCGAAAGAAATACGAGCAGCAAATCGCGGAGAAGGAGGCAGCCGTCGCCAAGCGGGAAGCGACAGTTCGGGCAGACCTGACCGCCCTTGCGGCGGAGAAAGAGACGCTTGACGAGCAGGTCGCCGCGAAGGTCAAAAGCGAAACAAGTAAGATCGCGGTTGAAGAGGCGAAAAAAGCACGCTTGCTCCTTGCGGGTGACCTGGACCAAAAAGTCAGGGAATTGGCGGACCTTCAGGAGGTCTTGAAGCACCGGGAAGAAAAACTCGCCGAGGCTCAAAAAGCCCAGGCAGACCTGATCCGTAAGCAGCGCGAACTGGATGACGCGATGCGTGAGGTGGAACTCACCATCGAAACCCGGGTGCAGGGATCGTTGCTGGCAACCCGTGAGCAAGCCAAGAAGGAAGCCGAAGAGGGCCTGAAGTTCAAGGTACTCGAGAAGGAAAAGACCATTCAGGACATGCAGAAGCAGATTGAGGAATTGAAACACAAGGCCGAGCAGGGCTCGCAACAACTTCAAGGTGAAGTGCAGGAACTGGAACTGGAATCGGTTTTGCGGGAGCGATTCTCGCGTGACAGTATCGATGCCGTTCCCAAGGGAGAACATGGCGGCGACGTGCTTCAACGCGTTTTCGGCCCACTGGAACAGTCGTGCGGCACTATCCTTTGGGAATCGAAGCGAACCAAAAACTGGAGCGACTCTTGGCTTGCCAAGCTGCGCGAGGACCAGCGTGCCGCGAAAGCGGAATTCGCCGTCATCGTTTCCCAGGTGCTTCCGAAGGGAGTAACAATTTTTGATTTTGTGGATGGCATCTGGGTAACGTCCCCTTCCACACTCGTTCCGGTGGGAATTGCCCTGCGCCATTCTCTGGTGGAACTCGCGCTCGCTCGCCAGGCGGCCGAGGGGCAGCAAACAAAAATGGAATTAATCTATCAGTACATGACCGGCCAGCGGTTCAGGCACCGCGTGCAGGCCATCGTGGAAAAATTCTCGGATATGCAGGAAGACCTGGAGAAAGAAAGAAAGACCATGACCCGCCTCTGGGCAAAGCGCGAAGAGCAAATTCGCTGTGTGATTGAATCGACCGCGGGAATGTATGGAGACTTGCAGGGAATCGCAGGGAAAACACTGCAAGAGATCGAGGGGCTGGAAGTGCAATTGCTTGAGGTTGCTGACAAACATTCTGAAGGAGAATCGAGCTAGTAGCACTCGTAATCGTGGGCAAGCTAGATTGCGCAAAGGGCCGGTCGAATCACCCATGATTCAACCGGCCCCTTTTTCGGCGTTAAGCATACGCGGGCTTACTTCTTCTTTTCTTCTTCCTTCTTCATCGGCGGCTGAGCGCCCGGCGGAAGGAGCGAGCGGACCAGGGCTGACGTCGCGCCGTTGTAGACGCGGACCACGCCTTCTTCGCCGCCGGACACGACGACCGAGCCGTCGGGGCTGGAGCCGATGGCGTAGACGAAGTCGGTCGCGCCGGCAAAGTTACGGATGTTGCCGCCATTGGTGGCGTTGAACGCCTTGACGGCAAAATCGCCGCCGCAGGTTAGGAACTCCGCCTTCTTGCCGATGAAAAGCAACCGCGTCACTTGCTTGGAATGGGCATTGATGGTGCGGGCTTGTTCGCCCTTCTCGAAATCCCAGATCTTGACCGTGTTGTCGCCGCCCGCGCTGGCGAGCAGCTTGCCGTCGGCCATCCAGCCCACGTCGAGGACGTGGTGGGTATGGCCTTCGAATGACTTCACGAATTTGCCATCGGCCAGGTTCCAGACCTTGACGAACTTGTCCGCCGAGCCCGTGGCGAGCAGGTTCATCTTCACCGTCTTGAGTTTGGTGGTCTTGTCCTTGGGATCAATGGCTTTCTGGTTTGGCTCCGGGACTTCGATGTCGGTGCCGAAGGCAAGGCCATAGACGGTATCGGAGTGTCCGTTTTTGAGATCGAAGGTCATCTTCCAGGTGCCGACTTCGAAGACCTTGACTTCGCCATCAACCGTCGGCTCACCGCCGCCCGTGCCGAAGTATTTCCCGTCAAGGGAGAAGGTGATGGCGACGACATAGTGGGCGAAGCCGGTGATCTTGTGGCGTTGTTCACCGGTGAGGGCGTCCCAGATGGCGATTTCCTTGAAGCTGCCGGTGACCAGATATTTGCCATCGGGCGACCAGGCCATGGATTCGACGATGGAAAGGTGGGAAGCCTTGACGTCCTTGCCGTCGTAAGTCTTGAGGCCAGGGGCCAGCAGCGAGCGAATGTGGGTACCCGAGCCGGCGTCGTAAATGTGGACGGTATTGCCTCGGCCGGCAGCAACGGTTGTTTTGTCGGGGCTGACGGCCACGGCGCGAACGGGTTTCACACTCGCCGGCGGGGTCGTGACCTTGGCAGCCTCGATCTTGCGCACGCTCGTCGGCGCCTTGGCCCCCTGGTCAATCCACAGCTTGACGAGAGCCAACTCTTCGGGCGTGCAAGGCTCTTCTCCCTTGGGCGGCATGGCGCGGGGGCGAGCAGCGAAGCGGCCAATTGATTTGTAAAGGATGCTATCGTCGGCTTTGCCGGGCTTGACAGTCTCGCCGCTCTTGCCCCCCTTCATGAGGAACTCGTAGCTGCTGACATCGAGCTTACCTTCCTTGAGGTTGCCGGAATGGCAGACCGTGCAGCGTTTGTAGAAGATCGGCTCGATGTCCTTTTCGTAGGAAACGGGATCCTTACGATCGAGCTTGATGATCTTGAGCGGGCCGGCGTCCTTCTTGTCCTGTGCGGACGCGGCCAACGGGATCAGACTGAGGCAAGCGAGAGTCAGGAAAATACGCATTGTGAAACTCCATGGCTAAACGGGAATCTACTTCGCGATGTTCACATTAATCTTGATTTCGTGCGTGAGCGTAACGTTGGTGTTGACGATGGCGGTAGCGCGTACCGTCAGGTTTTGCAGAGGGGCGATTGGCGTGCCTGCGGCAATCTTCAAGGTCATCTTCGCTTCGGTCGCCCCTGGGGCGATCGTGATCGAGTCTGCCGTAAGGCCCTTGATATTCGGAGGCAATATCAGTTCAACCTTGAAGGCATCCGCGTAGTCAAATTGCCGGGCGACCTTGACCAGGATGACGCCATCGGCGCCGACCTTGATCGTCGGATTCGGGTTATCCACGCTCAACGTGGCGACCTGCTTCGGAAGCACCGTCAGCTTCACCGGCGTCGAGGTCACAATCGTGTTCACCGGCTTTCCTTTGGGATCAGGCGAGATCGTCGCGAAACCGCGGAACACGATGTTATAGGTTCCCGGCGCTGTTGTGGGGGCCACCGTGAGAGCGGCGTTGATATCGTCTTTGCCCGGTGCAAATGTCAGGTTTGCGAAGGCAACACCGGCAGGCAATTCGCCTGGAACCGGTGCAACTTGCAATGCTGCTTTGAATTCCGGAAAGCTTCGCAACAGCTTGAGTGGGATATCGGCCTTGTCGCCCACCGAGATCACGACCTGATCCTTGACGGCCGTCAGCTTTCCCGGCGCCTTGCCGCGGACTGCCAGAACGAGATCCCGGTCGAGCCGAGTCACCGTCGGAATGTTCTGCTGGATCGGCACACCCCAGGTCACCGTCGCGGGGCGAGCCTGCTGGACGACCTTTTGGCCATTCACGACGGCAGTGCCAATCACCTTGACGGCGCCAGCAAACTCGGCTGCATTATCGGCAGCAACGACAACGAGCTGGGTGAATCGCATGGAGGCCCCCAGCGTTTGCGGCGGACAGGTGACGCCAGCGGGGAGGCCTTCCATGCTCAGATGGATCTCTCCCTTGTAACCGTCATTGCGCTGGACGTACACCGTATAGTAATGCGTGCCCCCCTGGCCTAATCGGCACGCATCTGGGCGCGTTTCATCGGCAGGCATCACAAAGAGCCGGAAGTCCGGCAATTCCTTCGTGATCCGCACTCGGTAAGTATGGGTCGGGTCAGCGTAATTATCGCCGGTATGGCTCCCAATCAGCACGTGGTACTTGCCGTCCGCCGGAACAACGAACCGGAACGGGACCGGATCGCGATTGTTGGCCGTGAAGTACCGCAGACTGAGCGAATCGGGGTTATCGTCGGTCAGAACGAATTCCTGCTTGGTGGCCAAATTCTTGATCAGCGCGTACATGTCCGTCGGCGCGCCGAGGCGATGGCTGAAGACTTCGATCATCAGGACCTGGTCCTTCTTCGCTTCGAAGACGTACCAGTCGCGGTCCCCCTTCTTGTCAATCCGGCCTGCAACTTCGCACGGCAGGGTGATCGCCTGGGCTTTCTCAGCCGTGTCGTTGTCATCATTCTCAAGGATCACGGGCGCCTTGGCGTACGTGATGAGCATCGGATTGGATACCCCGGTCGGCCCATTAAGACGATACTCGAAACCATCGAGTGCCCCTTGCAATGGCGTCAGCAGGCCCGAGTACTTCAGGGACGAAAGGGAGACCGGATCGCCAGGAGCGGGCACGTTCACGGTCAGTTTTTCAAGCACGCGCCCATCGAGGACCGCCTTGGGATCGGGAACTCCGCCCGGGAGGTTGCGACCATAGAGGGTAATTGCGGCGGTCTTGCCTGGCTCGATCATCATCGGGAAGATCGCGTCGATGTAAGGCGCCGCCGCGATGTTGAGGCGATAGAAGTACTCCGCGCCGCCGGCCGTGTAAGTGAATTTGTTAAGGCGGATGAGATACTCGCCGTCGTCGGCTAGGGCAAGATCGACCAATCCGTCCTGCCCGTAGGAAGCGCGATGGTATGCAATTTCCACTCCCTTGGGGTTGAGGACGCGGATTTCCGAATCGAGCCGGCTATCGATGCTGCCGGTTAGACAGGTGATGAGTACCCGCTGCCCTTTCTTGCCGAGAAAGCTTGTGTAATCAACATCCGTGCCAGCAGCGATCACGCCGGTGACCGTGGTGCCAATGTCTACTTTCTGCGCCTGCTCGACGTCGTTATTCGGCTCTTTTTCGGCGACTTCCTTGAGATCGCCGACCACGAAACGGCGCGGATTCGAGACGCCATTCTTGTTAACGAGGCGGACATCGTAAAAGCCCGGCGGCACGTCCTTGGTGATCGTGACGCTGAACTTGGTAACCGGCGGACGAACCGGCGCTTTTTCCTTGGGATCCGGCTTCTTCGTTTTCGGATCGAGCTTGGGTTCCGGCAATGGCGGAATGACGGCTGGCCCCTTGATCCCGGGGTGGCTGAAAATCAATTCCGTGGGCTCTTCGAGTTCGGTACCGGCGAATGTGACTTCAATCGTCGTGCCGACCTGGCCGCCGCTCGGGGTCAAGACGGTCAAGCGAGGCACGGGCCATTGATGCCCATTTACGATCTGGGCGTCGGCCGAGCGTGCCAAGAACGCCGTCGATAGCAAGCTGATCGCGATAGCAACACGGACAGCGTAACGAGTGCCGAGCATGCTGTTACTCTCCTGGACGATTCCGTGCCTGAGGGCACGCAATCAAGTTGAGCCTGAGCAGACAAAAAAGGGCCACCGGGCTGGTTGGCGTAAGGCGGGTTTCGATTCCGAACGGGCGAGGAAGGAAGCTAGGTGCTATGGTAATGCCACAACGTGCTGGGGTCAAGAACCTTCTGCACGGATTTTTGGGTTCGATCCAAACCGCTGCCTGCTCTCCGGGCTGGTCCACACTTCTCTTGCCGTAGAGCTTGACTGCTCCGTATCATGAGGAAGTGCGGCGGGGTAGCTCAGTCGGTTAGAGCAGGGTCTTCATAAGGCCAAGGTCGGCGGTTCAAGTCCGCCCCCCGCTACTTGAGGAAAGGTAAAGTGCCACAACCGGTTTGTGGCCCTTTTCTTCTTCAGATGGCCCGCTGGGCCGCGACAATCATTTCGCCTTCAACGGCCAACGATGATCGATTTCTCCGCCTTCCGTGAACGGATGCCAGGAGAACCGTCCATCATCACCGCGCCGGGCCTCCCGATAAATCCTCCCGGGGACATCATAGAGTTGGCCGACCTTGGAATGGCAGGCATTGCACGACATGCCTGCGCCGGCATACTTCGGCGGCGTGAATTTGCCGTCATCGACGACCACCGTACGACTCGGGACGAATTTTGCCTGGAGGTCAATCTTGGCGGTGTAAGTCACAGCCGAGGCTTTGAGTCCTTCGTTTTCAAATTCCCAGTTCCAGCTGTGCCGTTCGGCCTTGTCGATTGCAACATTGGGCCGATAAATCGTTCCGTCGTCCCAGTCTTCCTCCCTTTTTTCGTGCACGCGAACCTCGAAGACGTGTTCCTTGCCATCTTTGACGCGAATCAAGACGTCGTAGGCCCGCGTGCCGGTCGGGAACTGCCAGCGCCACTTGGGGACCAGGGAAAAGGCCCGCACATCGGTGTCTTCCTGCCAATAGACGATCTTGCCGGGCAGGTCGAGGCCGGTCACGTTCCGCCACTCTTTCTTGTCAATTTGATGCATGCCGCCGCTGTCACGCCAGGGAGCTACATCGTCGACGGGCGTAATCACGTTGAATTTCGACCGTCCATTGTTCATGGTGAACATGTTCTGGTAGACCGGATCCGACTTGTAAAACTTGAGGTTCTTGCCGACAGGGACCCCCTTCGGCATCATGGCGAACAGTTTGTTTTGTTGGGCCTTGGGCAGCCAAGGGCCCGCGTCGTCCTGGCAGAAGCCAGCGGCGGCGAACGTGAGTAACGACGCAAACACAGAGATTAAGTGCCGATTCATGGTAGTTCTTTACCCTTTCAGGCATCCTTTTTGGTGGCGATACACAACACGAGACAAAAAAAAACGACGAGGCCAAACACCCAAAGGCGTTCAACCACGTCGGTTTACTCGACAACGAACCTCCCATCACCGTGGGAGCGCCCATCACCTCGGAATTCGACGGCCAAAAATAGCAATGGCGGTTGGCCGAGTCACTTTTCTCGGCACCGCCAGTCATTGTTATACAGATCGATACGAAATATGCAAGCTGCCCTATTTACGCATATTCGCCACCCGCCATCAATCCGCCACTTCACCGCCGCTGGGCGTGATCAGAGCTCGAAGCTTAGCGGGGGCAATAGTCCGGGGGACGAAGCGCACTGCGCCATCGCACATCAGAACATTGGTGCCATTCTGAAAGTGACCGCCGATGGCCGGCACTTTGTCCTTATCCTTGGGCATTTGCAAATCGTCCGGCCTGGTCCAGGTCACAGGAACCTTACCTTCGGTCGCCAGCAGCGTGTTGGAGGTGCCGTCGGTGATGTCGGCCAAAGTCATTTGCTTGGTTCCGACAAACAGCGTCCCGTCGCCCGTGATGACCTGATAGTACGTCATACCAGGTTCCTTCTTCGCGCCGGGCAGCTCGTAAATCGCGGGCATCCGAGCGATCAACTTCTTGTTGTGGTCGCTATCCCACGGTTCGTCGAGCTTGAATTGCTTGTAGAGCCCATCTTGCTCGATGTACGGCAAGATTGCCACGCGCCAGCTGAGCAGCGGAGTTTTGCCATCTTTGCTGTAAATTGCGTGAGCGGGAAACGCCTTGCCCTGGTCGTGGTAGTTGTGAAACGCCAGGCCGATCTGCTTGAGATTGTTGACGCTGATCGCCCGATTGGCGGCCTCACGCACCTTGTCGATGGCCCCCTTTTGCTCCGGCGTCAGCTTGTCGTCGCCCGGTTTGGCGCGTTGCAGCACAAACAGAACGAGGCCCGATCCCTTTTCCGCGGCAAACTCCGTGGGCCGCGGCTTGTTGGTCCCTTGGTTACTGGCGCACACGGTCAGGCGATCATCGCCATCGAACTTGAAGATGGCAGGGCCAAGATCCTTGTCTGAATTGGGAGACATGTCGATCTTGCCGGCCCCGACGAGCTTGTAGGCGCCTTCCTTGGCCTGGTCGAGTACCTTCATGACCAGCTTGCCGTCCTTGGTGAACGTCATCCGTGCGACCGTGGTGAACTCCACCGGTAGATCCTGGCCGTTGGCAACCGCCTTGGCGAAACGCCAGGTGCCGACGATGCGGTCCTTGTCGCTTCGCTCGCCGGGCGGGGCGTGCTGGAATATCGGTGCAGCAATGCCCAGTTCGGTCTGTTGTTCTGTGAACGCTGCGTAGGTCGCAAGACTTGCACCCGCACCCAGTCCAGAGACAAGCAGCAGCGAGAGCAAGAGTTTGACATATTTCGTGATGGTCATGGTTCGAAGAACTCCTTCAGCGAGCACCGCCGCTGCGCCGGAAGCCCCGGTGGAGGCTCCGTTGCCCATGGCAAACGCCACGGCCGCCCGCGCGGTGCTCAGGGTTGTGACACTAGAAATCGCCGCATGGGCGCCGCTCTCGGCAAACAACGTGGCGAATAGAGCAGCCGAGGGGGCCAGTCCACGTCGGGCCAGACGGCTGCCAAGAAGCTCTCGTGCCCGCGCCAGGTACTTCTTGAATGCACCCGCAGTCACTCCGAGGCGCTCGGCCGCCTCGTCGCGCGTCTTCCCTTCCCAGTAGCACAACAACAGCGAAGCCCGATACTTTTCAGGAAGGCGATGCAGCTCTTCGTGAAGTATGGTGCGGAGCTCCCGCATCGTGAGATCGTCGGCAGGACTCGCTTCCGCATCCCTGGTTGGCTCCTCACGCCGGCGTCGACGGTCCGTGCGTGTTTTGGCCTTCAAGGCAAGGCGATAGGCGACCCCATGCAACCAACTGCTGACAGCCTCGTGCTTTCGAATCGTGTCGGCCTTGCGCGCCAGTACAAGAAAGGTCGCCTGGAAGACGTCCTCGGCATCCTGCTGGTGGTGCAGCACCCCGCGCGAAACGCCCAGTACCATTGGGCCGTGCCTCCGCACGAGGGTGGTGAACGCCGCCTCCTCCCGATCAGCGATGAATCGCTGCAGGAGTTGCAAATCCGACTGCTGGCCGTGGGATTGCGACGCCACTAGCTGCCGGATATGCCGTAGCACCATTGCGCCCTGAGTTTGTTCCATGATTTCCCCGCTCCAGGCTTCCTGCTTGACAGAATCATAGTACCCACGGAAAGCCGAGACGGGCCGAAGTTTTCTGGGAAATGTGCCGAAATGGTTGGCCGAATGCCGTGGACGCAAGATGTGGAGAACGGCTGGACACTTGTCAGCAAACGCAGGGCGAAGCACTAAGCGATCGCCTCGCGAATCAACGGAGCATCCTCGTTGATGAGCCGGATGGGCCGATTGTTGAGGGTGTTGACGACCGTGTTCGGATCGATGCCGAGCAGGTGATAGAGCGTCGCGCCGAAGCTTTCGACCTTGTAGAATGCGTCGCTGACTTGCTCGCCGCGCCGGTCCGTTGCGCCGACGACGCAGCCGCGCCGGAAGCCGCCGCCGGCAGCCAGCACGAACTGGGCGTAATCCCAGTGATCGCGGCCAGCACCTTGCGCGGTCCCGCAGCGCGGCTGCCGGCCCATCTCGCCGAGCGCGAGCACGATGGTCGTCTCCAGGAGGCCTCGCTGCTCGAGGTCTTCGAGCAGCGCCGACAGGGCGACATCGAACATCGGAATCTGTTGCCGACCCGCGATAAAATTCTCGCCGTGCCAGTCCCAGTAGCCGAAGCTGAAGTGGACGTTGGGCACCCCCGCCTCGATCAACCGACGTGCCAGGATGAAGTGACGCGTGCTGCCGGCCGGGTACCGGGTGCGTCCCATCTCGCCACCGGTGTAGCGTTCGATGTTGCGCTGCGGCTCCTTCGAGAGATCGAGGGCTTCGCGCAGTTTCGGCGAACGCAAAAGATCGAAGGCCGTCTGTTGATTGCGATCAAGCCCGGCGATCACCGGATCGAGCACATCTTGCCGGCGCAGGCGATTGTCAACCAGCCGCAGGAGGTCGGCATCGCGTTGGAATGCCGGTAGCTCGATTTGCGGCGTTAGCATGCGGGCGACGTCATCGCGGCGTTCGATCGGGTCGAAGATGAACGGGTTATGGGCCGGGCCGAGAAAGCTGGGCGCAATCGCATTGTTAATGTGGTGATCGATCTTGCCGAGCACGGTGAAGGTGGGCAGATCATCCGGGCCTGGCCGCAAACGCGAGACGACGCTGCCATACATCGGATACTGCGGCGTCCCGGTGGGGAGGCGCGGATTGCCGGTAAGCCAGTACATCGGAGCACGCGAATGATCGCCGGGACGGTTCATGGTCGTGACGGAACGAATGATTGTGTACTTGTCCGCTTGCTGGGCGAGGCGTGGCATCAGCTCGCAAACATCGAGACCGGGCAGATTGGAGCGAATAGGCCGAAACTCGCCGCGATAGTCCGCCCCGGAATCGGGCTTCATGTCGAACATATCGGTATGCGGCGGCCCGCCAGCCATCCAAACGCAGATCATCTGTTTGGGACGTCTTGGCGAGCCGAGCCCTGTCAAGGCCCGGGTAGGGTTCGTTTGTGCCTGCAGGAGATCGAGCATACTGACGCCGCAGAGCGTCGCTCCGCCAATGCGCAGGAACTGCCGGCGGTTCATGCCACGGAATGAACTGCAGCCGATGTTCATGAGAGCCCCCCCAAATGCACAGCGATCGTCTTATATCGTCCTATTCTGCCATTCGGCGTGAAGGATGCAAGAGAAATATGCGCCGGCGAGAATTCTGGCTCAAAACTTTCTCCGGTGAGCACACAAACCAGTGAACGCCCTCGGGGTATGTATCCCTGAAGAAGAATAACGTCCGGATATCGTTGTCGGCCTGTAGGGTGGGTCGAGCGCAGCGAGAC
>SXGT01810009.1_pt1 | contig 11683 bp, 8 predicted proteins | sample 3176221 | NCBI WGS metagenome assembly SXGT01 (sample SAMN11356862, study PRJNA531348) | freshwater metagenome | isolation source: freshwater sample F1-120 | place: China: Fuxian Lake, Yuxi | collected 2017-12-25
ACCGGACGCAGCCCATAAATGGACATGCCGATCGCCGCGCCAATGATGCCACCCTCGCTGAGCGGCGTGTCGATCACGCGATCCTCGCCGAACTCGTCGTAGAGGCCCGAGGTGACGCGGAAGACGCCGCCCACCTTGCCGACGTCCTCCCCGAGCAGGACGACGCGATCGTCGCGCTTCATCTCCAGCCGGAGCGCGTCGTTGATCGCCTGCACCATGTTCATCTGCGCCATGTTCGTTCCTCTCGTTCTCGTGCGCCGGCTCGTCGTTGCGAGCGCCGTCTTGCGGAGTCGCGTGCCGCTCGCCTCACCCGCGTTCGCGTGCTCGGCGGCACATTGGCCCAAGTACCCAGTAGCCCCGATTACCCAGTAGCCCAGATTACCCAGTAGCCCCAACACCTAGCGGCCCAATTGCCTAGTTAACCAGCGAGCCAGTTGCCCAATTGGCTAGCCGCATTACCTAATGACCCTTCGGCGCGCGGGGGCCGAGCGCGAGCTCCTCTTGCTGTTCGCGAAGGTGCCACGGCAAATCGGCGTACACGTCGTCGAACAAGGAAGTGAGCGGCGGGGCGGAAGTCTTCTCCGCGACGTCGATCACCCGCTTGAGCTCTTCCTGGACTTCGGCCTCGATCCGGGCCTGATCCGCGTCCGACCAGCCGATGCGGTCCTGAAGGAAGAGCCGCAAGCGCCGCAGCGGGTCGAGCGCCTGCCACGGATCGACCTCCGCCTCGGGGCGGTAGCGGCTTGGGTCGTCGCTCGTCGAGTGCCCGGAGAGGCGGTAAGTGAGCGCCTCGATCAAGGTCGGCCCCTCGCCAGCCGCGGCACGCGCGACGGCGGCTCGCGTCGCCCGGACGACGGCAAAGACGTCGTTGCCATCGCAGCGCACGCCCGGCACGCCATAGGCGACGCCCTTCTGCGCAAAGGTATCGCTCGCGGTCTGTCGCTCGGTCGGGACGCTGATCGCCCAGCCGTTGTTGCGGCAGACGAAGACGTTCGCGGTGCGATAAACACCGGCAAAATTGAGCGCGTTGTGAAACTCGTTGCTGCTCGTCGCGCCATCGCCGAAATAGACGATGGCGACCAGCGGATCGCCCCTGAGCTTGGCGGCCCAAGCGACGCCCATGGCCTGCGTCATCTGCGTGCCGATGGGCGAGCTCACGCTGCCGAGTCGCTTGTCGCGGTACGACCAGTGGTCGGGCATCTGCCGACCCTTGGCGACGTCGTTCGCGTTGCCAAACAGGTTGTCGAAATATCGTTGCAGCGGCATCCCGCGAAACAGCGCGCCGCCGAACTCGCGGTAGCAGGGGAACATCCAGTCCGACTCGCGTAGCGCGAAGGCCGTGCCGAGCACGGTCGCCTCTTCGCCGAGCGAGCCAATGTGGAAGCCGATGCGGCCCTGACGCTGAAGCAGCACGGCGCGCTCGTCGACGAGCCGCGTGCGCAGCATCGCGCGATAGAGCAGCACCACCTCTTCGTCCGTGAGGCCCGGATCTTCGCCGATGAGCGTGCCGTCCGGAGACAGAACGCGCACGACGTCGTCCGCAAGTACGTCCTCGGGCTTGCGCTGCGAAGTGGACCTCGCCGTCGCTGCCGTCGCATGCACGTCGGTCGTCATTTGGGCGGCGACCTTAGTCTCTCGCGCCCCGACTTGCCAGGGGGTGCCAAGCGCATCCCGCGGCGGCGTCGCTGTCGCAGCGCGTCAACGACGATCCGAGCGCGTTCGCGCGCTGTCCTCCCGCCAGCGTCGCGCGGCTGAGGGCGCGGCTCTCGGACTCACGATGTGAGAATAACCGGAGGGCGCACGTCTCACGCGGTCGGCGATCGGCGAACGAGGCGCCCCAGAGGAACGAGCGCCTGCGCCTCGAGCACCGCCGCCTCGTGCATCTGCACCGCGTGTACATCGCTGCCAGGCTCCGCCTCGAGCACGTTGCGGCCAGGCTCCGCGTCGCGCATGTCGCCGCCAGGCTCCGCGTCGCGCGCCGGCTCATCGGCGACGATGCCGTGCTCGCTCGCCACCCGCAGAGCTCCCTCGCGAGCGGCGCGAACACGCTCGGCGAGCAGCGAGGCGGCGGCCTCATCGTCCTTCCCCTCGGCGCGCAATACGCCCTTCACGAACACCTCGGCGGCCTTGTAGCTCGAGCGGACGAGCGGCCCGCTCGCGACGTAAGCGAACCCGAGCGCCTCGCCCGCCGCGCGGTATCGATCGAACTCTTCGGGCGTGACGAAGCGCGCGATCGGCGCGTGTCGGGGCGTCGGTCGCAGGTATTGCCCGATGGTGACGACGTCGACGCCGACCTCGCGCATGTCGGAGAGCGCGGCGAGCACCTCGTCGTACGTCTCGCCGACGCCGACCATGAGCGCGCTCTTGGTGAAGCGCCCCGGGGCGCGCTCCTTCGCGCGGCCGAGGACGGCGAGCGACTGCTCGTAGCTGCAGCGCGCGTCGCGGAAGGCTCGCTGCTGCGACCGGACCACCTCGACGTTGTGGGCAAACACGTCGGGCGCGGAGTCGACCACCTCGTCCACCGAGCGCGCGTGACCGAGAAAATCACCGACCAGCGTCTCGATGAGGATGTCGTCGCGCAGCTCGCGGAGTCGCCGCACCGTCGTCGCGACGTGCGCCGCGCCGCCGTCGAGCAAGTCGTCGCGATTCACCATCGTCATGACGACGTAAGTGAGCCCCATCGCCGCGATCGCGCGCGCCACGTGCTCGGGCTCGCGGCCGTCGACGGCGCCGCGCGGATTGCCGGTCGTGACCGCGCAAAAGCGGCAGCCGCGCGTGCACACGTCGCCGAGCAACATCACCGTCGCCGTGCCCTCGCGCCAGCACTCGCCGACGTTCGGGCAACGCGCCTCTTCGCACACGGTGTGGAGATCGAGCTTGCGAAGCGTGCGCTTGAGCTCGTGGTACGTCTCGCCGCCCGGCGCGCGGACCTTGAGCCACGGCGGCTTGGGCGCGAAGCGGCTCGTGTTGCTGCCGTCCAGAGTCATCGCTTCGCTCCCGGGTGCCGCTGCTCTTCGACTGTTTCCTCGTGGCCCGCGCGGTGCGCGACGTGCCGCGAGGCATGCTGCCGCGAGCCCTGACCCGCGTGCTCGCCGACGCGCGCCCTATAGCATGCCCGAGCGCCGGTCGCGTGAGCTCGTCCTCCAGGCGGGTCGCAGGCAGGATGGCCTCACCGGGTCCGACGGCCCGAGCGCGGCGCGCGAGCCATCGACGGCGCGCGTCGGGAGAGTTCGCTCGGCCCTCGTCACTCGAGCGCGATCGACAGAGACCATCCGGCGCCCGTGACGCCTTGGGCCGGCGTGAGCGCGAGGTACGGGGCGACTGCGACACGCCGCGCCGCGACGCGCCTCCGTGCGACGCTCCCCGATGCAGCGCCTTCCGCATCGACGCGACTCATTGCGACGCGTCTCGTTGCAGCGCCTTCCGCGTCGAGGCGCCTCCGTGCGACGCGCCCCGATGCAGCGCCTTCGGCGGCGAGGCTTGCTGACTCCGCGCGGTCCTCGTCGCGCGCTTTCCCGCCGTCCATGGCAGCGAGGCCGACGCCTGCGGCTGCGATCGCTGCGGCTCCGCTGATGCCGAGGCCGAGGACGAGCCCGAGATCGCGGTCGAGTCGCGCGTTCGCCGCGGCCGGCTCGAAGCCGCCCGCGCGATCGCACGCGGTCGCGCTGCAGTGCTCGTGGATGTCGCTCTGCGCGGCCGAGAGCTCGACGCCGCTCGCGACGGCGCCCGCCGCGAGGGCAACGCCGACGCCGCCCACGACCCATGCCCAGCGAGGGGCGCTCGCGTCGCCCGGAGCGCCGACCTCGATCGTGAACGCGTCGCCAAGGGCGAGCGACACCTCGCGTCTCCAGGCGACCTTGCCCGGCGCGAGCGCGACGACCTCGTGCGTCCCCGCGTCGGCCGCGAGCTTCGTGCCCCAGCGGCCACGCGCGACGACCGCGCCGTCGAGCTCGACCGCGAGCGCTGGCATCGCCGCCTGCGTCGCGGGCGGCACGACGAGCGTCACGAACGCGAGGCGGTCGCCGAGCTCCTTGAGGCGGCCCTTCGCGTGGACGACGCGCGAAAATTGCCCGCTTTTCTGGGCAAGTTCCGCCGCCACCTCGTAGGCCGCGTGCGCGCTCGCGAGCTTGCCGATGCGCTCGAGGCAGCGCGCGAGGTGAAGCCTTCCGCCCACCGCCGCAGGCGCGAGCTCCACGGCTTGCTCGTACAGCGGGCACGCCTTTCCGGGATCGCCGGCATCTTCGAGCTTGCGCCCCTCGGCGAAGAGCCCCTCGGCCTGCTCGTTGTGCTCGGGCGCCGGCGCTTCAGCGCGGGCCACCGAGGGCACGGCGAGAAGCAAGCCCAACGCCACCAACTGGAGCCGCACGACGCGGACCATTGTGGCGAACGAGGGGCTCGCCACCTAACGAAAAGCGTATGCGCACGAAGCGCGATGTGGCCTCACGTTCGCGGTGACCGTCACGCGGGTTCGCCCCCCAACGAAGGGCGTATGCGCGCGGAGTGCAGCGCGCGCCACCGAGTGCATCGCAACGTTCGAGCGCGCGGGAAGCGTCAATAGAAGCTCGTGCCGACGGGATCGGGCGAACCTCCGCGCCACGGTTTACGCCCGCCCGCCCGGCGCGTGCCCGGTGCCGGAGCGCCCTTCGACGGCGTGCCGCTCGCGGCAGCGGCGGCGGCATCGAAGTCCCGCGCGCTCACCGCGGTCGCTGGCGTTTCCGCGTCGCCCCGATCGCTCGCCTCCGCCGACGTCGCCGACGCTGCGACTCCGGAGCCCGCGTCTTCGTCCGTGATCGGAGCGGGCGCTTGACCAACGACGGCAGCGTCGCCAGTCATCGGCGGTTCGGATGCGTGCGATGGCGTGCGGCCTTCGTTGCCGCCGACGTCGCCAGCGCCGTTCGGCCAGGCGAGGTACACCACGAGCGCGGCCAGCCCTAGGCCCGTGAGCACCGCGCTCGCGACCACCCCGGCGAGTGAGCGGCGAGGCGCCGGCCCCCACGGCGCACTCGTCACGGCCACGCTCGGCGTCGGCGGCCGCAAGGGATCGGCACGCTGCGCGACGGCCCACGGTGCCGCCGCAAGCTGCGCGCCGAGCTGGCTGGCATGAACGTGCCCTTGCGCGGCGACGGCCGGGCCCCCGCGTTGCGCCGACGCCTCGGCCAGAGAGCCCGACGACACACCCGCCCACTGCGCAGCGACTGCCGGCCCCCCGCGTTCCCCCGACGACTCGGCCCGTGAGCCCGACGACACACCCGCCCACTGCGCAGCGACTGCCGGCCCCCCGCGTTCCCCCGACTCGAGCAGCGCGGTCGCCTCGGGATCCCCAGAAAACAGGCGGTCGCCCGAGCGCATCAGCGCGGTCGACTCCTCGGCGTCGCCCGTGAGCTCGCCGAAGGGGCTCGTTCCTTGCGGCGCGGAAATGCCGGCGCGACGGCTCGAGCTCGAGCGGTCTCGCGCAGCACCGCCGTCGCTGTCGCGAGCAACAGGCCACTCGGGCACGACGGTCTCCGCGTTGACGACGTACTCGCCACTCGAAACAGGCATGACCTCCCCCGAAGGACACGCCGGCGCCGCGGCACCGTCGCGCGAAGCCGGGTGTGGGCCGCTCGCCGCGGCAGTCGCGCCGGGGTGCGCCCCGAGCGGCGCTGTCCCGTGCTGAGGACCCGCGTCGTCCCATGCGTCCGCGCGGCCTGCCTCGTGCGCGCCCGATGCGTGTGCGCCCGATGCGTGTGCGCCCGATGCGTGTGCGCCCGATGCGTGCGCGCCCGATGCGTGTGCGCCCGATGCGTGTGCGCCCGATGCGTGCGCGCCCGATGCGTGCGCGTCCGATGGGTGTGCGCCCGATGCGTGTGCGCCCGATGAGTGTTCGCTGCCGCGACGCGTGGCATTGGGAACGGTCAGCTCGAAGACCTGCGCCAACGCCTGGACCATCACGCGCGCGCTGTCGAAGCGCCGTTCCGGTTCGAGCGCGGTCGCCTTCGCGAACCACGGATCGAACGCCGGCGGCAGGTGAACCCCGACCCGCGCTGCACGCACGCTCGCCGGCTCGCGCACGCCGTTCGCAACGTCCATGAGCAGTTTGTAGATGGCACCACCTTCCCAGCCGTCGCCCCAATATGCGGCGCCCGTCACCATGGCGTAGGCGATCTGCCCGAGCGCGTAGAGATCCGCCGCCGGACCGATCGCGCCGCCGTGGATCTGCTCCGGAGCCATGTAGAGAGGCGTGCCGATGGTGGCCGTTCGCTGCGCGCTCTCGAGGTCCTTGGCGATCACCTTCGCGATGCCAAAATCGAGGATCTTCAGGCGCGGGGAGCCGTCGTCGCGCTCGGTGAGGAAGAGGTTGTCGGGCTTCAAGTCGCGGTGCACGACTCCCGCCGCGTGCGTCTTCTCGAGCGCGAGCGACGCCTGATACAAGAGCGTATGAAGCTCCGCCGCCGCGAGCGGACCCGCGCGCAAGATCGTGCCGAGGTCCTCGCCGCGCAGCAGCTCCATCACGAGGTACGGCGCGCCCGAAGCTGCGTCGATGCCCGCGTCGAACACCTCGACGATGTGCTCGCTGCCGATGTTGGCGGCGACCGTGGCCTCGAGGCGAAATCTCCCGCGCGACACCGGATCGCTCACGAGGCTCGGCAGCATCACCTTCAGCGCGCACGTCCGCGCGGTCTCGAGGTGCACCGTCTCGTAGAGCGCGCCCATCCCGCCTGAGCGCATGCAGCGCACGACGCGGTAGCGATCGGCAAAGATCGTCCCCGGGCTCAGGTCAAGCTCGACGCCACTCTTCATGGAGAGGTGCTCGCGATGCTACCCCGCCGCCGGGCGCGGGCGAAAGAATACGCGCGTGGGCACAGCTTCGCGTGGCTCCGCTCGTCGAGTGGCCACAGCATGCGCCTGCCGCGCCACCCGAGCTCGCCGCCAGCTGCCGGCTTGAAGTGGCGACTGACGACACGCGCCGCCGCCCGCGCCAGCCGACTGCGGAGCAGCGAACGGCGCGCGGCGTCTCCGCCCAATGGACAAAAAAAAACGAGGGCGCCCTTGTGGAGCACCCTCGTTCGAAATTCCACTCTCGCGCGGATGGGGACCGGTATCTCCACCACGACGGTCTGTTCGACCGCTGCGCGCCTCCACGACGGACCTGCCGGTCGTCGTGGCATCATCGGACACTGCCAATTTTCTCAGCTGCGTGGCGATTCGCGCCGCCGTGTCGCTGCCTCGAATGCCGCGGGATTTCCCCGCGACAGCTTCTCGCACCTGCGTCGCCTGTGGCCCCAGAGCTTTCTTCGCTCGCTCCCTGAGGAGCCAGCCCCTTTTCAGGAGCCGAGCCACCGACCCTCCGCGCCTTTCGGCTGAGAGAGCCAAGACTACCGCCGCACGATCTGACGTCTCATTTCACCCCACGGAGTGGTTCCGGACATTCCGAGTCCGGGTCCCTGGGCGAGCCCTTGCGAGCCCGCACCCACCGCCGAGCCAGAGCGAAAAACACTACCTGCCGGTTAAAGCAGCCAGCGCTGTCCGCTCGAGACGCCTTGAATCGGTCGAAGATCCCAACCACGAGGGCTGGGCGAGTCACGTGCGATTCAGATATTGAGTCGCCGCGCACTTACTGCACCCGTTCGCCTGCCGCAGCCGCTCGCTCCGTCACGAGTTCTCGAGCTGCCACGACCTGCTGATTCTTTTCCCTTCGCGCAACCGACGCCGCCGTCGCCGACGTGCCCGCTACGCGCCGAAATCAGAAAAGATGCCTCTTCGCCAATCTCTGCAATCGACTAGTTGTCACTACGAGCACCCCTCGGATCCACCAACTCTCGAGCGCGAGCATCGCTGCCCACTTTCCGCCTTCGCCAGCGCCCCCGTCAGCCCCGCACGCCGTGCGGATGACGAAGGCCACCGTCGCAGGTGGCACCGGCTCACCACCAGCTTACGCTGGGGGCTACCCCGGCCTCGAGTCACGGTGCGGTTTGGTGCCGCAGCCGCGAGCCGTGTCCGTTGCCTCGCCGTACCCCTCGTCAGGGTCGCCCCCGCACATCGCTGCGCGCTGGCTCAAGCCCGTGCCGGCGTTATCTTCCGGAATCACGAGCCCGACGAAGCCGTCCACTGGCGCCACATGTCACGCCGGCGCAGAACTCCGGATTTCTCCGGCCCTTTCGCCGACGCCGAGATCCCCTTCCCCGACGACACACCAATGCCGCCGGTTTCAGTGATCGAAGCGCCTTCCGCCGATGAGTTCCGAGCTTCCGTCCCCAGCATCCACACAAGTTTCCCTGTGCTTCGCCGGAGCGCGGTCTCGGACCGCCACTGGTGACTTGGCTTTGCCGCCCAGTCCCAGCTTCCGACATGCGTTCACTGGCTTGCTTTCGCGCACCAGCTAGACCCGTCCGCGGAGCCGGTTGTTAACCGGTGCGGAGCGCGCCACATGCCGCCCATCGACCTCTGCAGTCAATGAACCCGCGAGCACACCTTTGCGACCTCCAAACCCGCCGCTCGCCACCAGGCCCAAGCCGAAGCTCGAGCCCGCCGACGGCACCGGTGACCAAACCTCTTGCGAGGCCAGCCAGCCGAGCCACCCAGGGCCAGGGGTCCACTGACACGCACGTGCCAATTGGACGACCGCAATACGACCGCTCGTTTGCGAATTTTCCCCGGTCCGAATAACTCGGACACCTCCTGTCACGAAACCGACACCACCGACGCCTGGAATGAGAGCGCCGACGGCGACCTTGCGGAACATGGTCCCTCCCAGCGGGAGGATCAGCTCGCCTTGGCAGAGGGCCGAAGCCCACCCGCAGCTTGCGCCGCGGCGACCCGCGAGGGGTCGTGCCGTTAGGGCCGCCTTGTCCATCCGACCGCGCGAACGGCGGATGGCCGACTGCACCCGAGGTGCCTTCCGCCCATCATCCTCAACGTGACGCGTGCGCCGCGGAGAGGGGTGCTTGGTTCGGTCGGGGGTTTCCCGCCCGGGTCCGAACCGCACAACGCGACACCTTTGCTACCTTGCGGTGGGCCCGACCTTGACGGGTCGGGGCCGCTCGGCTCGGCCTCCGCTTCTTTTGCGCCACCCCGTCGTGCCTACTGGCCTAGGTGATGACGCACTGTCCGCTGCGAGACCGCAGTGCCTGATGGGCTTCTGCGATTGGAAGGTCCGAAGGCTGATGTGCCGCGGAACTTCCAAGACGCAATGTCTCAATTTCGGACCCCATTTGCAAACAAAATCTCGAGTCGATCGCCACTTTTATTCTCAACAAGATTGTCCACAGGTTCTTCACACGCCACAAATTACGCTTGTTTTTGTCAAATCACGGGCACCACGGGCGATATACGGACATGACTATCTCGATAACGTTATGCAGACAGAGATCCGCCAACGGTGCGCGCACGTTGGGTCGCGAGTCGTGAGCCATGACAAGGAGCGCAACGAGCGCAACGAGCGCAACGAGCGCAACGAGCGCAACGAGCGCAAGGACCGCAACGAGCGCAACGAGCGCAACGAGCGCAACGAGCGAGCAGAATGAACGCGCCAGCGGCTGCGCTCGATTGCGCGGGCCACGCAGCGCACCGGCGCGGCTGCCGCGAAATTGTAAAGGGTGAGATCGCTCCGGCGACGGCGCGTCACGGCGAGGGCGCGTCACGACGACGGCGCTTCACGGCGAGGGCGCGTCACGGCGAGGGCGCGTCACGACGACGGCGCTTCACGGCGAGGACGCGTCACGACGACGGCGCTTCACGGCGACGGCGCGATCCTCGCGCAGCACGACGAGGCGTGGTAGCTGTCGGGCCGTGCTCGAACCCGACTCGCTCGTGCGTCCACGGCGTGGTGAGCCCCGGCTGCAGGACCACAGCCGCGAGACCCTCGCGGCGCTGCTGGCGGCCGAGTGCGCGCGTCCGCTCGCGACGTGCGCGAAGACCGCGCAGCGAGCGCTCGATCTCGCCTTTCGTGCCGCCACGGTAGAGAGGCCCGCCGCAGAGAGCGCCGACGACGACGCGTGGCGGAGCGACGTGTGGCTCGACCGCGCGGGGATCGGCGCTTGGGCGCGGCCGCTGCTCGCCCGCCACACCGCGCGGCTCGGAGCGACCGTGATCGAGCGCGCCCCGTCCGTGGACGGCACCGTGCGCCTGTTACTGGCGCTACATGACGGCGCTCGAGTGGAGAGCGTCATCATCCCCGCCGCCAAGGGACGCAAGCGCGCGCGCCGGACCGTGTGCATCTCGAGCCAGGTGGGCTGCGCCCGCGCCTGCAGCTTCTGCGAGACGGGGCAGCTCGGCCTCGAGCGCCAGCTGACCTCGGGCGAGATCGTCGATCAGTACCGCGCGGCGTTGAGGATGTGCGACGCGCTCGACGACGGCCCGCTCGATCGGCGTCGCAGGACTGGTGCCACGGCTCGTTCCTCGGCTCGAGCCACGACAGCCGAAGCCATCGGCGATGCGGCTGACGATGCGGCGGGCGATGCGATAGGCGAAGCCATCGGCGACGCGAGTGGCGGTTCGAATGGCGATGTCCACGACGGCGCGCGGGGGCTCTCCAACATCGTCTTCATGGGCATGGGCGAGCCGATGGACAACTTGCGCGAGGTCCTCCGTGCGATCGAGCTGCTCTCCGAGCCGTCGGCGTTCGCGGTGCCGCCTTCGCGCATCACCGTCAGCACCGTCGGCGTCGCCGACAAGCTCGAGGCTTTCTTCGCCGGCACGCGCGCAGAGCTGGCGATCAGCCTGAACGCCCCCGACGACGCGCGTCGAAGGCGCATCATGCCCGTGACCGAGCGCTTCTCGCTCGCCGAGCTACGTGCCGCGCTCGTGCGCGCCTTGCCGCCGCGCCGGCGCGTCTTTTTTCAATATGCGCTCTTCGAGGGGTTCAACGACGCGCTGAGCGACGCCGAGCTCGTCGCCGACTTCGTCGCCGGTCTGCCCTGTCGCGTGAACGTCATCCCCGCAAACCCGGGACCTGACGCCGCGCTCGTTACGCCGACACAGGCGCGCGTCGATGCCTTCGTCGGGCGGCTCGCGGCGCGCGGCGTCCGGGTGCTCGTGCGCGAGGCACGCGGGAGAGACGTCGGCGGCGCTTGTGGTCAGCTCGCGGGGAGCCGGCGTGACCGCCCAGTTGCCTCGGACCACGAGGAGCGCGCAGCGTGCCGCTGACCCTCGAGCAGGTCGCGCGTCTCGCCGAGGCGTGGCGCGACGAAGGCGGCGAGGCGGCGGTGCGCGCGCTCGTGTGGGCCGAGCGCGTCGCGATCGACGGCACCATGCACGTGGATAGAGCCCGCTCGGCACCAGGCCCGGTGCCCCACGCGGCGCTGGATGGCGTGCCCCACGCGGGCGAGCTTGGTGCGCTGCTCTGGCTCGAGTCTGCGTCGACCGAAGACCGCATCGTCGACGCGCTCGACGTGCTCGACGCGAGTGGCGCGCCCGACTCGCGTGCCGCGCGCGCGACGCGAGTGTTCACACCTTACGGCGTCCTCGACGTGGTCGCCAACACCGGCCTCGTCATCGCCGCGCTTCCGCCGGGAGTCTCGGCCGCCGAGCTTCAAGGCCTGAGCCGCGCCACGTTGAAGATCGCGCCGACGGTCGATGAGGTCGCGCCACGCTGAAGGGCGCGACGACGGTCGCTGAGGTCGCGACGAGTCGATGAGGCCGCGTAGGACGCGACGGCGGCGGCTCGCCCGCGACTCGGTGGATTGGATGGCGATCGGATCGGGTG
>SXGT01802706.1_pt1 | contig 11682 bp, 10 predicted proteins | sample 3176221 | NCBI WGS metagenome assembly SXGT01 (sample SAMN11356862, study PRJNA531348) | freshwater metagenome | isolation source: freshwater sample F1-120 | place: China: Fuxian Lake, Yuxi | collected 2017-12-25
CCTGTTGACCACAGCCTTGGCCGAGGAGCTGCGGGCCCTCATGGCCAGGCTGGGGTTTCGCGCGCTCGAAGAGATGGTGGGCAGGAAGGACTGCATCAGGGTCAAGGGCTCCATCCCCCACCGCAAGGCGAGGACCCTGGATTTCTCCAGGGTCCTCGCGATCCCCGATCCCGGGCTCCCCCGGCGCCACACCGAGGCCCAGGAGCACGGCCTGGGCGCGGTCAAGGACAGAGAGCTCCTCCGGCTGGCGGAGCCCGCGCTGCAGAGGGGGGAGCGCGTGCACATCCCCATCGACGTGAAGAACGCCGATCGTAGCCTGGGCGCCATGCTGGGGGGCGAGCTCACCAGGCGCCGCGGGGCCGAGGGCCTCCCGGAGGACACGATACGGGTCGACGCCCGCGGGACCGCCGGCCAGAGCTTCGGGGCCTTCGCGCCGAGGGGGCTCACCCTCCGCCTCTGCGGCGACGCCAACGACTACGTGGGCAAGGGGCTCTCCGGCGGTATCCTCGCGATCTTCCCCTCGCCCGGCGCCACCTTCGTCGCCTCCGAGAACGTGATCGTGGGCAACACGGTGCTCTACGGGGCCACCGGCGGTGAGGCCTACTTCGCCGGGCGGGCGGGGGAGCGCTTCGCCGTGCGTAACAGCGGCGCCACGGCGGTGGTCGAGGGCGTGGGGGACCACGGCTGCGAGTACACGCCCGGAGGGACCGTGCTGGTCCTGGGCCCCGTCGGGCGCAACTTCGGGGCAGGCATGAGCGGCGGGATCGCCTACGCCCTCGACCAGGGCTCCTTCCGGGACATGTGCAACCTGCAGATGATCGATCTGGAGGTGCCAGGCCCCGAGGATCTGGCCCGGATCCGAGCCCTCCTTTCGGCTCACGTGGCCCGCACGGGGAGCGAGAAGGGCGCGAGCCTCCTCGGTCTCCGGAGCCTGGCCTTCGTGAAGGTCGTGCCCAAGGAGTCCAGGAAGCTCCCGCTCTCCAAGAAATCCAGGCAAGCCGAGCCGGAGAGAGCGCTGCGCCCGCTCCTGCGCGTGGTGGGCCGCGGCTGAATTGGATTTAGAGGAGGGGCGTGTGAAAGACGAAGAATCCCGGTGGGACAAGTCACTTCATCACGCCCCGACTTTGCCTCAGTTCTGGATGACTCCCGGTCCCCAGGACATCCCCGCCTTGAGGTTGCTCTTCACGACGAGCTGCTTCAGGACGGTCTTCTTGACAACGAGCTTCTTGTTCTTTTCGTTGGTATTTTTCATGGTTCCTCTACAGGTAGAGAGCCAGGACATATTTGGAATGCACTAGTTTTGCTGCGTGTACTGCCAATATTGCCCACCGCCGGCCTGGACGCCGCTCTTCACGACGAGCTGCTTGAGTACGGTCTTCTTGACCTCAAGCTTCTTGCTCTTTTCATTGGTGTTTTTCATGGTCATTCCTGGCTAAAGGTGCAAGCATCGGTAACGCGCAGGGCGCCCTCGGTCAAGGCCGAGCTCGTCGTTTTCAGGCCATGAACGTCCTCGGGATCTCAGCGTACTACCACGACGCCGCGGCCTGCCTCCTCCGTGACGGGCGCATCGTCGCTGCGGCCGCCGAGGAGCGCTTCACACGATCGAAGCACGATCGGCGCTTGCCGAAGAGGGCCATCGACTTCTGCCTCGAGGAGGCCGGGCTCACCATCATGGATCTCGACGCCGTCGGGTACTACGAGGACCCGCGGAAGAAGCTCGCGAGGCAGCTCTGGAGCGGCAGGCTCACGGGCCAGGACCCGCTCCTGCCCGAGCGCGAGATCCGCGAGCTCGTGGGCTACGAAGGGGAGATATTCACGTTCGATCACCACGCGTCCCACGCCGCCAGCGCCTTCTGGTTCTCCGGCTTCGAGCGGGCGGCCATCCTCACGATCGACGGCGTCGGGGAGTGGACGACTACCGGTTATGGGCTGGGCGAGGGCGCGCGTATCGAGCGCTTCGAGGAGGTGTCTTTCCCTGACTCTCTCGGGCTACTTTACAGCGCGATCACGAGCTATCTGGGCTTCGAGGTCAACGAGGGCGAGTACAAGGTCATGGGGCTCGCCCCCTACGGGACGCCGCGCTACATCGATCGCCTCGCGGAGCTCGTCGTGCGGGAGCCAGGCGCCGGGTACACCCTCCGCCCAGAGTACTTCGACTACGTGCGCGGCGGGCGAATGTACTCCGACGCGCTCGCCGATCTGCTCGGCGTGCCGGCGCGCTCCCCGGGGGCCGAGCTCACGGGAGAGCACGGGGATCTGGCGGCGAGCCTTCAACACCTCCTCGAGGAGATCCTGCTGGACAAGGTTCGATACCTGCACGACAGAGTCGGCGGCGACGCCCTGTGCATGGCCGGCGGGGTGGCCCTCAACTGCGTCGCGAACGGCCGGATCCTGCGGGAGGGCCCCTTCCGCCGCCTGTTCGTGCAGCCGGCGGCGGGCGACGACGGCGCCTGCCTGGGCGCGGCCGCGCTCGCCCACGCGCGGCGGACAGGCGAGCGTATTCCACGAGAGCCGCTCGAGCACATGTTCTTCGGCCCTCGCTACGGCAGCGACGACATCCTCGAGCTCCTCGCGGCGATCGGCGTGAGCGCGCACGACTACCGCGGCCGAGGAGAGGCGCTCGCCGACGACGTCGCCGACCGGATCGCGCGGGGCCAGGTGATCGGCTGGTTTCAAGGGAAGATGGAGTTCGGACCGCGGGCGCTGGGCGCCCGGAGCATCCTCGCGGATCCCCGGGACCCCGGCATGCGCGACCGCTTGAACCGGCTCGTCAAGATGCGCGAGGCCTTCAGGCCCTTCGCGCCGAGCGTGCTCGCCGAGCGCGCGGCCGAGGTCCTCGAGCTCGATCACCCGAGCCCGTTCATGCTCGAGACGTGCCGCGTAAAGGACGCGGCGCGCTTTCCGGCCGTCGCGCACGTCGATGGCTCGGCCCGACCCCAGACGGTCGACGGGAGGGTCGCGCCCCGGTTCGCCGCGCTCCTCGAGGCCTTCCTCCGAAAGACCGGCTGCCCGATGGTGCTCAACACGAGCTTCAACATGCGCGGAGAGCCGATCGTGTGCACGCCCCGCGACGCCGTGCGTACACTGCTCGCCGCCGAGATGGACGCCCTGGTGATCGAGGATTTCATCGTCGAAAGATCCGACGTGCCCGACGGACTCCTCGAGACCATCGAGCGCTGGAGCCCCCCTGACCCCCAAACCCCGACATCGCTCGTTTATGCCTTCCTCTGACCGTGCACGATGAGCCGAAAGGATCCTCCCTCCACCGGCGCGCGGCGCCGCGCCGCCAGCAGCGCCCTCGCGGATCTGCTCGCGAAGGGTGACGGTCTCCGCGTGCTCCGCCTGCTCGAGCAGCTCGGGCTGGCAACCTCCGGCGAACCCGGCGAGTCGACCGAGCCGGAGGACGCTGCCCCGATCGTCCTCGGCGATGAGGAGCCGAGGCCGATCGGCCCCTGGCGGCCCTCGCAGGGCGAGCGCGGGCTCGTGTTCGAGCGGGCGCCTGCCGGGCCGTTCGGCGACGACTGGTCGCCGGTGCCCGTCCTCTCCCCGAAGAGGACCCTCCTCCCGCTCCGCGTCTGCCTCCTCGGTGAATCCGCGGCGGCCGGGTTCTTCTACGCCCCCGAGCTGACCCCGGCGGCGGTGCTGGCGAGCATCCTCGAGCACGCCGCGCCCGGTCTCTTCGAGGTGATCGATCTCACGCGCGTCGACCTGAGGCCCGACGACGGCGCCGAGGGCCTGCTCCGGACGCTGGTCCACGCGCTGCAGCTCAAGCCCGACGTCGTCGCGCTTTTCGCGGGGAACAACTGGGTGCGCACGCTGAGGCCCTCGTCGCTCGCCCGCCCGGAGTTCTTCGGTCTGGCTCGCGCCTTCGCGGACGGAGGCATGGCAAAGATCGCCTCTGATTTACGCGATTCAATGCGTGAGGCATACGACGATCTGATCGATCAGCTCGCGCTCGCGACGCGCACCGCGAACGCACAGCTCGTCCTGGTCGTCCCTGAGACGAACCTGGAGTGGGAGCGGCGGCTCCCGGTCGCGTGGCTCCCAGGCGACGCCACTCGCCGCTGGTACTTGCTCGCCGACGAGGCCGAGCTCGCGCTCCGCGGGGGTGAGGCGGCTCGGGCCCTCGAGACCGCCGAGCGGATGATCGCGCTCGACGGCGGCGCCTGCCCGCTCTCCCATCGGTTGCGGGTGAACGCGCTGCTGAGGCTCGGTCGCACGAGCGACGCCGCGGACGCGGCGCTCGACGAGATCGACGGCACCTCCCACTACGCGCTCGGCTGCCCAGGCTCCGGGAGGAGCGTGAGAGAGGCGCTGCGCGACGGCGCTCGTCGCAACGAGGTCGGCTGCGTCGATCTCCCGAGGCTGTTCTCGGAGCGCTCCGGAGGGTTCCCGGGCTCCGCGCTCTTCCTCGACTACTGCCACCTCACGCGCGAGGGGATGAAGCTCTCGATGGCAGGCGTCGCGGCGGAGATCTTGCGTCGAGCGGGTCGGGCTACAGACATCGATCCGCTCGTCCTCGCCCGCTTCGCCCCCGACGTGCCGGTGCTTGCCGAGAGGGAGGCGACCGCAAAGCTGCTCGGCGCGCTCTACGCACTCCACCGGGAGCTCCGCGGCGACGACAGGACGCCGCTCGCGGATCTTTGGCTCGACGACGCGCTCAAAGCCTGGGACGGTGCGGCCGATCTCATGCTCGAATACCTGGCGACGCGGGCCGTACCTGAGCATGCGCTCGAGTGGTCCTTGGCCTCCCAGCGCTTGTTCGAGGGGACGCGTCTCTTGCCGGGAGGCCATCACCTCCTCGCCGGCGAGGGGCGGCGGCTGCGGTTCGTGGCGCTGGAGGGGCGCGAGCACGCGGCGATCCGGGCTGCGCTCGAGCGGAGCGGGCGGCACGAGGCGGCGAGCGCCGCGCGGCGACTGTTCGAGAAATACCCCTCCCCGGCGGAGGGCTTCGAGCTGACGCGCCCCTTCCACCGGGACCGCCGCTGGACGGGGGAGCTCGGCGTGGACGACGATCCGCGGCGCTGCACGGGCTCGGTCTACCGTTCGTACTGGCGCACGTGCTCGTTTTCGTTCGTGGGCGGTGGCGTCGTCGAACTCGATCTGGTGGCGCGCCTCCAGCCGCCGGGCGGCGGGGGCGAGGCCGTGGTCACCGTACGTGACGCCGTGGTCGCTCCGATCTCGCTGGGCGAGCGCTGGACCAGGCACCGGCTGCGCGTCGACGTGGGCGATCGCGACCTCGTGCGCGTCACGATCCGCTGGCCAGCCATCTCCACGGCCGGCGACGCGGCCTGCGAAAGGATCCTCGAGCGGCTCGACTGCGCGATCCCTGTCGATTTTTACCCTGTTTTCGGGCAGATCGCGTCCTTTCGCGCGCGAGAGGTGCGCCATGGCTGATCCCTCGGGCTTCCTCAAGGTCGATCGCGCCAAGGCCAAGGAGCGCCCCCCCGAGGAGCGCATCCAGGACGATCGCGAGCTGCTCGTCGAGCCCGAACCCGAGAAGCTACGGGCGCAGGCCTCGCGCTGCATGGACTGTGGCATCCCGTTCTGTCACCAGGGCTGCCCGCTGGGCAACATGATCCCGGAGTGGAACGATCTGGTCTACCGGGGCAAGACCGAGCTGGCCCTGGCGGCGCTCCTGGCCACCAACAACTTCCCCGAGGTGACCGGACGGGTGTGCCCCGCCCCCTGCGAGGCCTCCTGCGTGCTCAACCTCCGGGGGGCGCCGGTCACCATCAAGGACATCGAGCGGAACCTGGCCAACGCCTCGTACGAGGTGCCGCTCCAGCCCGTGCTCGCCCCCTCTCGCTCGGGCAAGCGGGTGGCCGTGGTGGGCTCCGGCCCCGCGGGCCTGGCCTGCGCCCAGCAGCTGGCCCGCATGGGGCACGAGGTGGTGGTGCTCGAGCGCGACGATCGGGTGGGGGGGCTCCTCCGCTATGGCATCCCTGATTTCAAGCTGGAAAAGCATATCGTCGACAGGCGCCTCGCCCAGATGGAGGCCGAGGGCGTCGTGTTCCGCACGGGGGTGTTCCTCGAGGGAGAGCGCGCCGAGGAGGAGCTCTCTGGCTTCTCGGCCGTCGTCCTGGCCCTCGGAGCGAGGGCGCCTCGTGATCTCGACGTGCCAGGGCGCGATCTGCCGGGCGTGCACTTCGCGATGGAGCTGCTCGAGCAGCAGAACCGGAGCGTGGCGGGCGCCCCCCCCCGCGAGGCCGAAGCCATCTCCGTCCGGGGCAAGCGCGTGGTCGTGATCGGAGGAGGCGACACCGGCTCGGACTGCGTGGGGACCTCCAACCGCCTGGGCGCCGCCGGTGTGGTGCAGCTCGAGCTGATGGCCAGGCCGCCTCTCCACCGCCTCCCCGACAACCCGTGGCCGGAGTGGCCTCTGGTGCTCAGGACCTCCAGCTCCCACGAGGAGGGCTGCGAGCGCGACTTCGGGATCCGCACCAAGGCGCTCCTCGCCGGCCCTGACGGGCGGGTGAGGGCGCTCCTCGTGGAGCAGGTGGAGCTCTCGGCGGGCGCCCTGCGCGCCGTCCCGGGGACGGACCAGGAGCTCTCCGCAGACCTCGTCCTGCTCGCCATGGGCTTCGTCGGTCCCGAGAAGGGTCTGCCCGAGGCCCTGGGCCTCGAGAGGGATCGGCGGGGGAACGTGGTCACCGATCCGGACGGCCGCACCTCGAGATCGGGGGTCTTTGCGGCCGGCGACGTCTCCAGGGGCCAGTCCCTCGTGGTGTGGGCGATCGCCGACGGTCGCCGGGTCGCAAGGGCAGTGAACCAGGTGCTGAACGACCCCCTGGTGGGTGGGAGGCGTGCGTTTCCCTTCGTGCCTTCGGTAAAGCGGCGCTAACATCCCGGCCCTGGGAGAAGAATGGGTCACGCGATAGGCATCGATCTTGGAACCACCAACACGGTCGTCGCGGCCGTGGTGGACGGCGTCGCTGTCACCTTGGCCGATGACATGCAACGGCGCCTCATCCCGTCGCTCGTGTCGTTCTCGCCTGGGGGCGAGGTCCTCGTGGGCGAGGCCGCGCGAGAGCGCCGGATCATCGACCCGAAGAACACCATCTACTCGGTGAAGCGCCTGATCGGGCGCCCCTTCGGGGCGCCCGAGGTGCAGTACATCGCCCAGCGCTTCCCCTTCAAGGTGGCCAGGGGCGAGGCGGACTCCACCCTGGTGGTGGCGCAGGGCACCCACTACGCCCTGCCCGAGATCAGCGCCTTCGTGCTCCGCCGGGCGAAGAAGATCGCCGAGGCTGCCCTGGGGGGGGCCGTCGACAAGGCGGTCATCACCGTCCCGGCCAACTTCAACGATCTCCAGCGCGCCGCCACCAAGCTGGCCGGCAAGCTGGCCGGGCTCGAGGTGCTTCGCATCCTCAACGAGCCCACCGCCGCGGCGCTGGCCTACGGCCAGGCCATCGAGGACGCCGAGAAGATAGCGGTCTACGACCAGGGCGGAGGCACCTTCGACATCACCCTGCTCGATCTCAACGGCAGCGTCTTCGAGGTCCTCGCCACCGCGGGCGACACCTCGCTGGGCGGCGACGACCTCGACAACGCGATCGCCGAGCGCCTGGCAGAGCAGTTCGTGCGGGTGCACCGCTTCGATCCGCGGAACGACACCATCGCGCTGGCCCGGCTAAGGATCGTGTCCGAGGCCATCAAGAGGGAGCTCTCGCTGTCGGCCGTGGTGGAGCAGGACGTGCGCGAGGTCGTGTTCGCGCCCTCCGGCGCCCCTCTGGACATCCACGTCAGGATGTCGCGCGGCGAGTTCGAGGTGATCGCCTCTCCGCTCGTGGACCGCACCTTCGAGGTGACGCGCCAGTCGATGGCCGCGGCCCGCCTCACCACGCGGGATTTCAAGCGGGTGATCCTGGTGGGAGGCTCGACGCGCATGCCCATCATCGGCAGGCGTGTGGCCGAGCTCTTCGGCCAGTCCCCCAACGTCCGGGTGAACCCCGACGAGGTGGTCGCCCTGGGGGCCGCGCTCCAGGCCAACTCGCTCGTCCGCTCGGGCGAGCGCTCCAGAACCAAGCGCAAGGGCTCGGGCGCCCCCACGCTGGGCGCGCTCCCCCCTGCATCCAAGGCCTCCCCGGAGTCCGCGCGCACCCCGACCAAGGCTGGCGTCGGCGCGACGGGCCCCGGGCGCATCCCGACCAACCGGGGCATCGAAGCTCAGAAGGCCCCTGCCCCGTCCCCCCCGTCCCCCCCGGCCGCCTGGGGTCAGAGGCCGGCTCAGCCGTCCCTGCCGCGGGCGGCTCCCCTGCCCAGGGTGGAGCCGCCCGGAGCAGAGCCGCCCAGGGCAGAGGCCCCTCGCGTGGATCCTGCCATCCAGGAGGCGATGCGGCGCTTCGTGCAGGAGTCTTCGCAGGACGAGCCTCCCACCCTCCAGCCACGCCCCAAGCCTCCGGCCCCGCGTCCGCCTCGCTCCGTCGAGGAGGACCTCGCGGCCTACCTCGCGGGTGAGCCTCCTCCCGAGCGCGTCGGCGACAAGGATGTGTCCGATCTGGTGGGGAGCGCGGCCCGCGACGCCTTTGCCTCCGAGAATCGCCTGGAGCTCACCTTCCCGTCGATGGCCCGGATGCCGGCGGACGTCCCCGAGCTCGATCTGGGGAGGCGCGAGCCTTCCGAGCCAAGGATACCCTCTGGCCCCTGGGCGGCCTCGGCTCCGGCGAGAGCAGGGGCCGGGCAGCCACCGCAGCTCGGCCAGGATCCTTGGTCCGCGCCCAAACCCCCCATACCGCCTCCTGCGAGGCCTTCCCGTCCTGGTCCGCTCACTTCCCAGCCCGTCCAGCCCGTCCAGCCCGCTCAGCCCACGCGCTCGCCGGTGCAGGCGCCGCCGGTGCAGACGCAGCCCCTGCAGGCTCGTCCCGCCGGCCAGGCCTCCGCTGACCGGGCCCCGCTTGCCCCCCCGGCCAGGCGCACCGAGCGCGAGGAAGATGCCGCTCGCCAGGATGCGCGCCGCAGCATGCTCGCCCAGGCGGAGGGCGGCATCGAAGCGAAGGAGCACTCGGCGCTCCTCATCGACGTGACCCCCCTGAGCCTCCAGGTCGAGACCGTGGGCGGCTTCGGCGACGTGCTGGTCACCGCGAACACCCCTGTCCCCTGCGACAAGACCCGGATCTTCCGTACGGCCCAGGACAACCAGCGCACCGTGACCATCCGGGTCGCCCAGGGGGAGTCCAACCGCTTCGGCGAGAACGCCTACCTCGGGGAGCTGCTCCTCTCGGGCCTGCGCCCCGCACCCCGCGGTGAGGTCGCCATCGCGGTGACCTTCGAGCTCGACGCCGACGGCATCCTCAACGTCAAGGCCAAGGATCGCGAGAGCGGTACCGAGACCAAGGCCACCCTCCGCCTGTTCGGCGCGCAGACGGATACGGCCGATATCGCCGCGATGATGGAACGGCAAGCGCGCCACATGGTGTCCTGATGCTCTCCCCTCTGGTGCTTCAAGCCTGGCTCGATTCCATGGAAGAGATGAGCTATTACGCCATCTTGAAGGTCCCCCAGACCTCCGCTCCCGAGCAGATCAAGGCGGCGTTTCACCGCTTCGCTCTCTCGTGTCACCCCGACCAGTACGTCGACGCCCCCGAGGAGACATCCGTCCTGGCGGCCGACGTGTTCAAGCGGGGCGTCGAGGCCTATACGATCCTGTCCAGGCCCGAGCTTCGCAAGCGCTACGACGAGGCGATGCTCAAGGGAAAGCTCCGTATCGACGTCCACGCCGTGGCGCCGGCGAAGCCCCAGCCCGCCCCGGCCCGCACCCTGGAGGCGATTGCCCAGGATCCCCAGGCCAAGGTCCACGCCCTCAAGGCCGATCGGCTGATAGGGATTGGCCAGCTCGAGCAGGCTCGCCTGGAGCTCGCCACCGCCATCCAATGCGATCCCTTCAACGACGAGCTCAAGGCCGCCATGACCAAGCTCTACGAGATGATAGCCCACCGCTAGAGCTTGGTCGCAGGGATTTGAAGGGTTGGGTTTAGCCTGGGGCGGCGTTTTGAGAGAGGGGCTGACAGGGACTATGCTGGCAGGAGGTCTTTCGAGGTCGATGCTCTATTTTGATTCTAAGTGGCTATCGCCCTAACCACTGTTCTCGACGCTGCTTTTATTGAGGCAAGCACGCATCGCTAAACCTCGTAGTGCCCGAAGAAGCCCACGGACTGAAGTCCGGGGGCGATCTGGGGCCCCGACGAGGGTTCGAGGGTCTATCGGAGGGTCTATCGAGGTATTGGACCAGCCTCGGAACCATAGGCCTTCGCGGTCGTCGCGAGGTTTAGCGATGCGTGCTTACCTCAACAAGGTGGACAGAGCGTGGGGCCCCTCGACCACCGCCCCGGGGGGTGCTCGACGGCTTCTCTCGCGTCGGGTACCCTCGCCCGATGCTCACTCTCCTGGTTGATCCTCAAATCATCAGCGAAGCCCAGACTATGCTGCGGGTGGCGCTGGAGACGGCCGCGACGGAGACGGGGCAGGTCGTCCTCGGATTTCATGGCGGATCGCAGCCGGGGGCGGGGGCGTGGTTCGAGGGGCTCGACTTTTGATATCGCGGGTTCCCACCAACGGTCGGTCTCCCCGGCTGCCCATGCGATGCAGTTGTAGTCCCACGTAGGCGGGCTGGTGACCATCACGCTCGATGGCACGCTCGATGGCACGCTCGATGGCACGCTCGATGGCAGCGCCCGGGGCGGACCGCTCATCCGACCACGTAGCCTCGCGCGCGCTCCCAATCGATCCATGCCTTGGCGATGACGTCGTAGCGACCGGCTGCGCTCGGTGGTGCAGGATTTTCGCCGGTGATCTCGCGAAGCGCGGCTGCCCACGGTCCGCTCTTCTTACGGAGCTCTTCGAGGAGGTAAGGGATGGCTGCAATACCAAGGCCGACGATGGCGCGGTACTCGGGAATGCCCGTCTGATCGCTCTGGAATGACGAGTGCTGCGGGCGACGCGTCTGCCATGAGGACAGGAGCGTGGCGAAGGTCGCGGCGACCGCGTCGGGCTCGACCAGCACCGTGGCCGGCGATCTGCTGGCGCTCGCGCGCGTCTTTGGAGAAGCCATATGGAGAGTGTAGGACCCCCGTGGTCGAGGAGGAAGATGGCGCCGCCAGCGCGTGACATCACGGCTCGTGGGACCTACCCTCCCCATCGCTGATAGATCTTCCTGCAAGCGTGTAGCACCGGATCCTCGACGCTCTCGCGAATGGACACGGGCTCGTCCGCGACGGCCAGCAGCGCCGCCCGGACCGCCCGCCGCTCCGGGGCGTCGAGGTCGAGCGAGGCCTGCTCCTCGAGTGCCCTCTCCAGCACGGCGCCGCAGCCCAGGAGCCGCAGGAGGAGCGTCTCTCGCGTCGACGACAAAGAGGTGTCCTGGGACGGGTGGGGTAGGGATCCTGCAACCGGGTGGGCGTACCAGTACCCCGTCGCAGGGGAATTGAAGGATTGATGGGCGACCGTTGGGAACGGCGCGGCTCGTCGAGAAGCCCCCTGACCCCGGCCCTTTCCCCCGTTCTCACGGGGGCAAGGGAGTGTCGCGTCCACCAGAAAGCCCCCTAACCCCGGCCCTTTCCCCCGTTATCACGGGGGCAAGGGAGGCCCGCGTCCGCCCATTGTGGATTCCTTTATTTCGGGCTCGTCGCTCTTGTCTTCTTCCCTCCGCGGAGTGAAGAGAGCTCATGGTCCTTGGAGGATACG
>SXGT01842443.1_pt1 | contig 11682 bp, 8 predicted proteins | sample 3176221 | NCBI WGS metagenome assembly SXGT01 (sample SAMN11356862, study PRJNA531348) | freshwater metagenome | isolation source: freshwater sample F1-120 | place: China: Fuxian Lake, Yuxi | collected 2017-12-25
GCTTGCGCAATGCCCGGCAATAGGATCGCACTGTAGGGGAGTGCGCCTAGGAGTGGGTGAAGGCCGGGCGCAAAGCGCCACTTGCCGAAAGCCCACCATGGCGTCCAAGCGATCTGGGTCTGGACGCCGTACTGCACGCAATCCGCCGCGAGGTCTCCCTTCTGTGGGTAGACGGCGACAACGTTGAGGGCCGGCTGCCTTCGTCGGAGCGCCCGGATCACATCACGGAAATCAACCGCGCCGCCGCCGCCAAAGCTACTGACGTTTGAGATCACCACCGCGCAGCGGTCGGGCCCCTCTACGGGGGGCGAATTGTTCAGTCGAAGCCGGGAGCCGACGCGGCGGAGGGCATCACCAGCAAACATGCTCGCAGTCTATGCGAGCCTCGTTCCGCTAATCACGGCGATCAGCAGGCGAAATGTGTCTCGTTAACATGCGCCGCTACGCGCAGGGCATTAGCCGCGACGGTCAAGCTGGGGTTCAACCCGGCGCTGGACGGAAAGAACGACGTGTCCACCACGTAGAGGTTATCCACTTCGTGCGCGCGGTTGTGTGAGTCAAGAACACTGTTCGCAGGATCGGTGCCGAAGCGGCAGGTGCCGCAGACATGACCGAGGTTCGAGTTATCTTTACCGCTGCCCAGCGGGAGCCTGCGAAACGGTTGCAGTACCTCTTTGAGTTGGCGCAGGAATGTGCGGCGGCGTTCGGTCTCGCTGTCGTGGAGACGATAGTGGATCCGCAACCGCTGACGGCCATCGGAGGTGGGCCGGTCGGATGGCAGAACGCGGTTATCCAAGTAGGGCAGGTCTTCTGTCATCGCGGCGAGAATCAGTCCACCGGTGAAGAACCGCTCATACACCCGACGCACCACCGGATTCATCGCACGAAGCCCCCCGGCTTGCCAACCGGGCCGGTTGGTCAGCATCTCCATGGGCGGTATCGCGCCGAATGACTGCACGGTGCCGTATTTCTGCCCCTCCCAGTAATAGAAGTCGTTGAGCCCTATCTCCTTGTTGGCCGCCGTGATTGTGGAGTCGCGTTGCGGCCAGATCTCTATCGGGTCGAGCAGGTGACGCATCAGGTTGCGGCCGACCATGTCGGAGCCGTTGGCCAATCCGCGCGGCCAGTCACCGGAGCGGGAATTGAGCAGCAGCACCGGGGTGGCCAGCGCACCGGCGGCCAGCACCACCACCTTGGCCTTGAGGGCCAGCATGGCGTTGCGATGTTCGCAGATCACCTGCTGAACAGTGGTGCGATCGGCATCCAGGCGCACCACCTTGCACTCGGCGAGCAGGTGCGCGCCATGCTCGGTGAGGGCCGGCAGCACGCCGTTTCGAGCAGCCTCGCCTTTGCAGGGCTTCGGGCACAGAAAGGTCTGGCACGTCTCGCATCCCTCGGTGTAATCGCAGGCCATCGGCAGGTGATAAGGGTGTAGTCCGCGGCCGGTGAGGTAGTCGACCAGTGGCTGGTTGTCGGGGGAAAACGGCGGTGCCGCGGGCAATCCCACTGCGGCTGCTTCCGGGCGCAGGGGATCGGGTTGACCGCGCACCCCCAGCATCTTCTCGGCCTGGGCGTACCAGGGACTCATCTGCTCGTAGGTGATCGGCCAAGCGTCGGGCACCGTCGAATCGCCGGGATCGCGGAAGTTCTGTCGGGGGGTGAAGTCCTGGGCGAAGAATCGCTCGCACACCATGCCGTAGAGGGCCGAGGATCCGCCGGTGCCGCTGCCGATGAACGGTACGAACCGCCGGGGGAAGCGCCTGCTGATGTCTTCGACTTCGTCCGTGAAGCGTCCTGCCCGGGCCAGGGAGTCGTAATAGGTGTCGGCGGAGCGGTAGGCGCGTGGCTCGGCGAGTTCCGGCATCGCGGCGCGAATGGTTCCCGGCACCCCGGGCAGTGTCGAGCGGCCCTTTTCGACGAACAACACCCGTCGGCCCGACTCTGCCAGCCGGCGCCCCAGCGTCCCGCCGCCCATGCCGGTGCCCACGACGATCACATCCCACGTGACGCGTTCGGCTTCGCCCACATCCAGATCTTCGACAGCCAAAATTGGTTTCCTCAGGTCGATGGCCCGGCCTTCGGGCACGACGTTTGTAGGCTACGGCTCGTGATGAGGTTTGTGTTGGAATGCCCCGCAATCCGCGGCGATCTGGATACGCACGTTTCGACGGCCGCCCGGGCGCGCCGCGCGTCGGCGTCCCCGGGTCGTCGGAGCTTTCGGGGATCGGTTGCGGGCGCAATTCCTCGGCGTCTACGGATGGATGCGACTGATATGGGCGCGAGGAGGTTGCTGTGAACGCGGTGATGCAAGAATGCCGATTATGCCGTAATACTGGACCCCACCAATCTCTTGCTGTTCGCGAGATGATGTTTGGAACCCGCGAGCAGTTTCAGTACTTCATCTGCGCTGCATGCGACACATTGCAGATCCACAGTGTGCTCAGCGGTGAGGAACTCGGGCGCCACTACCCTGCAGACTATTACTCCTACGAAACGTCGCAACAACCGAAGTTCCTCCGATGGTTGACCACGCGGCACGATCGTCGTGAGTTACGAACTGGTGGGCGGTTTTTTGGTGCCGTCATCGCGGCGCTACCCACAGGAGTCCGCTTGGCCCTCGGTGACGCCGTCAGGGCAGTCGGCCAGTGTGGGCTTGGACGCGACGCGCGAATCCTCGATGTTGGCTGCGGGTCCGGTGCGCTGCTGGACCGGTTGTCCCGAGCTGGGTTCACCAACTTGTCCGGTGCCGATCCGTTTCTAGCTCGCGACTGCACCACGCCGGAAGGTGTGCTGCTTTTGAAAAGCCACCTGCATGCGGTTACCGGCAGCTTCGATCTGATCATGTTCAACCATTCTCTTGAACATGTCCCTGATCCGGTTGCGACACTCAAAGATGCCCGTGAAAAGCTCTCCGCTGGCGGGATCTGTTTGGTTCGCCTACCGACGACATCATCGGAAGCGTGGACGACATACGGACCGGATTGGTTCCAGATCGACGCTCCGCGGCACGTCGTCATACCGTCCAGGCAGGGAATGGCGCTGGCAGCGGACGCAGTCGGACTCCGGGTGGATCGCACCTCTGACGATTCCAGCGTGGCCCAGTTCATCGGCAGTGAGGCATACCGGCGAGACATCCCACTGACCGAACTGACGAGCCTTCGGTCTCTCCTGAAACTATTCGGCGCCAGGAGAATTTGGGATTGGGATCGGCGCGCGGCACTGCTCAATCGACAGGGGAGAGGCGATCAGACCGGGTTTGTCCTGCGGGCCGTGCCCTCCCGCGGCAGCCGCACAGGTACTTCAGGCCGGAGCTTTCAGGGATCGGCTGCGGGCGCGATTCTTCGGCATCTAGGTTCGGAGCCGAAGTGCTGGCACTCAAGAGGAGTTTGAGCGTGACCGATCGCGATGTCCGATCCCTGTATCTCGATCTGCTCCGGCGTAATCTCACTCGATACGGGATGAATGAGCGGCTTCCGAGCCAATGGCCGCTACGTACACGCCTTCTTTTCAAAACGGTGAACGTCAGCAATTCCATGCGTTCGAAAGCAGGTGCCGGGGCTCAGCGCAATCGGGAACTGGGACTGGACTGGCCTGCGGAAGCCGAGACGATGATCGGAATGCAGAGGCTGACGAGTCTGCAGGACTGCGTAGAACAGATTCTGCTCGACGAAGTCCCCGGTGATCTCATCGAATGCGGCGTATGGCGCGGAGGAGCCTGCATATTGATGCGCGCTGTCCTTGCCGCCCACGGGGATACGACGCGACGCGTCTGGTTGGCTGATTCCTTCGAGGGTGTCCCTCGCTCTGATCCGTCGACGTATAAGGCCGACAAGCGCATCAGGCTGGACCGTTATGCCAGTATCCTCGGCGTCCCTGAAAAAGAAGTCAGAGCGAACTTCGAGCGTTATGGACTTCTCGATGATCGGGTGTGTTTCCTCCCAGGTCTTTTCAAAGACACCCTGCATGACGCGCCGATCGATCAGATCGCGGTATTGAGACTCGATGGCGATCTTTACGAGTCCACGATTCAAGCACTCGATGCGCTCTACCCGCGACTATCCCCCGGCGGCTTCTGCATCATCGACGATTACCACGCGATAGAAGCCTGCGAGCAAGCGGTCACCGACTATCGAACGGCACACGGGATATCGGCTGAGGTGACGGAAATAGATGGAAGCGCCGTGCTGTGGCGCAAGTAGGGCCACGTAGTGGCACCCTGATGCGACGTCTGAGAAGCTACGTCCAGCTATGAAAGTTGTGCTGGCATGTTACGGAATGCGCGGCGACGTCGATCCTGGAATCGTTGTTGGTCGCGAGTTGTCGCGCCGTGGACACGATGTCGCCATGGCGGTTGCACCCAACCTGGTGGACCTAGTTCAGGCTGCCGGACTCCGGGCGGTCGGCTGCGGGCCTGACTCGCGACTGGTCGCCGAAACCCAGCGCAAGTACTGGACTTCGCTGTCTCGCACCCCCTGGCGGATCCGGGAGCGCAACACGGTCGGGGCCGAGGTCCATAAGCAAACGACGCAATGCTGGCAGGAGATGTCCAAGGCCCTGACAACGCTTGCCGATGGAGCTGACCTCGTGATCGCCGGCCCGATCTTTGAGCAACCTGTTATCACTGTCGCGGAGTATTACGGAATTCCCCTGGCCGCGTTGCATTTCTTTCCGGTGCGGCCCCACGGTCGGCTCTTGCGATTCGTTCCGGCGCCAGTGACCCAGCGCGCGATGATCATCAATGACTGGGTCACGTGGCGTGCAATGAGGGATGTCGAGGATTCGATGCGCCGCGACCTAGGCCTGCCAAAGGCGGCGCACCCTGCGCCACGGCGAATCACTGAATGTGGGTCGCTGGAGATTCAGGCTTATGACGAAGTGTGCTTTCCAGGACTGGCTGACGAGTGGGCGAGGTGGGAGGGCCAACGACCCTTTGTGGGGTCGCTGACGATGGAGTCCCCGGCCGATGCCGATCAGGATGTTTTGGCATGGATCGCCGACGGTACGCCGCCCATTTACTTTGGGTTCGGCAGTATCGGCGTCGGGTCTGCTGAAGACACTATTGGGATGATCAGCGCCGCGTGCTCGAAACTAGGGGAGCGGGCGTTGGTGGGAGCCGGCGGGACCGACTTCAGCCACGTTGCACTTCCGGAACACGTCAAGGTGGTGGGAAGCTTGGATTACGCGACCGTCTTTCCGGCCTGCCGAGCGGTGGTGCACCACGGCGGCGGCGGCACGACCGCCGCAGGCCTGCGTGCCGGAGTCCCCACGCTGATCCTCTGGACTCTGCCTGATCAACCACTCTGGGGCGCTGTGATCAGAAGACTGAAGATCGGAACCTCTAGGCGATTCGCCAGCACCACTGAGAAAACCCTGCTCGCAGACCTACGGCGCATTTTGGCCGCGCCGTACGTTGCCAGGGCCAGCGCGATCGCGACTCGGATGACCAAACCTGCCGACAGCATTGCGGCTGCTGCCGATCGGATAGAGTCCTTCGCGAGCCAGCGACGTGCTGGCTGATTCCCGACAAAGGGCTCCCGAGCGCCCTAAACTCCCCAACGTTTTTCGCTCACCAGCCTAGGGAAGTGTGATCGAGATCGAAGTATGAAGTTCTTATTGGCGTTCTCTGGAACTCGCGGCGATGCCGAGATCGGCGTCGCTGTCGGCCGAGAGTTGTTGCGGCGAGGTCATGACGTGTGCATGGCCGTCTCACCCGACCTGGTCGACTTCGCCGAATCAGCAGGATTGGCAGCAGTCGCCTACGGTCAGCAGTCACAGATCATTCAGGCCAGGGATTTCGGTCTACACGTCTATCGGAATTTCCCGCACGCCCTATGGAGAGCGAAGGATCTGACCAGGGCCTGGCGCGAATATCGGGAGTTCGTTAGCCGGTATTGGGTGGATTCGACCGCAACCTTGACGTCGTTGGTGGATGGGTGTGACGTGCTCGTCACCGGTCTGCTGTTTGAGGACGGCGCTGCCAACGTGGCGGAATATCACGGCGTCCCACTCGCCACGTTCCATTACTCCCCAGTGCGGCCCAATGGCCGGATGATCAGGCGCCTGCCGGCACCGCTGGGCCGCTCCGTACTGACGGCACTGGAGTGGTCAGCGCGTGTCGTCTTCGGGAAGTTCGAGAACGAGCAACGCCGTGAATTGGGTCTACCGAAGGCGAGCGGCCCGGCGACGCGGCGCATCACTGATCGGGGAGCACTGGAGATCCAGGCCTACGAAGAGGTGTGCTTTCCGGGGCTCGCTGCCGAATGGGCGAAGCGGAGTCGACAGCGGCCGTTTGTCGGAACGATAACGCTCGAGTTGGCAACGGACGCCGACGACGATGTTGAGTCGTGGATCGCTGCGGGACCAAAGCCGATTTGTTTTGCATTCGGCAGCATGTCGGTCGAATCGGCTACCACCATGATCGCGATGATCAGTTCAAGCTGCGCCCAACTGGGTGAGCGGGCATTGATTTGTTCCGGTACAACTGACTTCAGCGACGTCCCCCATCATGACCACGTCAAGGTGGTGGGTTTGGTGAACTACGCAACCATCTTCCCGGCCTGTCGTGCGGTCGTTCACCATGGCGGTTCCGGTACGGTGGCGGCGGTCCTGCGGGCCGGAGTGCCGCACGTCATCCTCTGGTCGGCGCCTGATCGACAGATGTGGGGCGCGGTGGTCAAACGCCTCGGCGTAGGGACCGCTAGACGTTTTTCCGGCACTACGCGGGAATCGCTGGTCACCGATTTGCGCGTCGCGCTCGAACCGGCGCGCATCGCCCGCGCCCAGGACATCTCCAAGCGAACGACAAAACCCACAGAGAGTGTCGCGGCGGCCGCGGATAGTTTGGAACATTTCGCCCAGCTCACGCAGGGCCGAACCTGAATTCCCGCGTGTGTCGAGCTGGGTTCGACTAAGCTCCGGCGCGGTGGAGCGGGTTACCGTGACGCCGTTGTCACGGTCGAACGTCGTAGATGAAGGGCTGGGTTCCCCGATGGCTGAAGGTGTCTTTGGCCGTAGTGATGCCGAGATAGATCTCTTGGTCCGTGGCATGCGGTCCGGGATCGCGGTGGTGGGCTTCGGCTACATCGGCACGGTAATCGGTGCCGTGCTGGCCGACCGGGGCTGGCCTGTGACAGGTATCGACGTTCGGCAAAACATCGTCGATGAGATCAACCTCGGTAAATCCTCGGTGCCCGAGCCGGGGCTGGGTGAGCTTGTCGCCAGCAGTGTGCGAAACGGCAGACTTCGCACAACGACCGACTTCGGCGCCGTCGCCGATAACGACTTCATCATCGTGACTGTCGGAACACCGCTTGGTCCTGACTACGAACCGATAGTCGATGACATCCGGGCAGCGGCGCGAGCTGTGGGAGAGCACCTTCGGGTTGGGCACCTTGTCATCCTGAAGAGCACGGTGCCGCCCGACACCACCGAGAAAATCGTCCAGCCGATTCTCGAAGAGGCATCGGGACTGCGGGCTGGTGTCGACTTCGGGTTGGCGTTCTGCCCGGAGCGACTCGCCGAAGGCCAAGCCATCCATGAGTTGACATCCATTCCCGTCGTGGTGGGTGCTGTCGACGAGCGAAGCGCGCGCGCCTGCGCCACCCTGTGGAGACACGGGCTTGGAGTCGACTCCGTCGTCGTCGACGACCCGCGGACCGCCGAGATGGTGAAGCTCGCGGACAACCTCTGGGTCGACCTCAACGTCGCTCTGGCCAACGAATTGGCCAAGGTATGCGACAAGCTCGGCATGGATGCGCTGCAGGTGATCGAAGCGGCCAACACCATGCCGAAGGGTGGTCGTGACGCGAACATCTTGAGGCCGAGCATGGGTGTTGGCGGCTACTGCCTCACCAAGGATCCGTGGTTCGTCAACCATCTTGGGCAGTCCCTGGGGCTGGAGCTGCTAATCCCGCGCACATCCAGAACCGTCAACGACACCATGCCGGCCTACACCTACGGATTGCTCACGGGACTCCTCGCGGATCACGGCAAGCCAATAGAGAACAGCAAAATTGCCGTATTGGGTATCGCGTTCAAAAACAACACCGGTGATTGCCGGCTCACGCCCACCAAGTACGTCGTCGCCTTACTCGAGGATTCCGGTTGCGAGCTTTCGGTCCACGACCCGTGGGTGCCCGACGAAGAAGCCCACACCGTGACCACGATCCCCCTGACTCCCGATATCGAGTCCGCCGTCAAAGATGCCGACGCCTTGGTGGTTCTGGCTGGGCACCGGGAGTTCCACCAGATCCCGCTGACTCGACTGGCTGATCTGACGGCATCGCAATGCGTATTCCTCGACGGACGGAACAGCTTCGATCCTGCCGCGGTGCGGGCCGCCGGCTTCACCTACAAGGGAATTGGCCGTTAGTGCCGGTAGACACAGGCACGTCGCAAAGACTCAACCCGTACGTATAACTCAAAGGAACGAGGAAAGATGTCCAATGTCGTCGTGACGGGCGGTTACGGCTTCATCGGATCGCATCTGGTCTCCGCACTGCTGGACCGTGGAGACACGGTCACGGTTTTCGACTTCGCCGAGAACACCCGTGACACCAGCATCGACTTCGACAGGCATCCCAACTTCCGGTTCGTTCAAGGCGATGTCACCGATATCGGTTCGTTCTCTCAAGCGCTGATATCCGGCGTCGACACGGTCTTCCATCTGGCGGCGATCGTGGGTGTCAAGAACTATATGGATGATCCGCTGCGGGTCCTCGACGTTAACGTCATCGGCACCCGCAACGTCCTAGAGTTAAGCCGTCAGCACGGCACCCGGGTGGTTTTCGCCAGCACATCGGAGGTGTTCGGAAAAAACCCTAATCCGCCCTTCGCCGAGGACGACGACCGTGTCCTCGGTTCAACCAAGACCGCCCGCTGGAGCTACAGCACCAGCAAGGCAATGGCCGAGCATCTGGTCTTCGCCATGCACAGCGCCTATGAACTGCCCGTGACGGTGGTTCGCTACTTCAACGTCTATGGCCCGCGGCAGGCCCCGATATTCGTGGTGTCGCAGAGCGTTCACCGAATCCTCAACGGTCATCGGCCCTATCTCTTCGACACCGGGGATCAGACGCGGTGCTTCACCTACGTCGACGACGCCGTCGCCGGCACCCTGCTCGCCGCCGAGAGCAACGCGGCAATCGGGGAGGCGTTCAACATCGGAAGCATGACGGAGACGAGTATGCGCGAGGTGGTGGATCTCGCCATCAAGACCGCTGATGTCGATTCCGTGTCGGAGGCTGAAGCTGTCGATACTGCAGAGCGCTACGGGGGTCGTTACGAGGATATTCCCAGACGCATCCCCGACTCCACCAAGGCGCAGCGGGAGTTGGGCTGGCGCCTCACGGTCGACGTCTCTGAAGGGATCCGCCGCACCATCGACTGGGCGCGGGCGAATCCGTGGTACCTCAAAGAATCCGCCGGACCTCCTCGTTGAACGGACAGTCGTAGCGTGCATTGCCTCGGGGGCCAGGCGTCACACATGAGGATTGTGCTGGCTAACTGGGGTAGCCGCGGTGAGATTGAACCCTGCGCCGCGGTGGGCCGCGAGTTGCAACGACGCGGGCATGACGTGTGCTTGGTGGTCCCGCCGGAGTTGGTGGGGTTCGTCGAATCCGTCGAATTACCCGCAGTCGCATACGGTTTGGAATTGGATCGAATTTCCGGCGCGTACCGCGACTTCTGGAGGGACTTCTTTCGTGGTTTCTGGAAGATACGCAAGCTCGGCCGGCAGTGGCGTGAAATTTCCGAACCGCTCATCGAGTGTCGGGACCAAGTCGTCACGACGCTGAGGTTAGTGGCCGAGGGGGCCGACCTTCTGGTCACGGGAATGAATTACGAAGACGCCGCCGCCAATGTCGCGGAATCAGTTGACGTCCCGTTCGCCACGCTGCATTACTTTCCGATGCGCGCCAACGGCGAGCTGCTGTCTTTTCTGCCGGCTCCAATGGGCCGCACGGCAATGAAGTTCTTCTGGTGGTTGTCCTGGCGCGGGCCTAAGAAGACTGAGGACGCCGAACGCCGGCGGCTTGGTCTGCCAAAGGCCACAAGTCCGTGGACGAAGCGGATCGCCGAACGCGGTTCATTGGAAGTTCAGGCCTATGACGAGTTCTGCTTCCCGGGGCTGGCGGCGGAGTGGTCGACATGGGGTGATCAACGTCCCTTTGTCGGCACCCTGACGATGGGACTGACGAGCGATACAGACGAAGAAGTAGCGGCGTGGATCGCCAGCGGAACTCCTCCGATTTATTTCGGCTTTGGGAGCCTGCCGGTCGAATCACCGAGCGACACGATGGCCATGATCGCCGCTGCCTGCGCGCAATTGGGCGAGCGCGCCCTGGTGTGCGCGGCCGCGACTGACTTTGGCAGCGTCGGTCATCTCGACCATGTCAAGATCGTTGAGTCGATGAATTTCGCGGCCGTCTTTCCCGCCTGCCGCGCTGTGGTGCACCACGGCGGGGCAGGAACGACCGCCGCCAGCATGCGCGCCGGGGTACCGACATTGATTCTCTGGACTGGAGTCGATCAAAAGGTCTGGGGAGACCGGATGAAGCGCTTGGGTGTGGGCACAGCGCGCCGATTTTCCGTGACTACCGAGAGATCGCTGGTGGCGGACCTCCGAGCCGCCACGGCGCCACAATGTCTCGTGCGGGCGCGCGAACTCGCCCGCCGCATGACTACATCCGAACAAAGCGTTACGCGGGCTGCCGATGTCTTGGAGAACTTCGCGCGACTCAAACGTGCCGGCTGATCGCACGGGAACTTCGTGCGAATAGTGCAGTCGCTGACCGCGACCCACACTGAACAAAGCTGAGCACCTCGGCCCCGCAGGAGACCTCCTCAATTTCAGCGGGGTGCCGTTTGCCGGCGTAGGCGGCCAATTGGGGGCGCTGACGTTTTTTATGATGAGCGCGCTCCCACCGCGCTAGAGTGGCCCGAGCACCTACTTGGGGAGCAGATTTGGCAAAAAAAACCGCTGAGGCGCACGCTATCCGGGTGGTGGATCTTGTTTTGTCGCCATTTGTGTATCTTTGCGCGCAACTCCTGAAACTTGTCAGGATGGCAGGCGTTGAGAATCTTCCGCGCTCCAAAAGTGCGCTCCAACGCGCGGGCTGTTTCCCGATATGGGACCATTACTACGAACCGGCGTTCCAGAATGAGCATTTGCGGGCAGTTCTGTCGAAAGAGAGGCACTTGCCGGGAATTGACTGGAATCGCGATGAACAACTTGCAGTTCTGAGTTCTTTCTCTAATATTCAAGAGTTGGAGACGTTGCGTCATGCGAAAGGCGGCGACGAGCACGAGTTCTTTTTGCAAAATGGACGTTTTGAGTCGGGCGACGCTGAGTATTGGTACAACCTTCTTCGATCGCAGAAGCCAAAAAAGATCATCGAGGTGGGAAGCGGTTACTCCACGCTTATGGCGGTGAGAGCGACAAAGGCCAGCAAACGTGAGGACCCGACCTATCACTGCGACCATATTCTCATCGAGCCATATGAACACGGTTGGCTTGAGAAACTCGATACGCGAGTTATCCGTGAGAAGATCGAAGATATGGACCTGCAAATGTTCCAAGAACTGGATGCAGGCGATATTCTTTTTATTGATTCATCGCATATGATCCGGCCTCAAGGCGACGTCGTCTTCGAATATCTAGAGATCCTTCCAACGCTCAAGGAC
>SXGT01484173.1_pt1 | contig 11680 bp, 3 predicted proteins | sample 3176221 | NCBI WGS metagenome assembly SXGT01 (sample SAMN11356862, study PRJNA531348) | freshwater metagenome | isolation source: freshwater sample F1-120 | place: China: Fuxian Lake, Yuxi | collected 2017-12-25
CCGCCGGCCCGGGCCCCGCGAGGGGGACCCGGGCCGTCGGCGGTGCGTCAGCGGACCCGCAGGTGCAGCGTGGTCTCGCCGGTGGTGACGCCGTTGCTGCCGCGGTAGACGATGCGGACGGCGTGGCGGCCGACGACCGTCGGGCGGAACGTGGTCCGGACCTTGCCGTCCACGAGCACCATGCCGGTGCGGACGCGCTTGCCGCGGTAGTAGACGTCGACCAGGCCGGTCGGGCTGGCGCCCGTGGCGCGGACCGCGGCGGTGAGCGCCGTGGTCGAGCCGCTGGTGACGAGCGACGGCTTGAGCACGCCCGTCACCTTGGCCGCCGCCTTCGCGACCTTGGCCGTCGGCGCCGACGTCGAGGTGCCGGTGGCGTGGCCGACCTTCGTGGCCGTGACCTGCACCGAGATCCGACGTCCGCCGTCGGCCTCCGCCAGCGTGTAGGCGTTCCTCGTCGCGCCGGGGATCGGCGTGCCGTCGCGCAGCCACTGCACGGCCGTGTCGACCTGGTTGAGGTCCCACGTCGGCGGACGCAGGGTGAGCGTCTTGCCGACCGTGGCGGTGCCACTGACCGCCGCGTCGCGGGTGGCGACGGGGGCGGGCAGCGGACCGACCGGGGCCGCCGGCACGTCCAGCGTGCCGACCTCGCCGACGTTCAGCGCGAAGTCGACCGCACGGTGGGCGACGACGTGCGCGTCGGCGTCGAGCACGACCGGACCCGTGTACGCGGTCCACTCGCCGTCGTCCACCCGGTACTGCAGGGCCGCGACGCGGGAGCCGCCGGTGTCGTCGCCGGTGATCGTGACGGTGCGGCCGTCCCGCGTGGCGGACGAGGTCGGTGCGACGTCGTCGACCTTCACCGTCAGCTCGGCCGCCGTGCCGACGGCGCCGTTGCTGCCGACCGCGCGGTAGCCGACCACGGTGGTGCCGGAGGGCAGCGCCACGGGGGCGGTCCACGTCGTCCACGCACCGTCGCCGAGGCGGTACTCGAACCGCTCGACGAGGGCGTCGTCCGCGGCGCTCAGCGTCAGGGTCGCGCCCCGGCCGTGCCAGCCGTCGAGGCCGGCCCTGCTCACCGAGGCCGTGACGTCGCCCGCGAGGTAGACGGGCGCGACCTCGAAGGAGGCGGTGGCGGAGGAGTTCCCCGCGACGTCGGTGCCGCGGTAGTGCACCACGTGGCCGTCGTCGTCGAGCGTGAACGGCTGCGCGTACGTCGTCCAGGCCTCGTCGTCGTCGAGCCGGTACTCGACCGAGGCGAGGCCCGACCCGCCGAGGTCGAACGCGCCGAGGGTGACCGTGCGGCCCTGCACCTCGTGCGCGACGACCGGGGCGACCAGGTCGACCTTGACGTCGAGGCTGCCCTCGTCGAGGACGTCCTCGCCGGAGCGGAGCCGGTACGCGACGGCGTACGTGCCCGCCGCCAGCTCGACCGGCGTGCTGTACGTCGTCCACGCGCCGTCGCCGACGCGGTACTCGGTGACCGCGTCGCCGTTCGCCTGACTGGTCAGGGTCAGGGTCGCGCCCTGGCCGTACCAGCCGTCCTGCCCGGCGTCCGAGACCTCGGCCGAGACGCTGCCGACGACCTGCGAGCCCGGTCCGAACGACCACGAGCCGGTGCCGACGGTGAAGGTGGCGTAGGTGGTGCCGGCCCTCGTGGTGCGTCCCTCGTAGGTCGCCTGGCGCGGGTGCCGCGGCACGAACGCGTCGTCGACGTCGGCGGGCAGCGGCACGTTCACCGACGCCTCGCTGGTGCCCGGCACGGTGACGTCGAGCGCCAGCCGCCCCTGGTCGTCCTGCTCGAACGCGGCGGTGATGGTGCCGCGCACCGTCGGGACGCTGATGTCGGCGGACTCGAGGTCGCCCGGCTGCGGACGGACCTCGAAGGTCTCGTAGCCGACCTTCACCGGCTCGATGCCGAACAGGCCCGACGGGATGGTGAACGCCGGCGAGGCGGCCCACGGGTGCGAGTACGTCAGGTTCGACTTCTGGGACGGGTCCCAGGCCTCCATCGTCGCGCCCGCGCCGAGCCGGATCATGTTCATCCAGCTGCTCGTGCCCTCGTCGGTCAGCCGGTCGAGTGCCGCCTGGCCGTTGCCCCCGTTGTACAGACCCTTCACGAGGAACGCGGCGCAGTAGACGCTGCACGCCATGCCGCGCGAGTCGACGAAGTCGGCCACCTTGGTCGCGTCGGCCTCCTGGGGCACGCCGAAGGCGAGGGCGAACGCGCTGGCGTGCACCGAGTAGTGCCCGGTCAGCTGACCGGCGTCGTTCATGCCGTCGTCGTAGCGGCCGGTCGCGGGGTCGAGCAGACGCTCGTTCATCGCAGCCCGCAGGCGGTCGGCGCGCTCGGTGTAGGCCGTGGCGTCCTCGGTGCGGCCGATCGCCTCGGCCATCGAGGCCAGGTTGCGCATCGCCCGGTAGGCGTAGGCGTTGACGACCGTGTTGTACGTGCGGAACTGGTAGCCGTCGCGCTGGCTCGTGGGCCAGTCGACGATGTCGCAGTCGGTCTGGCTGTTGCAGCCGTTGCTGCCCGAGCCCTTGCGGACGAGCCCGGTGGTCGGGTCGATCCAGGCGAGCGGCAGCTTCGTCTTGAGGTTGTCGAAGTACTCCTCGACCTGCTGCACGTCGCCGGTCTGGCGCCAGGCGTCGTGGACGGCCATGATCACCGTGATCGGCCACTCGGTCGGCCAGGTGCGGTTGGACTTGAAGTAGTTCATGGAGTACTTGCCGAGGGACAGGTCCTCCATGAGGTAGAGCGACGACTGCAGCTGCAGGTACCCGTCGGCCTCGTAGTTGATCCGCTCGCGGCTGTAGGAGTCGGTGTAGAAGTTGACGTTGAGCGCCTCGATGGAGTTCTTCGACAGCTGGTAGACCTGGTTCAGGTTGTCGTCGCTGGAGCTGAACGAGGCGGTCTCGCGGTCGAAGGGGTAGACCAGCGCAAGGGCCTGGAAGTTGTCCTTCGTGATCGGCTCGGGCGCGCCCACGACCTCGGCGTAGCGGAAGACGCGCATGCCCCAGGTCTCGAGCTGCTGCGCCCCGTCCTCCAGGGTCACGACGTCCTGGTAGGTGTTGCCGGTGTTCATCGCGAAGCGGACGGTGTCGGGGGCCGACGTCGTCTCGCCGAAGCGCAGGTCGACGCGCTGGCCCTCCTGGCCGGTCACGTCGTACTGCACGCCGCCGATCCAGGTGCGGCCGAAGTCGATGAAGTAGTTGCCGTTGCCCTTGTCGACGATCCTGACGGGCTCGTGCAGCTGCTCCTCGACCTTGTCGGTCGGGGTGGCCGCCAGGGTGCCGAACGGGGCCTTGACCCGCGGGGCCGCCCAGGCGGCGTCGTCGAACCCGGGGGCGTCGAAGCCGTGCGGGTAGGCGCGGGAGTCGAGGTTCTCCTTCGGGGCGACGTAGAAGCTCGTGCCGATGGAGCCGGCCGACGGGAAGACGTCGGAGCCGTTGAGCGCCGACCACGAGGGTCCGGTGCCGAAGACGTCCTGGCTGCCGTCGGTGTACTCGACGCGCAGCTCGGCCTGGAAGCGCTGGTCGCGCGTCGTGTAGGCGAGCGCGCCGATCGCGTTGGCCTCCCCGGAACGCAGCAGCTCGGTCACGTCGAAGCCGTCGTAGCGGACCTCGTTCGCGATCGCGTGCGTCGGGCCGAGCCCCACGAACTCGCCGTTGACCCAGAGCTTGTAGACGTACTGCTTGGCCGGACGGTGGTCGGCGCCGGTGGCGTAGACGGTCGCCCACGCGACCTCCTTGCCGGCGGGCAGGTCGACGTCGCTGCGCAGGAACGCCCAGTTCGCCGACAGCCCCGACTGCAGGCAGACGTCGGAGTAGCCGACCTTGAGCGCGCCCCCGGAGACGACGCCGCACGCGAACGTGCGGTCGCCGGCGGCGAACGTGGTGTCGACGAGCGTCCGGCCGGCGGTCGTGCCCGAGCCCAGCTCGGTGACGGACAGGTCGTCGATCGTGGCCGACTCGGTGCGTCCCTGGCGCAGCCCGACCGAGCCGCGCCGGAACGTCCCGTCCACGGTGGTGTCGACGAGGGCGCCGCCGACGTAGGTCTTGATCTCGGTGCCGACCACGTCGATGCGGACCGGGACCGTCTTGCCGGCGGCCAGCGTGCCGGCGGGCAGCGCGACCGACTTGATCTCGGTGAACGTGCCGTTGACCTGACGGTGGGGGACGAGCCGGTTGTCGGCGCGGAGCTGCCACATGTAGGCGTTCTGCTCGTCGACGCCGCGGAAGCGCAGACCGACCGCGACCTCGTCGATCGTCAGCGTCGCCCGCAGCGAGTAGTTGCTGTACGCGCCCGGCAGCACCTCGTTCTTGCTGGTGCCGACGACGAGCTCGCCGTTCGTCACCGCGAGCGACGGGAGCTCGGGCGCGGGGCCGCCGAACGTGTTCGCGTACAGCGTCGTGCCGTCCTCGGCCGTGACGGAGAGGTTGTCGAAGCGGGCGCGCTCGGAGCTGCCCGTGCGGAACCCGAAGCCGCCGGCCGCGTTGGCCAGGTTCTCGCTGCGGTTCACCTCGACGTCGTTGATGAAGGTGGTCGCCGTCGAGCCCTGGACGACGATCTTGATGCGGAACTTCTGGCCGTTCGTGAGGGTGATGCCCTTCGGCCCGAGCGGGACGTCCTCGCGCAGGACGAGGTTGTCGTGCGTCTTGAGGCTGTTCGTGTCGGAGCGGAACTGCCACAGCTGGAACGCCGAGGTCGAGGTGGTGCGGAACGTCAGCGACGCGGCGTTCTGGTCGATGATCGCGTCGGTCTCGAACGTGTAGTCGGTCCAGTTCTCCTGGCTCACGGGGGCCCAGATCGGACGGGAGTCCGCCCACTGCGCGCCCGGTCCGGTGCCGAAGGTGCCGACCTCGGACCACGCCGACACCTGGCCGTCGCCGTCCCACGTCCGCACCGCCCAGGAGTAGCGCTCGGACGCCGCCAGGTCGGGACCGCCGTACGGGACGTCGGTCTGGCGCGACGACGCCACCTTGCCCGTCGACCACACGTCGCCGTCGCCGGCCGCCGCCTTCTGCGGCGTCGACGCGACGACGACCTCGTACGCCGTCTGACGGGCGACCGTGACGTGCCAGCCGAAGTCGGGGGCGACGTCGAGGTCCAGCGGGCGCTCGATGCCCTGCACCTTCAACGACACGGGCGCGGCGGACAGGGCCGCGGTGGCGGGGGAGGCCAGGCCGGTCAGGACCAGGCCGAGCAGCAGCAGGGCGACCGCAGCGCGGCGCAGGGTGGGGATCATCGTCGTCCTCGGGGAGAGCGACGCGCTGTGTCGGGGGTCACAGCGCGCTCGGGCTGACCCGCAGCGTAGATGGAACGATTCAATCCGGGCAACACCGTGACGACTGTTCCCGCGCCCGCGCGACGCGCGATCCCTGTCCTACCAGCGTTCGGGGCGGCGGGGGTGACCGCTTCCGGCCACGGACCGTCCTTGACGGAACAGCGGTGGGGCGGCTTTCATGATCAGCATCACAGATTAGAACGTTTTACTCAGCGGGCTCACATCCCGTTCCCAGGTCGCCGTCCTACCGGCCGGCGCCGCTCACCTGGTCCCACCCGGGACCGTCAGCCCGGCGTGCACGCGCCGGGCCGCTGGTCGACGTCCCGACGCGACCGTGCACTCCGTCCCACCGCGCCTCCGGTGCGGGTCATGAAAGGTCCACCATGTTGAGGAAGAAGACTTCGAGCGCCGTGCTGGCGCTCGGCCTGGCGCTCGCGCTGGGGCCCGCAGCCGGGATGACCCCGGCCGTGGCCTCACCGCTCGCGCAGGCACCCGCACTGACCGGTGAGGCGGAGGTGGCGGTCACCGGCCTGGAGGTCAACCACCTCACCGACGACCCGCAGGGCATCGACGACGAGAAGCCGGTCTTCTGCTGGGGCATGACGTCCAACGTCGTCGGCGCGAAGCAGAAGAGCTACCGCATCCAGGTCGCGCGCGACGCCGGGTTCAAGACCCTCGCGTGGGACAGCGGCGTCGTCGAGTCCGACGAGTCGACCGACGTCGCCTTCGGCAGCACCGGCGAGGTCGCGCAGAAGCTGCGTCCCGAGACCGACTACTGGTGGCGCGTGCGCGTCGTGGACGACCGCGACGTCGAGACCGTCTCCGAGACCGGCCGCTTCTCGACCGGCCTCATGAACTCCAAGATCGGCGCCTGGGACGGCGCGCAGTGGATCGGCAGCGAGAAGACCAAGCTCGACGCCGCCGCGGCCCACCTGTTCGACCTGAACACCAAGTTCCAGATCAACAGCGGCGACAACGCCTCGTTCATCTTCGGCGCCGACGACCAGCGCTTCTCCAGCGACTTCCGCAACGTCTACGGCGGTCCGGGCGGCGAGAACTTCATCCGTCTCGAGCTCGACCTGTCGGGCGTGACGTCCGACGCCTCCAACACCGGCGGCGTCGTGAACCTGTACCGCAAGGGCTACCACAAGACGGACGACGTCGACGGCGACCCGAACGTCAAGCCCTACAAGTCGGTGCGGCTCGTCGACAGCTCCGCTGCGGCGGTGCGCACGCTCTTCACGCCCGCCAACAAGAACGCGGAGCACACGCTGCGCGTCGTCGGCAGCGCGAGCGGCATGACCTACACGATCGACGGCGTCAACCTCACCGGGTTCACGGCGAGCACGATGACAGTGAGCGACAACCGCCCCGCGGCGAAGAACAACCTCAACGTCTCGCCGAACTCGACCATCAACGGTCAGGGCGTGCACTCGTTCGTCACGGGCAACGACTACAACACGTTCCCGCACCTGAACTCGATCGGCTTCTCGGTCAAGAACGTCGGCGACGACGTGACCCTGACCGACTACAAGCTCGTCGACGTCGGCCAGAGCGCGAAGCGGACGCTGTTCGACCACACGACGGGCGCCAACTACGGCATCTTCACCTCGCTGCCCAGCTCGGGCATCACGGCGAACGCCAACACCATCCGCGTCCGCCCGACGGCGGCCGGCCAGCTCGGCCCGAAGTACGCCGACCCGAGCTACGGCGCGCAGACGCACCTGCGCTCGGAGTTCCGCCTGAACCCGTCGAAGGACGTCGCGAAGGCGAAGCTCTACGTCACCGCCCAGGGCGCGTACGAGATGCACATCAACGGTGACCGGGTCAGCGAGGACTACCTCAACCCCGGCATGGCCACGTACGCGAAGACGCTGAACTACCACACGTACGACGTGACCGACATGCTCTCCAGCGGCTCCAACGCCGTCGGCGCGCTGCTCGGTCCCGGCTTCTACACCGGCAACATGACCTTCACGCCGAACAACTACAACATGTTCGGCGACAGCGAGGCGCTGCTGGCCAAGATGGTCGTCACGTACAGCGACGGCACCGAGCAGACCATCGTCACGAACCCCGACACCTGGCGCTCGTTCAACGACGGACCGAACCGCTACGCCGACAACTTCCAGGGCGTGCGCTACGACTCCGCCAAGGAGGCGAACATCGCCAACTGGACGAAGACCAGCTACAAGCCGGCCCTCCTGGCCCGCTGGTCGACGCCGGACGTCATCGCGATGAAGCCGCAGCTCACCCCCGAGATCGTGGCCCGTCAGGACCAGCCGATCCGCGAGGTCGAGCGGCTCGAGGCCACGCGCGTGCTCGGCACGCACAGCGCCGACGACAAGACGTGGACCTACGACATGGGCGTCAACATGGTCGGCGTCCCGTCGGTCACGATCCCCAAGGGCTCGCTCAAGGCCGGCGACGAGGTCCTGTTCCGCTTCGGCGAGGACATCTACCCGGGCAACGGCGACTCGCAGAACACGACCTGGCCCGGTCCGGACCCGCGCGTCTACGAGCCCAAGCCCTACTCCGAGCTCTACGGCCCGAACGGCAGCTACCGTCCCGGCGTCGCCGGCCGCATCCTCTCGGACACCTACCGCGCGGCGTACGCCACCGACGCGTACGTGGCCTCGGCCGCCGACGCGAACCGTGACGTCGTCATCACGCCGAACTTCACGTTCCGCGGCTACCGGTACATCGAGATCACGGTGCCCAGCCGCACCGAGGCGCTGCCGAAGGAGAACGTCGACGGGATCGTCCTGTCGTCGATCGACGCACCCGAGGGTCGCTACCACGCGACCACGAGCGACGACAACTACACCGGCGACCTGGCCAACAAGTTCTTCGTGAACGCCCAGCGCAGCCAGGTCGGCAACTTCTTCTCGCTGCCGACCGACTGCCCTCAGCGCAACGAGCGCATGGGCTGGACGGGTGACCTGCAGGCGTACGCCCGCTCGGCGACGTACAACTCGAAGGACAGCCAGGCGTTCCTGCGTCAGTGGATGGTCGCCCTCCGGGACGCCCAGGGTGCCAACGGCAGCGTCGGTACCACCGTGCCGGTCATCAGCCTCACGGGCGACCGTGGAGCGGCGATGCCGAACACGCCGACGTGGGAGGGTGCGGTCGCCCAGGCGCCGTGGCAGCTCTACCAGCAGTACGGCGACACGCAGATCATCAAGGAGAACTTCGCGACGATCCAGAAGTGGCTCAAGGGCTACGCCGACCAGCCGCTGCACGCCGACTACCCCGGCCTGACCGCCGGGACCGGCAGCCACGCGGACCACATCAGCATGGACGCCAACACCCAGGCGCACATGGTGAACCAGGCGATGTACCTGCACTTCGTCGAGGTCTCGGCCAAGATGGCCCGGATCATCGGTGAGGACGAGTACGCCGCGTCCCTGGAGCAGCGGTTCGCCCAGGGCAAGGAGAGCTTCAACAAGCTCTACGTCGACCCGCAGACCGGGTTCACCCTGAACGCGACGCCGGGCGCCACGCTCGTGGCCGGCCGGACCCTGCAGGACTCCCAGGCCTCCTACGCCACGCCGATCAACCTGGACCTCTTCAGCGACACCATGAAGATCCAGGGCGGGGCCAACGCGGGCCTGACCTACAAGGAGTACGCGATCAAGCGGCTCCGCCAGCTCGTCGAGGACCCGGGCCAGAGCAACAACGGCGCCGGTCCCCGCAACGGTGGCGGCGGCTTCTCCGGTGGACAGGCGAGCAACAAGCCCTACACCATCACGACCGGCTTCAACGCGACGCCGAACATCCTCCCGGCGCTGACCAAGAGCGGCGAGATCGACACCGCGTACAAGCTGTTCAGCAGCGACGAGTACACCAGCTGGCTGTACCCGGTCACGCTGGGCGCGACGTCGATGTGGGAGCTCTGGAACTCCTACGAGCGGGCCTTCGCCCAGGGTGGCGAGAGCTCGATGAACTCGCAGAACCACTTCGCGCTCGGTGCCTCCCAGCAGTGGATGTACGAGTACCAGCTCGGCATCACGTCCGAGGGCGGCAAGGGCTACCGGGACTTCGTCCTGCAGCCCGTCGCCGGTGGTGAGTTCACCTCGATCGAGGGCAGCTTCGACTCGAGCTACGGCACGATCGAGTCCGCGTGGAAGGCGCAGGACGGCGTCATGACCTCCTACACGACGGAGGTGCCGGCCAACACGACCGCGACCCTCTACCTCCCGGTCTCCGAGGACGTCGAGTCCTTCGACGAGGTCCCGGGCGTCGAGTTCGAGGAGATGACGACCCGCAACGGCATCGACACCGCGAAGTTCTCGCTCGGTGCCGGTGGCTACGAGTTCGCGGTCGACGGCGGCGACGTCACGGCCACGATCGCCGACGGCTTCGTCCACGCCGACGAGCCCGTCGAGCCGGAGCCGGGTCAGCAGTTCTCGGACGTTCCTCCGTCGCACTCGTTCTTCGAGCACATCACGTGGCTGGTGGAGCGGGGTCTGGTGAAGGGCTTCAGCGACGGGACGTTCCGTCCGAGTGCGTCGGTGACGCGTGGTCAGCTGGCGGTGATGTTGTACAAGGACGCTGGTTCGCCGGAGTTCACGCCGCCTGCGGTCTCGCCGTTCAAGGATCTCCCGACGACCCACTCGTTCTACAAGCACATCACGTGGCTGGTGGACCAGGGTCTGATCAAGGGCTACGGGGACGGGACGTTCCGGGCGAACACGGCGTTGACGCGTGGTCAGGTGGCGGTGGTGCTGTTCCAGGCCACGGATCCTGAGTTCACACCGCCGGCGTCGTCGCCGTTCCCGGACGTGCCGACCTCGCACTCGTTCTTCAAGCACGTGACGTGGCTCGAGGAGAACGGGGTGGTCAAGGGCTACGGGGACGGGACGTTCCGTCCTGGTACGGCCCTGACCCGTGGCCAGATCGCGGTGATCCTCAAGAAGTACGACGCCTTGGGCGACTGAGGTAGGTGGCCCCGGTCCGCCCCTGCACGTCGGGGGTGGACCGGGGTCACCAGAATTGCGCCGTCCTCGACCGTTCCAGCACCACGGAATGGTTGAGGACGGCGCAGTTCTGGCCGAACGGGCGGCAGGGGGAGCGCGTCAGAAGGAGGTGGTCGAGGAGCGTACGACGAGCTCGGGCTCGAGCACGGGGTGCTGGACCTTGCCGGGCTCGTCGGAGTCGATGAGCGACAGGAGCAGGCGGGTGGCCTCGGCGCCCATGCGGGCCGCGGGCTGGCGGATGGACGACAGCGGGATCGCGGCGGAGGCGGCGAAGTCGATGTCGTCGAAGCCGATGAGGGCCACGTCGTCGGGAACCTTGGCGCCGGCGAGGGTGAGCGCCTGGAGCGCGCCGAGGGCGACGAGGTCGTTGGCCGCGAAGATCGCGTCGGGACGGCGTCGTGAGGGCAGCGCGAGCAGCTCCTCGGCGCCGCGACGGCCCGCGTCGGCGTCCATCGCCCCGGTCTCGAGGAAGACCACCTCACCGTGCCCGGCCTCCTCGACGACGGACTGCGCGGCCTCGAGGCGGCGCTTGACCTGGGCGATGCGCAACGGACCACCGACGAAGGCGATGCGACGGCGTCCGACGTCCAGCAGGTGCTCGGCGGCCAGGCGGCCGCCCTTGCGGTCGTCGACGGAGACCGACGAGAACTCGCGGGCCCCCGCGCGGCGGTCGACGAGGACGACGGCGGTGCCGCGGTCGCGCAGCCGGCGCAGCCGGGGCAGGACCGACCCGGTGGGGGTGATGAGCAGGCCGCTCACCCGCTGCTCCTCGAAGAGGTCGAGGTAGGTGCGCTCGCGGTCGGGGTCCTGCGCGCTGCTGCCGAGGATGAGCGGACGTCCCTCGGGTGCGAGGGTGTCCTCGACGCCGCGCACGACGTCGGTGAAGAACGGGTTGCCGACGTCGAGCAGCACCATGCCGACCGAGCGGTTCGTGCCGGCGCGGAGCTGGCGGGCGGCGTCGTTGCGGACGTAGCCGAGCTCGTCGATGGCGGCGCGGATGCGGGCCAGGGTCGGGGCCGACACGCGGTCGGGCCGGTTGAGCGCGTTGGAGACCGTCGCGGGGGAGACGCCCGCGAGTGCGGCGACGTCACGTACCTGAGCCACGGCCATGACGGCGACCTTACAACGTTTCAATCCGAACCGGTTGACATTGTTGTGATGGCCGTCATATGGTCCAAGTCACCCGATTAAATCGATTCACACCACGGCATCCGCCCCACGGTGACCACCGGCCCCCACCCGGCCGATCGAGTCGGGCCCCCACCCCCATCTTCCCCGCGGAGAGAGTCCATGACCACGAGCCAGACCCCGGCGCTGCACCTGTCGCAGGTGCGGAAGGCGTTCGGTGCCGTCGTCGCCCTGCGTTCCGGGACGCTGACCGTCGAGCGTGGGTCGATCCACGCGCTGGTCGGCGAG
>SXGT01618545.1_pt1 | contig 11679 bp, 9 predicted proteins | sample 3176221 | NCBI WGS metagenome assembly SXGT01 (sample SAMN11356862, study PRJNA531348) | freshwater metagenome | isolation source: freshwater sample F1-120 | place: China: Fuxian Lake, Yuxi | collected 2017-12-25
ACCAGTCGGCGCTGCCGGAGCTGCAGGCGCTGTTCCGCGCCGAGGCGAACCCGTCGGTGCGCGGCGCCGCCGCCGTCGCGATCGCGCTGCTCGACGAGCGCGAGGCCGCCGGCGACCTCTTCCAGGCGTTCCGCAAGGAGAGCGATCCGGGCTTGAAGGGCTATCTCGCCTGGGCGCTCGGCCGCCTGCAGCATGTCGAGGCCGCGCCGGCGCTGCGCGAGCAGGTCGCCAAGTCGAACGACCCCGCGGTGCTGCACTGGACCGCGCTCGGGCTCGGCCTGCTCGGCGATGCCGACGTCGTCACGCGCCTGGAACAGCTCCATCGCGACGAGAAGGACGTGATCGCGCGGTCGAGCTACCTCCACGCGATCGGCGCCATCGGCGACAAGGAGGCGGCCCCCCGCCTCCTGGCCGCCGCAAAGCGCGACGGTGAGCTCGACTACGTCCGCGCCCACGCCACCGCCGCGCTCGGGATGCTGTGCGACGAGACGCGCAGCCCGCTCCCGTCGTCCTTCGCCCGCGACCACAACTACACGATGGGCCTCACGTTCCTCCCGGAGCTGTACTACCTGTTCTGAGGGGGCTGAACTGCGCTCGCAGCCCGACTCCCGCGACGCACCCGCGCAGCGCGTGGCCGCGCGAAGCCGGCCACCACTCAGTGCTGCCGGCCGCCGATCCGCGCCACCACCTCGGCGCGCTTGGCAACGAGGAGTTCCGGCGTGCGCGCCTCCAGCATCAGCCGCAGCAGCGGCTCGGTGTTGCTCTTGCGCACGTTGAACCAGAAGTCCTGGAAGACCACCGAGAGCCCGTCGAGCTCGTCGCTCGAGAGCGGCTTCGCGCCGGCGCCGCCCTTCGCGTAGGCGTCGCGCAGCTCGGCCAGCTTGGCGTCGGCGTCGTGCACCTCGAAGTTCACCTCGCCGGTCGAGCAGTACTTCCTGAGTGGCGCGATCAGCTGCGACAGCGGCTTCCGCTCGCGCGCCATCACGTTGAGCGTGTGCACCATCGCCAGCGTGCCGCAGTCGGAGTAGTAGTGGTCGCGGAAGTAGAAGTGGCCGGAGAGCTCGCCGGCGAACGGCGCGTTCTCCTTGCGCATGGTCGCCTTGATGAAGCTGTGGCCGACCCGTTCGCGCAACGGCCGCCCGCCGCGCGCGACGATGTCCTCGGGCAGGACGCGGCTGGCGCGCAAGTCGTACACGATCCCGGCGCCCGGCTCCGGGGCCAGGAACTCGCGCGCCAGCAGCGCGGTGAGCAGGTCGGAGCCGATCCGCTCGCCCTTCTCGTCGACCGCGCAGCAGCGGTCGGCGTCGCCGTCGACGGCGACCCCGACGTGCGCCTTGCGTGCGACCACCTCGCGCTTGAGGTCGACGATGTTCTGGTCGACCAGCGGGTTTGCCTCGTGGTTCGGGAACATCCCGTCGACCTCGAGGAAGAGCCCGCTCCAGTCGAGTCCAGAGCCCTCCAGCACGAGCGGCACCTCGAGGCCGCCCATCCCGTTGGCGGTGTCGATCACCGCTGTCAGTCCGGGCCAGGGCTGCATGAATCGGCGCAGGTGGCGCTGGTAGCCGGCGCGCACGTCGACCGTCGTGACGTTGCCGCGGCGGGTGCCGGGCGGCGGTGCGAGCTCGCTCTTCGCCATCTGCTCGAGCTCGCCGATGCCGGTGTCCTTGCTCATCGGCACCGCGCCGCGCCGGCAGATCTTCGCGCCGATGTACTGCGGCGGGTTGTGCGACGCCGTGGTCGACAGACCGCCGTCGGCGTCGAGGCTGCCGATGCCGAAATAGGCCATCGGCGTCGACACCAGCCCGATGTCGATCACGTCGCAGCCGTGCGCGGTGATGCCGTCGATCACGGCTTTCTGGATCGACGGCGCGCTCTTCCGCATGTCGCGGCCGACCACCAGCCGCTTCGCCTGGAGCAGCCGGACCAGGCCGGCGCCGATCCGCCATGCCAGCTTCTCGTCGATCTCCGTCGGGTAGACCCCGCGGATGTCGTACGCCTTGAAGACGCCCACGCTCAGCTCCTCCCTGCCGGCGCCGCCAGCGCCCGCGTCGCCGTCCCCATCGCCTCGATCGCGCGCGCCACCTCGCCGTCGCCGACGTCGCGGTGGGTCACGAGGCGCAGGCGGTCGACCGCCAGCGCGATCGCCCGCACCCCCGCCGCCGCGAGCCGCCGCTCCAGCTCCGCCGCGTCCCCCGCCGGCCGTTCGACGAAGACGATGTTGGTCTCGACCGTCGCCGGATCGACAAGGCAGCCGGGCAGCGCGGCGAACGCAGCGGCCAGCCGGCGCGCCCGCGCGTGGTCGTCGGCCAGCCGCTCGACCAGATGGTCGAGTGCGAACTCCGCCGCCGCCGCCAGGATCCCGACCTGCCGCATCCCGCCGCCGAGCGCCTTGCGGATCCGCCGCGCCCGCTCGATGTCCTTTCGCGACCCGACCAGCATCGAGCCGACCGGGCAGCCAAGCCCCTTCGAGAAGCAGAAGGTGAGCGTGTCGACCTGCGCCGCGAACTGCGCGATCGGCGTCTTCGTCGCCACCACCGCGTTCCACAGCCGCGCGCCGTCGAGGTGCACCTTGAGCCCGCGGCGTTGCGCCACCGCGCGGATCGCCGCCATGCGCTCGACGGAGATCACGCGACCGCCGGCGTAGTTGTGCGTGTTCTCCAGCACCACCAGCGCAGTGCGGGGATGGTGCACGTCCTCGTCGCGGACCGCCGCCTCGATCGCCGCCGGCTCGGGGCAGCCCGACGGCGCCGCCAGCGCTTTGGTCTGCACGCCGCTGATCAGCCCGAGCCCGCCCGCCTCGTTGACCCAGACGTGCGCGCGCTCCTCGCAGATCAGCTCCTCGTCGGGTTGCGTGTGGAGCTTGACCGCGATCTGGTTGCCCATCGTGCCGCTCGGCACGAACAGCGCGGCTTCCTTGCCGCACTGCGCAGCGACCCGCTCCTCAAGGCGTAGCACCGTCGGGTCGTCGCCGAGCACGTCGTCGCCGACGACCGCCGCCGCCATCGCGGCACGCATCGCCGCGCACGGCCGGGTGACGGTGTCGCTGCGGAAGTCGGCGTCGCTGCGGAACTCGGCCGCGCTCGACGCGCCGCCGTTCATTGCTGCGCTCACGCCCGGACCGGCTGCTTCGTGGTCAGGTACTGCTTCATGCGGCGCAGCGCCTCGGCGATGTTGGCCTGCGAGTTGGCGTAGCTGAGGCGGACGTAGCCCTCGCCGTGCGCGCCGAAGGCGGTGCCGGCCAGCGTCCCGACTCCCGCCTCCTCGAGGAACGCCTTCTGCAGCTCGCGCGCGCCGAGCCCGGTCTTCTTCACGTTGGCGAAGGCGTAGAAGGCACCCTGCGGCGCGATGCAGCTCACGCCCGGCAGTTCGTTCAGCCCCTTCACCACCAGGTCACGCCGCCTGCGGAACTCGGCGACCATGGTGTCGACGTCGCCTTGCGGGCCCTTGAGCGCCGCCACCGCCGCGATCTGCGAGAAGGTCGCGGGGCACGAATTGCAGTTGGTCTGCAGCTTGGCGATCTTCGCGGCGAGTTCGGGCGGCGCGATCGAGTAGCCGAGCCGCCAGCCGGTCATGGCGAAGGTCTTCGAGAAGCCGTCCAGCACGATGATCCGCTCGCGATCGCCCCACTGCAGCGGCGTGGCGTGCTTCTCGTCGTAGAGGATCCGGCAGTAGATCTCGTCGGTGAAGAGCCAGATCCCGCGCTCGGCGCACAGCTCGGCGATCGCCTTGACGTCGGCCGGCTTCAGCACGCTGCCGCACGGGTTGTGCGGCGAGTTGATGATCACGATCTTGGTCTTGCTCGTGATCCGCTTCTTCAGCTCGGCGACGTCGGTGCGGAACTGGTTCTCCTCGAGCAGCGGGAGCGGCACCGGCGTCGCGCCGCTGAAGGCGATCATCGACTCGTAGATCGGGAAGCCCGGGTTCGGGTAGATCGCCTCGTCGCCCTCGTCGAGCAGCGCAAGGAACGGGAAGAAGATCGCCGGCTTGCCGCCCGCCAGCACCGTGACCCTGTCGGCGGTCACCTTGACGCCGCGGCGCGCGGTGAAGTCCTCGGCGATCGCCTCGCGCAGCTCGGGGAGCCCGGTCGACGGGCCGTAGTGCGTCTTGCCGCTGCGCAGCGCGTCGCAGGCGGCGTCGATGATGTGCCTCGGCGTGTCGAAGTCGGGTTCGCCGATCTCGAGGTGGACGATCGAGCGGCCCTGCCGCTCGAGCTCCCGCGCCCGCGCCAGCACCTCGAAGGCGGTCTCGGTGCCGAGTCGTTCCATGCGGCGCGCCAGCGCCAGGGGACGGGATGCCATTCGTCTGGTGACCTTTGGGGGACGACGCAGCTCGCGCCGCCGGTGAAGAGGCGGTGGATTCTCGGTGCGCTCCGATGGGCGGTCAAGGCACCGGGGCGCGCGGCGGCGAGATCAGCACCCGCTCGAGCAGCAGTTCGTGCCCGTCGGGCAGTCGGCGACTCGACAGCCGCGAGACGATCGAGCGCAGCAGCGCGATGCCGAAGCCGCCGGTCGCGGCGAGCGCATCGGGCGGCGGCACCGCCAGCAGGTCGAACCCGTGCCCAGGATCGCGCACCGTCGCGCGCCACAGGCGGGGCGTCGTCTCCAGAAGCACGCGGATCGCGCTCGGGGACTCGGCCGCAACCCTCGCGACGGATGCGGCACCGTGCTCCAGCGCGTTGTTCAGCGCTTCATCGAGGGCCAGAGTCAGCTCGGAGAGGAGCTCCGCCGCGCCGACGGCGGCAAGGTCTTGCGCCAACGCCGCGGCGATGCGCATGCGCGCGGCCTGCAGCTCGTGGGGCAGCGCCGCGAAAGTGAACTCCCGCTGCCGCGGCGGCGATTGCGTCGCTGCCGCCGCCCCCGCAACGTCGTCTTCCGTCGACTCCATGCCGCGCTGATCGACCGGTCGGCGCCGCCGCTTGAGCCGCCACGCTTGATCGTCTTTCGTGCGCGGCTAGCTTCCCGCCCACGGTTGGGAGGGAGTCCATGCACCACGCCTGTCGGGCGCCGCGCCGCACGTTCGTGCCGCGCGCGGCCGCCGTCCTTGCGTTCGCCCTCCTGGCGAGCCTGTCCGCCTGCGCCAGCAGCAGCCCCGAATGCGACCCGATCACGAGCCTCTCGGCGAAAGCCGAGGCGGCCCGCGAGAGTGGCCGCGCCGGCTTCGCCGCCCGTCTCTACGAGCAGGCGGCACTGGCCGCGCTCGATGCGGACGAGACGACGACGCAGATCGCGCTGCTGTTCGATGCGGCCGAATGCTGGCTGCTCGACGGCAAGGCGCCGCTGGCCGCGTTGAACGGCGAGAAGGCGAACCGGCTGATCGAACGGCTGCCGCCGGCCAGCACGAACGAACGGGTCGCGCGCCTGCGCCACACCTGCCTGCAGGGCGACCTCGCCTTCCATGACCGGCCGACCGAGGCGCGCCGCCACTACGACGCGGCGCTGAAGAAGGCGCACGGCCGCGAGCGCGACTCCGTGCTGTTCCGCCAGTCGCTGCTCGCCGAGCAGCAGGGTGACGCGGCCGGCGCCAAGCGCCTCGCCTGGTCCGCCGGCGATCCGAAGTCGCCGCTCTACGGCGAGCTGCGCCGGATGCTCGACGTGCGGGCTCCGGCAGCGACGAAGTCGGCCGCGACCGCTCCGGTCGTCGCGAAGTCGTCGTCGCCCGCCGCTCCCGCCGCCGCGGCGAAGTCGCCACCGATCCTGCCTCGCACCGCCTGGGGCGCGCGCCGGACGCGCTCGAACTTCGACCGGATGACGCCGATCTCCCGCATCACCGTGCACCACACGGCGACGCGGCTGCCAGGCAACTCGGCGCGCGTCGCCGCCGACGCGATCAAGTCCTACCAGCGCGAGCACCAGGAGAAGGAGGGGTGGGCCGACATCGGCTACCACTTCCTGATCGACCCGTCCGGCCGCATCTGGGAGGGGCGCCCGATCAGCTACCAGGGTGCGCACGCCGGCAGCCCGCAGCTCAACGTCGGCAACGTCGGCATCGCGCTGATCGGCGACTTCACCGTCCAGCAGCCGAGCGCTGCCCAGAAGCGCGCGCTCACCGACTTGCTCGACTCGCTCTGCGCCAAGTACCGCGTGGCGCATGGGCGGGTCTACACGCACCAGGAGATGCTGGGGGGCGGCACCGAGTGCCCCGGCCCGGCCCTGCAACGGGTCGTCGAGCAGTGGCGGCGCGGGGTGGTGAAGAGCTGAACCCGTGCCCGGCGGTGCGCACGAAGTGCGGCCGCGGCCGGCTCAGGTCCCCCACCAGACGCCGGCCGCGACGGCGAAGCACCACGGCGCGAACCAGTGCATGTGGCCGCGTGGAACCCACGCGAGCATTGCCTTCACCGCGACCAGCCCGACCGCCAGCGCGACCAGGTTGCCGACCGCCAGCGGCGCGATCAGCTCGCGCGTCGGCGGATGGTCGACCAGGCTGCTCACGATGGCGGCCAGCACGATCGGCATCGACAGGAGGAACGAGCGGCGCGCCACGTCGCGCGCCCCGATGCCGACCAGCAGTCCGACCAGCACGGTCGTGCACGAACGCGACAGGCCAGGGAGGATCGCGGCGGTCTGACAGACGCCGACCACCACCGCCTGCCACCACGCCGGCGTCCGCGCCGGGAGCGCGAGCAGGTAGCGCGACCAGAGCAGCAGCAGGCCGGTCAGCACCAGGCAGAGCGCGACGACCGACTTGACGTCGTACTGCGCCTCCAGCGTCGCCTTGCTCGGCAGCGCGGTGGCCACCGTCGCCATCGTCCCGATCAGCACGAAGCGGGCATCCTGCCCCAGCGCATCGCCGACCGCCGGAGTGACCATCCGCCGCCACCCCTCGCGCGACGCGCAGAGGCCGAACAGCGGCGGCAGCTCACGGCGGAAGGCGATGATGCAGGCGATCAGGGTGCCGAGGTGGAGGAACGCCTCGAACGACGCGCCGCTGCCGTCCTTGCGTTCGCCGAGCCACCGCTCGAGCGCGACCAGATGGCCGTCGCTCGACACCGGGAAGAACTCGGTGAGGCCCTGCACCAGGCCGAGCAGCGCCGCTTTCCAGAGTTCCACGCCCCCTCCCCGTCCCTGAACGCGTGGAGCGACAGGCTATCCCGATCGGCGCGGATCCGCGATGCGCACGCGGATCAGATCACCTTGAGCTGCCTGAAGATGGTGTCGCGCAGCTGCTCGAAGGTGAACGGCTTGCGCAAGAAGGCATCGACGCCCTTCTCGCGCAGCATCGGGGCGTCGGCCTCGGTCAGGTAGCCCGAGACGACGACGATCCGCGTCTCCTTCAGCTCGGGCGTCGCGCGGACGGTCTGCGCCACGTCGACGCCGGTGATGTCGCCGAGGTTGTAGTCGGTCAGCAGCAGGTGCGGCCGGAACGACTGCGTCCGGAGCCCGGCCTCGTAGCCGTTGCGCGCGGTCTGCCAGTCGAACAGGCCGATCTGCTTCAGGTACTCGACCAGCACCTCGACCACGGCTTCCTCGTCATCGACGATGAGGACGCGCTTCTTCGCGGTCGTGTCGGCGTCGCGCTCGGTGAGCGGGATGCCATGGCCCTTCATGAACTCGATCACGTCGCTGCGGGCGAAGCGGCGGTCGCGCGAGCCGGGGATCTTGTACCCCTTCAAGTGGCCCTTCTCGAACCACTTGATCACGGTGCGGATGGTCACGTGGCAGAGCTTGGCCACGTCGCCCGTCGTGAGTACGTCCTTCGCCATGGCCTCGTGATCGGCGATCCGCGCCACCCGTCTCGACGCGCGGCAGTGGGAACGAAGTTCCGCATCCGCAGGACCGCCCCGCGCGCCCGCAGGCGAAGCGGCGCATCATCGGGCCGCGCTCCGCCTTTGCAATCTCGGGCCGACCCGTCGCCGTTCGCCGGATCTCGACGCTTGCGAAGCCGCCCGCCGCAGCCCTATAAGTTTCCCCCTCTCGCGGGCCGGAGCGATCCGCGCGCGCGAGCCGGGCGATTAGCTCAGTTGGCTAGAGCACCAGCTCGACAAGCTGGGGGTCACTGGTTCGAGTCCAGTATCGCCCACCATCATTTTGGTGCCCCGCTTCGCTGGGGCACGGGCGTGTTCGGGCCGCTTCTGTGGGCGGATGGCCTCAGCGGTCTCGGAGCCGCGCTTCGCAGGGTCGCGAGCGCGTGTGCGCCACTTCAGCAGGTGGGAGCATTTCCGTCTCCGGCGGGCGGCACCGAGCGCTTGGCGGCCGCTCCAGAGGTGAACGGAGTGTTGCCGGCGACGGCGAGATTGACGTGGCTGACCTGCTTCCCGACGACTCGGCACTCCTTGGCCTCATCCTCGACTTCCAAAGTAGGTGGTCGAGCTCTCCGAGTATTGGAAGCTGGCGCTCAGCCACGGTGCCGAGCTCGGCAGCGACGGGTGAGCGAACGGCGCGAGCCCTGCGGATCGCCGGGCCGGACGTTGCCGCTGCGCCTCCGCGTCAACGACCGGCCAGGTCGGCGCTCGCGCGCAGCGCGCGGTCGAGCACGCCCACCGTCAGCGGGCGCTTGCGGTCGGCGAAGACGCGGGCGGCGAGGGCGGTGCGGGCTGCTGGAGAGGCGAGTGCTGCCGCCGTTGCGTAGGCCGCGGCCTCATGGGTGCACGGCAGAACGCACACCGTGTCATCGACGACGACCGGGCGGCCTTCGAATGGGCCGACGACGCGGAGTCGAGGTGGCAGGTGGAACGCCGAGACCGCGAGCTTCCAGTCGGTGAAGGCGTAGGGGCCGAGGCCGAAGAGGAGCGCGGACGCGCGGGTGCGCCAGAGGCGGCTCTTGCGCGCGGCGAGCAGCGACGCGTGGCGGGCCAGGTAGGCGCGCGTCGACGGTGCCGCGGCCAGGCGGGCGGTCGGGTCTTCGCCGGGCGTGCGTTGCGGTACCAGCAGCCAGCGCGAGGGCGGGCGGCCGTGGTGCAGGTCGGTCGCCTTGAGGAGTGGAAAGACGAGCTCCGCCTCGAGCTCGACCCGCTCGCCGAGGTCGTTGCGCCAGCGGTCGCCGTCGCGGCGCAGTTCGAACACGGCGGCGGCGTCGTGCTTGATGCCGGAGCGCCAGCGCGCCGAGGCGTCGCGCGAAGAGCTGTCGGTGGACCCGCGGACAGTCGCTGCTTCCGGCTCGGCCGACGTTGCCACACGCCTCGGGGTCCCGGCACAGCCGTCGATGGTGATCGCCGCCGTCGCCGCCGCTGACGCCACCTCCGCCAGCAGCTCGCCGTCGCGCCAGCCGAAGGTGCGCAGTGCGGCGGCGCCATCGACGCTGGCATCGAGGGTCGCGAACTCTCGGCAGGAGCGCGGCAGCGCGCCGGCGCGATCGGTCCGGACCACGAGCAGTCCGGCTGAGACGCTGGCGCCGAACCAGCGGCGCGCGTCGATCCGGTGGAAGGTGCACTCCGCGGCGGCGAGACCCGGCCACTCGTCGCGCCAGCCCGCCGCCAGCGCCTTGCGTGCGACGGTCGCCTTGCACAGCAGCGCGAGTGCGCCACCAACCGCCTCACCACCCTGGCCGACCAGGCGCAGCGCCAGGCGAACCAACGCCTCCGAGATGTCGAAGTTGCCCCCGCCGGTCAGCGCTGCGATGCCGCGCACGCGATCGACGTTGCGCCGCTCGGGGCCGTTCGCGCCGCCGACCACGGCCAGGCGCGACGTCGTCACCCATGGCGGGTTGCCGAGCAGCAGCCACGGTCGCGGCAGCGCGGCGATCCGCGCCGGCCAGTCCGCATGAAAACAGTCCTCGACCCGCCAGTCGCACGCGGCGGAATGCGGCGCTGCCGCCAGCGCGGCACGCGCCTGTTCCACGTAGCCGACGTCGAGATCGCTCGCCACGATCCGGTGCAGTGACGGGAACGCCTCGACCGCTGCACCGAGGAAGTTCCCGACGCCGCAGGTCGGCTCGATGACCGATGCGGGCGAGAGGCCCGCATCGCGCAGCCGCCGGCAGATCTCCTGCGCCAATCCAGGCGGCGTCTGGAAATCCCCGCGCGCGATCCGCTGCCGCGCCGCGACCGCCGCCGCCCGACCCTTCGCTGCTCCCGCCACCGCGCCCTCCCCCGCCGACGCGCCATCTTGCCGCGCGCCAACGCACGTCCCATCGCGCCCGTACAATCGGCGACCTGCGCACGACTCGCCGGCAGTGTGGCGCGGGCTGCGCCCGACGGAGCCTGCCACGATGACTGCCCCGATCCAGCCGCCCGCCCGCCGCCCGCCGTTGCTGCGTGCGCCGACGGTGCTCGCCGCGCTCCTCGCGAGTGCCGCCGGCGCCCAGGAATCGCGCGACCCCGAGCAGCAGGCGCGCCGCGTCACGCCGATCGTCGAGGTGGTGCGCAAGGTCGGACCGACCGTCGTCAACCTCTACGCCGACCTCGAGGTGCGCGGCGGCTTCTTCGGGCCGCAGGAGGCGGGCTCGCTCGGCTCCGGGGTGATCGTCCATCCGGCCGGCCTGATCGTGACCAACGCCCATGTCATCACCGGCAACTCGACCGCGACACGGATCAAGGACGTCTCGGTGAGCTACCGCGCCGACTGGGCCGACGCCAAGGCGCCGATGCAGAAGCACAAGGCGAGCGTGCTCGGCTTCGACCGCACCAACGACCTCGCCCTGCTGCAGCTGCGCTCGCCCGGTCCGTTCCCGTATGCGCGACTCGGCACCTCGGCCGACCTGATGATCGGCGAGACGGTCGTCGCCGTCGGCAATCCGCTCGGCCGCGAGGGCTCGGTCACCCACGGCATCGTCAGCGCCACCAACCGCCGTCTCGAATCGCCCACCGGCGCCGAGTTCGACGACCTGATCCAGACCGACGCCCCGCTGAACCAGGGCAACAGCGGCGGCCCGCTGTTCAACATCCTCGGCGAGCTGATCGGCATCACCCAGGCGCTCGCCGGCGATCGCCAGTTCGGCCGTGCCGAGGGCCAGGGGCTCGCCATCCCGGTCGACCGCGTGCGCGAGCTGCTCGGCAACGAGTTCAACCCGTTCGACCTGCTCCACCTCTGGCTCGGCTTCGACGTCGAGGACGGCGCCGGCGGCATCACGGTGCGCAGGGTCGAGCGCGACGGTCCGGCGGCGAAGGCCGGTCTTGCCGTCGACGACCGGATCGTGCGCGTCGGCAGCTACGACGTCGGCGACCGCACCGCCTTCAACCTCTCGATCTCGAGCCTCGACTCCACCCGCATCCCGCTCGCCTACCTGCGCGACGGCCGCCGGCGCGAGGCGACCGTCGAGGCGATCGACGTCGACGCCACCATCCGCGACCGCTTCGGCGCCACGCTCGTCGCCCAGTCGGGCTACCTGCTCTTCTCGCGCGTCGATCCGCGCGGCGCCGCCGCCACGATCGGCATCGCCGAGAACGACGCGCTGATCGAGCTCGGCGGCCAGACGGTCGACTCGGTGCAGGCGGTCTTCGCGCGGCTGCGCCAGATCGATCCGGGCGATGACGCCGACGTCGTGCTCTACCGGCTGCGCGGCGGCCGGCCCTACCGCAAGCTCGAGGGGTCGATCCGGCTCTGACGCGCGGCCAGTCGCTCGCGATCGAAGCGCAGCGCCTGCAGCGCCTGCGCAAGGTCGATCGTCCGCTCCGCCGCCGGAGTCTCGAGTGCCGCCCACGCCGCGTCCTGCAGCGCCGCGGCACGCTCCGTCCAGTCGGGCCGCGCCGCCGCACCGGCCGCCGCCGCCAGCGCCCGCAATCCCGCCGCTGCCAGCGCCGCCTCG
>SXGT01091863.1_pt1 | contig 11677 bp, 12 predicted proteins | sample 3176221 | NCBI WGS metagenome assembly SXGT01 (sample SAMN11356862, study PRJNA531348) | freshwater metagenome | isolation source: freshwater sample F1-120 | place: China: Fuxian Lake, Yuxi | collected 2017-12-25
CACCACCGTGCTCTTCGGAGTCCGGACTTTCCTCGACGGTGTGACCCGCCGCGGCCGCCCGGCCGACTCATTCGCCCACCCATCATGGCGGTCGTGACGCCGAGCCTGCAACTGCCGCCGCCTCCGGACCGCCAGCGGACCACCGGCGTCGTGAGTACGCTGCCGACCATGGGCGAACCGACCGAGACCACCGCGTCGCCCCCGGAGCCCTGGACGGAGTCGCCGTCCGGGTCGCTCGTCGAGCCCGGCCTGGCCATGCTGCCGCGGCCCGTCGTCTACGCGATCGTCAACCACGGCTTCGACGCCTCCCGCGCCCTGGCGACGGTGAGCGAGGAGGAGGGCCTCACGGTCGTCATGGAGCAGGACGTCGCCGACGACGACGGTCTCGTCTACGAGTTCGTCGGCGCGTGGATCACGATCGAGCAGCAGACCGCGCTCGACGCCGTCGGCATCACCGCACGCCTGAGCGCACTGCTCGCCGACGCCGGGATCGCCTGCAACGTCCTCGCCGGCTTCCACCACGACCACCTCGTCGTCCCGTGGGACGAACGTCACGACGCGATGCAGCGGCTGCGTGCGCTACAGTCGGGACCCGAAAGGGAGTAGTCCCCAACAGCTGCGTCGACACACTGATCTCACGATCCGGTGCAGCGGGCCAGAGGTTTCTGGCGGACGAGACTTTCGACCGCACTGTCATTGGACGTGTCCGGTCGAGGTCTCGGTAGGTACACGCCCCTCGTCCGGACGGAACGAGGAGCCCCATCGTGTTGTCGGCCCTGGTGCTGAGCACCGTCGTCATCTTCGTCGCCGAGCTGGGCGACAAGAGCCAGCTCATGGCGATGACCTTCGCGACGCGGTACCGCGCGCGGGACGTCCTCATCGGCATCACCATCGCCACGGCTGTCGTCCACCTGATCTCCGTCGGCATCGGGTTCTGGATCGGTGAGGCGTTCTCGGACTACCAAGGCTGGATCACCCTCGTCGCCGGTGTCGCCTTCCTGGGCTTCGCGGCCTGGACGCTGCGCGGCGACGAGCTGACCGAGGACGAGGCCACGAAGGCCCGACGCAGCACCGGCCGCGCCCTCGTGGCGGTGACGGCGGCGTTCTTCCTGGCCGAGCTCGGTGACAAGACGATGCTGGCCACGATCACGCTCGCCACCCAGAACGACTGGGTCGGCGTCTGGATCGGCAGCACCATCGGCATGGTCGCGGCTGACGCCCTGGCCATCGTCGTGGGTGCCGTGATGGGCAAGCGGCTGCCGGAGAAGGTCGTCCGGTACGGCGCTGCAGCGGCATTCCTCGTCTTCGCGATCGTCCTGATCGTCGAGGGCGCGCGGATGGTCTGAGGTCGCCCACGGCCGGTCGCGGACGGGCCGCGACGGTGTCCTAGTCTCGTGCGGTGCTCATCGTGCTGCCGCCGTCGGAGGGCAAGACCGTGCCGACCTCGGGCGCGCCGCTCGACCTCGACGCCCTCGGGTCGCCGGCGCTGAACCCGACCAGGAGGCAGCTCCTGGGAGCCCTCCAACGGGTGTGCCGAGGACGCACCGACCGCGCGATGGAGCGTCTCGGCCTCGGAGCCACGCAGGCGGACGCCGTGCAACGCAACGCCACGCTCGAGGAGCAGCCGTGCGCCCGGGCCGACGAGGTCTACACCGGTGTCCTCTACGCCGCGTGGGACCCCACTCGTCGCGGCGACGCCGCCCGGCAGCGGGCCGAGACGTCGGTGGCGGTCTGCTCGGCGCTGTTCGGGCTGGTGCGACCCGGCGACCCGATCCCCGCCTACCGCCTGTCGGCATCGGTCACGCTCCCTCGGCTCGGCACGATGGCCAGTCGGTGGCGACCGGTGCTCGGTCCCGAGCTGGAGCGTCGCGTCGGGGACGGGCTGCTCGTCGACCTCCGCTCCGGCGCCTATGTCGCGTTGCACAAGCCGACCGGCGACCTCGCCGCTCGCACCGCCACCGTCCGCGTGCTGTCCGAGCGCGACGGGAGGAGGACGATCGTCAGCCACTTCAACAAGGCGACGAAGGGCCACCTGCTGCGGGCGCTGCTCGAGGACGGTGCCGAGCCCGCCACGCCCACCGCGCTCGCCGAGGCCCTCTGCGACCTCGGCTGGACGGTGGAGCAGGACGGCACGCGCCTCGACGTCGTGGTCACCGACGTCCCGCACTCATGAGGTGATGGCGACGACCGCTGCCCCGACGGTTCCCACGGACATCGCCGCGAAGGACAGCAGGCTGCCGACCCGGTAGGCCGTCGTGCCCGACCACGCCTCGCGGAACGCGAGCGGAAGGAACAGCAGCGGGTTGACGAGGGCACCGACCACGAGGGACGCGGCGACCCAGACCGGCAGGTCGGGCACGACGGCACCGACGGCGATGAGGATCAGCGACATGAGCACGACGTCGATGTGCATCTGCAGCAGCCGACGGGGGTGGGCTATGCCGACGCGTCGCAAGGCCTTCGGATCGAGGTGCAGCACGGCGACGGGCCACCCGAGCAGCGTCCCGACGGCGAGCCAGCACAGCCCGACCTGGACGAGCGTCGTCATCAGGGGCGGCCGTCCTCGGGCACGAGGCTGAAACCCTGCAGCGACGGGACCCCGTCAGGCCACCAGGAGATGGTGGTGACGCTCGCCGGGGCGAGCTCCAGGGCGTGGATCGTGCGCATGGGCGCGCCGAGCGCCTCGCGCACGAGCATCTTGATCGGCGTGACGTGGCTGACCAGGAGCACGGTGGACCCGGCGTGATCCTGCACGATCCGCCGACGCGCCTCGACGGCCCGGTCGTGGACGGCGTCGAACGTCTCGCCGTCGGGAGGAGCGACGGACGTCGAGGCGAGCCACGCCTGCAGCTCGTCGGGCCAACGTTCCATGATGTCGGCGAAGGAGTGTCCGTCCCACTGGCCGAAGGCGGTCTCGGCGATCCCGGGCTCGTGCCCGACCTCGAGGCCGAGCCGGTCGGCGACGATCCCTGCGGTCTGTCGCGTGCGAGCCAGGGGCGAGGCGATCACGACGTCGACGTCCTCGTTGCGCACGATCCAGTCAGCCGCGCGCTCGGCCTGACGTCGGCCCTCGTCGTTGAGGTCGGGGTCAGCGCCGCCGGAACCGCAGAAGAGCTTGCGGACGGTGCGGTCGGTGACGCCGTGGCGCAGCAGGATCAGCCGGGTCGGATCACCGTGCTGCGGCCCGCGCCAGCCCAGCAGAGGGTTGGCGTCCTTCTGCCTCCCGACCCCGGGCGTCGGCGCGTCGGCAGGCTCGGGGACACCCGAGGTCACAGCCCTGACTCGGGGGTGCGGACCAGGATGCGACTGCACTCGGGGCAGCGCAGGACGGCGTCCTCGGGCCGGGTCGCGATCTCACGGAGGTCGGCGCTGTTGAGCTCGAGCCGGCACCCCTCGCAGCGTCGGGCCCGCAGGGCAGCGGCGCCGAGGCCCCCGTACTGGGCGCGCACCTTGTCGTAGAGGGTCACGAGGTCGTCGGGGACCCGCACGAGCACCAGCTCGCGGTCGGCGCGCGCCGCCTCGGCGTGCTCGTCGATCTCGGCGATCGCCGCGTCGCGGGCCTGCTCGACCTGGCTCAGCTCCTCGCGCAGGGCCTCGAGGTCGGCGGTGATGACGCGCAGGGCCGTCTGGGCCTCCTCGAGCTGCTCCATGACCTCGAGCTCCTCGTCCTCCAACGTGCCGATGCGCCGCTCGAGGGCGACGAGCTCGTGCTGGAGGCTGGAGAGGTCCTTGGGGTTGCTGATCGCGCCGGAGTTGAGCCGGTCCTCGTCACGCGCCTTGCGCGCCTTGACCTGCTCGACCTCCGCGTCCGCCTTCGACTGCGCCCGCTCGAGGTCGGAGACCACCGTGGCGGCCTCGACCCGGTTGCCGTTGACCTGGGTGATCTGCTCGGTGAGCTCGGCGATGCGCGCGTGCTCGGGCAGGGTCTTGTGGCGGTGCGCGAGCCGGGCCAGGACGGAGTCCTGCGCCTGCAGGTCGAGCAGGGCTTGCTGGGCGGCGGGATCGGCGTTCAGGGGGTGCTCCTCAGTCGGCGGTGCTGTTCAGCGGGCAGTGCTGCTCATCGAGCGGGGCGGGTCATCGTCCACGGATCGGTGACGATGGTCGAGACGCGGGTCTCCACCGTATCGCCCAGGGCGGCCGCGACCTCGCGTGCGGCGACCGGCAGCCACGTCCACTCCGCGGCCCAGTGCGGCACGTCGATGACGGCGCACGCGCCCGGCCTCTCCAGGTGCTCGCTGACGGGGTGGTGCCGAAGGTCGGAGGTGACGTACACGTCGGCCCCGGCGGTGTCGGCGCGGGACAGCAGGAAGTCGCCGGACCCACCGCACAGGGCCACGGTGCGCACGGTCGACGCGGGGTCGCCGGCGACGCGCGTGGCGCTGTGGTGCGCGGGCAGCGCCCGCACGACGTGGTCGGCGAAGTCGGCGAGGGTCATCGGCTCGGCGAGCGTGCCGATGCGGCCGCTGCCGCGCTGGCGGCCGCCCGGATCGATCTCGACCACCTGGTGGGCCACCTCCTCGTAGGGGTGGGCCGAGCGCATGGCGGCGCGGACGCGCTCACGCACCGACCTCGGGGCGACCATCTCCACGCGGAGCTCCGCCACCTCCTCGACCTCGTCCACGGCACCGATGGCCGGCACCGCTCCCTCACGGGGGCGGAAGGAGCCGACCCCCTCGGAGCGGAAGAACACGCGGTCGTAGTCGCCGATCGCGCCGGCACCGGCGTCGTGCATCGCCGACGTCACCGCTCGGGCGTCGGCGGTGGGGACGTACACCACCCAGCCGTCGACGGCGTCGACGTCCGCCTCGAGCGGTGCGACGTCCCGGAGGCCGAGCGCCAGGGCCATCGACTCCGAGACGCCGAGCGGCGGGCTGTCGGCGTTGGTGTGGCAGGTGTGCAGGGCGATGCCGTTGCCGATGAGGTCGTGGACGACGCGCCCCTTGGGGGTGGTGGCGGCCACCGAGGTGACGCCCTTGAGGTGCAGCGGGTGGTGCGTGACGACGAGGTCGGCACCCCATCCGATCGCCTCGTCGACGACGGCCTGCACGGGGTCGACGGCGAACAGGATCCGGGAGACCTCCGCGTCCGGGTCGCCGACGACGGTGCCCACGGCATCCCAGTCGTCGGCCCACCGGGGGTCGTAGAGGGTGTCGAGGGAGGAGACGACGTCGCGCAGCGTGGGCATGCAGGCAGCCTAGATGTCCGCGGGCGCTCAGCCGACCGCCGCCAAGGCGAACGGCAGCACCGCGTCGGCGCCGTGCCGGCGCAGCTCCCGGGCCGCGACCGTGAGGGTCCAGCGGGAGTCGACGAGGTCGTCGACGAGCAGCACCGGACCCGACGTCCCCGCGAGCGCCTCACGGAGCTCGGGACCGACGGCGAAGCGGCCCCAGACCGCGGCGAGCCGGAAGGCGCTGTTGCCGCCCGCGGTCTCGGCCGGAGCGCCCGGGACCATGTCGAGGCTGCCCAGCAGGGGCAGTCGGCCGAGCTCGGCGATGCCGGCGGCGAGCGAGCCGACGAGCCGGGGCCGCCGCACGGACGGGACCTGCACGACGCTCGCGGGTCGCTCGGTCCAGTCCCAGTCGCGCAGCACCCGGACGCAGGCGGCCAGCATCGCCTCGTCGACCTCGGCGTCCTCGGCTCCGGCCGCGAAGATCTCCCGGAGCCGACCGCCCCACCCGAGGTCGGTGAGCCGGGCCACGACGCGCCCGGTCTCGAACCGCTCGGCGGGTGCGACCTTGCCGCGTACCTCCACGCCGAGCCGGTCGGCCCCGGTGGGCCACATGCCGCGCGGCTCGATCGGCACGCCGACCTTGTCGAGGGCACCCGACGCCTCCCGCGCCGACCGGTCAGGGACGTCCGTCGGGTACCAGGCGCCCGCACACACGTCGCAGCGTCCGCAGGGCTGCGCCGAGGGGTCGTCCAGCTCGCGCTGGAGGAGCTCCATGCGGCACGACTCGCCCCGCTCGTAGGCCAGCATCGCGTCGGCCTCGCGGCGACGGGCCTGCGCGATGCGCTCGTAGCGCTCGGCGTCGTAGGTCCAGGGTTCGCCGGTCGCGACCCAGCCGCCCTGGACGCGGCGCACGGCGCCGTCGACGTCGAGGACCTTGAGCAGCAGCTCCAGCGGGGTGCGGCGCAGGTCGACGCGCGCCTCGAGTGCCGGCACCGACATCGGCTCGGGACCGAGCACCGCCAGGACGGTGTCGGCGCGGTGCTGGCTCGGCATGGACGCCGTGGCGAAGTGGTGCCAGATGTCAGGGTCCTCGTGGCCCGGCAGCAGGAGCACGTCCGCGGACTCCGTGGCACGACCGGCACGGCCCACCTGCTGGTAGTACGCCACCGGCGAGGACGGGGCACCGAGGTGCACGACGAAGCCGAGGTTGGGCTTGTCGACGCCCATGCCCAGGGCACTGGTGGCGACGAGGGCCTTGAGCCGGTCGTCCTTGAGGGCCTGCTCGAGCTCGATGCGCTCGTCGGGGTCGGTGCGCCCGGTGTACGGACGCACCGCGTGCCCGGCCTCGGTCAGGAACCGCGCGGTGTCCTCGGCCGCGGAGACGGTGAGCGTGTAGATGATGCCGCTGCCCTGGAGGTCGCCCAGGTGCGCGGCGAGCCACGCGAGCCGCTGGCCCGTCGTGGGCAGCTCGAGGCAGCCCAGGCGCAGCGACGACCGGGCGAGCGAGCCGCGCAGGGTCAGGACGTCTCCTCCGCCGCTGCCGAGCTGCTCCGCGACGTCGGTGACGACGCGCTCGTTGGCGGTGGCGGTGGTGGCCAGCACGGGCACGCCGTCCGGCATCGACTCGATGAGGTGGGCCAGGCGACGGTAGTCCGGACGGAAGTCGTGACCCCAGTCGGAGATGCAGTGCGCCTCGTCGACGACGAGCAGGCCGATCCGCTCGCGGAGGGCGGGCAGCTGCTCGTCGCGGAACCTCGGGTTGGTGAGGCGCTCGGGCGAGACGAGGAGGACGTCGACGTCGTCGGCCTCGAGCCGCGCCAGCACCTCGCCCCACTCGTGGGCGTTGGCCGAGCTGATGGACACCGCCTTGACGCCGGCCCGCTCCGCGGCGGCCACCTGGTCGCGCATGAGCGCGATGAGGGGCGAGACCAGCAGCGTGGGGCCGGCACCACGCTCGCGCAGCAGGGCGGTGGCGATGAAGTACACCGCCGACTTGCCCCAGCCCGTGCGCTGGACCACCAGCGCGCGACGGCGGTCGTCGACGAGGGCGGTGATCGCCTCCAGCTGACCGTCGTGGAAGTGCGCGTCGTCGCGCGCGGTCAGACGACGCAGCGCGTCGACGGCGCGGGGCTCGGTGGTGGTGGCGCTCATGCCACCATCGTGGCACCCGGTTCGGACGCCGCGGTCCGGGCGCCGCACGACGGCCGTGGCTCAGTCCGCCGGCGGTCGCTCGACGCCCGACGCCTCGGGGACGCGCGGGTCGAGACCGATGTCCGCGGAGCGGCCGTCCTCGCCGACGATGATCATCGAGCCCGACCCGAACGGCTGGCGCCCCGACTGCAGCGACACGTTCTGGCCACGATCCCGAAGACCCCAGACCACCGCACCGGGTGTGCTCTCCTCCACGCGCACCTGGTTGGGCGTCGAGTGCGGAGCGATGCTGCCCGGCGTGTTCTGGGTGACGAAGCGGGGCCGCTCGATCGCCTGGGTGGCGTCGAGCCCGAACGTCAGCACGCTCACGACGTTCTGCGTCTGCACCTGCGCCTGGGTGTCCCCGCCGATGATCCCTCCCAGCATGCGCAGGGCTCCGTCCTGCGTCGTCACCAGGTACGGGTTGCCGGTGTACCGGACCTTCTTGCCCGGCTCGATGTAGTTCGGGCTGGAGGTGTCGTCGGCGGTCATGTACCGGATCCGGTTGTTGACCATGATGCCCGTGTCCCCGGCGGCCATGAGCTGGTAGCCGGTGCTGGTCGTCACGGCGACGGCGTCACCGAAGCGGTCGACCACCTGGAACGTCGTGGTGTTCTGCAGCGTCGAGTCGATGGGCGCGTCGATGGACGCGCCGTCGTCGATCCGCTCGAGCTGACGCTGTCCGTAGGACCCCTCCAGCAGACCCTCGACGGGCACGTCGGTGAACGCCGGGTCGCCGACCCACTCCTCGCGGTCGGCCATCGCCAGCTTCAGGGCCTCGACCATCAGGTGCGTGGTGGCGGGCTGGTCAGCGTCGTCCGGCTCGAGACCGGCCTGCGCGATCGTGTTGAGCGCGGTGAGCATGGTCAGGCCCTGGCTCGGCGGCGGGTTCTGGTGCACGACCGCGTCCTCGTACTCGAGCGTGATGGTCTCCAGCAGCTGCGCCTCGTAGCCGGCCATGTCGGCGGCCGTGAAGGTGCCGCCACCGTCGCGCACGGCCCCGACGATCTGTTCGGCGAGGTCACCGCGGTAGACGTGGTCGCGAGCGGCCTGGATGCCGGCCTCGCGCTCGCCGGCCCCCTCGGCTGCGTCGACGATGCCCTGGAGGGTGTCGGCGAAGTCGGTCTGCACGATCGTGTCGCCCGCGTCGACCGGCGAGCCGTCCGGGACGTAGATCTCCCGCGCCGGGTCGTTGATCGAGTCGGCCTGGAGGGCGCTGCGCACCTGGCGGGCCAGCTCCGGCGTGGCCGCGTGGCCCTCACGGGCGAGCGTGATCGCGGGTTCCAGCAGACGGGCGACGTCGAGCTCGCCGTGCTCGGCCAGCAGCACCATCCAGCCCTCCCACGCGGCCGGGACGATGGTCTGGTCCAGGCCGAAGGGCTGGCCACCCCGGTAGGACGAGCGCTCGTAGTCCTCGCCCACCGGTCCGACCGCCTCCAGGCTGCGCACCTCGGACGTCTCGGCCTCGTAGTACAGCGCGGAGGTCTCCCCTCCGATCACGTTGGAGTAGTAGGGCTCGACGACGCTCAGCACGGCTGCGGCGGCCACGGCCGCGTCGGCGGCGGTCCCTCCGTCCTCGAGGACGGCGAGAGCCGCGTCGGTGGCGCGCTCGTCGATCGTCGCGACCGCCTCGACGTGCTCGGGCGTCGGCTCGTCCGGTACCGGCGCGGGCGCCTCGGAGGTCTGCGGAGTGGGCGCGTCGTCGCCTCCGGTGACGGCGAACGCCACTCCCGCCGCGACGACGAGCGCGGCGATCGACGAGAACAGGACGATGAGCTTGCTGCGGGACACGGTCGACTCCGAGATCGAGGGCGGTGCCATCCATGGTCACCCGGTTTCCCTCGGTGCGCCGTCCGGAGGCCGGCCCCGGACTGCACCGTCGGCGGCGTCTGGTCTCGATACGCCCCGGCGACGCTCGTGCCTCGCGCGCCGGCGCTACTCGACCGGCGGAGTGGCCGGAGAGGCTGCGTCGAGAGGTCGCGTCGGTGGGCGAAGAGGGGCTCGAACCCCCGACCTTTCGGGTGTAAACCGAACGCTCTGACCAGCTGAGCTATTCGCCCTGGGACGTCGGCACCCTACCGCAGCGACGGCACGACGAGAGAAGCCGCGGCCGCCAGGGTCTCGGGTCCCGGGCGGCCGCGGCACCTCCATGTAATCGCACCGCGTGCGGCTCGCGCAGCCGATTCGGACAATCAGTCCGATCGATGGCCGAGACGGTCCTCCAGACGCTCGACCTTGGCGGTGATCTGGCCGGAGTGCCCGGGTCTGATGTCGGCCTTCAGGACGAGCGAGACCCGCGGCGAGGAGGCCGCGACGACCTCGACCGCCCGCTTCAGCACCGCCATCACCTCGTCCCACTCCCCCTCGACGTTCGTGAACATCGCGTTCGTCTCGCACGGCAGTCCGGAGTCGCGCACGACCCGGACCGCCTCGGCGACCGCGTCGGCGACGCCCCCGTCCGCGTCGGCGACCGACGGGGTGATGCTGAAGGCGACGAGCATCAGGCGAGGTCGGCGAGCGCTGCCCGGTAGGCCGCGAAGTCCCGTGCCTCGCCGATGGGGTGCTCGACCTTCCAGCGCACGACGCCCTCGGCGTCGATCAGGTACGTCCCACGTTCGGGCGCGCCGGCGTCCTCGTTGAAGATGCCGTAGGCGCGGGAGACCTCGCCGTGCGGCCAGAAGTCGCTCAGCACGGAGAAGGTGAGGCCCTCGGCGTCGGCGAACGCACGGTTGGAGAAGAAGTGGTCGCACGAGACGGCAAGCACCTCGACGTCGCCGTCGGCGAACGCGCCGATGTTGTCGCGGATCTCGCACAGCTCGCCGGTGCAGATGCCGCTGAAGGCGAACGGGAAGAAGACGAGGGCGACGTTGCGCCCCTTGAGCTCGCTGAGGACGACGTCCTGACCGTGCTGGTTCTTCAGGGAGAAGTCTGGGGCCGGGTTACCGATCTCGATGGTCATGACTCAGAGCGTAGAAGACCCCGGCACGCGCCGCTGGGAGCCGGTGCGGGCCCGCGACCCCGTGGTTCAGCGCTTGTGGGTGGACAGGCGGGTCGCCGACCACCCGTCGGACGCGGACGACGACGTGGTCGTGGACAGCCCGGCGACCGGCGCGGCCTCCGCGATGTCGGCGCTCTGGACGTAGCCGTCGCGGCCGACCTTCGGCGTCAGGACCCACACGGACCCACCCTCGGCGAGGTCCTGCAGGGAGTCGAACAGCGCGTCGACGAGATCACCGTCGCCGTCGCGCCACCACATGATCACGCCGTCGACGACGTCGTCGGAGTCACCGTCGAGCAGCTCGCTGCCCGTGACCGCCTCGATCGCTCGCCTGAGCTCGTCGTCAACGTCGTCGTCCCAGCCCAGCTCCTGGATGACGGTGTCGGGCTCGAAGCCCAACCTGGCGGCGTCCAACTCGACTCCTCGGTTCTCGTGTACGTCGGTCCCGGTCTACCGCATGAGCGGTTCCCTGGCTACTCGAAAGTAGCGATTTTCCTACCGGTTCGTAGCCTTCGCAGGCACTTCCCCGGCTCACCCTAGCGAACCTCCCGTGGGAGGATGGAGGGGTCCACAAGACATCTCAGGAGCCGCCACCATGTCATCCGGATCGCACTCACCCGAGCGACCAGCCGTCATCCACGAGGGACTGCCCACCCAGCTCCCCGACATCGACCCCGCCGAGACCTCCGAGTGGGTCGACTCGCTGGACGCCATGATCGACGAGCGCGGGCGTGCCCGCGCCCGCTACGTGATGCTCCGGCTCCTCGAGCGGGCCCGCGAGCAGAACGTCGGCGTGCCGGCCCTGCGCAGCACCGACTTCATCAACACCATCCCACCCGAGCGTGAGCCCTGGTTCCCCGGGAACGAGGCCATCGAGCGACGCATCCGTTCCTACATCCGCTGGAACGCCGCCGTCATGGTCTCGCGCGCCAACCGGCCTGGGCTGGGCGTCGGCGGACACATCGCCACGTACCAGTCCGCGGCCAGCCTCTACGAGGTCGGCTTCAACCACTTCTTCCGCGGCCGCAACCACCCCGGCGGCGGCGACCAGGTGTACATCCAGGGGCACGCGGCGCCCGGCATCTACGCCCGTTCCTACCTCGAGGGCCGCCTCGACGAGGACCAGCTCGACCGGTTCCGCCAGGAGCACTCCCACGGCGCCGGCAAGGGCCTGTCGTCCTACCCCCACCCGCGGCTCATGCCCGACTACTGGGAGCTGCCCACCGTCTCGATGGGTCTCGCGGCCATCAACTCGATCTACCAGGCGCGGTTCAACCGCTACCTGCACCACCGCGGCATCACGGACACCAGCGGGCAGC
>SXGT01573145.1_pt1 | contig 11676 bp, 11 predicted proteins | sample 3176221 | NCBI WGS metagenome assembly SXGT01 (sample SAMN11356862, study PRJNA531348) | freshwater metagenome | isolation source: freshwater sample F1-120 | place: China: Fuxian Lake, Yuxi | collected 2017-12-25
ATGTACCGGGTGGAGCGAGGTCATGGGCTCCTGGAAAACCATGGCTATCTGGTTGCCACGAATGCTGCGCATTTGTGGCTCACTCAGGCTGGCGAGGTCTTTGCCCTCAAAGCGGACCGAACCCTGCACGATGCCACCGGCGCTAGCCGGAATGAGCCGCATCACCGACAAGGCGGTCACTGATTTACCACAACCGCTTTCGCCCACAATGCCCAGCATCTCGCCGGCTTGGACCGTCAGCGACAGGCCTTCGATCGCGCGCACCACCCCGTCACGCGTGCGGAAATGCGTGTGCAGGTTGTTTATTTCAAGAATGGGTGTCATCACATCCGCCGTGAGATACGGGGGTCAAGCCGGTCACGCAAGCCGTCGCCAAGCAGATTGACCGCCAGCACCACCAGGGCCAGGCAAATACCAGGCGCAAAAATAGTCCAAGGGGCAATCTGCAGGTAAAGCCGGCTCGAGGCGATCATGTTGCCCCAGGTGGGGATTTCGGGTGGCGTGCCGGCACCTAGAAAACTCAGGCCAGCCTCGGTCAGGATGGCCGAGGCACAGATGAAGGTGCCCTGCTCGATCAGCGGAGCCGCTGTGCTGGGCAGGATATGGCGGCGCAGCAGCTTGGCCACACGGGTGCCGTTGGAGCGCGCCGCCTCCACATAGGGCAGGTCGCGCACCGATAGCACCACCGATCGCACCAGGCGCGTGACGCGTGGTATCTCCGGAATCGCGATGGCGATGATGACCACTTTCACGCTGGCGCCAAGCAAAGCCACAAGGGCAATTGCCAGCAGGATCGCGGGAATGGCCATGATGCCGTCCATGACACGCATGACCACCGCATCGACGCGGTTGAAGTAACCCGCAAGCAGCCCGATGACCAGCCCGCTGAACACCGAGATGATGGCCACCGTCAGGCCGACCAGCAGCGAGATGCGTGCGCCATGAACGGTCCGCGCAAAGATATCGCGGCCCAGGCTGTCGGTACCCATCCAGAACTCTGCCGACGGAGGCTTGAGCCGGTTGATCGGCTCAAGCAGGATCGGGTCGCGCGTGACGTAAGGCGCCATGATCGCAGCCAGTATCACCAGCAACAATAAGATCGCTCCCACCACAATGGTCGGGTGGCGCCGCAGGAACTCTGCGGCGATAGCGGATGGCTTGCTATCGACCATCATTGGTAACGGATCCGTGGGTCGAGCAGGCCGTAGGACAGGTCGACCAGCAGGTTGATCAGCACGTAGATGCCAGCGAACACCACCATCGCCCCCTGGATGATGGGGTAGTCACGGCGGGCGATTGCGTCGACCACCAACCGGCCGATACCGGGAATATTGAACACGGTCTCGGTGATGACCACGCCGGAGATCAGCAGCGCGATACCGATGCCCACTACCGTGACGATCGGCACTGCGGCATTTTGCAGCGCGTGCCGCAGCAACACGGGCAGGGTGGCCAAACCCTTGGCGTTGGCGGTGCGGATGTAATCCTCGGACAAAACCTCGAGCATGCTGGCACGCGTGATACGCGCAATCAGCGCGACATACGCCAGACCAAGCGCCACCGAGGGCAGGATCAGATGGCGCAGCCAGGGCCAGAACCCTTCGGACAACTCCTTGTAGCCTTGCACCGGCAGCCAGCGCCACTGCAGCGCGACAAAATACACCAGGATGTAACCGACAACAAACACCGGCACCGAAAAACCCATCACTGCCAGCCCCATGACGGCGCGATCCAACATGGAGCCGGCCTTCCATGCCGCCAGCACACCGAGCGTGATGGCGATGACCACGGCGACGAGCATCGTGGTGAGCGCCAGCGAGCCGGTGGCACCGGCTCGTTGCCCCAGCAGCGTGGTGACAGGGACGTTGGAAAACATAGACACGCCCAGATCGCCACGCAGCGTGGCCCAGCCCCAGCTTGCAAACTGATCGAGCAGCGGGCGATCCAGCCCAAGGTTGGTCCGGATTCGAGCGATATCCTGCGCCGTTGCGGTATCGCCAGCAATGATGGCGGCCGGATCGCCCGGAGCCAGATGCAGCAGCGAGAACACGAAGATGCCGACAATCAGCATCACCGGGATCACGCCGAGCAGGCGACGAATGACGTAGGACAGCATCAGGCGGGCTTGATGAAGGGCGAGATCATGCCCGAGCCAAGGCCGAGAGCGGCATCAACTGCAAGACACGGGAGCGCCGCTGGGCCGCTCCCCGGGGCGCACAAGCCGGAGCGCGCAGCATGGAGGGCACACGTTCGCCCTCAGGCGAAACGCTCCACACCCCACCATGGGATGATCTCAGGCACCTGGATCAGTCCGCGCAGCCGGTCGGCACGGTAGGCGACTGGTCCGACCCATTGGCCGGTCTTGATGTCGTGCACGTAGTCCATCATGTGTTTGTTCATGCGTTGCGCGATGGCGCGGCGCGCCGCCAGCGTGGGTGCGGCCGACCACTCGGTGCGCATGGTCTCGGTCTGCGGGTTATCTGGCCAGCCAAACCAGGCTGTCTTGCCGGTGGCAGCATGAGCCGACAGCGCTATCGGGTTCGCAGTGGCGTTACCACCACCCCAGGTGAAGAACACGTTCCAGCCGCCCTGCTCCGGCGGGCTCTGGTTGGAACGGCGTGTCACGACGCCGCCCCAGTCGCTGGAGGCCAATTGCACGTTGAAGCCGACTTGCCGCAGGTTTTGGGCGATTACCAGCATGGTCTGGTTCATCACGTGGATATTGGTTGCGTGCAGGCATATCAGCGGTTTGCCGTCGTAGCCGGATTGCTTGAGCAGCTCGCGCGCCTTGGCCTGGCGCTCGGCCAATGGGGCCTTGAGCATCAAGGCCTCGGAGCCGTCCTCCACCCCCATCGGAGAGCCGCAGGTGAAGTGCGAACCGCAAGTCTGGTAGAAGTCCTTATTGCCAACGGCTGCACGCTGGATGTCTTCCTGGTTGACGGCCAGTTGCGCCGCCTTGCGCGCGTTCAAGTTGTTAAAAGGCGGGTGCAGGTGGTTAAGGCGGCAATAACCGACATTGCCGAACTTGTTGAACACCTCGACCTTGACGCCAGGCGCTGCCGCAAGTGCCGGCAGGATCTCGATCGGAGGCACCTCGAAGAAGTCAACTTCCCCGGTCTGCAGCGCCGCGGCGGCAGTCTGCGCGTCCGGCATGATGTCCCATATGACGCGGTCTAGCTTAACCACCTTGCCGCCGGCAATGCCCGAGGCCAGTTCGCTGCGCGGCACGTAGTCGGGGTTGCGGTCGTAGACCACACGCACACCGTCACGGTACTCGGATTCAACGAACTTGAACGGGCCTGAGCCAATGTGTTTGGTGATCTGGGTGTTCGGGTCGGTGGCTGCGATCTCGGCCTTCATCATGAAGCAAACTGGCGTACTGGTCTTGGCGAGCGCATCGATCAGCAGGCCATACGGCTCCTTGAGCACGATGCGAAAGGTCTTTTCGTCGACAACCGGGGTATCCGCAACCCGCGCGAACAGGTGCGTGCCGGCGCCGTCCTTGGCCTGCCAGCGGCGCAACGAGGCGACGCAGTCGCGTGCCGTGACGTTGGTACCGTCATGCCATTTCAGACCCGGGCGCAACTCGAAGGTGTAGGTCTTGCGGTCGGCCGAAATGTCGGCCTTGCCGACCATCTGTGGCTGTGGGTTGAAATTGGCATCAATGCCGAACAGCGTGTCGTACATCATGGCGCCGTGGTAGGCCGCCATGTTCTGGGTGGTCCAGATCGGATCGAGCACATTGAGGTTTCCGTGCGGCACCATGCGCGCCTGCCGCGGGGGTTTTTGTTGGGCGCGCGCCACATGGGGTGCGCCGATGCCGGTCAGGGCGGCAGCTGCCGCGCCTGCTTTCAAAATGGAACGCCGTGAACTGGTCATAAAGAGTTCTCCTGTTGATCGGCCAGGTGATGCAGCTTGCCCATTTGCAGCCGCTCATCAGGCCATGTTGTTGAGCCCTTTTTCATTTAAGCACATTCAGCCGCGCAGGACAATCTTGCACTGCAACATCTTGCACTGCAACATCACAGGCTCAGACAGGCCGCCAATTGATGCGCCACTTTTTTCGCTTCGCCGGGGTGCAGGTTGCAGGGATCCAGGTCAAAGTAACCCAGGTCCGTCTGGTAGTCGCGCACCATGACCGGCGGCTCAGCTGCCGCCAGGGCATCAGCCAGTCGGCGGGCTGTCCAATGGCTGCTTGGCAACACGGTGACCCGCAAGCGGTCGAGCGGGTTGCCGGTGGGGTCAGGCACCAGGCGGCATTGCACATCGGCGCTGGGCGCCAGCACCTGCATCCAAAGGTCAAGCGCCTGCCGCTCCCGGGCCCGGATGGCCTGATGATCGCGCCGACCCCAAGCCTGCAGGGCGGCCATCACGCCGGCAATGCTTTCCTTGCCAACCTTCATGCCCCGGCCGATACCGCGGTTCTGCAAGGCCGCGGCCTGCACCAGCGCCCTGCTGCCAGCCACGATGCCACTGGTGGGCCCACCTAAAAATTTGTGCCCGCTGTAGACCACCAGGTCGGCGCCCCGGGCCAAAAAACCGCGCAGGTCGTACTCAGACGCAGCATCGACGATCACCGGCACACCCTTGGCATGGCAGATCCGGCAGACCTGCTCCAGGCTCAGCATGGCGTACTGCACGGTCATGTGCGACACCACAAACACCGCGCAGGCGGTGTTCTCGGTAATGGCTTGGTCCAGCTGGTAATCCCGCGCCATGCTGACCGTGCCAACCGGCACCACGCGCGCACCGGTCATGGCAATCGTCTGCTCCAGTGAGGCGCCGTAGCCGACCATGTGGCCGAGCTGCACCAGCACCTCGCGCTTCAAACCGGTGGTGTCGGGCAGGCGCTCAATGGCCAGCAGCCGGTCGCCCGTGAGGGTGGCGGCCACGGCCAGGGTGATGGCGCTGGCACAGCTGGCGGTGATGAAGCCGGCCTCGGCCCCAGTAGCCGATGCAACCGCCTCCGTGGCCAGTTGGTGCAGCTGCTGCATCTCGACAAATTCGCCGGCGATGGCGGCCATCGCATCAATCGCCTCGGGCACCATGATCGAGGCCCCGAGCACAGTCATCGTGCCTGAGGCATTGATGATGGGCCGCAGCCCCAGCTGGCGACGAATGTCTGGCTGCGCCGTCTGCGCCAGGTTTGTGGTGGCAGTCATCGGAGATACCCCCGGTTTGACTAGCCGTCCACCTGGAAAATAACCTCGATTTCGACTGAAATATTGCCCGGCAGCGAACCCATGCCCACGGCGGAGCGGGCGTGTTTGCCGGCATCGCCAAATACGTTGACGAACAGGTCAGAGCAGCCGTTGATGACCTTGGGGTGATCGGCAAAGGTCGGTATCCCGTTCACCATGCCCAGCACCTTGACCACACGGCGCACCCGCCCCAGGTCGCCGAGTGCCAGATGAGCCACCGACAACAGGTTCAGGCCTGTCAGTTGCGCATGCAAGTAGGCCTGCTCCAGGCTCACATCGGCGCCCACCTTGCCGGTGTGCTGCGAGCCGTCGGCTTTGCGCGGGCCTTGACCCGACAGGTAAAGAAAGCCGTTGGCAAAAACAAAAGGCACGTAATTGGCCACCGGCACAGCCGGGGTGGGCAGCTCCAGACCGAGTTGCTTCAAGCGGTCATAAGGCGTCATGGTTTCTCCTGGTGAAACAAAAAGTGATGGTCATCGTTAGTTGTTTGAGCATTCCAGCAACACGGGCCGCGCGGCCTCGTCCAGCGGCCAGATCGGCCTCTGCACCTGGGTGTAGGGCACCTGACGATGGTCACGCGGGATCGGGCCACCCGAATCACAGTACAGCACGCGGCTAGCCAGCGGTGCAAAGGCCGCGTGGAAATGGTTGGTGGACTTGACCACCACCAGCCGTTTGTCGGCCAGCGTGACGCCCATGCCGGTGAACAGGTCAGTGCCAAAAGCCTGGTTGCGCTTGGTGATCAGCACGACCTCAATGCCGTCAAACTCGATTGCCGCGCTGTCGCCCAGTGGCAGAGCGGCGTCAACAAAGGTTTGGTAGGCCTCGCGCACCAGCGATTTGACGGTCACCAGCGCGTCGATTGGCTGGCCGGAGGTAGGGGCGGTCTTGCCGCCAAAGCGCAAGCGCAATTGGCCGCCCACCCCCGCCATGAAACACAGGCGCACCGCCATCGGGTCCCACATCGGCCCCAGCGCAGCCCCTTTGATGCCGCGCTCGATCAGGCGGCGCAGGATCACGGTGGAGTCGCCCGGCGCACCGCCGCCCGGGTTGTCTGACGGATCGGCAATCACCACCGGTCCGCGCTCAGTCAGCGCCAGATCGATCACTTCATCAGGGGTGTGGTAGGGCGGCAGGGTTTTGCCGCGCATGGCGAAAAATTCCTCGCCCAGGGCCATTGCCAAGCGGTCTCCATCGGCCTGGCGGTCATCGGTAATGACCAACATGCGGGCGCCCATTTCAGGCACATCGGCATAGGGGAAGCAATGCGCCGCCGACACCGACAACACGCCGTCCTTGCCCTCCAACGCGCTGAACTTGTCCACAAAGGCACGCATGGGCTGGATGGTGGTGGGAAAGCTGCCAATCATGCGGCAGTCGCACAGGGACATCACCGGCTTGATCTCGCCGCGGGCCGCGCGCAGGGTGAGCTCGACCACCTCCTCGCCACGCGCCACAAAATCGGTGTGTGGGAACTCCTTGAAGCAGATGATCAGGGTGGCATTGCGCACGCGTTTGCGGGTCAGGTGGCAATGCGGGTCCAATTCCACGCCTATAGGCACGTTTGGCCCAACGATGGCGCGCACCTGCTCCAGCAAATCGCCTTCGCAGTCGTCATAACCGTGGGCCACCATGGCGCCATGCAAACCCAGCACCACGCCATCGAGAGGCAGGGCGGCGCGCAATTGGCCCAGCACCTCGTCGCGCAACTGCTCAAACGCCTGGCGTGACACCAGGCCGGCGGGCTCGGCCCAAGAGCAGGAGCCTTCGATCAGGGTCCAGCCCTCGGCCCGCGCCCGGCGCCGGGCCACCCACAGCGGGGCGGTGCACAGTTTGGCGTCCTCGGGGTGCTGACCGGGGGGCGCATAAAACGCTTCATGGAAACTCTCCAATGCCGTGGGAATCGGTGCAAAGGTGTTGGTCTCGGTGCCGATGGATGCCGCAAACAGACGCATAGCTGAACTCCGGGGTGGACAAAACTTGGTTTGGCCGCATTCTGGCCGATTTGGAAATAGCGGTTACCCTTGCGCCGCCGCGCTGGCAAGCGCCTTGACAACCGGAGTTTGACTTGATTGATTTGTACACATGGAGCACACCCAACGGGCGCAAGGTCTCCATCATGCTGGAGGAAACCGGCTTGGACTACCGCGTCAAGCCGGTCAACATCGGCCAGGGGGAACAGTTCGCACCAGAGTTCCTCAAGATCAGCCCCAACAACCGTATTCCGGCCATTGTTGACCATGCCGGGCCCAAGGGCCAGGCATTTGCGCTGTTTGAATCGGGCGCCATCCTGCTCTACCTGGCCTATAAAAGTGGCAAGTTGCTACCGGGTGACCCGGCGCAGCAATTCAAAGTGATGCAGTGGCTGATGTTCCAAATGGGAGGAATCGGGCCCATGTTCGGTCAGGCGCATCATTTTCTTCGCGCCGCACCCCAGCCAGTACCCTATGCCGTTGAACGCTACACCCAGGAGACGCGGCGCCTGTACAAAGTTTTGGACCACCAGTTGGAGGACCACGAATTCATTGCCGGCGACTATTCCATCGCAGACATCGCCACCTACCCCTGGATCGCAAGACATGAATGGCATCGGGTCGCGCTGGCTGATTTTCCGGCGGTGCAGCGCTGGTTTGCAGGCATGGGGGCCCGACCGGCGGTGCAACAAGGCATGGCCAAGCCCTGACAGTTTTGGCATTTTGGCTACCTGTTGCGCCCATGGGACTTGAGCTCTCGGTACTCGCCTCGTTCACAATTTTGTGGGTCGCCGTGGTGCCCTCGCCCGGGCCCAATGTGCTGATGGTGACCCATGTGGCCGTGACACGAACGCCGGCCCATGTCGGTTTTGCAATTTTGGGCAATGTGAGCGGCATGGCGCTGCTGGCAAGCCTGGCGCTGCTGGGTTGGGCGGCAGTTCTCAAGGCTTTTCCCTGGCTGCGCCTGGGGGTGAGCCTGTTTGGCGGGTTTTATTTGATCTGGCTGGGCTGCAAACTTATTCACCGGGCAAACCAAAACCCCGTGGCAGCGGCATCTGCGGCCGTCCTGCCTGCCGCCACCGCTCTGGCAGACTACCGCAAGACGGCCCTGCTTGGCCTGGTCACCGCGCTCTCCAACGCACAGGCAATTTTGTTCATCACCTCGATCTATGCGGCCACCGGCATCCTCAACACCAATTTGGCGACTGGCCTGGCCTCGATCGCCATCATGGTTAGTTGCAACGCCACCTACCTCGCTGCGCTGGGCTGGCTATTTCAACGCCAGCAGGTTCGCGCCGGCTATGCCCGCTTTCGCCATTGGCTGGAGGCTGCAATTGGCGCCCTGTTTATCTTCTTTGGCGGCCGCATGTTGTGGCGGGTCTGGTGAGGCAGTAAAGATTCCCAGGGCTGACTTGGGGCTGGGCTAGCCAGGCCCTGCGCTGCTTAAGCCTGCGCCTCGATGATGCCGTCGACATAGTACCAACGCCCCTGCTCGCGCACGAAGCGACTGGTTTCGTGCAGACGCTGGGCACGGCCGTTTTCGCGGCAACGAGCGACAAACTCCACCACACCGGCATCGGCCGAGGCCTGGGCATGGCGCACCTCCAGCCCCAGCCACTTGACCAGTGGCAGCTCCAGCTCGCCCGGCGCGGTGCCCGGATGCCAGGTGGCGAGCAAATAATCGATCAGGCCCAACACATAGGCGCTGTAACGTGAGCGCATCAGGGTCTCGGGCGTCGGCGCATGCAGCCCCTGCAACAACCCGAGGTGCCAGGGGCCACAGCAATCCACGTAGGTCTGGCCGCTGTCGCAGGGGCAGGGGGCGTGGCTGGACAGCCGGCCCAGCCTCATCGCTGCATGTTGGGCAGGGGCGGCAAACCGGGCTCCATAGCCTGTAATTCTTGCAGCGGCGGGATAGTCGCCAGCATCACCGGGGCCAGTAGCGGCCAGACGATGCCGCAGGTCGGTTTGTGGGGCTGGTGGACTTCGATGGTTCGGCTGGGCGTGAAGATGGCGTCGGCCACAGTGTCGAACACTTCCGGGTAGAGGGTTTCCGTCAAAACCTGACAGTCGTGCACAACCGCCGCCGCTGGCGTGTCGACCGAGATCTTGCCGATCCGGTACAGCATGCCCCACTCGGCGTCAAAAAAACCATGGCCCTTGCCAAAGCGCACCCCCTGCTCGTTGATGGCACCGGTGCCGGTAATCATGTAGTCAAGCCGGGGCAGCTTGGCACGGATGTCGGCCAGCGTCATGGGCGTGCCGTGGCGCTCCATGCCGTCCAGCGTGGCCGCATACAGGTAGCGGTCCTTGGGGATCTTGGCTGGGTCCAGCAGCCAGAAGCCGCGCTTGATCGAGTACGTGGTCAGCAGCACCAGTTTGCCGTCCAACAGGGTCCGATAACGCAGCTCCTCGGTGCAGTTGTCAGGGGTGATGAACAGGCAGCTGGCTTGTTGGTAGAAACGGTGCGTCATCAGCCTGTCGGTGGCGGCACTGCTGCCTTGGAAATCAGCAATAAATTCGCCAAAATCGTAATGGAAGCGGCTGTCCGGGTAGGCCACCTTGCGCAGCTCGCTGAATACGCGCTCGCGCACATCACTTTTATGGTTCATGTTTATCCTTTCAAAGTCCTGACGGTGGGAGTTCAGGCCGGTGGGCTCATGGCATACCGTCGCAGCACAGCGCGTTCGATCGCCGCTACAGTAGCGGTCAGCCCAACCGCGATCACAATGGCCGCTACCGCGACACTCCAAATCATTCCGAAATCCAGTACACCGCGCGATTCATTGAGCAGGTTGCCCACACCGGTCCCGGTGGCTAGCCACTCGGCAATCATCACCCCCAGAAAAGCCCGGGGTGCCGCCAGGCGGGCCGCTGCGCAGAGGTAAGGAAGTGACCAGGGCAGCGCAATCAGTTGTAACTGGCGGAACTTGCCACCGCCATAGGCTCGAACAAAGTCCTGCACCGTGGCGGGCACCAGGGCCAGCCCCTGGGCGATGGTCACAAAAGCCGGGAAAAAGGTCACCGACACGGTCACCACCAGCATGCTGGTGCCGCCGCGGCCAAAAACCAGCACCACCAGCGGGGTTAGTGCCACCAGGGGCATAGACTGCGTCACCAGCGACACGGGCAGAACAGTCTGGCCCAGCCTAGGCCAGACTGTTCCAGCCACCGCCAGCCCAAAAGCCACGGCTAGGCCGGCCAGCATGCCAAGCACGGCGTAGGGCAGGGTTTGGGCCAGCGCCTGCACCAGACGATCCAAATTGGCGGCAGCATCCTCAGCAAGCAGCAAATGCTCCCAAACGCCCAAGGGACTGCGCAGCACGATGTCCGACACCCCCATCGATTGAAACAAGGCAATACAGCCCCACCAGAGCAAGAACGGCATGAGCACTGTGCCCACGGTCATCGCCAGTCGACGGGCCCAGCCCTCTACCGTCACGCTGCTATGCGAGCCCACCGGCGTGCTAACACTCAGCGTATGGCCGGCAAAGCGGCGGGCCAGCAGGTCGACCGCGAAATACGCCACGCCGCTGATCAGGGTGGCCGCCAGGCCGATGCCCCATAACCGGGCGGGATCGGCCCGACCAAGCGAACCAATCAGGTAAGTGCCCAGGCCGGCGTTGCCACCACTGCCGAATTCGGCCAACAACGAGCCCAGCACAGCCGCCGGGGCGGCCACCCGCAGACCCGCCAGCAGCGCGGGCAGTCCGCTGCGCAAACGCACCCGGACCAGCGTGGTCCAGCGGCTGCCGCCATACACCCGAACCAGGTCGCACAGCCGTTCGTCCACCTGGGACAGGCCCAGCACCGTGGCCACCACGGTCGGGTAATACACCGAGAGTGCCGCCAACACCACCCGAGGCGTGTCGCCATCGAGGGCAATCACCAAAATCGGCACCAGTGCAATGGCCGGCATGGCAAATAGCGTGACGTTGACGCCGGCCATCAGCCGCTGCGCCGGACGCCACCAGACAAACAGCAAGCCCAGGGCCAAGGCCGCCAGGTTGCCCAGCACAAAGCCGGCAAAAGCGGTACGGACCGTGCCCCACAGATGGGCCGGGTAATCGGCGCGATCCAGCCAGAGCTGCTCCAGTACCTGGGTTGGCGCTGGCAAAGCCCCGTCGCCAACCCAGCGCAATTGCCCGGCCAGCTCCCACAACAACAGCAGACCCAGCAGCCCGGGCCATGCGCCGCGGCGCTCAGCGCCCGGGTGCATCGCCAGGGCGCTTCGCATTGGTGACTCCGCCATACAGCACCTTAGCCACATGGTCTTCAAGGTTGCGAAATTCGGGTGTGGCAAACAAGGAAATCTGGCGCGGGCGGGCAAATGGCACGTCGATGATGTGGCTGATTCGCCCGGGGCCGCTCTGCATTACCGCGACCCGGTCGGCCAAAAACAGCGCTTCATCGACGCCATGCGTGACCAACAGCGTGGTCGTGGGCCGTTCCAGCCAGATGCGCTGCAACTCCAGGTTCATGCTGCGGCGCAAAATCTGGTC
>SXGT01883856.1_pt1 | contig 11676 bp, 10 predicted proteins | sample 3176221 | NCBI WGS metagenome assembly SXGT01 (sample SAMN11356862, study PRJNA531348) | freshwater metagenome | isolation source: freshwater sample F1-120 | place: China: Fuxian Lake, Yuxi | collected 2017-12-25
CGCAAGCTCGGATGTCGGTCAGGACAGGGATTCCTGTTTTCGAAAGCGTTGCCCGCGGCCGACGCGAATGCCGTGGTGCATACGCAGTTCGCCACGCGGTGAGCGACACGCACGCATACTCGGGGCCCGCGGCCCAGTCGTCAGTTCGGTGCCCGCGGCTCGTCTCCACCTAGGATTGAAGCCAGCCACGCGTTGACCTGGTCGTCGTTGGTCGCAACACGCGGCGGCGCCGCTGCCTCGCTGGGTGGCTCCGGCTTGGTCTTGCTGCGCGGGCTCGCCCCAGGCTCGCTCACCGGCGTCTCGCTGCCGACGAGGGCACTGGCCGATGTGGCCGATGCCCGTGTCACCTGCAGGTCCCCTTCGTAGCTCGCTACCTCGACCATGTGCTTCTCGAGGAGGGCTCGGAAGGCTGCGACAAACTCGCCCTTCTGCGTGGCCAGATCACTCAGGCCCCTCTTCAGATTCTGGGCCATCTGCTGGACCTCATCCAGCACGCGCTGCGCCTCCCGTCGCGCTTCGGCGTGGACAAGTTTAGCGTCCTCTACCATCCGCGCTTGGGCGTCAACCTCAAGCTGTTGAGCGGCAACCATGGCTCGGTTGATGGCATCTTGCCGCTCGCGGAAGGCGGCGATCTGGCTCTCCAGTTCCTCTGTTCTCTCAGCCGCGGCGGCGTTCACCTCGGTGAGTTCCTCGAGCCGCCAGACGAGCTCCTCCAGGTATTCGTCGACTGCTTTGGTCGCGTAGCCCAGAAACGCCTTCGGAAATTTCAATTTCCCTCTCCGTCCGTGGTCTGGCGTCGGGTCGGTCATGTTGCCGCTTTCTCAGAAAACACCACTACTCGCTTATTGTATCGGCCGGTTTAGTGAATCGGTGCAGGGTGGCTCCAGCAACAGACCGTACCAGCCTGACAGGAACCTGGGTGGCGTGGCACGTCGTTCTCACCAGGGTGGACCGTGCCTTCAAGAGTCGTCCTCACTCGGTATTTTTGTCTGGTACGTATCTTGCTTGATTGTGTAGCGGGACTCGCCGCAAGACCACCGGCCCGCGATGATGCTGGGGGGTGGCGCCACCATATCGGCGAGACGACGCAACCGGAGTCCGAGGTCACAGTATGAGTATTGCCATCGTCACAGGGTCGGCTGGTTTGATTGGGTCGGAATCCGCGCGTCATTTTGCCGGTCTGGGTATGGACATCGTCGGTATCGACAACAACATGCGGCGGACCTTTTTTGGCGCCGAGGCGTCAACGGACTGGCAGCGCGAGCAGCTGGTCCGTGACCTCGGTCGCTCGTATACCCACGAGCACTGCGACATCCGCGACCCCGACGCGATCAATCGCCTGTTTGCCCGATTCGGCGACGACATCGCTCTGGTGATTCACACGGCGGCGCAGCCCTCACACGACTGGGCGGCGAAGGACCCGCAGACAGACTTTGCCGTGAACGCCAACGGCACGCTGAACCTGTTGGAGGCGACACGCACCTACGCGGCCGACGCGGTGTTCCTGTTTACGTCGACCAATAAGGTCTATGGCGACAGACCGAACACGCTGCCGTTGGTGGAAGAGGCGACCCGCTGGGAGCTCGATCCGGCGCACGCGTACGTCGGGGGAATTCCCGAGGATTTTCCGATTGATCAGTCCTTGCACAGTTTGTTCGGGGTATCGAAAGTAGCCGCAGATCTGATGGTGCAGGAGTACGGGCGCTATTTTGGCTTGCGCACGGTGTGTTTTCGCGGCGGGTGTCTGACCGGTCCGCACCACTCAGGGACACAGCTGCATGGCTTTCTCGCCTATCTCGTGAAGTGCGCGGCGACCGGGGTTCCGTACACCGTCTTTGGCTACGGCGGCAAACAGGTCCGCGACAACATCCATAGTGCCGACTTGATATCGGCGTTTGATCACGTGTTCCGCGAACCGCGTTCCGGCGAGGTCTACAACATCGGCGGGTCGCGCTTCAGCAACTGTTCGATGTTGGAAGCGATCGCGGTGTGCGAGGAGTTGTCCGGGCGACCGATGCGGTGGACCTACAACGACACCCAGCGCGTTGGGGATCACATCTGGTGGATCAGCGCCGTGGCCAAGTTCAGGTCGCACTACCCGGAGTGGCAGCTTCGTCACGATGTGCCCGCGATCTGTCGCGAGATCTATCACAACAACGTGGAGCGCTGGACCCGGAAGATGGCGTCATGATCGATCGTGGTCGTTACAACGTCCTCGGCGTCATGGTCAGCGCGCTCGACTACGAGGCTGCGGTGGCTCGGATCGTAGAGGCGGCGCGAGCGCGCAGCCCTTTGGCGGTGTCCGCTTTGGCGGTGCATGGCGTCATGACCGGAGTGCTCGACCCTGAGCATCGCTATCGTCTGAATGCGCTTGATCTGGTCGTGCCCGACGGGCAGCCCGTCCGGTGGGCCGTGAACCGGCTGCACCACGCGGGCATCTCGGACCGCGTCTACGGCCCGGCGCTGATGCTCAAGACGTGCGAAGCCGCTGCCAGGACCGATTTACCGATCTTCCTGTTCGGCGGTTCGGCGGCGCTACTGGAGACGCTTCGGCGCAACTTGGTGCAGCGATTCCCGACCCTCCGTATCGTGGGCTGGCAAGCGTCGAAATTCCGCCAGCTGACGCCGGCAGAACGTGATCAGACCGTGGCGCACATCCGGTCCAGTGGCGCGGCGATTGCGTTTGTCGGCCTCGGATGCCCGCGCCAGGAGGTCTGGGCGTACGAGTGCCGCGAGGCCTTGTCGATGCCCATCCTTGCGGTCGGGGCTGCGTTCAACTTCCACGCCGGGCTGCTTCCGCAGGCACCGCGCTGGATGCAGACGTCGGGGCTCGAGTGGTTTTTTCGGCTGCTGTCAGAACCTCGCCGACTGTGGCGACGATACCTGTTGCTGAATCCACTGTATGTCGGGATGTTGCTGCTGCAGGCGACGCGCTTGCGCGCCTTCGATCCGGGGAGTGCGACACCGCCTACCCGAGACCTGCTGTATGGCTGATGCGAGGACGCCCGGCAGAGAGACACGGTGACGACGAGTATGGAATCCACCAATCTTGTACAGCTCCCGAACCCGCGGCCACGGCAATTGGAAGAGGCGGTAACCGCCTTCAGGCACCGGATTACGGACTCTGGCCTGTTCACGGACGAGAGTCTCGTTCGCATCCTGGACGGCCACCCTTCAGAGTTTCTCGCTGTCAGTCGCATGGGGAGTGATTGCCGGAAGTATGAGTGGTCGGAAGGTGACCTGACCGGATTGGGCGGCGCCGAGCTCCTGACGGCTGTCAGGAAGGGGCGACTCTGGCTCAACGTCAGAAAGGTGACGCGGTTCTGGCCCGAACTGAACAGGTTGGTCGAGCGCCTGTACAGCGAGCTTGAACAGCGGTGCCCCGAGTTCCGTACATCGCGTCATTCCGCCAATATCTTGATCTCGTCGCCCAAGGCGCTCGTGTATTACCACCTCGATCTCCCGCAGAATATTCTGTGGCAGGTGCGGGGACACAAGCGGATCTGGGTGTACCCGATCAACGAACGGACGGTGTCGTCGGAGGTGCTGGAGAGCACCTTGGCCAGCGAACGGCTCGAGGACCTGCCGTACGATCCAGACACTGACGCCATGGCTGAGGTTTTCGATCTGGCATCCGGTGACGTCGTGACCTGGCCTCAGAACTGCCCACATCGCGTTGAGAATGCGGGTGATCTGAATATCTCGCTGTCCACAGAGCACTACACCGCCGCTCAGCTCAGGCGGATCCGAGTCGCCCAGGCCAACAGTGCCATTCGGAAGGCGACCGGCCTGACGAGCCGTTCGGTGCGCACCGACGGGCTTGGCTACGCCATGAAGTACGGCGTGCTGCTCGCGTCCCGAACGAGCCAGCGGTGGATCAGGCGTCGCCAGGACCACAAGTTGATTGAGTACCCGAGGACGTTCCGCGTCAATCCCAGCGCGGCCGACGGGGTCGAACCGCTGGACGCCCCAGTCGCCGGCACCGTCGGGTACTAGTCGCTGGTAGCGCCGCCGGACGCCCGGCGAATATCCGTCGCGTGACGGTAGATATCGAGCATAGCCCGGACGTTGGGCTCAGGTGAGAAGTCCGACTCAAAACGGGCACGCGCGATGCGCCCCATGTCCCTCAGCCGAGAGGGCGACGCCAGCAACGCCCGCGCCTGAGAGGCCAGGTCCGCCGGATCACCGGCGACAAAGAGCTGCCCGGTCTGATCGGCGGACACCAGTTCGGTCAGCGCCCCGGTCCGAGACGCGAGGACCGGTGTCGCGTGCGCGTAGGCCTCGATGACGGTCCGCCCGAAGGGTTCGTGCCAACGAGACGGGACGACGACGAACTGCGCGCGACGAATGTACACGCCGGTCTCCGCCTTCGAGAGCAAGCCAACATACCTGACGTGGCTCATCGACGGGTCACGACACTCCGCTTCTACGGCCGCCCGGAGCGGGCCATCGCCCGCGATCACGAGAGGGGTGGGGATGTGGCGCCACGCGCGGAGTAGCGTGTCTACGCCTTTTTCCTCCGCGAGGCGACCGAAGCAGAATACATGCGCCGGTGTCGAGTCAGCGGTGCTCAGGCCAGGATCGAACTCGAAATTCGGTTTGACGAAGAGTTTCTCTTCCGGATAGCCCGCGGCGACGAAACGAGACTTTACAAAGTCGGAGACGGCGACATACGCATCGATGTCTTGACGCATCGTCAGGCGGTTGCGCACCAACATCGCAGCCATCGCGGTGCTTTGGAGCCGCGAACCACGATAGCAACCGTGCAGTACGGCCGGAAGGGGCGAGCCCTCCGCGCAATCAAAGCAGTTGCGACCCGCCCGATAGAACGTTCCGCTAGCGCAGAAGAATCGGTAGTTGCGCAAGGCCTGGACCACCGGCACCCCCCGTGCACGGAGGACCGCGTAGATCGCGGGCGTGATCAAGGGGACTGTGTTGTGGATGTGCGCGACGTCGGGCCGATGGTCGTCGATGTAGGCCCCGATCTCGCGGCACGCTTGTGAGGACGACGACGCGCGGAGGCCGACCTGCAGCCTGCCGAGCACCGAGAGGTCATCGATCTCCCGGCTGTCCCGCTGGTAGAGGACAACCTGGTGTCCGGCCTCCTCGAGCGCGCGGCGCTCGTTCGCAATGCTCTGGGCTTCGCCTCCAGGCTCGCGGTAGCGATTGTGGACCTGGAGAATTCGCATGCTGCACTCTCGCTGCTGTCGTCACCCTGGGCGGGCGCCTGGTTCGCCGTGCCTCGGAAGCCTCCTGGCGGCGGATACCCGGCGCTTAGGCTGTCCCCGTCGTTGCGGTCCCTGGGGACTTCGTGGAACCCGTTGCCCGGCGGTCACCGCTGGCGCCGGCGTCGCGCGACAGGGCGTCAGCGGTGCCACCGATGCGCCGCGCCCGAGTCCAGACCTGCCACAGCATCAGGCTCAGAATCATCATCTCACCGCCGTCCTCGACCGCGCCAAGGATCTTGTCGGCGAACCCGGTGGTCCCAAACGGCATGTCGAGGAAGACCCCGAAGACCGCGAGTGCAACCAGGAGCAAGCCCAGTGTGACGGTTGTCTCGCGCTCAGCACGGTCGCCGATACGAAAACCGTGGACGATGCCCGACAGCACGGTCAGACCGCTCAATGCAAACCACAGCAGTTCGCCGACATCCACCGCTCTCAAGGAGTCTACGGCGACCAAAGCCAGCGTCGCCGCCAGGACCTCGCCCATGCGCTCGTGGATTTGGGTCGAGTCGTCTGCCAGGACATAGACAAACACGATCGCCCAGATGAGATAGGCGTACGACCGCCGGCGGACGGCCATGAAAAGGAAAAGCCCGACGATCGTCAGCTCCTTGAGGTAGTTGAAGCTTTCACCGAACGACCAGTCCTCGATCAGCCCGAAGCGGGGGTCGGTGATGACGTCGGTCAGGCCGTAGACGGCGTAGAGCGCTACGAAGATGGCGTCGACGCCGAGTAGCAGCCACAACACCGGACGGCGCCGCCATGCCTCACGTAATGGATTCGCCTGCATCTCGTTCGCCCTTCTCTGCATGGGGACTAGCGCAACCACAACAGGCTGCGCAGCGGCGGGGCGACCCGGGCCGCACACCGGGCCACCGTTCGAGCTGGCACCCGCATCGGCGATTCCAAGACTTTGAGCTTTGTTTGGAAGAGCTTGCGCTTGAGATAGGACGCGGACGGACGGATGTCGACGCACCCCTCTGCGATAGGGCGTGATGTATTGGCGATACGCTGCTTGTAGGTCTCAGGTCCTCTGCCCAGGTCGATCACGGTGATGCCGTTCTCGTGGGCGCTGCTCGCGAGGTGGTAGATGAGCATCAGCCCAGGAGACGCATTGAAATACCGGTCGTTGTACGTTCCGATCCACGAGTGGTACGTGGCATACGAGCGCAAGCCGAACTCGGCCGCCACGAGGTCATCGCCGGCGAACAGCGCGACCAGCTGACACGAAAGCGCATCGGACGGCTGGGCCAAGAGCGTGTCGAGCAGGCGCCTCGTCCACTCGAACTTGAAGATGTTGCGCCCGCCCGTCCGCTCGTATTGGGCGGTTTTCCATGCGATCAGCGTGTCTCGCACCGCCGGGTCCTGGCAGTCCTGGTCGAGCCGCAGCGGACCGCATTCTCGCGCCACCTTCCGCACCCGGCGCGGCATCTCGTGCCAGGTCTTGGTATTGACCTCCGTGAGATAGGCATCGAAGCCCTGAGACAGGTCCATCTGGGGCGAGTCGGCGGGGCGGTAGTGATGCGGCTGGACCGGTTCAAGCGACGACAGCATGTGGTCGAAATAGAAACTGACGAGGTCGCACTCGCGCAGCAGCGTGACCGGGTCCCACGTGAGGCCGGGCTGGGCCACGATACCCTGGTAGTCAGACAGGCACCCACCCACCGGTTTGGCGACGTGGGGCTCCACCCTCTGAAATGGAAGGAACCCTGCCGGCTCGCCGTCGACGTCCACCACGGCGACCTCGACGTGATCGCAGACCGTCGCCACGGCCAGCGTGAACTCCGGCCGAAAGAACGGACTTGCCAACTGGGGGTCAGCCTCTTGGAGCGTCGCCCAGGTGTCAATCTGGCGGGGAGTGAGCCGTGCCGCCGGCACGGCCCTGATCGTGATGCGGGGATCCATGATTGCTCCTAGTGTCCCGGAAGTGACACCTTGCTCGCGCGAAACTCGAATCGTGAAAAGAACCTGGGCTGGCTGAACAACGACGGCGCCGTCGCATACAAGACGCATCTCGCGTAGCCTTCGGCGCGCCAGCGGCGACACCGGAGTGCCAGGACGGTCTCATCGCGTCTGAAACGGCGCGCCAACCAGAGTTGAGGCGTGTGGCTCAGTAGCGCCTGGCCCACCCGGGCCGCCGCCGCCAGCCATGTCATGAACGCACCCCATTCGATAGTGTCCCGTCGTGCGAAGCTCCACCCGTTGTGTAGCGCCGTTTCCCGCAGATACGACTCTTCGAGTCGGGACGGTGGTGTCACGTGGTGAGCCACCGCGGCAGGGGCGAACCACGACGTGATGCCGGCTGCGCGCATGCGCCGATACAAGTCCGTGTCGTAGGCGCGCAGCGTAAACGCCTCGTCATACACGCCGATCTGCTCGAAGATGCTCGTGTGCAACAGCTGGTTGCCTGAGCCTGGTCCCTGTTTGCGTGTGTACGGCGCGACGTGGTCCCACAGCAGCGACTCGCCGAGCAATCGGCGCACCTGCAGAGCCAAGGTCCGCTCGCAGCCTTCCGGCAGCTTGAGAAACAGCTTGCCCCCGACGCTACGGGCGTCTTTGTCCCGGGCGACGCGCATCAACTCCAACAGCCAGGTCGGTTCGGCAGTCTGGTCGTCGTCGAAATTGGCGATCCACTCACCTTGGGCTTCGCGGAGTCCACGGTTTCTGGCCGTGACTTGTCCGGTTTGCGCTTCGTAGACACTGCGCACCGTCACTGGCGTGCGGGCGGCGACCTCCGCGATGACCTCGGCCGTGTTGTCCGTCGACGCGTTGTTGACGATCAGCAATTCGTAGGTGAACGCCCCGTCCGTCAGCTGAGCGACCAAGCTGTTCATGGCGCCGCGGAGCAGGTCCGCCCGGTTCCGGGTGCACATCACGATGGTGACGTCGACTGTGGTCATGTCACAACCTCTCACTCAGGTGAAGGCTCGCCCGGGCCTCGTGTCGGCTGACCCCGTGTGCGGCCCCGATCAAGGCGAAGAGCGGGCATCCAAGCCCGATGCTGTATCCGAGCGGATTGTCGGTGCAGGCAGCAATGAGCAGGACCACGAGACCGAGAAACGATGCCGTGAATGCCCGGTGCACACTCCCGTGCGACCTGTCGATCCAACGTCGCAGAACTGCGAGTTGCCACACCACGACGAGCAGGAAGATGCTCAGCCCGACGAGACCGAACTCGAAACCTATGCGCAAGTACTCGTTATGCGGTGAGACCATCCCGGGCCAGATGGTTGGCACGAAGTTGTACGACGCGTTCGCGCCAGCCCCCAGGACCGGACGCTCCTGGGCTTCGGCGAAAATCAGCGGCCAGGCTTCGAAGCGCCCAGTGCCCGTCACGCCGCCGCCCAGCAGGTCGGACACGCCGCCTCGTCCGCCGGGGAACAGCTGCTGCTGGACGGGGGAGGTGTAGAGCAGGCCGATACACAACCCACCGATCGCAAGCAAGACGCCAAAGCGCCGAAGCGGCCGCCGATAGGCTGGATGTACCGCTGGCAACGCCAGCACGATGAGCAGCGCCATCCGGCTCTCCGTCAGCGCGCACACGGCCGCGCACACGCCCCACCCGAGCAGCGGTCGCGTGACCCGGGCGGGTGTCTCGGCCAGAAACACGGCTGAGATGAGGGCGACCGTCAGCGCCGTCTGGCGGGCGCTGGTTTGCAGGAGACCGAACAGGTTCCACTGTTGCAGCAGGAGGATGACGACGATGATCACCAGCGCCACCGGATACACCCTACGCAAGCTGTCCAACTGGCGGCGGCTCGTGACGAACATCGAGGCGACCATGCCCACCAGCAGAGGAAGAGACAATTGCATCGCGAATTGGATGTCACGCGTGGCCAGGTCCATCTTCCACAAGAGGGACAGCCAGACATATCCGAACCACGCTATCCAAGCCCAGAACGGGGCGATGCCGGCGTGATGGTCCCGATTCATGGCCTTCTCAACGAGCACCGTCACGCAGCTGGCGAGGAGGATGAAGCCCAGGAGGTATAGCGGCACTTCAAACCCGGCGACCGTCACCTCTTTGACGGCGGCTAGCGCGGCGCAGATCGGAATGGTCAGGACGAACAGAAATCCGAGTCGTGGGCGTACCCGCAACACGCCACCGAACGGGCGTTCAAAGCTCGCCCCGTCGCTCATGGTGGCGGATGCGAACGTCACGACGCCCCTCCGCTGAACCGCCGTGCGAGGTCGCGTGTCACGCTGTACCAGCCGTCGAGTTTCGCCCCCAGCGTTGCCGCCGAGTCGGATTGGGCCACGTGGAACCGACCCCAGTCGTACCGGTCGGATGTGGGTAGGACCATGTCGTTCTCGGTCGTGAGCGCGCAGCCGACGCGAACCCGGCGCGCGACCTCCGTCAGCGCTCCGCCCGCGAAGCCGGGCGCCTTGCGGCCATAGGGAAAGGCAAACGGCGCATCCTCGATACCGAATTTGCGACGAAGCACGTCGACGGACATGAGCAGATCGTCATGAAACGCCTCTGGCCGCCCTCGAAAGTCGGCGTGCGTGTGCGTGTGAGCGCCGAACGCGATCAAGCCATTCCCCGCCATCTCCTCGCACTGGGCCGTCGTCAGGGGGCGCCAGGATTCCGGGGCGACCGCGTCGGAGCCTGCGTCCGCCCAGTCCTCGAAGGGGAATGGCTCGCGGCTGTCCAGAAATGCGGTGGCGAAAAAGACGGTTGCCGGCACGTCAAGATATCGCAAGACGGGCCACGCGTTGGTATAAACGTTCTCGAATCCATCGTCGAACGTCACGACGAATACATTGCGCGGGATGGGACGCTGTGCGACGTGGTGCACCAGGACCCGGCGGAGAGGCCACGCCTCGTATCCCGTCTGGAGCAGCCCCTCGAGCTGGGTCCGGAAACGCCGCGGCGTGACGTTGTGCGTCGGCGTGTTGGGGGAATCCGGTACGTCGGTCACGCGATGGTAGAGCAGGATCCCAAAGGCCTGCGGCCAGCGTGCGCCCAGTACCGCCCGAATGACGGTGGGCGCCATGGTGACGGCACGGTAACGAAGACTCCGCCGCGCGGCGCTCGCACTCATTCGGCGCCCGCCTTGATCCCAGCGGGCAGCATCTCGTCTGAGTGCGCACGACCCGACGCGGTCGAACGAAACAAGCCGGCGCACAGCCCATCGACCGTCGTCGAGACGAGTTGACGATCCAGAAGCCAGAGAACGCCTACGTAGCACGCCGCTCCGAACGGGGCCAGCGCCATGAGTCTCGCGCTAGGAGGCCAGGTCGCCATGAACGTGCCTTGCTGCATCATGACGAGGATCCCCATCAGGACCGACGCCGTCAGCGGCGAGCGGACTTGCAGAAATAGTGCCCGGCCCTGCAAGTGCAGAAACCGCGCCGCCATCGCGAAGTCGATCGGTATCGTGAGTACCGACACGATGACCGCGACGACCCCGGTCGCGATGGGCCCCACGCCGCTGAGCGCGAGCAATCCGCCGACCGTGGCGACGAGCTCCACGGAGCCGCGCAACAAATGCAGGGCAGGACGTCCCACCGCTTCAACCGTCGTCCGCACGGGTTCCACCGCGGTGCGCAGGATGCAGCCGACCGCAAAGAGCTGCACGAGAGGCACGGCCACGCTCCACTCAGGTCCAAAAGCCAACGCCACCGCGTCCCCCGCACACACGATCAAGCCCGTGAAGACAGGGAATGCGAGGAGGCACGTCACCCTGGTGGATTCGTAGACGGACGCGAGCAACACGGTCCGGGTGCTCTGCTGGCGTGAAAAGACCGACATGTTGATCTGTCTGGCGGCGCCGTCGATGACGTTGCCGAGCGTTCCAGAGACCCGCCGGGCCAGCGCGACATAACCGAGGCCGACGGTGCCGAAGAGGTGACCGGCCATCAAGGAGAGGACCTGGCCATTGACCGACGCCAACGCCCCGCCGGCGGCCTTCGGGCCAGCAAAACTCGTGAGTTCCCGCAAGTGGCGAAGTGAGATATGGCGGGTTGGACGCCACGGGACCGTCAGCCAGAACACGAGGGCGGTACCGCCGAACAGCGCGATCTGCTGGGCAACCACGCTCCAGACACCAAATCCGAACCAGGCCATTCCAATGGCTACGGCGCTGCCAAGCACCCGGGCGGTCACACCGCTGACCGCAATGGCCTTGAACCCCATGGTCCGCCGGAGTACCGCGGACACGGTACCGTTGAACGCTGCGAACGCGAGGACTGGAGACATCCATCGCACGAGTGGCCCCAGGTCGGGCTCACCGAATGCGAGGGCCATGGGATCCGCGCCGGCGACACAGACGGCGATGACGCCGCCCGCTCCCATGAGGGAGACCCAGAACGCAGTGCTCAGGTGGGCCTCGTCGAGAGACTCACGCTGCACGATCGCTTCGACAAAGAAAAACTCGATAAACGCGCTGAGCGTGTAAATCACCGCGATGGCGAGCATCGCGAGGCCGAGATCAGAGGGGCCGAGGAC
>SXGT01252550.1_pt1 | contig 11675 bp, 9 predicted proteins | sample 3176221 | NCBI WGS metagenome assembly SXGT01 (sample SAMN11356862, study PRJNA531348) | freshwater metagenome | isolation source: freshwater sample F1-120 | place: China: Fuxian Lake, Yuxi | collected 2017-12-25
ACGACGCCCCAGCCGAACGTGTCGCCCGGATCATTACGCTCGAACACGACAATGTCGTGCCGCGGGTCGCGCAGCTTCATCGAAATTGCGAACACCAAGGCGGCGGGCCCGCCGCCAACGCAAGCGATTCTCATCAAAACTTTATATATGAAATATTAGCGCCAAGCAAGCGTAGCGCCGCGCGTACGCGTCGTTATTCCGCGGGCGTATGGACGGCGTCGTCGGCTTCCGGTCCGTGCGGTTTCGGCAAGAAGCCCTGCACCCAACGTTCGAGCCTGTCGATCAGAACGAACATCGACGGCACGAACACAAGCGAGAGCAGGGTGGAGAGCATCAGCCCGCCAATCACCGCCGCGCCCATGCCTTGGCGCAAAGTGCCGTCGACGCCCCAACCGGCCGCTGCTGGGATCATGCCGCCGGACATCGCGAACGTCGTCATGATGATCGGCCGCGCGCGTTGCATGCCTGCTTCCATCAACGCGGCGTTGCGGCTCATGCCAGCGTGCATGCGCTCAACGGCGAAATCGACCAGCAGGATGGAGTTCTTCGTCACGAGGCCCATCAGCATCAGCAGGCCGATAAAGGCGAAGAGCGAGAGCGGTTGATCGGCGATGATGAGGCCGAGGAAGGCGCCGCCGATCGAGAGAGGCAACGCCGTCATGATCGTGATCGGCTGGAAGAAATCTTTAAACAGCAACACCAGCACGATGTAGATGAAGATCACGCCCCACAGCATCGCTGAGCCGAAGGCGGCGGTCATTTCGGCGAAGTCCTCAGTCTGACCGCCTGCCGCGAGGCGGACTCCTTCGCCCGGGTTCGCCGCTTCTTCGAGGTTGAACACCGCTTCTTGCGCGGTGCTGAGTTGCGTGCCGGGCGTCACGTTGGCGCCCACCGTCACCGCGCGCTCACGGTCACGCCGCTCGATTGTTGCCTCGCCGAGCGAGAATTGGACGTCCGCCACCGCATCGATACGCACCGGCGCTCCGAGCGAAGATGGCACGGGAAGCGAGCGGATCGCGTCGAGATTGGTGCGGTTATCTGGCCGCAGCGTCGTGCGAATAGGAATTTGGCGATCCGCCAAGTTGAACTTCGGCAAGTTCTGTTCGGCATCGCCGCTAGTGGCGATGCGTACCGCCGAAGCCAGCCCCGCCGACGTCACGCCAAGGCGCGCCATGTCCTCAGTCCGCGGTCGCACTTGAATTTCCGGACGTCGCAGCGCCGACGAGGCCCGCACGTCCGCAAGCATTGGCAGATCGCTCATCGCCGCCGCCAGGCGATCCGCTGCCGCGTTCACGCGCTGCGGATCTTGCCCCACGAATTGCACCGTGATGTCGGAGCCTGAGGACCCGCCCTGGTCCTGCACGAACGCCGTCCGATAGTCTGGAAAAGCGGAGAGCACCGGCCGCAGCGTCTGTTGGATTGCGTATGCGCTGCGATCGCGATCGTCGCGATCGACCAGCTGAATGAAGATGCTGGCGTCGGGAGCTGAACCGTCAGCGCCATTCATCGAGGTGAACACGCCTTCCACTTCCGGCGTTTCTCGGATGCGCGCCGCCATTTGCTGCAGCACGCGGTCGGCTTGCAGCACCGGTGTGCCCGGCGGAATTTCAACTCGCGCCTGGATCATGCCGTTATCGAAGCGTGGGATCACAACTGCCGGCACTGTCATCGCCAGCATCAGCGACGCGACGAACACGCCAAGGCCAGCGCCGATGGTTTTCCAAGGATTCCGGATCGCCCAGCTCAGCACGTCGCGATAGGCGAGGGTGAGCGTGCCTGGCTTGGCCTCGTGGTCGTGGCCTTTGTTCGAAAGGAAGAACGCCGCCATCATCGGCGTGATCAGGCGCGCGACAACGAGCGAGAAGAATGCCGCGATCGCGACCGTCAGTCCGAACTCGCGGAAGAACACGCCCATGCCGCCGGACATAAAGCTCACCGGCACGAATACGGCGATGATCGAGGCCGTCGTCGCGACGACAGCTAAGCCGATTTCGTCAGCGGCCTCGAGTGAGGCCGCGTAGGCGCGTTTGCCCATCCGCATGTGCCTGATGATGTTCTCGATCTCGACGATCGCATCGTCGACGAGGACACCAGTCACCAGCGCCAGAGCGATCAGGGTCACCATGTTGAGGGTGAAGCCCAGAACTTCGATCGCGGCAAAGGTCGGCAAGATTGAAAGCGGGATAGCGGCGGCGGCGATCAAGGTGGCGCGCCAGTCGCGCAGGATTAGGAACACGACAAGGCACGCCAGCAGCGCGCCTTCGATCAATGCGTGGATCGAGCTTTCGTGCATGCCGCGAATGAACTCGACCGTGGAGCCGATTTCGGTGACCACGATTTCCGGCCGCGCCGCTTCGATTTCGCGCAGCCGCTCTTCCATGCGGTCGAAGACCTGAACTTCCGATGCGTCGCGCGTGCGCAGCACAAGAAAGCCCACCACCGGCTGGCCGTTATAGCGTGAGATCGATTGCAGGTCGGCGGCGCTGTCGGTGACGGTGCCGATATCGGCGAGGCGTACGCTCGTGCCTGTCGAGGTGGTGACTCGCACATTGGCGAGATCTTCAACGGTGCGGGCGCTGCCGAGTGTCCGGATCGATTGCGATTGGCCGCTGATCTGCGCTTGGCCGCCTGGCAAATCCGCATTGATCGAGCGCAGCTGTGCGTTGATCTGATCGGCGGTGACGCCATAAGCCAACATCCGCGCCGGATCGAGTTCAACCCGGATTTCGCGATCGACGCCGCCCATGCGCTGCACTTGGCTAACGCCGGGAACGGCGAGCAATTCGCGTTGCAGATCGTTGTCGATGAACCAGGAGATGTCCTGGGGCGTCATGCCCTGGCCTTCGACTGCGTAATAGCCGATGGGCTGGCTCGCCGCGTCCATGCGCGTGATCACCGGCTCGCTAATGTCCGCCGGCAATTCGGAGCGAATGCGATTGATCGCATCGCGGGCGTCATCAACGGCGCGGGCGAGATCGGTCTCGCCCTCCATCTCCACCATGGTCTGCGACACGCCTGGCGAGATCGTGGAATTGACGCGCTTGATGCCCTCGACCGCTGTCAGCGCGCTTTCGATGCGCTGCGTGATCTGGGTTTCCATCTCGACCGGCGCCGCGCCTGGCTGCGCGACGGTGATCGTGAATCCGCCGAAGTCGACGTTAGGCAGCTGGTTTACCGGCAGACGATTGTAGGCCTGCCACCCCGCAAACACGAGCGCGAGAATGAGCAGGATGGGCGGGATTGGATTACGGATCGCGCCTGCGGAGATATTCCATGCCATGGCGCTTAGCCTCCGCGGCCGCGCAATAGCGTCGGCTCGGCCTCATTGGTCGTTTGTTGTTCAGCCGGCGGCGCCTCCGGCGCCAGCACGCGCACTTCATCGCCGTCCTGCAGGAACGCCGCGCCGGAGCCAACGACGCGTTGTCCCGCTGACAAGCCGCCGAGGATTTCGATGAATTCGCCGGAGCGCGCGCCCAGCGAAACATTGGCGCGCCGCGCATTGAGCACAGGCGCGTCCTGGCCCTCGCGCTGCGTTTCGGCGATCACCAGCACATAAGCTTGGCCGCTATCGTACAGGACTGAGCTTTGAGGCACCGCGATCACCTCGCGCGGGGCTAAGCGGGCTTCACCGCGCAGATACATGCCGGCGCGCACGCGTGTTTCGCGAGGTAGGGCGAACAGTGCTTCACCGGTGCGCGTGCGGCTATCGATCGAGGCAGGTGGACGGCGCAGCGTCGCTTCCACGGTCGAGCCGTCCACCAATGTGAAGGTCGCGCCTTGGCCCTGTTGCAACGCGAGCGCATCGCCTTCCGCCACGTTCGCCGCGACTTCCAAGCGGTTGTCAGCGGCAATGCGGAACAGCACTTGCCCTTGCACGTCGCGGCCCACTTCCGCCATGCGATCAATCACCAGACCGCTGGCCGGCGCGCGCACGAAGCCGCCGCCGAGGCGCGCGTTGACTTCCTGCGCCTGCGCTCGCGCCGCTGCCAATCGGGCGTCTGCGGCAATCGCCGCGGCGCGGCGCTGTTCAATTGCTTCGGTCGAGAGCGCGCCGGAATCACGGATCGATTCAGCGCGTTCGTACTCGCCGCGGGCGCGCACCGCCGCCGATTGCGCTTCGGCGACGCTCGCCTGCGCCGCGCGGATTTGCGCTTGCGCAAGATTGGTGTCGAGCCGCGCCATGGCTTGACCGGCGCGCACCGTATCGCCTTCATCGACCAGAATTTCGAGAATGCGCACGCCGCTCGCCGGCGCCGCGACTTGGATATCGCGCACCGGACGCGCTTCGCCGTTCAGTGCAATCACCGGGCTAAAGCTTTGTGCTTCCACCGTGATCGCGCTCACGGCCTGCGCGGACACCACCTCAGTGGGCGCAGCGCCGTCGCCCCCCATCCGGCTCATTACAAACAGCACGGCGATAATGGCGAGGATGCCGCCGCCCATGATCATGAGCGTGCGCCGGCGTCGGCCTTCTTCGGTGGGCGCATCGGTTGCACGGCGCCAGGCATCTTGGCCGGCGTCGCGTGCTTTGCGGAAGGCGTTGCCTCCGCCTTCGGCCGCGCGCTTGAACAAGCTCTCAGCTTTAGCGAATGGCTCTTGGGGTTCAGGCTTGTTCATGACGGACGCTCGGGGAGGATTTTAGGTAACGCTCGGCAAAAGCGCGGAATTGAGCAACGGCGGCTTCAGGGTCTGTCTCACCGAGGAACGCGCGTCGCAGACCTATGCCTTCAATGCCGGCAAACAAGGTGTTCGCGGCTTCTTCAGGGTCTAACGTGACGTCGATTTCACCTCGGGCCTGCGCCGCTTTGATCGCTTTCACGAACAGAGCAACGCTGCGCGCTTCAGTTTTGCGCAGCGGCACGGCCACGGCTTCGTCACGAATGGCTTCGGCGAAAATGTCGGCGATCAATGCGCCATCGCCATCGGCAAATTTTTGGAAGAATTCGCGGCCGGCTAGGCAAAGTGCAGCGAGCAGGCCGTGCTGCTCAGCTGCGCGCAAGAACGCCACGTCGCTATCGCCGCGTTTATCCTCGGCGATGGCGCCGATGATTTCAGCCTTCGAGTTGAAATAGCGATAGAGCGCCCCGGCGCTGATCGACGCTTCGGCGCAAATCTCCTGCATGGTGGCCTGGTGAAAACCCCGGCGGCGAAAGCAGGCGATCGCGGCGTCCATGATCTGACGCCTGCGCCGTTCGGCCAGTTCGGGATCCGCTAAGCGCGCCACTTTATCCTCTACGCCGAGACCCGCTTGCCGGATCGCGCTGCACCGCATATAAAACGAATGTTCGTTCTTTAAATGTTAAGTCTGGACGACGTCAAGCTGCGATCCCAAATCCCGCCCGGGGAAAGCTGGCGCTGAGTCTGCCTTCGGGGTCGTTAAGTGTCTGTGGAGCAACGGAATATGAAGCCCAATCGGTCCTCCGGCCTGGCCGCGATCGTGGCTGCGGCGGCCCTGGCGGCCTGCTCCACCATGCCTGGCGAACGCCCACTCAGCCCGGACCTGCCTGCTAATTGGACGGACGCTCCGGCCGGCGCCGAGCAGCCGATCACCGATTGGTGGCGCAACTTCAACGACCCGGCTTTGACGGCCTTAGTCGATGAAGCGCTGCTCAGCGGGCCTGGCGTCCAGCAATCGCTGTTGCGTGTGCGTGAGGCGCGTGCGCTGTCACACTCCACCGTCGCTCAGTACCTGCCCGAACTCAGCGCCACGGGGCAGGGGCAATACACCCGCTCCGGCGATAATGTTGGTCTGCCGACTGCGAGTGGCGGCGCGGAGCGCGAGCAGATGACCGGTGCTTATGGCGGCTCTGTCTCGTGGGAGATACCGCTGTTCTCGCGTATCGAAGCCGCTGTCACCGGCTCGCGCGCCAATACGCGCGCCGCGCGTGCCGACGTGCGCGCCGCGCAAGTCACTGTCGCCGCCGACGTTGCGCAGGCCTATGTTGATCTGCGCGCAGCTCAAGCTAGTCGCGCCGCGCTGGAACGCTCGGTCGAAACCGCCGTTGAGCTGTCGCGCATTCTCGACATCAGCTTCGAAGCGGGCATCGCTTCAGAAGCCGACGCCGCCGATGCGCGCCGTTTGGCTGAAGCAACGCGCGCGCGTCTGCCTGGTCTCGTTATCGAGGAGCGCCGCGCTGAAAACGTACTCGCCGTATTGCGCGGCTACGCGCCCGGCACGGAAAGCGCCGAAACCCGCGCCGTTCTGAACGCGGCCGGCCAGCCCGTGCCGTTCATGCAACTCACCCAAGCGCCGGCGGCGCCCGCCGACCTCATTCGTCTTCGCCCCGATGTCGCCCGCGCGGAAGCCCAAGCGCTCGTCGCCGCAGCTGGTGTTTCCAACGCGCGCACCGATCTCTTGCCGCGCCTCAATCTCACCGGCTCAATCCTGACCAGCGAAGCCATCATCGGCGATCCGGCCAATGTCGGCGGCACATTGATCACGGGCACACCCTTCATCTCGATCCCGTTGTTCGATTGGGGCGCACGCTTCGCCCGCATTCGCGAACGCGATGCGCAATTCGATCAAGCATTGTTGCAATATCGCCAAGTCGTGTCGCAAGCGGTCGCCGAAGCCTCGAACGCGCTCGTCGCGCTCGATCAAGGGCGTCTGCGTCTTGAGTCCGCCCGCCGCGCTGAAACCGCCGCTGAAACCACCGCCCGCGGCTCACGCGCCGCTTACGGCGCCGGCATTCAAAGCCTTGCCGATCGCCTCCGCTCGGAGCAGCAATTGATCGACGCGAACCTCACCCGTATCGATGCCGAAGCCCAATCCGCGCGCGCCGCCATCGCCACTTATCGCGCCTTCGGCGGCGGCCCGTCGTTCGAGACGCCTCTGCGCGAGGTGCCGTCGCAATAAAACGATGCTAGAGCGGCGGCGATGACTGACACGCCGCCGCCTCGCTTCGCTTTTCCGCTCGGGCTCATCGTTCTGGCGGCGCTCTTCTTCAGCTTCATGTTCGCCGGCGCGTTGCTCGAACCGCCACTCGCACGCACGGCCAACGCCCTCAATCAGTTCGACGCTGGCGCGGCGCGCGATCGTCTCGCCCGTGTGCTCGGCGATGAGGCGCCCCATCCCGTCGATAGCGATGCCCTCGATCTCGTCCGCGCGCGTCTCCTCAATGAGATACGCGCCCTGGGTTACGAGCCCGAGGTTCGCGAGCGTTTCGCTTGCCGCGCCCAGCCACGCAGTCCCACCATCGATTGCGGCCACGTGCGCAACATCGTCTTCAGCGCCGGCCCGCAAAGCGGCCCCGCCATCCTTGCCGCCACGCACTATGACAGCGTGCCTGCAGCGCCGGGCGCCAGCGACGCCGGCATCGGCATCGCCACTTGGCTGGAGGTCGCGCGCATCGTTCGCACTGAAAACTTGCAGCGGCGGATCATTTTCCTGATCAGTGACGGCGAGGAGCAAGCTTTGCTCGGCGCCCGCGCCTTCGCCGAAGATCCGGATATGGCCGAGGTTGAAGCGCTCATAAACGCCGAAGCCCGCGGGACACGCGGGCCCGCCATCTTTTTCGAATCTAATCAGCCTAACGCGGACGCCGTCACCGCTTTTACCGCCGCGCCGCGCGGCGTCGCCAATTCCGTCATGGCCGATATTTACGCGCTGTTGCCAAACTCCACCGACGTCACCGCGCTCACCCGCGACGATCTGGATATCGTCAATTTGGCGCTGCTCGATGGTTTCGCCAATTATCACACGCCGCAAGATTCACTCGCGTCCTTCAATGCGCGCAGTCTTCAGCACATGGGCGATATCGCCCTCGCCACGACGCGTAACTTCGCCGCCGGCCCCGATCGCGCGGAAGCTGCGAGCTATGTCTACACCGACATCGCATCCTATGTGTTCATCAGCGCGCCCAGTCTCGCCGCACAGGCGGCGCTTGGCGTCAGTTTATTCGCCGCCTTATTGGTCTTTTGGCGCGCTGGCGCGGCCGGTCGCTGGCGCGCTTTCGCCGCGCCTTTGGTCGCACTCATCCTCGCCGGATTTATCGCCGCCGCCATCGGTTTTGCACTCTCGGCGCTACGCGCAGGGGAGACCTATTGGTTTGCATATCCGCAAGCAACGCGCGCCTGGTGCGTTCTCGTCGCCTTGCTTGCGCTGATCATTGCACTGATGCTGCTGCGCGCGCCGCGCAATGTCGCTTTGATTGGTGCGGCCGGCGCCATTTGGTTCGCGCTGCTTGGACTTGGCGCATCATTCTTTCTGCCAGGGATTTCCATCCTGTTCGCCGCGCCCGCCGCGCTCTACGCGATCGGCGCGCTCCTCGGCCTTGCGTGGAAACCTGCGCAACTAATCGGCGCCGTGCTTGGTGCTGCGCTTGCGCTCTTGATCTGGGCGCCGACGCTCTATCTCACCGAACTTGCGCTTGGTCACACTTACCCGTTCGTTACCGCTGTCCTCATCGCTTTGGCATCGCTGCCGGCTCTCGGCCCGCTCACGCACCTGCAAGGTGGCGCCCGCTGGCGCGGCAGCGCATTTGCGCTCGGCGCCTGCGCACTCATCGCTGTCGGCATCGCATTGGTGTCGCCAGCTGCGACGCCGCAAACACCGGCGCCGCTTAATCTCAACTACTTTGTCAACACCGCCACCAGCGAAGCGCGTGTGCTCGCCGGTCCCGCAGCGCGCCGCCTGCCGCCCGAGATCGCTGGCGCCGCCAACTTCGAGCCCGTGACTCTGCTTCCCGGCGATCGTACGGAGACGTGGGCCGCGCCGGCGACGTTCGCACCTACGTCCGCGCCGATGCTCACCGAACTCGTCGCGGTCAATGTCGGCGAGGAGCGCGTGGTCACCGCGCGTCTCGTCATGAACGGCGTCTATCGCGCCACCCTCCGCATACCGCGCGCCGCCGCGCCCCTGCGTGCTCGCCTCAATGGCGCTGAAGTGAGTTTCGCTGACACGGGCGGCGAGGGCGATTTCCTCAACCTCGCGTGCCAAGGCCGCGCTTGCGAGGGCGCCGCCATCGAACTGGTACTCGCGGCCGGCGGGGAGGAGGCCGGCGAGTGGTTCATTATCGGTCAAACCCCGGCCGCGCCGGCGTTGCCCGCGGCGCCAGTCCGGGCCGCGCGTCCGCCATCAACGACGCCCATACAGTTCGGCGACACCACTTTAACGCTCACCCCACTGCAGCCGCCGCCCTGAATCTTAGGCGCCGGACTTGCAAGCTGGCGCGGGCGCCGCCAAAAAGCGGCCCGTGCGGAGAGGTGGCCGAGTGGCTGAAGGCGTCAGTCTCGAAAACTGGAGTACTCGCAAGGGTATCGAGGGTTCGAATCCCTCCCTCTACGCCAGACTTCACTAGCCCAGCGCCAGTTCACCAGCCCCACGCCGCGAAGCTGTAGCGTTGGCCTTCGCGGACTTCGCGCACTTCGTGTGGGTAGAGAAAGCAGCTGGGGAACATGCAGATGTCGCCGGTTTTTAGCGCCAGCTTGTGCTCGCCGTTGAAGAAGGCGAGTTCGCCGCCAGCGTAATCTTCGTTCAGATTGCCCACGAAACTGAGCACCGGGATGCCTTTTTCGCGGCCATCGAAGATTGAGTGAATGTGGTCGTGGTGCTTGCGCATGACCTGGCCGGGCCCGTAGCGGTTAAACCGGATTTGCGAGAACCGGGTCATGATTTGGCGGGTCTTGTCGCTGTCTTGGTAAGCGTACTTCGCGGCATAGGCCTCGCTTGCGGCGACCATGGCCGGATGCAACAGGCCTTGGAGTTCGCGTGGACACAAGAACAGGTCCGGCTCGTTGGAGCCCTCTGAATAGGTCCTGTTTGTCGCGGCATCGTACCAGGCATTGGCCGCCCAATGGGCTGGGGCGATGACCTCCATCACCTGCCGGCAAATATCCGCTGGGATGGCGTTTTCCACATGGATATAGTCAGCGACCTTCTCGAACATGCCCAACCTGCTGTTTCACCAGCGATAACCCGCCCTGGCGGCCCGCTTCTACCACGGCGGAGCGGCGCCGAGCACCCTCTGGAGCAGGGCGCAAAAGGCCGCAATTTTGTCCCGCACCCGCATTGACGTCTAACCGGGCTTTCCCTTATATCCCCGCTCCCCGCCCGGGCGAGCTTCGTTCGGGCGCACGAATTTTTGGCGGTTACGATGTTCGCGGTAATCAAGACGGGCGGCAAGCAATACCGGGTGGCGAAGGACGACGTGATCGTCGTCGAAAAGCTCGCCGGCGACGCAGGCGCCAAGATCACGTTCGATAACGTCCTGATGTCGGGTGACGGCAAGACTGTGAAGCTCGGCAAGGACCTCGCTGGCGTCACCGTCACGGGCGAACTGATCGAAACCAAGAAGGGCGACAAGGTCACGGTGTTCAAGAAGCGCCGCCGCAACACCTATCGCCGCAAGATCGGTCACCGTCAGGCCGAGTCGCACATCAAGATCACCGCCATTGGCGGCAAGAAGGACTAAGAGGGCGTCATGGCTCACAAGAAAGCAGGCGGTTCATCCCGCAACGGTCGTGACTCCGCCGGACGTCGTCTCGGCGTGAAGCGCTTTGGCGGCCAATCGGTCAGCGGCGGCGAGATTCTGGTGCGCCAGCGCGGCACCAAATTCCATCCCGGCACTAACGTCGGCCTCGGCCGCGACCACACGCTCTTTGCGCTTTGCAACGGCCAGGTGGCCTTCGCGACCAAACGCGACGGCCGCACGTACGTATCCGTCGCACCGCTCGCGGTGGCCGCGGAATAGGCGATAACGGAAGAAATTCCCGGATCGCCTGACAACAGGGCGATCCGGTTCCCGAATTAGCGTGGGGCGCCCGGATCAAGGCGCCCCTCTTTTTTTGCCCCACGCGTTAGAGCCAAAAGGAGCGGCTCATGCGTGACGTGATCGAGATCGAAACCAAGAGACTGAAGCTGCGGCGCCTGCGCATGTCCGATGCGCAGCGCATCGCGCAGCTTTGCGGTGATCCCTCGGTCGCGCGCATGATTTCGCACGCGCCGCTTCCGTATCTTCCGGTCGCCGCCGAGGGCTGGCTAATGACCTTGGCCGCACGCGCGCCGCTCGGCGAAGAGTTCGTCTACGCGCTCGATCTCGAAGGCGAGGGCATGATCGGCACGATCGGGGCGCACAAACTGCGGCAAGGCGGATGCGAGATTGGCTATTGGGTCGGCCGCCCATATTGGGGCCGCGGCTTTGCGACCGAGGCGCTGCAGAGTTTCGTCGCCGAAGCCAAGGCGCTTGGCCAACTCGTCGCCGGCCACTTTGCCGACAATCCGGCCTCCGGCCGCGTGCTGCAAAAGAGCGGCTTTGCCTATACGGGCGAAACCACGCCGCACTTTTCGATGGCGCGGGGTGAAAGCGCGCCGTGCAAGCGCATGCGTTATGCGGCGGACGAAGGCGAGCGGGGCTTCGGGCTGCACGAAGCCGCTTAAACACGAGAGTTTGCGCCGGGCGGCCATGGCGAGGCGGCCCGGCGCACGCTACATAACGGGCGATCAGGAGCATCTTATGGGTTTGCGCGTAGCCGTTGTCGGCGCCACCGGAAACGTTGGCCGGGAAATGCTGACTATCCTTGAAGAGCGGCTATTTCCCGCTGATGAAGTGTACGCGATCGCGTCGCGCCGTTCGGTTGGCATGGAAGTCAGCTACGGCGAGAAAACCTTGAAGTGCAAAGATCTCGAACAATTCGATTTCTCGACCGTCGATCTGGTGCTGATGAGCGCCGGCGGC
>SXGT01880895.1_pt1 | contig 11675 bp, 11 predicted proteins | sample 3176221 | NCBI WGS metagenome assembly SXGT01 (sample SAMN11356862, study PRJNA531348) | freshwater metagenome | isolation source: freshwater sample F1-120 | place: China: Fuxian Lake, Yuxi | collected 2017-12-25
GAACTGACCCGCCCGCTCGATCGACAACTCAGCACCGACCTCCGCATCACCAGCGATCACCGGACGGAACGACGCCACGTCAGGAGAGTTCACCAGCTGCTCCACCGGACCCACAGACTCCGACGTCGCCACCAGCTCCTCACCATCGATCGTCGCCGCCTGCGTCGCGAAGATGTTCTGACCCACTGCCTGACTCGGCACCCGGACCGTCAGACCCGAGACGAACGACCCCGTGATCTCCACCGCATCACCCTCAGCAGGCTGACGGAAGAACCGCGTCACCACCGAACCATCAGGCTCAGCAGAGAACTCCGCCGGCGACAACGTCAACGTCCGATTCACCACCGGATCACCCGACAACACCGGATCCGTCACCACCGAGGCTCCGTCGTCGATGGGCTCGTCGGACGTGATGACGATCTGACGCGAGGTTGCACCGATGATGGCCTCGACCCTGCGGTCCTGGACCTCTGGCGTTTCCGTGACCGTGTTCTGTCCGACCTGGACGGCCACGTTGTACAGGCGTCCACTGGCACCGAGCGCCTTCACGACGGTGGGCAGTCCACCGGAGACGCTCACGATGGGCTCGCCGACGTCGAGCACGCGCCCGTCGTAGGCTCCACCGACGAAGATTGCGGACCCGGCGCTGTCGAGCGCGAACACCTGGACGCCGGAGGCGGCGAGTCGCTCGGCGTCCGGCAACGGAGTGGAAGGAAGGTCGGACTGCACGTTGCCCCACGCGACGACGCTGCCGTTGCTCGTGAGCGCGTAGAGGCCGTCACCAACGGCGGCGAGGTCGACGACGTCGGACAGGCCTACCGGGACCTGATCGGCACCGCTCTGCGACTGACCCCACGCACGGACGGTGCCGTCCTGCAGGAGCGCTGCGTGGATCCGCTGTCCGGCAACGGCCTTGATCACGCCGCTCTGTGCGTCCTCGGGCACCTGCAGGCCACCGAGAGAGCCGTTGCCCCAAGCCCGCAAGGTCCCGTCGTCCCGCACCGCGAGAGCGGTGCTGGTGCCGGTAGCGACGGACGTCACCTGGCCGAGGTCGTCGGGGATCTGGTCCCACACGTTCGCCTGGGCGGTGCCACCCCATCCGACGAGCCCGCCGTCGGTGGCAAGCGCCAGGGCGTAGCCGTTGGTTCCCCAGATGCCGACCACATCCTTGCCCTCGGTCGGCACCGGCTCGCCGATAGGGTCCTCGTGACCCTTGGATGCCGCAGTGCCACCCCAGGTCAACACGGTGCCGGCGCGATCGTCGGGCAGCGGCTGACCGTTGATGGACGCGCCGGCCATGGAGCCGAGGCCACCGAGGACGAGCGCGGCGGCGACCACGACGGAACCGCCTCGTCGGCCGAGACGACGGTGGGTGGACGGGGAGGGATCCGACCGGCCAGGGGCCGGCCGGCGGGGGGTGATCCGCATCGACGACTTCTCTCGAGGTGGGGGACGGTCTGCTCCGGTAGAGGTCCGTAGCGAGAACAGCGTGACTCGACTCACTTCGAGAGAACAGTCGCGTGCACGAAACAGTGGGCTGGATCAGACGGACGTCTGATCCAGCCCACATCGTCGTGCGTTGCAGTCAGTCGACTGGACGCGGCGGAGAACTCCAAGAAGGAGGCGGTGGCCGCTGAGTTCCTTCGGAAAGCGGCTGGTCCGCATACCGAGCACACTGGCCTCGGAAGCAGACTGGTCCGCCCCGGCTTCGACGTGGTCGAGATTTCTGGACTCCCATGCCACGGTGATGATTCGGTTGCGTTCGAACTCAATCGGCGTGTGCAACCGGACCGCTTCAGATGGCCGCACGGGACGCCCGAGCCAGTTCGTCAACGTCGAAGGAAGAAACCTCGGGGCTCGATCGCGACCCAGTCCTGTGATCACCGCGCCATCGTCATACGTGCGTCCGAAGCGCAAGCCTCTCCCCGGTCGCAGTGGTGACGAAGCCAGAGACCCGTGACACGGTTCGTCCATGGCTCAACGTAGGCGGATGTGGCGTGTACTGACCCTGGCTGCGCTAGGCGCAAGCTTGCTCATTCTGCCAGCGGCGTCCGCGGATGAGAGCGATGAGCACCCGGGGCTTCCGGAACCGGCCGGTGTGCAATACGCAGGGGCGATAGTCAACGGGTTGGGAACCGCCGAGCCCGCTCAGCAGTCTTTCCTGGTCCCCATCAGCGTCAGTGCTCTGGATGTGAACACGATCCTCACGCCGGGGAGTCCCGAAGCGTATGAAGAGTTCAATTCTCTACCCGGTCCTGCGCCGTGTGAAGAGATCTTGGCCGGTGTCCTCTTCACCGAAACCAGAGTGTACCCGATCTCACCGCCTGAGGCTCCCGAGCCGTTCGGTTACTTTCCCCCCATCCCGGTCCGCACTGTTGCTTTCGGTTCGATCCCCACCGAGGCTGTCGTGACGGTGTCCTTGGCCCGCACGGCTGACAACCTGCCGATCGCTCTCATGGCAGAGCAACAGGACGCACGCTGCCGCACCAATGGCCGTCGCTATACAGATGCGCGCGTCGAGGGCCTCGTCCGGGTTGAGATCAGTGACGTTCAGGTCGATGGCATCCCACTGCAGTTGAAGCCTGGTTGCTCCACCACGGAGCTAGGCACGATCTCGATGATGGGCAAGGGGTTCTACAGCGCAGACCCTTCGGTCGACAGGGACGACGTGTACGTCGCAACCTTGGGCGGGCTGCTGAGCGGCACCGTCGACATCCCTCCGTTCGCCAACTGTGTGACGGCGCAGGGCGAGGACGTGAGCCGTCTCTTCACAGCAATGGTGTCGGCGCCCGGCAATCCGCTGCAAGCGCGTCAAGGAAACTTGGGGGCTTGCTTCCCCACGGGCAACCCGGATCTCTGCAGGGCGCCGAGGCCGTTCGACCTGTCCGAGTAGCGCTGTCCCGGCGGTCAGGTGGCCATCACCGCTCTGCTCTCACGAAGGGCGTGGTGTCAGTATCCCTCCGCGTGCGAAAGCCTACCCCTAGGACTCCAGCGGAGACGTCTGACGTTCGCTGCCGGCCGATGTGACTGACCTGGGGCGCCCTGGACAGAGTTGACGGACTTCCCGCCACGGCGGTGCAGCTTCGTCGTTCACGTCGGTAGCTCCTTTGAGTCGACTCTGGATCTGGGCCCGGCCACCGATTCGAACTGCGATTGAAATCCAGGCTGATACCTGCCCGCCGAGGAATCCACGTGCGCGACTCCTAACGTCTTCCCATTCCCCGACGGTGAGACGCTGCCGAAGCTTGCGCTTTCCTACCGGCCGCTACCGCCGGTCGACTGATGACGCGCCGATCAGACGGACGTCTGGCCGGCGCATCTTCTTGGTGTCCCTGCCAGAAACGATCTCGACTACCGCGCTACGCAACTATGGCGGACCCAGCTCGACCTTGCAGGCGCTGCCGTTCCCAGCAAGATTCAACCGCCCCAGGTGGCTTCTGCCATACGTCCGTCCGACGTCGGCGCTCTCGCTTCTGTCGCGGATCAGACGTCCATCCATGCTGCCCCCCGATCTCGTTACAACTGTGGCGCTCGTCACGGAAGTCGGTCTACACATGGTTCGTCGGGAGCATCTCGACGCCATCCATTGGAATCACTCATGAAGGAGTACCCCATGAAGTTCCCCCGCAAGTCCCTCGCCGCCGCTGGAGCCGCTGCGCTCATCATCGCCAGCGGCACCGCCGCCTTCGCCGGTCCGCCGTGGACCATCTCCGTGGGCGGTTCCAGCACCGGCTCCCCCGCCACCTATGACGCGACCAGTGGTCCGATCGACTTCACCGTGCCTGGCCTGAGCCTGGGATGCGACAGCGGCACGGCCGAGGGCACCATCACCCCGGGTGCCACCAGCAGCAAGGCAGGAGAGATCGCGGAGACCGAGTTCATCGGCTGCCTCGGCCCCCTGGGTATCGATGTCGACGTCACCCAGACCAGCACGTGGGACATCAACATCACTGGCGACAACGCCGGCGGCGTGACGCCGGGCGAGATCGGCAATGTCGCGGCCAGCGTCTCCAACCCGGACGGGCTGTGCTCGTTCAACGTCGTCGGCACCGTCGCCGGCTCGTTCGACGAGAACACCCAGCAGCTGACCGTCGACAACACGTCCGGACCGGACACCCTGTTCGTTCAGGATGTTGACGGCTGCTTCGGCCTCATCCTCGAGGACGACCCCGCCACGTTCGCGGGCACCTACGACCTGGCCAACATCGCCAACGTCACCATCGCCAACTGAACCGACGACGTGGGGGTGCGGAGCAGATGAAGTGCTCCGCACCCCCACGTCGCATGTTCACACCCTCGCACGCCGAGACCTCCCTCCCACCCGTTCCTCCACAGCACAGGAAGCACTCATCCCATGAAGCTCACCCGCACCCTCGCCGCGTCCGCCGCGGCGATCGCGCTCGTCCTCCTGCCGACCACCGCCAACGCGGTCCCGCTCGATGTCGACTACGACGTCGTCGGCACCACCACCATCGCCTCGACCGGCGGCACCATCGACATCACGCCCACCGTGCTGTCCAGCACCGTCGACTCCGCCGGCGGCCCCGGCTCCCTGACCGGCAGCCTGCCCCTGAACGCCACCACCACCACGTTCGACGCGTTCGGGTTCGTGCCGATCACCGCCACCGTCTCCTACGAGGAGGCCGCACCCATCGCCGGCCAGCTCGTCCGCGACGGCCGCCTGACCCGCGTGGAGTCCACCGCGTCGTACTACCTCAAGCTCACCGACGTGAAGATCGGGTTCTTCCCCGCGTTCGTCGGCAACAACTGCCGCACCGCCGAGCCCGTGCAGATCCCCGCCAACACCCCCGCGGGCGAGAACTTCAACATCGTCGCCGGCGGCACCCTCACCGGCGAGTTCACCATCGGCGAGTTCGAGAACTGCAACCTCGCCACCGGCCCCATCAACGCCCTCATCCCGGGCGAGGGCAACACCGTCGAGCTGCAGGTCAGCAACGGCCGCATCCGCTGAGAGGCGCGCCACCAGGAGGGGCGAGTGGACCACCGCTCGCCCCTCCTGACGCGTCCCGGTTGGACGCTCATCTGACCCGAGCCCCGTCCGACGCCCGATCCCTGGCGCACACCATCGGCCCTCGCCTACACAGGGAACCTCCATCCCCCGACCCAGGAGAGACGACACATGACCTTCCGCCGATCCACCGCCATCGCCCTCGGCGCCGCAGCACTACTCGCCACCACCGCCGCCACCGCCCACGCCGGCCCACCCTGGACCGTCTCCGTCGGCGGATCCAGCACCGGTGCGCCAGCAACCTTCACCGCGACCTCGGGCCCGCTGGACTTCAACGTTCCGGGTCTGAGCCTCGGCTGCGACTACGCCACCTTCGATGGCACCATCACCCCGGGCCCCACCATGAGCAAGGCGGGAGAGGTCACGGGCTCAGAATTCGTCAACTGCTTTGGTCCGCTCGGCGTGGCCTTCGATGTGACTCAGACGAGCGTCTGGGACATCAACATCATCGGAGACAACTCCGGCGGCATCACTCCCGGTCAGATCGGCAACGTCAGCGCTACGGCCTCGAACCCCGACGGCCTGTGCACGTTTGACATCGTCGGCACCAAGGCCGGCTTCATCGACGAGAACAGCCAGCTCATCGGCTCCGACAACACCACCGGACCGGACACCCTGTTCGTCGAGAACGTCGACGGCTGCTACGGCCTCATCCTGGAAGGCGACCCCGCGACGGTCAAGGCCACCTACGAGCTCGACGGCATCGCACCGGTCACCATCACCACCTGAGGCGCGTCCGACGCGCTCCCGACGGAGACGACGGGGCGGTCGGGCCACCCGACCGCCCCGTCCCCACCCACCACAGACGCTCCATCACGGTCACAGGAGACCCGCCATGACCATCAGCCGCCGATCCGCCGCCACCGCCCTCAGCGCCGCCGCCCTGCTCGCCGCCACCGCCGGCGTCGCGCACGCCGGGCCACCCTGGACCATCTCCATCGGCGGCTCCAGCACAGGAACGCCAGTCCCCTTCACGGCGACGAGTGGAACGATCGAATGGACCGTGCCCGGGATGAACCTGACATGCGACAGCGGCACAGCAGAGGGCACGATCCACCCCGGCCCGACGAGCGGCCCCGCGGCGATCGTCACAAGCACGACATTCAACGGATGCATGTTCCCACTCGGCATGGAGCTGAGCGTCGTCCAGGCCTCGGACTGGAACGTCAATCTCACGGGTGACAACTCCGGGGGTGTCACCCCGGGCGAGATCACCAACGTCAACGCGTCCGTGAGTGACGCGGACGGACTCTGCTCCTTCGACGTCACAGGCTCGGTGGCCAGCTCCTTCGACGAGAACACCCAGCAACTCACCGCCGACAACACCGGGTCTCCCACCAACTTGCTCGTCTCTGATGTCAACGGCTGCTTCGGCCTGGTTCTTGCCGGCGACCCGCTCACCTTCAGCGCGACGTACGACGTGGATCAGGTTGCAGCCGTGACCATCACCAACTGACGTGAACCCCGACGCCTCGATCGAGAAGCCTGGCCGATGACGAGCCCGTCGCAGTTTCGACGACAAGCCCGAGACACCCACCCATGGACGGGCATCTACCTCGCGGCCGCGATCGTCCTCGGGGTGCTCATCGCAGGCATCGGAGCGGGACTGCTCTGGCTGGCCTCACACGACAGCGGGCGCACAGAGACAGCCGTCCTCGGGATCGCCCTGGTGTACGGGTTCGGCATCGAACCCGTTCTCAACCCGCGCGGCTGGCTCCGGCGCGCGGGATGGGGCTGTCGGCTCGGGCTCACCTTCATCCTCGCACTCGTGATCTCCTCGTCAGGGACCAACGCAGGACCAGCAGACGTCGCCGTCGCTCTGGCGCTGATCAGCACAGCCGCCGGCCTGTGGTGGGGAGCAATCGTCGTCAACACGATCATCGAGAGACGCGAGCAGCTCGCGACCCACCTGGCCAACGCCGACCACTGGCGAGACTTCGTCGCCGGAGCCCGAGCCTCTCGCGCGCAGCTCTACGAGGTCCGTGGCGTCGGCGGCGCAACACGCGACCGCCGGACCCTGCTGCTCCGCGACCTTCACACCGGGCAACAGACCAACCGGCAGGTCTGGCACGTGCCGGAGACCATCCGCGGCGTCCTGGCGCTCGACACCAGCTCCGCACCGGTCGCGCAGGCCCCCTCGGAATGGCTGCTCAGCTACGAGCACCTCCACGGGCAACGCCTACCCCATCCGACCCACACAGGAGGAAACCATGGACACACTGGCTAGCTGGATCGCAGCACTCGCCACGGTCGCTGCCGTCATCGCAGCAGTCGTCGCAGGACGCTACGCGAAGAGCACCTACGAACTCGACCGGAATCGTCACCTCTCGGATCAGGCCACCAGAATCTCCACCTGGCCGAGCCACGAGACCGCCACCAACAGCTGGGGGACGATGATCCGCAACGCCTCCGACAACGCCGTATACAACGTCACACTGACCACGACGTGGGAACGAAGTGACGGGACGCGAACGGACATCGCCGTCCTGCCACCTGGCCTGTACTTCGTGCCTCCAAAAGGCCAGACCAACCCCGACAAGCGGCCCCGCTACACCGAACGGGTGACCGACGAGTCGGCATTCAGTGCCATCCTGCAGAGCGCGAGGATCCGCCTCGACATCAGCTTCAGGGACGCCGCAGGGCAGCACTGGCAACGCGAGGATCAATCCGCTCTCACGCCCGTCTGATGGCGGGACGTCGGCCCCGCCGGAGAGCGGCCACATCGGCCAGGAGTTCGACTTCTCCCAAAGACAGAGGCCGGCGACGACGCGCAGGGCGGGGCCCCAACCAGACCCGACCCTCGCGCGTGCGCCTCACCCGCGGGTGGCGGCGCGAGACGGATGAAGCGTCCCGCGTCGTCCTGCCTCCACTGTCCCAGGAGCCGTCCGCGCCGTCAGGAGAATCGCGGACTTCGACGGGATCCGGTGGCAGCGTGGGCCTCTGGGGCCCGGGAGGAGTGTGGCTCCGAGCCGCGCGAAGGGCGGACGACCCTTCGCACCCACGGCAGGTCGAGTAGCGGAGCCCGCGACGAAGGAGCAGGACTCCGCGTATCGAGACCACACCGCAAGCGGGAGGTGCGCGCGACGATCTGCTGGCGGGGTGGGCGACGGGCCGTCCACAGGCAGCATCGTCGCTCGTTGCCGTCCGTCGAGGCGCTTGGCAGGGTCGGTCACCTGCCGCACACTGGAGGAGTGATCAGCATGAACGAGCCACAGGTCTGGACCATGATCATCGGCACCCTGGCCGTCTTCTTCACGCTCGTCGGACTGATCTCCACCTGGTTCATCCGGCTGATGACCACCCAGTTCGAGGCCATGAGCAACCGGTTCGATGCGCTCGAGGCCACCATCGACGCCCGATTCGCCGCCGTCGACGTCAAGCTCACCCACCTGGACCGCGACGTCCAGGCCCTCACCAAGCACGTCTTCCGCCAGCCGGAGTAAAGGGCGTCTGCGCCACTGAACGCGCCGCGGGAGCCGACAGGGCAGGAAAGCGTCGGGCCAACGCGGAACGTTGCCGTACACAACTTCTCCGAAACCGTCACGTGTCGGCAAGGACGCACGTACGCTCACGATGGCGCCGCGGGACCCCGAGGCTCCCCCCCTCCACTGGAGCCTGAATGTCCTCCTCGCCCCGCCCCTTCATCCGCACCACCGCAGGCCGCCTGGCCGTCGCAGGAGTCGCCGCGCTCGCCTCGGTCTCGGCCGTCGCGCCCGCCGCGTTCGCCGACGACACCGACCTCGCTCCGGAGAGCACCGAGCTGCCCCCGACGACACCGGAGACGACTCCCGAGGTGCCAGCCGAGAGCCCAGCACCCGAGACCGGCGACGCCGCCTCAGACACCTCCGCCGCGCCTCCCGCGCCGCAGGCGCGCACCACACCGTCGGCCGCACCAGAGGGCATCGACGCCGGAGAAGAGACCGGCGCGACGAACAACAGCTCGGACGTCACGGCCGCCGACGTCGAGTACGGCCCCCAGACGATCGCGGTGAGCTTCTCGCGAGTCCCCGGAGCGTTCTACCCGGCGTCCGGCGGAGACTCGACGCTGGTCCGGGCACAGGTGGACATCTACGACGAGGGGGCCTACGTCCGATCCGAGAACTGCCAGGCGCAGCTCGGCCTCACCGAGTCGACGCCCGCTTCGGTGGAGTGCCTGTCGCTCGAGCTCGAGCCCGGTCAGCGAGCGGTGGTGACCGACCTCGACCGCGGGGTCGTCCTCGAGGTCGCGGCGTGCGAGATCGACGAGTGCTCGAGCTCCCCGGTCCCCGTCGACTTCACCCTGGCCGGCCTCGCTCCCAGCGGCTACAACCCGACCTTCAGGGACGTCGAGCCCGGCGAGACCGTCACGATCGACGCTCTCGCCAACGACAGCATCGGCGACCCAGCCACGTTCGTCGAGATCATCGGGGGCTCAGGGGAAGATCGGGCGAGCCTGGGGTCCGACGGGCGCACGATCAGCTACACCTCGGCGGAGGACTTCGTCGGCACCGACACCGTCACCTTCCGGGCCACCAACTGGCGCCGAACTTCGGCTCCCAGAAGTATCGCGTCGGCGTCCAGGTCGCCAGCGGCGCCTACGTTCCGGACGGCACTACGACGATCGGCAGCACGTTCGAGATCGTCACGACCTCCGAGGACGGCGTGACCACGACGCAGACTTGCACGACCGTCCCACCGGCGAACTCCGACGGGTCGTCGTTCTGTCCCGGCACCAGGGACCTGTCGGCCGGCGATCGTGCCGTCATCACCCAGACCGAGGCCCCGGAGGGCCTCCTGCCCGATCCCGACCCCGTCGTCATCGAGCCGTGCGACCTCGACGTCGACTCGTGCACCACCGTGACGGCGCTGTTCGACTCCCCCGGATCGATCCTCCCTGAGACTCAGCCCGACACCGCGATCGCCGACCAGGGCGGGGAGCCGATCATCATCGACGTCCTCGCCAACGACACCAGCGAGGACCCGAACACCGGACTCGAGGTCACTGCGCTCCCACCGGGGCAGGGCACCATCGAGGTCGTCGGAGAGGCCGCTCCCCCTGTTGAGCAGACCCCTGGCGGCGTGGGCATCCTCGCCGTCCCGTCCGCCGGCAGCCTGGCACTGCGCTACACGCCACCGGCGGACTTCAGCGGCGAGGTGCCCGTGGAGTACACCGTGACGAACTCGAACGGCTCGACGAGCGGGACGCTCACCATCACGGTCCGCGCGGCCGCTGAGCTGCCCACCGACCCGGAGGGTCCCGTCATCCCGCCGACCGTCGACGTGGCACCGGCAGCACAGGAGGACGTGACGGCCGCGCCCGCTCGGGTCGGCGCCGGGTCGTCGATGCCGAACACCGGTGGGCCGGCCGCTTCGCTGCTCGGCATCGGCTTCGTGCTGGCCGCTGCGGGTGCCGGGATCATCGGCCGTCGACGGTCGACCGCGACCCGTGGACGCTGAGGCTCCTGCCTTCGGCATCTGGCAGGTGCGGGCGGTCGGCAGTGCCGGCCGCCCTGCCTGGGTCGCCACCGTCCAGTCCGACCGGCACCCCGACGCCACAGAGCTGACTCTTCCCGAGGACGAGGCACGTGAGCACGTCGGGGAGCACGCCGTCGCCATCGCCCGGTACGACGACGACGGTGACGTCGTCGGGCTCGAGGCCACCGAGGACGCCGCACCCAAGGCACCCCCGCTGTGGTTCATCGAGCTCCGCCAACCGAGCTCCGACCCGCCGGCGGTCGTGCTCGTGGCGATGACCGGACACGGTGTCGCCGCCGGCACGCTGCTGAACCGGCGCGGCGCGCGCGAGGTCGGCGTCACCAGCGAGGACCAGCTCGGTGCCTTCCGGTGGATCCCGCACTCCGGATTCGGCGACCAGCTGTACGTCTCACCCGACTGGCGACGCCGCACCATCGGCACCGGTCTGCTCGCGGCCGCCAACACCCTCGGCTTCGCGCGCGGCTGGCCGCGCCTGTGGGGCGACGGCCAACGCACCGCCGAGGGCGACCGCATGCGACAGGCCGGTCGGTGGACCCACCTGTCGAAGGACCTCACCCACCTCATGCCGCCGATGACTCCTCCGGAGCAGCGTCGCTGACGGTCGAGGAGCGAACACTGTCGCCGCTGCGACGCTCGCGCGTCGGCGTCGACCTCCTCGCCGACCGCGATCCGTCACGGCCTGAAGCGTCGTGCGATCCGTCCCTGCCTCCGCGCATCGGGAGTGACGGCACGACGCTCGAGCGCGGCGACATACGTGCAGGCGGCCCTTGCGGGCGTTTGTATTCGATAGTATGATCGAATCATGGATGCGACCGATGCTCTCCTCGACACCGTGGCCCACGCCGCGCGTGCGGAGAGCATCGCCACCGCCCGCACCTCGGCGGCGATGCTGCAGTTCGTCCGCGCACGACGCGACGACGCTGCCGCGGCCGGTGAGTCCCGGGCGGGCGTCGAGGACGCCGGCCAGCTCGCGTGCGACGAGATCGCCGTCGCGTTGGAGATGTCCACCAACGCCGTGCAGTCCCGCGTGTACGTCGCCGGACTCCTGGCCGACCACCTGCCCACCGTCGCCGCCGCGCACGCCGACGGACGCCTGTGCGGCTACCGGGCCCGGCTCATCGCCCACGCCAGCGCCGACCTGCACCACGAGACATCGCGCGCCACCCTCGAC
>SXGT01010993.1_pt1 | contig 11674 bp, 12 predicted proteins | sample 3176221 | NCBI WGS metagenome assembly SXGT01 (sample SAMN11356862, study PRJNA531348) | freshwater metagenome | isolation source: freshwater sample F1-120 | place: China: Fuxian Lake, Yuxi | collected 2017-12-25
GTGCATGGCATAAATTACGCACTGATCCTATCCTACGCTTTTTAATCGTTTCTCTTTCTTTCTACGGCATGAGTACGTTTGAAGGTCCAATGATGGCGATTAAAACCGTTAACTCCTTATCACACTACACCGACTGGACCGTAGGCCACGTGCACTCTGGCGCCTTAGGTTGGGTGGGTTTGGTGTCCATGGGTGCAATCTACTACATGATTCCACGCTTATTTGGTCAAAAACAAATGTACAGCATCAAAGCCATAGAGTTGCATTTCTGGCTAGCCACCATAGGCATCGTGCTCTACATCGCTGCGCTTTGGATTTCTGGCGTAATGGAAGGCTTAATGTGGCGTGCTATCAATGCCGACGGCACCTTAACCTACACCTTTGTAGAAAGCGTCAAGGCGAAAACCCCTTACTACATCACGCGTATGGTGGGTGGCCTGCTTTATCTAAGCGGCATGACCATCATGTTGTGGAACGTCATTAAAACAGCCAACAGTGGCAAAGCGGCCATCGCTGCTATTCCACCCGCAGCCGCTCACGCTTAAGGAAATCATTATGTCGAATCATGATACAAAAAAAGGCTTTAGCCACGAAAAAATTGAGACCAGCAATTTTCTGATGATAGTGCTGATTTTGGTGACGGTCGCATTTGGCGGATTAGTGGAAATAGTCCCGCTATTCTTCCAAAAATCCACCACTGAACCGATTGCAGGCTTACAGCCCTACACCGCCATGCAACTGGCTGGCCGTGACATCTACACCAGAGAAGGTTGTTATAACTGCCACTCACAAATGATACGTCCGTTCCGCGCCGAAACCTTGCGCTACGGTCACTACTCCGTGGCAGGCGAGTCGGTTTACGACCACCCTTTCCAATGGGGTAGTAAACGTACTGGCCCAGACTTAGCCCGTGTGGGTGGCCGCTACAGCGACGAATGGCAACGCATACACTTAATCAATCCTAGGGATTTAGTGCCTGAGTCCATCATGCCAGCTTACCCTTGGTTGGAAAAAGACTTGGTCGATGCCGAAGCCATGCCGGCCCACATGAAAGCATTACGTACCGTAGGCGTGCCTTACACGGATGCTGACATTGCCGGTGCGGTGGAAGCCACTAAAGGCAAAACCGAATTAGACGCATTGATTGCCTATTTGCAGGTCTTGGGTATACACCTTAAATAACGGACGGGCATAGGAATAAACAAAATGGACATTAATTCACTACGTATCTTGACCACCGTGCTTAGCTTTGCTGTATTCATAGGCATCATGGTTTGGGTTTGGCAGCGCAGAAACACCTCGGATTTCAAAGATGCGGCTAACTTGCCTTTTAAAGACGAGTAGGGTTAACCAGACGGTAGATAAAAAACTGCGGCTTATAGCGACAGTAAAAACTAAAGGAAAATAAAATGAGTGACTTTACAAGTAATTTTTGGCCCGCTTTCATTACCGCCATCTCCTTGCTTGGTATATTCGGTTGCGCCTTGTTGTTATGGCGTACCAGCAAAATAAAAGTGCCTACCGATAGCGACGGCACCAATGGCCACGTCTGGGATGAAGACTTAAAAGAAATGAACAACCCACTGCCGCGTTGGTGGGTATGGATGTTTATTTTAACCATCATCTTCGCCCTATTCTACCTAAGCGCTTACCCAGGTTTGGGCAATTACGCGGGCAAATTAGGCTGGTCACAAAGCAATCAGTACGATAAAGAAGTGGCCGACGCTAATAAGGCTTTAGAGCCTTTGTATGCAAAATACACCGCCATGAGCAGCGAAGAATTAGCCAAAAATCCGGAGGCCAAAGCCATAGGCGAGCGCATATTCATGAACAATTGCGCGCAATGCCACGGCTCCGATGCAAAAGGCAGTCGCGGTTTTCCTAACTTAGCCGACCAAGACTGGATACACGGTGGTAGCCCGGAAAAAATCAAGGAAACCATCACCGCTGGTCGTATCGGCATGATGCCGCCTATGGCCGCCGTTGTCGGCAATGCGGAAGACGTTAAAAACGTGGCCAACTACGTGTTAAGCTTATCCGGCAGCATGCACGATTCTGGCCGCGCAAGCGCCGGCAAGGAAAAATTCAGCGCCTGTGCGGCTTGCCATGGTGCCGATGGCAAAGGCATGCAAGCGGTCGGCGCACCTAACTTAACCGACAACATTTGGTTGCACGGCGCCGGTGAAGCGTCCATAATCAAACGCATCAACGAAGGCAAGGTCAATCAAATGCCGGCACAAGCAGGTCGTTTGACCGAAGCACAGATACACGTGGTAGCGTCTTATGTTTGGGGTTTATCGAACAAATAAATGCTCATGCAAGTCTTTAAAATCACTTGCAGAGCCTGCAAGTGATTTTTCTTTTTTAGTCTAAAGCAAGTTAGGAAGTGGATTGCATGACAGTTACGCCGGATGAAAAAAAGCCCAGCAAGGCCGCTGCAAACAAGGCTACGCCAAACGAAGTGGTCATTTCACTGTACGAAGCACAAGATAAGGTTTACCCACGCAGCGTTTCTGGCTTTTTTACCCAATGGCGCTGGGCCATGATATGGCTCACCCAGTTATTCTTTTATGGCGTGCCATGGTTGGAATGGGGGCAGCGTCAGGCCTTGTTGTTCAATCTGGAAAGCAAGCGGTTTTACATCTTTAAATTAGTCTTGTACCCCCAAGACCTGATTTATCTCACGGCCATCCTCATCATTTCGGCCCTGTCCTTGTTCTTATTTACCGCCATCGCCGGGCGGCTTTGGTGCGGTTACACCTGCCCACAAACGGTTTACACCGAAATTTTTATCTGGATAGAGCGAAAAATTGAAGGCGACCGTGCCACCCGCATGAAGCTGGATGCGGCGGCCATGTCATCGGAAAAATTAATGCGTAAAGGCGCCAAGCATTTCGTTTGGATTCTGTTCGCCTTATGGACAGGCTTTACTTTTGTCGGCTATTTCACGCCCATACGTGAGTTGTCGGCGGCGGCGTTGGCTATGAGCATGGGGCCATGGGAAATATTTTGGGTGCTGTTCTATGGCTTTGCCACCTACGGCAACGCCGGCTTTATGCGTGAGCAAATTTGCAAATACATGTGCCCGTATGCGCGCTTTCAAAGTGCCATGTTCGATGACGACACCTTGGTCGTGACCTACGACGAAGCGCGCGGCGAACCGCGTGGTGGCCGCTCACGCAAAGCCGATGCCAGTGCACAAAAATTAGGCTCGTGCATAGACTGCAATCTGTGCGTGCAAGTCTGCCCTACCGGCATAGACATACGCAAAGGCTTGCAATACGAGTGCATAGGCTGTGGCGCCTGTGCCGACGTGTGCGACACGGTGATGGATAAAATGGGCTATGACCGTGGCTTAGTCAAATACTCCACACAAAATGCCATCATCAACAAGTGGACGCACCGCCAGATGTTGCAACGCATCATTAGGCCGCGGGTGCTTATTTACGCCGCGATATTACTGTCCTTGGTGCTGGCGCTAATCACCAGCTTGTGGTTTAGAACCCCATTCCGTGTAGACGTGGTGCGCGATCGAGGCGTCATGGCACGCTTGAGCGGCGACGGTAAATTAGAGAACGTCTACCGCTTGCAAATCATGAATGGCACGGAAACGGCGCAACATTACACCTTGAATGTCAGCGGCATTCCAGGCATAACAATCGAGACCGAAGCGGCCAGCGACAACGATGATGATGATGAACAACTCCAAACCATTTTAGTGAACCCAGCTGAATCACGCTGGGTCATCGTTGATTTAAAAATAGCCGATGGCCAACTTTCCAGCGGCTCACACAAAATTAAGTTTGAAATTGAATCGTTAGAAAGCCAAGATGTCGTCACAGAAAAATCGGTATTTCTAGTGCCGCGCTAAGCGCTTGACGCACTAGCCACCTACGACGGCCCGTTAAAAAAGGAAAGCATAATGCAAGAACTGGATACTAAAGCATGGTGGCGCTACGGCTACGTTTGGTTTCTCATCGCCGGCCCACTGTTGGTCGTGATTGCCGGCGTGATTACCGCTTACATCGCGGTGCATAGCCCCGATCCTGTCATCGACAAAGACTATTACCAGCACGGCTTGGACATCAATAAAACCTTAAAAGCGCAGCAAGACAGCTTGGCGCCCGCCATCCAAGCACGCAACCATGCGGCCACCGGCGTCACCCCCGCTCCCAACAAGCAACCCTAAAGCATGCATACCGACATCCTCATCATCGGTGCTGGCCCCAGCGGATTGTGCTTGGCCAGCGCCTTAGCAGAAACGGGCTTGGGCATCACTGTACTGGAACGCCAAAGCCTAACGGGCATCGCCCAACCGGCTTTTGATGGCAGAGAAATCGCCTTAACCCATCATTCTGCCAAGCTCATGCGCGAATTAGGCCTATGGCAGCGCATAGACCCGCAAGCCATTTCTGCCTTGCGCGATGCCCGTGTGTTCAATGGCAGTTCGCTGTTATCGCTCAATATCAGCCATGACTTGAGTAAAAAAACCGAACTGGGTTATTTAATCGCCAACCACGCAATCCGTCTGGCGGCTTACGATGTGGCCTTGAGTCACCCGGCCATTGCCATAAAAACCGAAGTGCAAGTCCGGCATATCGCGCAGCAAGCCCATAGCGTGCAAGTCACTTTAAGCAACGATGAAGTCATCACGACGCAATTATTGATTGCCGCGGACAGTCGTTTTTCAGAAACGCGCCGCGCCATGGGCATCGCCGCCGACATGCACGACTTTGGCAAAACCATGTTGGTCTGCGTCATGACGCACACGCTAGAGCACGAACACACCGCCTGGGAATGGTTTGATTACGGGCAAACCTTGGCCTTGTTGCCCATGAATGGCCGGCAATCTTCTGTGGTGATTACCCTGCCGCCCGACGAAATGGCGGAGTTACTCACCATGTCAGAAGAAGTGTTTAACCAAGAAGTGACCGCCCGATTCAAACACCGACTCGGCCCCATGCGCTTGGTCTCCACTCGCCATGCTTACCCCTTGGTGACCGTTTACGCCAAACGATTGGTTGGCCCACGCTTTGCCTTGGTGGGCGATGCTGCGGTGGGCATGCACCCGGTGACCGCGCACGGTTTTAATTTTGGCTTATCCGGCATCGCCAGCTTGGCCGATGAAATTAAAGCGGCCCTAAGCCATGGTCAAGATATCGCCTCAAGCAGTTTGTTGCTGCGCTACGAGCGCAAGCATAGACGCCACACCAAACCTTTGTTCTTAGCAACCCATGCCATCGCCAAACTGTATGCCAGTGACAGTTTGCCGGCACGCTTGTTGCGCACTGGAGCAATACGACTGGGCAACCGCATCAGCCCATTTAAACGAGCGGTAGCGGGCTTTTTAGCCGATGCACGCTAATCAATCGCTAATCTGTACGTTTAGCCCCAATGCGCGTATGCGCTCGGCAATGGCTGCCAACTGATCGCGTGACAAACGAGCTAGCCTAGACGCCTCAATCTGATACGAGGGGCGCGCTAAACTGTATAAATGCACGCCTTGCACCAGCGCCTTAACCTCACTTAAGCGCGCCAAATACGCCTCAATATCGGCGTCAGAGGGCGGCTCACCGTCCATGGCAAATAGACAGGTTTGCACATAGGTGGGGCAGACGGCAGCGCAATTTTTTAATCGCTTAAGGTGCGCTTGCGGCTTGATATGCACGTCATTAATGCGCGCAATGCCGGCTTGTGTGCCGGCGTCCAACTTAAACCAGACCTCGCCATTTAATTTAGCCAGGTGCTTTAAGCTAGCCAGCACGCTGGCCTTGTCCATCAAACTGCCGTTGCTAATTAAGCGCACTTTGATAGGATGCGGCTGGCTACCACCCAACAAGTTAAAATCATGCAGCACTTTTTCTAGCACGGTTAACACTTGCGGGAATTCTTTTGCGCTGGTGGGTTCACCGTTGCCGGAAAAAGCAATGTCTTGCAATTGCCTATCGCCTATCGCCACATACCGCGACATAAAATCGCCGTGCAAGGCATAGTCTAAAAAACTTCTTAGCTCACGTTCCAACAAGGCCAAATCGATAGGCGCTGGCGTGCCACGGCTCAGATTAGGTACTTGGCAATACACGCAACGCCAATTGCAGGCATTGTTGACATTGAGGTTGATGCCTATGGACACCCCGCCCGCCCGCCTAGACACGACCGGATAGATGTAGCGCATGCCGCTTACGTCGCGGTTGTGATCGGTCACTGTTAAGAATTGTTGGTCAGTCATGGCTTACAAGCAGCGCTGATGCAAACAGCGGGGTTATACGCAACCAGTAGGATTGACGATTTTCTTTAAAGCAGGCGCGTTGAGTATGCCTACGTAACGCTGCTTCACTTCTATGATGCCTTCTTCGCTGAATTTGGAAAAAGCCCGACTCACGGTTTCCAGCTTCATGCCTAAGTAACTGCCTATTTCCTCACGCGACATTCTAAGCACGATTTCTGTCTGAGAAAAACCACGGGCGTGCAAGCGTTGCACTAGGTTTAATAAAAACGCCGCCAAGCGCTCTTCCGAACGCATATTGCCTATGAGCAGCATCATACTGTTTTCACGCACGATCTCACGGCTCATGATTTTGTGCACATGGCGCTGCAATACCGGAAATTCACGGGACAATTCTTCCACATTGGCAAACGGCATCACGCACACTTCAGCGTCTTCCAAGGCCACCGCATTGCAACTGTGTTGATCGTTGACTATGCCATCCAAGCCTATGATTTCCCCGGCCATTTGAAACCCGGTGACTTGCTCGTGCCCATCCGCCGTTGAAACACTGGTTTTGAAAAAGCCCGTGCGGATAGCGAATAAGGATTTAAATGCATCGCCGTCCCTAAACAACAATTCGCCTTGCTTAACCTGATGGCGCGTTGCCACCACTTGGTCCAATTTTTTCATGTCGTCTTGGTCGAAGCTAATCGGCATGCAAAGTTCACGCAAATTACAGTTTGAGCAAGCGACTTTAATGGTCTCTATTGTTGCCAAGTTCATCATCCATTCATTAGCTATACAGTTTACGATTATACCGTTTTCAGGCCCAAGTGACTAAGGGATAACTGACGCTTTGTTAGGATTTTGCTTGTTTTTAAGCCATTTTGCTATCTTTTGATATGCGTCAAAATGGCCGCTTGTTAAAACTGGCATAGTGGCATCCTGAGACAATTGTAGAACAAATACCATGAGCACTGCCACCACACTTAATTTAGACCGTATCATGCCTGGGGTCAGTACCGAGACCTTAAGAAAGTATGACATCTCTGGCCCAAGGTACACCTCTTACCCCACGGCCGATCGCTTTGTGGATGCGTTCACCGAAGATTCCTACAAGCTCGCCCTAGAACAGCGTCGGGCAATTGCCGCCAACCAGCCTTTGTCTATTTACGTGCACATTCCATTTTGCGAATCTTTGTGTTTTTTCTGCGCCTGCAACAAAATCGTCACCAAACACCACGAACGTAGCGTCGAGTATTTACGTTATTTAAACCGTGAAATTGATTTGCACATAGCACACCTAGGGGCAGGCCAAACCATATCGCAATTGCACTTAGGCGGCGGCTCGCCGACCTTCTTCTCCGACGAAGAATTGTCTGAACTGATGGCCATGCTAAAACGCAACTTTATCTTTGCCGCCGGGGGCGAATACTCCATAGAAGTCGACCCACGCACGGTGAACGAACAAAGATTAAAGCATCTGGCTGACTTAGGCTTTAACCGCTTAAGCTTTGGCGTGCAAGACTTCGACCCCGAGGTGCAAAAAGCCGTGCATCGCATCCAACCGGCTGAACAAGTGTTTTCTTTAGTTGAGGCCGCCAGACGCTATCAGTTTAAATCGGTCAATGTCGATTTAATCTACGGCTTGCCCATGCAAACACCGGAATCGTTTAAACACACCCTGGCACAAGTGGTTGCGCTCAAACCCAATAGAATCGCGTTGTACGGTTATGCGCATTTACCCGAACGCTTTAAACCACAGCGCCGCATCAGTGAATACGAGCTGCCGGCTGCCACCGACAAAATCACCATGCTGGCCAGCGCCTTAAGCACTTTTCTAGCCGCCGGTTATGTCTACGTGGGCATGGACCATTTTGCTTTGCCCGATGACGACCTCGCCATCGCCAAACGCCAAGGCCGATTACACCGCAACTTTCAAGGCTACAGCACCCAACCTGATTGCGATTTAATCAGCTTGGGCGTATCCGCCATAGGCCACGTGGGCGCCACCTACAGCCAAAATGCCAAAACCATAGAAGAATATTACGACCACCTTAACCACGGCCGCTTTCCTGTGGAGCGTGGTCTAGCCCTATCGCGTGACGACATCGTGCGGCGCGCGGTCATCATGGCCATCATGTGCCAAGGCGCATTGCAATACGAAGCCATCGAACTGGCCTACATGCTGGACTTCAAAAGCTATTTTGCCGACGAACTGGAAGCACTCAAAGCCTTGGAAAAAACTGACATGGTGGTACTGGAAAACGATGGCCTACAAGTCACTGACACCGGCTGGTTCTTTGTTCGTGCGGTAGCCATGGTGTTTGATAAGCACTTGCAAACCGACCGCAACCGTGCTCGGTTTTCCAAAATCCTTTAACGCCCATTCACCACAGCCTAAGAAAAGCCATACCCCCATTTTGACGCCGATAAACGCAGATAAATCAAACCCATTCACCACAGAGGCACAGAGAAGATCAAAAACTTTGGTCGGGATTAATCCCGACATAGGCTGATAGTTAGCCTAAATCAAGCTACGGCTAAGCCATCAATCAATAGAGTAAATCAGCATAAAAAAAGCCCCTACCGAGGGAGGCAGAGGCTAAAGTGGAACCAGCTGTTCCGCTACAAAACTTAAGGGATTAGAATTTTTTACCGATACCCACGCTCACTACCAACGGGTTAATGTCTAGGTTGTCAATTTTTTGGTATCCAGCAGGAGTCAATGTACCAGTTGCATCAAGTTTCACATCGGTATTGAACCAGATTTTTTTCACATCAAAGTTAACCAACCATTTGTCTTGCAAGTTCACGTCAAAACCGGCTTGCAACACCGCACCAAAAGCGCTTCTATCAATACGAATTGGCAAATAGGCCGCACCACTTGATACATTGGCAGTTAATTTGCGGTCTAATCCAAGCACAAACGCACCACCAGCACCGACATATGGGTCTATCATTTGATCTGGATTAAAGTGCCATTGTGCAGTTAAAGTAGGCGGCAACAAGTTAACACTACCTAGGTCATGACCTACCACACCACCCGTACCAGAAACGCTTACATCATGACGCGTCCCAACTGCCAAAATCAATTCAGCCGCAATGTTTTTAGTAAGGTAGTAAGAAATATCCAGCTCAGGGATGGTATTAGTTTCCACTTGCAAGTCCGCTGTATTGCTACCGTACAAAGTTGCACCCGTACCAGCACCATAAGCCGCATTAGTTGTCTCACCTAATGTACTTTTTGTACTAGGGTTTATATTAGTAGCGCGCAAACGCACCACGATGTCACCGGCTTCGGCTTGTGCTAACGCAGGGGCAAAGGCTGACAGCAAGGCCACGACTAATAAGGATTTTTTCATTTAAAACTCTCCGCTTGATAAATAAGATGTACACAAATTCGATGAGCCATCATAGCCAAAGGCTTAGGCCATCGATTTGACATTTATCAAGTGCTTGCGGAAAAACGGGGCTTGTTGTTTTTTTACCACAACAATTTTGTAGGCGCTCTACATCAATTCAAATAGGGCGATGGATTCCACGTGCGAGGTGTGCGGAAACATATTAATCACCCCAGCGGCTTGCAAGGCGTAGCCTTTTTCGTTGACCAAAACGCCGGCATCGCGCGCTAAAGTGGCTGGGTTGCAGGACACGTAAACGATGCGTTGTGGGCTGTTGCTGGCATCCAAGGCTTTAATCAATTCAAAGGCGCCGTCGCGTGGCGGGTCGACCAACCATTTATCAAAGCGACCTAAGGCGGTTAACGATTCACCGGTCATTTTGAATAAATCGGCCACGCCAAATTGACTGTTGTGGATGCCATTTAAGGCCGCGCTTTCGTTGGCTCTGTCGACCAAATTCGCCAAGCCTTCCAAGCCCAACACCTGCGCGCCACTCCTGGCAATTGGCAAGGTGAAATTGCCTATGCCGCAAAAGAAATCGGCGATTTTTTCATGGGGCTGTGGATCAAGCAATTGCATGGCACGACGCACCATCACTTGATTGATTTGCGGATTCACCTGGGTAAATTCGTTAGGCTTAAACGGGTAGTGCAAAGCAAACTCAGGCAAGCTGTATTGCAAGCCTGGCAAGCTTTCATCCGCCGGCGGATAAAAAGGCTTGATGGTGTCTGGGCCTTTGGACTGCGTCCAAATCTGCACCGCATGCTCATCGGCAAAGGCTTTTAATACGTCTTCATCACTTGCCGTTAATTCAGCCATGATGCGTAAAATCAATACGATGACGGCTTGCTGACTGCCCACTGCAGGCTCGCCCACGGCCAATTCAATTTGCGGCAATTTATCGCGCAAGCTTAGCTGAAAAATCATGCCTTGCAAGGGGGCTATCAAGGCGGATACCGCCGGCACCAGCACCTCACAACTGTTCATGTCGGCCACGTAGCGGGTGGCTTTTTCATTAAACCCCACCAGCACGCGCTGTTTCTTTTCCACGTATTTAACACTCAAGCGTGCTTTGTGGCGATAGCCCCAAGTCGGGCCATAAATCGGCGGCAGCATGTTATTGGGCTGCACTTTACCGATATGCCATAAATCGTTTTCCAGCAGGCGTTGCTTATGCGCCACTTGGGCGGCAAAGTCCAAATGCTGCAATTTACAACCGCCACACAGGCCAAAGTGCGGACACTTAGGCGTCACCCGTTGATTGGATTGCTTGATGACGTCGACGACATTGGCCACTTCGTAGCTGGGCTTGATGCGATGCGAGCGAAAACTGACTTTTTCTTGCGGTAGCGCCCCATCGATAAAGATGGTTTTACCCTCGACATGGGCCACGCCTCGCCCCTCTTGGTCTAGCGATTCAATGACTGTACTTAAAACAGGATTCAGTGCCGGATCTGCGGCAGCTTTGTTGCGTCTTTTTCTCATGGGCGCTATTTTAACACCGACTAACTTAAACCCAACAAACCAAGTGCATTCACCACAGAGACCTTAAAAGCATTCTAACGCCGATAACCTCCTAGTAAAATCCTATTACCACGATAGAGCTTACCAATCAGGTTGAGAATAAAATAGATGCCCGCATGCGCACCACAAGGGCATTCTAATTGACTAAGCGCTTGTGAGATCCGTGCACGAAGGTGGCATATTAAGGTTTTGCTGTGGGTGCTAGGTTTTATCTGCGTTTATCGGCGTCAAAATGGCTTTAGAAAAAATTCCAACTATGACCAAGCCGCTAAAAACTCAGTCCAATGACTCGCACCACCGTTTTGCTGATAGCCGCTTAAGGTCTCGCGGACCAGCGCGATTTCCGCATCGTAAGCCGCTTGGCTTAATTGCCCACGCATCAGCTTAAAGCGCAAAAACACCAAGTGGGTATTGGCCACATCGGTCTCGCAATAATTGCGTATTTCTTCAATCTTGCCGGCTTTGTAGGCATCCCACACCTTGCTGCCGTCCATGCCTAACTTACCCGGAAAACCACACAGTTTTGCCACATCGTCTA